>Ga0102924_1005698_pt1 | contig 11958 bp, 13 predicted proteins | sample PaiPotPPM11metaG_FD_80116 | JGI IMG/M metagenome (GOLD analysis project Ga0102924, IMG submission 80116) | Iron sulfur acid spring bacterial and archeal communities from Banff, Canada, to study Microbial Dark Matter (Phase II) - Paint Pots PPM... ... | reverse complement strand
GCAATCCCTTGCGGTTGCCCTAGAAGGCTCTCTCCCTTGTGGATAGGACGCAGCGCCAGGAAAGGCACATTGTCTACAGGAAACCCAGGGCAACCGCAAGGGATTGCCCCTACTATAGACGATACACCTTCTCAGGCCGATCCGCAATATGCTAGGGGCAATCCCTTGCGGTTGCCCTAGAAGGCCATTTGAAAGGAACACTATGCCGTACTTGCTGAACCTGTTTCACTACGATTTTGTGCAGAATGCGTATCTCGTGGGAACGATTGTCGCGATCCTCACTGCCGTGATGGGGTATTTTGTTGTGCTGAGGGCGCAGGCTTTCGCGGGAGAGGCGCTGGCTGACATCGGCTTCGCCGGGGCGACGGGCGCGGCTCTGCTCGGCGTTGGTTCGCTGCTGGGCATGTTCTTTTTGACGATTCTAGCCGCACTGGGTATGGGCGCATTGGGCGAGCGCCTGCGCGGACGCGACGTGGAGATCGGCATGATCCTTTCGTTTGCGTTGGGCCTGGGCGTCCTGTTCCTGACAATCTATAGTCAGTTCGGCACGAATGCAGCAGTGGGCGTGAACGTTCTCTTTGGCTCGATCCTGAGCGTGACGCGCGGCGACGTCTGGATCACGCTATCTACGAGTATAGCGATTCTGCTGCTCGTCGCGTTGTTGTTTCGTCCGCTATTGTTTGCCTCCATTGACCCGGAGGTCGCTATGACGCGCGGCGTTCCAGTGCGCCTGCTCTCGATAGTGTTTCTGGTCTTACTGGGCATCACCACCGCCGAGACGGTGCTGGCCGTTGGCGCGCTGCTCGTGCTGGCGCTGCTGGTTGCCCCGGCGGCCACGGCGCTGCGCCTGACGCATCGTCCGCTCACATCGATCGTGCTGTCAGTGGCGCTGGGCTTGCTCTTCACCTGGGGCGGCCTGACGCTGGCTTTCGTTGGCGTCGGTCGTCAATTGCCGGTCGGGTTTTTCATCACGGCGCTGGCCGCGCTCTCCTATTTTACAGCAGCGCTGCTTGCGCGTCTGCACTCAGCGCGTCGCTTACCACATTCCGGTTGTGAAGAACTCTTGCTGACTCGCCGTGTGCCATAGATCCGCTGGCATTCCGAAGACATACGCAAAACCTGCTGTTGAAAGTGGGGCATTGCCGGGGCCATCTGCGCCTTTCCCGACCATGCTGTCAGCCTATGCGGCGTTAACGCTGATGCAGCGCTGTTCCGACAGCTTTGGCTTGCTCATCTCTAAACGCTTGTGTGGTTGGGGCCAGGGGCAGGATCACGGTGAAGGTCGATCCCTGCCCTATCTGGCTTTCAACTGTCACGCTTCCCCCGTGCGCGCGGACAATCCAGTCTGCAATGGATAAGCCCAGCCCGCTCCCGCCAGCCGCTCTTGAGCGCGCCGGATCGGCGCGGAAGAACCGCTCGAAGAGATGCGACACATCTTCCGGCGCAATGCCGATGCCAGTGTCACGCACCGCAAAATATGCCTGTTTGTTGCGTACCGCGACTGAAAGCGAGATGCAGCCGCCCGCATTCGTGTAGGTCAGCGCATTATCTACAAGCGCCATCATCACCTGGATCAGTCGCAGCGTATCGCCGGATACTGTGGCCGGTTCCGTCTGCCCAAGCTTGAGGTTGATCTCACATTCAATTGCCAGAGGTTCGATACTGGCGACAACGTCCTGGGCAAGTAAATCCAGGCGCACCGGCTCGTGATCGATCGCCAACTGACCTTCATCGGCGCGTGCCAGGGACAGCAGTTCAGTGATGAGTTTGCTCAATCGTTCGGACTCGGCGTTGATATCATGCAAGGCCGCAACATATTCTTTACGCGTAAGCTTATGCTCAAGGGCCACATCTGTGACGCTGCGAATGACGGCTACCGGCGTGCGCAGTTCGTGTGAAGCGTCGGCGACAAAGCGGCGCTGCTGCACAAACGCTTGTTCCAGGCGCGCGATCATCTCATTGAGCGTCACGGCTAGCGCGTGAACTTCATCCCGGCTGCCTGGGATGGGAACGCGCCGGTGCAGATCGCCCGCTTTGATGTCTCGCGCCGCCTGAGTCAGACGGTCAATAGGGCGAAATGCGCGTTTTGCCAGCCAATAGTTGCCGAAGGCGCTGAGTAATAAGACGATGGGCGTGACAATCAGCAGCGCAATGAGGATATTTTGCGAGGTCGCGCTCGATTGCGCTAGCGACTCGCCCACTTGCAGTACGCCATAGGCGTGACCCTTGTCAGTCAATGCGACGCTATACAGGCGCACCGCCTGTCCGTTTTTGGCGAGGACTGTTCCCTGCCAGGACGTACCTTGCAGAGAGCGGGTAATGCTGGCAGCAGGCACGTTGAGCGAGCGGAAAGCAGGCGAGACATACACAACTTGCCCGGTTGCCGCGAGAATACGCACCAGCGTCCCGATATTGACATCGGAGGGGGTGGTGCCATGATCAGGCCCTATCTGCCCGTTGCCTGGATCGTTCGCGGTAGCAGTATGTAGCCCTGTAAGCTCACCTGTCACATCCTGTATGGCAATGGCTCCGTTTTCGAAGGAGATGCCAGCAGCAATCTGCTGCGCTTGCAGGCTCAAAGCGGAATCGACTTCTGACGCCAGAGATGTCTGGAGCGTCGTATAGAAAAAAACGCTGAAGAGCAGGATGAGGAACGCAAAAATCGCGGTATACCAGAGGGTCAACTGGATGCGAATGCCAGGAATTGGGAGATGAAGCAGGCGTGTGAATCTCATGCAGGTTCCCTCAACTGATAGCCTGACCCGCGAATGGTCTGAATTACATCAGGTTCGTCGCCGGCACAAAGCTTGCGACGCAGGTAGCGAATGTAGACATCGATGACGTTGGAGAGATGCTCCGCTTCACTGTCCCATACATGTTCGGCAATCATCGACCGGCTGAGTACCTGGTGGGGATGGCGCATAAGAAATTCAAGTAGCGCGTATTCTTTGCTGTTGAGCTGAATGACACGCTCACCGCGCTTCGCTTCATGAGTCACAGTATCCAGTGTGATGTCCATAAAGCGCAATGCATTCGTCCTACTCTCGCCCTCACGCCGCAGTAATGCTCGCACGCGCGCCTCAAATTCGCGGAAGGCGAATGGCTTCACCAGGTAATCGTCTGCTCCCATGTCCAGTCCGGTGACGCGGTGATCGACTTCGCCAAGCGCGGTCAGAAGAAGAATGGGTACAGCCTGTTTCTGATTTCGCAGCGATTGGCACACTTCAAATCCGTTGAGGCGCGGGAGCAGTACATCCAGGATGATCAGATCATAGGGGGTCGTTACACCCATCAAAAGGGCATCTTCCCCGTCGGTGACAAGGTCAACCGCATAATGGCTGCGCTCCAGCCCTTTTTTAAGGCTGGGGCCAAGACGCGGGTCATCTTCGACTACAAGAATGCGCATAGCTCGTACTCTCCTATTGGAAGATTGCTGTATGAACTGCAACAATACTAACAGGCAACAATCTCCCGCCTCACAGTTCTTCTAAGTACAATCAAGGAACAAATACGGGATTAAACCTGCTCATCAAGCGCATACATTCCCGCGAAAGTTGGTTGATTGTACTTAGTATATCGCACAACCCCCTTATTTGCTTGTCGCGGCAATAGTGTCCCCTTTAAGATCGTATCTTCTCCGCTTACCAGCATAAAACTTGAATATGAGACGAACATGAAATATCTAGAAACCTCTCACGGCGGACGTTTTCATCAGCTGGCTAGCCAGGCCGCTATTTTTAATCTCAGTCTCATAGTTTGTGAGTATGATATGATCTACAAGCTACCGATCAAGACATGTAGGAGTATCCTTTTGTATGCAACAGAAACGACAATTCTCGTCTCCTTTCCCGCAAGAATATCAAGGTGCGCAAGGCGAACAGGGAAGATCAATTGATAGAAAGCAACCATATCCTTTGCCTCGATTGCCACTGCGCCCGCAAGTGCAGCCGCATTTCCCTTTACCAACAACGATGGAAACGGCGTCGCAGAGAGAAATGAAAACAGCGAACTGGCAGTCTGTGCAGCAAAAACGACCTGCGCCGCAGCGGCGGCAGTCCGCTCGACGCCCTGTGCGGGGGCGTCGAGGCGGCGCTCGCTCGCGCCCTGGCTGGGTATGGCGTGTAACCGTCACTTGTAGCCTCCTCATGATCATCCTGGCGGCTATCCTCAGCGTGGGGAACGGAGAGACAGGCGCCTGGTTTGCTGATACCTTTCGCGCCACTTTTGGCCCCGTCGTCACCGCCCAGATCGAGTCATGGTATCTTGGCGCCACCGATTTGCTGCACCAGGCGCAGTACCAGCTTGGCGGCAAGCAGGTTTCCGCCCCATGGACCGTCACGCCGACAACAGGAATGCCATCGATCACGACACCGCCTCATGCTCCTCACACATTAGGACCCGTTCCCATGTCGTTGCAATCGATCACGCCGCTCTTTTCGCCAGCTATCTCCGGCGCGGGAAGTTGGGAAACAATCAGTATGGCTCCGGCTCCCTATGGGAATCTGCCTCTTGCCGTCAAAACGTTTATTCAGCCTGATGCTTCCCATCCCTTCGCTGTTGTGACCTTGCTGAAATTCGACAGCCGTTTCATTCTACTGCACATGGTCGCAGGCACGAGCCAACCAGGCGGCCCGCTTGGTGTTCCTGGCCCAGGCGTGATTCCTGCCGCAGCACAAGCCAGCAATACATTGTTGGCCGCTTTTAACGGCGGCTTCATGTATGCCGACGGACAGTATGGTATGGCCGTTAACGGCGTCGTCTACGTTCCGCCGCAGCCGGGAACGGCTACTATTGCCGTCACGAAAGAAGGTCAGATCATTATGGGCGCCTGGGGTGTTGATCCGCGCCTGAACAGTTCGAATACCGACCTGGCCGCGTGGCGCCAGAACGATGTTCTGCTCATCAACAATGGCACGATCAATCCTCTCACGCAAGATGGAGCCGCGTGGGGGGCAACGATCTTGAACAGCGCCTATACCTGGCGTTCCGGTCTCGGTATTACCGCACAGGGATCGCTGGTGTACGCGGGCGGCAATTCGTTGACGGCCCGCACGCTGGCAATCGCGCTCAAAGCTGCCGGGGCAGTCATGGCGATGCAAACCGATATCAACCCGTACTGGGTGCGCGCCTTTGTGTACAATCGCGCCTCCAATGGCGCCCTTTCCATCACCAAACTGAATCCGAACATGCAGGGAACGGGTACTGAATACCTGTCTGGGACAGCGCGCGACTTCTTTTACCTGACCCGTTTCGCGCCCCCGCTTTCCACTCTGCTAGCTAAGCAGCCCTGATTTCATGAGGCGCAACACGTTGCAGGCCCCTTCGTTGTTTGCTGACACATAGTTCGGAGGAGATGTATGATTATTCCTGTTGGAAAAATACAGCGCGTCCACGCTCTGATCACAGCGCTGCGACTGCGTCAATGGGTAAAGAACGCGGTGGTCTTTACCGGCCTGGTCTTTTCCCAACGCCTCTTTGATCTCCTCTCGCTTGAGCGGGCGGCGCTGGCCTTTAGCGCATTCTGCCTGGCGTCAAGTAGTATCTACTTGCTCAATGACATTCTTGATCGAGAACAAGATAAGCAACACCCGGTGAAACGCAACAGACCCTTGGCAAGCGGCGCTCTGCCCGTTTCATGGGCCATGACAACCATACTGTTTCTCTTGCTGGCCTGTGCCGGCGTCACAACGCTGCTCTATCTCTACCCAGTTGCGCAGTCGCCCGATTTATTGGCTGGCCTCGGCGGAGTCAAATTCCTCTTCCCGCTGGCAATTTTTACCTATATCAGCATGATGGTACTCTACAGCATACGTCTCAAGCATGTGGTGCTGATTGATGTGTTCGTGATTGCGGGCGGCTTCGTCATCCGCGTGCTGGCGGGCGCGGTGGTCATTCCTGTTTCTATTTCGCCCTGGCTCTACCTGGTCACTATTCTGCTCGCGCTGTTTCTGGCCTTCAATAAACGCCGACAGGAGATTGTGCTGTTGCAAGGTCAGGCCAGCAGCCATCGCCACATACTGGCAGAATATAGCATTCCTATGCTTGATCAGATGATCGCCATCATCTCCGCCGCGACGGTGGTTACGTACAGCCTGTATACCTTCGAAGGGCCAACCGGCGAGCATCATCTCATGATCACCATTCCGCTCGTCCTCTATGGCCTGTTCCGTTATCTCTACCTCGTTCACCGGCATAATCAAGGTGGCAGTCCCGAAGATGTGCTGCTGCGCGACCGGCACATCTTGATAACAGTTGTGTTGTTCGTTGCCGTCACGCTTGTGGTACTGTACGCGGCGCGTATATAGCTTGAAACATACCCTACCCACCTGTCGGGCCAACGCCAATGACGATGGCCCGTTCAATCCGGTAGGTCACGCTAGACTTCTTGCCTGGCAGTCGCCAGATCAGAAGTCCTCTCTAGCAGCTAGCGCCTGCTCATGCACCACCCTCGTATTTGAACGAGATCTCCATCTTCACACGGTAAGTCAGAGGCGCCCCCTGCTCAATGTGGATGTCCTGCTCGATAATGCGGGCAACCCGAAGGTCCCGCAAAGTCTGTGAAGCGCGCTCGATGGCGGCGGCGGCTGCCTTCTCCCACGACTCGTTGCTGGTCCCCACCAGTTCGATTACCTTGTACACACTCTCTGCCATTTTGCTCTCCTTTCGTTCAATCACCATGAATTAGCAGGTAGTAGCCAGCTTACTGACGAGTAACTGTTGATCTGCCTTTGAGCGGGTGTACAAACGTGTCAATTGCTACACCGGGAATCATTGGCATTGTTACAAAAACATCTTACCCCCTGAGTAACCCTGTCCGCAAGTTTTTTGCAACATTACCGGCTGTTAGCAATACCGCTAACTTGCCCTGGTATCACCAATATATATTTGCCCTGAATGTACCATTATGGTTGTTGTACAGCGGGCGGGATGCGCTCCATGATTTGAAATTGTGGCAACACCGACTGATTCTGCATCCACAAGGTCCAATCGTTCTGTTTCACTACGCGCAGGTACATGAATGCCTCGTTTTGCTGCACGCCGCGCACCTTATAGAGTTTCTGCGTCAAAAAACTGAGGAAATGATCATTGTCGCGGCAGACGACTTCCGCCAGAATGTCGAAACTGCCCGTGCAAAGGATAAGGTAAATTACCTCGTCGAAGGCCGCTATTTCCTGTGCCGCCTCCAGCAGACGATCTCCATCTACGCGAATCCCGATCATACTTGCTAACGAGAAGCCAAGTTTGGCCGGATTGGTCACGGCGACAATTTGTATCACCTGATTATTGATGAGGTTAGCGACGCGCTGACGGACGCTGGCCTCAGAGATGCCCAGATCGGCGGCAATCTTGGTGAACGGCTTGCGCCCATCTTGCTGCAATGCTTCGATGATACGTTGATCAATCTCATCAATCGCGCTTTTGCTATTGTTCTGTTGTTCCATCAATCACCCCTACTCTCAGAGCGGAAGCTTACATCTAGACTCCACCGCAACTCAGCGTACCTTTTGAGGCGCGCTGCTTTGGCTTCATTATCCGATGCATCAGGGGCAATTGACAAGTGCCCCGTCCTGGCCCAGTCGTGCCAGACCAGAAGCGTTCTCATAGTGAGATTCCTTGCGCCAACCAGATCGGCGTGCAGCGTATAGTGGCAGTGCTGGCACACAAAGAGCAACCCGTTGCGTGGGCGGTTCTCGTCAGAGACGTACCCACACACCGGACATGCCTTCGAGGTGTAATCCGCGTCCACCTTGATCGCCAGGGAACCGGAGAGCGCCGCTTTGTAGCTGATGAGCGTGTGCAGTTCAGCGAAGGACCACTGCGCGTACACGCGATTGGCTTTGCGTGCCTTTGGCGAGACCGGCTCGTAGCCCTTGCCCTGCTTCTTGCGTCTGCGTTTTCGGCGTTTGGTTCGTTCTCGAATATCGGTCAACTTTTCCAGGCCGATCAGCACCTGTGGATGCTGCTCGATGATCTGTTTGGCGATGGTGTGATTGGCTTGCAGCTTCAACCGTCTCTCTCGCTGCTCGATCCGTCTCAATCGGCGTTTCGCGCCACGAGTGCCTTTCTTCTACAAGCGTTTGCGCAGTCGTGCGTAATGGTTGGCTGTATGTCGGACTCGCTTCCCTGGATAGAAGCTGGCCTTGCCAGTCGCGGTAGAAGTGACTGCGAGATAGCGTATGCCCACATCCACGCCAACGACTTTGGTGAACTGTTCGCAGGTGGGTTCAGGCACGCTGATTTCCAGAGAAACAAGTAAATAAAAGGTTTTCTTTGGTTTGTCGTACCAGAGCTTGGAATCACCGATACTGGCTCCAAGCCGAATGAGCGCCAGATGCTTCTCATAGCCCTGGTACGGGAGACTGATTCGTCCATGAAGCGTGCCAAGACTGACCCGGCTGTCTTTTTGGAAGGTATAATCCCGCTCATAGGTATACTGTACCGTTGGTGAGCTATACTGAGGCGGCTGATCCAGTCCCTTGAAGCGTTTTTTGGTGATCTGCTTGCGGCGATGCTCTTTGTTCTTCAAGAGCTTGGTCCACAATCCCTTGTAGGTAGCAGCGACCTGACGCTCGACGCTGCACGCCAGTTGCGAGGGAAGATGATAGTGCAGGCGAAGCTCTACGTACATGCCTCTGTGTAGTCTGGTCACATTGCTGGTTTTGCCCTGCTCAAAGGCATAGCGACTCACCGCATTGAGAGCGTCCCGATAGGCCAGTTGCATCTCTCGTAATGCCTGCATTTGCTCTGGTGTGGTGATGAGTTTCAGTTTGGCGGTGATGATCTGGTGCATGCTGTTCCTTTGATCACAGTCCGTTCAACAAGTTGCATCCTGCCCCCCTTGTTGTCCTTGGTTGGCTTTAGTCGAGAGCATCAAAGCCAGATAGCTGATGGTAAAGCCCGGTAGGTGAGATACGGCAGGATCGACCAACCCAACGCACGCCAAGCCCGCTGCATCTGCTGGTAGACCGCTTTGGACACCTCGTTATCGACAAACTCAATAATATCATCCTCTGTCCAGGCTTTCTCCAGGACTTCTTCAAACATACCTGCTTCAAAGGTGACTATTCCCTCCTGGAGTCCTTCTAGAAACGCAGGATGATTGAGCAGAGTGGTCAGGACTGACAAAAACAGCTGATCAGACATAGTAATTGCCTCCTTTTGCAAGCACAAGCTAATGAGCGTGCAAACATCCTTCGTTAATCAGGCCAACCACTAAGCCAAGTGCATACAGGTACGATGGGGGTCCGGTATCTAGCAACCGGCAGAGCCAGCCGTCGCGAGTGCGAGCGCGACGGCTGAGATTGCGCTCCACGACCTCAATCATTTCAGCTTCGGTAGACACCGGTTCGTCATAGTCCGCGAACACCTGTGGGGCATCTTGCAATCCGGAGCGAAAGTCAGGGTTTTCGAGCAGAGCTGCAAGGGACGGGAAGGTGATCGCCAGTTGCATCTCGTTGAGCATCGGGTGTGCCTCCTTAAACCTCATTGGGCTTGTCTAAAGAATACGCAATACTTAACATACACACAAATTACATAATCTACGCATAATTATAAAGATGAAAGTACTTTCTGTCAAGGGAGTAATGTATTTTGAGGATTTTGTGTGATTTGTTTCCCGTCTGTGATATAATACTACCAACCACACACTGAAAGGGAAAGGTATGCCACGACGGAAAAACCTTGATGAGCAAATCACCAGGTATTTTTACACCGCAAAGCAGGCCCAACAAAAGCTAGGAATGAATCGCGATAAATTCAACTACACCGTCAAAGCAAGAGGTATAGAGCGTGTGCCATTTCTCGGCGGCTATGGGTACTATAAAAAGTCGGATATTGATCGGCTAGCAGAAGAGATTGAAGCATTCCTTCTGCTTGGCTCGGAAACCAGTTTTCAGTATCGAACGGCGACACTAGAAGATATAGATGATGAGATAGAACTTGCGGCCCTCAATTTTGGCAGAAAACAAGCAGAAGCGACAAGAGAAGCGCGTATCAAGTTTCTCAAAGCCAATCCAGAAATTACGCATTATCTCTTCAACAATGAGCGGTTGGTCGTGGCTATCAACCTTGTGCCATTGACGCATGATGCTATCCTGGAATTTAGAGAGGGAAAACGGGGATGGCTTTTTGAGACCGACCAGATTGAGCAGTTTGAAGCAGGACACCCTTTAGAGTGCATCATTATTGACATGATGACCACGACAAGGGCAACGCTGGATCAGCGACACCGCTATGCCTCCTATTTGCTAAGGGATTTGGGAAACATTACCTTGATCGATTGGGCAAAGCGAGGGATTAATATTGCAACAATAGACGCTTGTGCAGGAACAGAAGACGGCGAACATATTCTCAAACGAGCCGGTTTTGCGTTTTTGGGAAAATATAACGAACGGGATATCTATCACCTTGATCTAGACCATTCACCCTTGCCGCTTCTCCAATCCTACAAGGAGACACTGGCCGAATATAGACTCAGATATTGAATACAGTTGCAGAAGAACAAGGGTAGCTTTGTATGTCCACAATTCCTACTGCCACCGGCTTTGTCTTCGATGAACGGTTTCTGGGCCATGATACTGGTACAGAAGAACGTGTTACCACGCGGCAAGGATCGTTCACGTTATCTCCTGAGTCGCATCCCTCCTCGGCCTCAATTACGCGGCGCATCAAGGAATTTCTTGATGGCTCCGGCCTCAGCGCCATGATGCAGCCCATCGCGGCGCGCGCTGCCAGCGAGGACGAACTGGCCGTCTATCATACGCGCGCCTACATCGATGGGATACGCGCCGTGAGTCGCGGCGGACCCAAAAAGGGCGCGTGGGGCGAAGTCGAGATTGACACCCCTTTGAGCGAGGGATCATTTGAAGCAGCCCTCTACGCGGCGGGAGGCGCGATCAACGCCGTCGATGCCGTGCTGAGCGGGAGCGTGCGCAATGCTTACGCGCTGCTGCGTCCGCCGGGGCATCATGCCATGAGTAACCGGGGCATGGGCTTCTGCCTGTTCAACAACGCCGTCGTCGCTGCTCACTATGCCAGGAGCGCGTATCACCTTGAACGGGTGATGATTGTGGATTGGGACGTGCATCACGGCAATGGCACGCAAGATGCCTTTTACCACGATCAACAGGTCTTATTTCTCTCATTGCACCAGGAGAACTGGTATCCCCGCCACTCAGGCGAGTTGGAGCAGGTGGGCAGCGGCGCTGGCGTCGGCGCAACCGTCAACATCCCGCTCCCGGCGGGAACGGGCGATCGCGGCTATCGCGCCGCCTTCGAGCAACTGGTTATTCCCATCGGGCTACAGTTTCGTCCCGAACTACTGATCGTCTCGGCGGGACAGGATGCCAGCTGGCTGGACCCCCTCGCGCAGCAGATGATGACGATGGCCGGTTTTCGCGAGATAGCGACGCAGACAAAGCAACTGGCCGACGAAGTGTGCCAGGGACGACTGGCGCTGTTGCAAGAAGGTGGATACAGCGCCTCTTATGTTCCCTACTGCTCGGCAGCAGTTGTCGAGACGCTGTTAGGAGCCGATCTGGATATCGTTGATCTCTACGCCGGATCATCAGAAGTGGAACGCGCCATGACCGTTTTTAGCGATGAAACGCGCGCTGCCTTAGCAAAGGCGAGACAGTGGCATCAGCAGTGGTGGAAGCTTTAAGTTCTTAACCTCTTCCCGGTACTTTCCTACCAAAAAAAGCGGCGCTACGAAAGAGGCTTCCAATGCATAGAGTATAATCGCATGTAGTGATGTGTGAGGGAATATCAGAAAGCATCAGCAAGTCATTTTCTGTTTCTTGATGACTGGAGAAATTGCCCTCAGGCCGGGTAAGGATTGCCCTCCGCCTGGCTAAGAACGCCTCACTAGAAAAAAATTAGAATGGGAAGTACTGCTTGCATGAGCGAAAAGACTGTCGTTATTCCAAGCCTGGCTCCTGTATCGGAATATGCGGATAT
>Ga0102924_1005697_pt1 | contig 11960 bp, 11 predicted proteins | sample PaiPotPPM11metaG_FD_80116 | JGI IMG/M metagenome (GOLD analysis project Ga0102924, IMG submission 80116) | Iron sulfur acid spring bacterial and archeal communities from Banff, Canada, to study Microbial Dark Matter (Phase II) - Paint Pots PPM... ... | reverse complement strand
GGGTACGTCGATCCGGGGAACGGCGGCGCGATGATGGGCCGCGTACTGCGCCGGGGCGAGCGGGTTGGGATCGGCGGCGACGACGACGGCGTGCTGGGCGAAGGCCGCGACGATGTCGTAGCGCTTGCCCGCGCCCGTGAGCAGGATCGCAGGCAGGCGCGTGCGCGGCGGCGTAACGGCGGCCGTGGCATCACCCGCGCTCACAGCTTGCCCTCCCAGCCGCCGGCGGCGCCCTTGTACAGACCCGAGCCGCCCAGCACCATGGCCACGGTCCGCCACAGGATCCGCACGTCCAGAGCGAGCGAGCGATGCTCGATGTAGTACAGGTCGAGCTCGATGCGCTGGGCCCAGGGCAGCGACGCACGCCCGTTGACCTGCGCCCAACCGGTGATGCCGGGCTTGACCGTCAGCCGGCCGCGCTGGCGCTCGGTGTACTGCGCCACCTGCACGGGCAGCGTGGGGCGCGGCCCGATCAGCGACATCTCCCCGCGCAGCACGTTGAGCAGGTTGGGCAACTCGTCCAGCGAACTGCGGCGCAGGAATGAGCCCACGCGTGTGATGCGCGGATCGCCCTCGTTGATCGCCAATCCTGCTCCGATGTGCTCGGCGCCGGTGACCATCGTGCGCAGTTTGAGCACGTCGAACTGGTGGCCGTGCAGACCGCTGCGCGCCTGGCGGTAGAACACCGGGCCGGGACTCTCCAGGCGGATCGCCAGCGCGGCCAGCGCGAGCACGGGCGCGGCCAACGCAAGCGCAACTGAGGACACCACGATGTCGACCCCACGGCGGATCACCGCGCGGATTCTCGCAGCGGGCACGAAAACCATCCCAAGTCCGGCCTATTTTCGATGCCATGAAGGTACGTGAGATCATCAAGGCCATAGAAGCCGACGGATGGCGCCAGATACGCCAAGCTGGGAGTCATCGTCACTTTCGCCATCCGCGCAAGCCGGGAACGGTGACAGTGGCCGGCCACCCACGTGACGACTTGCATCCGAAGACAAAGGCGAGCATCATGAGACAGGCAGGGCTGATGCGATGATCGAGGTCAACCGTTATTTGATTCTCGTCGAGGGTGGGCCGCCGGCAAACTACTCGGCGTGGTCACCGGACGTTCCTGGTTGTGTGGCTACCGGCGACACGATCGATGCGTGTATCCGCGAGATGCGCGTGGCGTTGGCGGGGCATCTGGATGTCATGCGCGAGCACGACGAAGTGCTCCCTGAGCCGTCCGGACCCGGCGTTTACGTCGAGAGGGCGATCGCGGCGTAGAAGTCGTAGACCGCGGCAGTTCCAGCCCGTCAGCAGATGAACGATGTGACCAGCGCTTAGCAGCGCCGCGCCTCCGTCAGCGTGTGCCCTCGGCGGCCTCCCAGTGGGCGGCGGTGCCGTGACGAAGCCAATCCCACAGCCCGGCGACCAGCGACGCTGTGGTGAGCACGTAGTAGCGGGCGATCAGCAGCGGACGAAGGGGCAGCGCGCCGGCGAGCGCGGCGGCGAGCAGCAGCGCGATCTGCAAAGCGAGCGTGATGATGTACAGCGTCTGCGCGCCGCCGCTGGCGAGCACCACCAGCGCGACGTTGGCAGCAAGGGCGACCGCGTGCAGGCCGGGCGTGACGTAGCGCAGCAGGCGATGGGAGATGATCATGAGGGCATAACCGGGTGGATAGCCGCGCGGTGAGAGCATTCCTCCGCGCAACACGATCGGCCAGGTGTGGCTCATCATGCGCCGCTTGCGGGCGAACTCGCCACCGAGCGAGGGGACCATCTTCTCGCTGCTGTGGGCGTCTGGGACATACACGGCGCGCAACCCCCGCTTGACCATGTTGAAAGGCAGCGACAGGTCGTGGCCCATGATCGGGTCGACCACGATGTAGGAGTCGCGGCGGGTGGCGTAGATGGCGCCGTTGCCGCCGGTGATCGAGGACAGGCGCGACTCCAGAGCACGCAGGGCAAGCTCATAGCGCCAGTAGACCCCCTCCTGGTTGGCGCCCGCGCTCCTACCCGCCCCTCCAGTAGAGATCGCCGCCTGGGGCAGGTAGCGGACCTGCCCACAGGCGTAACCGACGCGCGGATCAGCAAACGCAGCTACGAGTGAGTGGGCGGCGTCGCGCTCCCACAGGGCGTTGGCGTCCGAGAAGGCGACGATCTCCCCCCACGCGCGCTGAACGGCGGCGTCCTGCGCGCGAATCTTGCCACCGCGGGGCAGATCGAGCACCAGATCGGCGCCGGCGTCCCTGGCACGTGCTGCAGTCTGATCGGAGCAACCGTCGCAGGCGACGATCACCTCGATCAGCTCGCGCGGATAGTCGAGCGCGAGCGCGTTGGCGACCTTTGCGGCGATCACCGACTCCTCGTCGTGGGCGGCGATGATGAGCGACAGGGTGGGCAGCTGTGGCGCAACGTACGAACGCTCCGACCGATCCGCGTCCCCGAGCACGCGAACGAGCACGGCGAGCGTGGCACCGTAGCCGAGCTGCGTCCACACGATCAGCCCACAGGACAGCCAGAAGACGATGGCCAGAGCGAGCACGGGCAGGCATTGTTGCGGAAGTGGCGGCTTGCGCAGGGGCCATGCGGGGTACTCTCCCGGCGATGACCTACACGATCAAGAACCTGCGCGACACCAACGACAGCGCTCCCAAGTTCGGCCTTGATGAGCTGGGCGAGGCGCATTTTCCCCGCGAGGATCTCGGCGCGCAGACCACCGGATTGGCCTATCACGTGCTCAAGCCCGGCAAGCGGCAATCGTTTGGCCACCGCCACGAACAGGCTGAGGAGGTGGCGGTGGTGCTTTCGGGCGGTGGACGGGTCCGGCTCGACGACGAGATCGTCGACATCGGCGAGCTTGATGCGATCCGCATCGCGCCGCAGGTTAAGCGCGCGTTCGAGGCGGGGTCCAAGGGCCTATCGCTGCTTGTGTTCGGCCCTCACCGCCAGGGTGACGGCGAGATACTCAACGACTTCTGGACCGACTGACGCACGGCCCGGGCCGGCGAGCGGGCACAGCTCACCTCCCCAGCAGCTGTCGATAGAGCGCAAGCGTGCGCTGCGCGATCGACTCCCAGGCATACTCTCCGGCGGCTGCTGTGCGGGCGCGCTCGGCCATGTCGGCCAGCGTGTCCTGGTCGGCCAGCAGGTTGCGCAAGGTCTCACCCAGCGCCGCCGAGTCGCCGGCTGCAAACGTGCGCGCGGCGCCGGTGGCGGCGATCTCGGGAAACCCGCCAACGTCGCTGAGCAACAAGGGGACCCCAGCTCCGAGGCCCGTGAAAGCCACGCCCGACTGGTCGAGCTCGCGATAGGGCAACACGAGTAGGCTGGCGCGGCGCATGACGGCGAGGATCTCCGCGTCAGAGATGAAGCGTGTCAGCCAGCGCACGCCCCCTGGCGCGGTCGCGCGCAGCGCAGTCAGGTCCATACGCGGCATGCCGACGATCCACAACTCGGCGCCCTGTATGTCCCTCCAGGCCTCGAGCAGCAAGTCGAGCCCCTTGTAGGGGCGGAGCAGCCCGAAAAACAGCACGGCCGGGCCTTGGCGGTCGTCGGCGCCTAGCTCGGCTGGCAGCACCGCCTCGGGAGATCCCTCCCAGGGCGCCAGCACGCCATGCGGGAGCACATGCACGCGTGCAGGCTCGACGCCCAGCACGCCGATCAGGCGTGAGCGGCCGTGCTCGGAGTGAACGACCACGGCGTCGAAGTGGTCGTACAACCGACGCTGGGCCGCGAGTTGGCCTGCACGAGGCTCGCGCGGCAGGATGTCGTGCGCGGTCAGCACGAGCGGACGTCCGCGCGGCAGCAGGTGCCCGTCGACGTGCGGGACGGTCAGCCATTGGAAGTGGACCGCGTCGGCTGCGCGCGCCGCACGCCGATAGCGCAGCATGTCGGGGACGTGCTCGGCGAGCTTGACCGCCCGGCGAACCCGCGGGTCATCGACGTAGCTGGCAGCCCGGTAGAAGGCATCTCGACGTGCGTAGCCAGCCGGCAGCGCGACCGCGCCATACGCGAAGCGGCTCGTGTAGAGGCTGACCTCGGCGCCGGCCGTGCCGAGCGCGCGGCAGAGTGCGTGATCGTAGGGCGGCGTGTAGGCCGAGGGATCGACGACGTGGACGCGCATGTGCCGCTCAGGCGGCGACCGTGTGTGCGTGCTCGGGCGTGCGCCTGCGCAGAACGCGCACCGCCGCGCCTCCGCGCGGAGCCAGCGTGGGGCCGCGCGGCATCGGGCGCGCTGGGCTTGGCGACATCGGTGCCAGTTCCACGCTGGCGAGGATCTCACGCAGGACGATCTTGATCTCGAGCAGCGCCAGCGACGCGCCCAGACAGCGGTGGGCGCCGCCGCCGAACGGCAGGAACGAGTAGCCGTCGGGGGGTTCGTCGATGAAGCGCGTCGGGCGAAAGACATCCGGCTGGGGATAGATATCGGGGTCTCGGTGAATGCCGTAAGCGTCCACCAGGATGGGCGCCTCGGACGGGATGGTCCACCGCCCGACGGCGAACGGCTCGAGCACGTGGCGCCCTCCGCCGATGGGCACCGGCGAGCGGATCCTCAGCACCTCCTTGGCCAGTGCGTCGAAATACGCGTCGTCGCCGTCGCGTGCCTCGGCCATCACGGCGGGGTTGTGCGCAAGCAGTTCCACCCCCCAGGCGATCGCCGTCGCGGTGGTCTCGTGGCCGGCTGCGATCAAGGTGACCAGCTCGTCGCGCACCTGCTCATCGCTCAGCCCGTCGCCCTGCTCGTTGCGGGCGCCGATCATCATCGCGAGCACGTGCTCGCGCTCGGCCAGGAGCGGATCGGCGCGGGTGGCGGCGATGTGCTCGAACAGCAGCGCGTCGAGCTCGTCTTTCAAGCGCCAGGGGCGCCGGGACAGGAGGTTCCACGGCGCGCGTCGGCTGAGCGCGGGCACGAACATCGCGAAGGCGTTCAGGGGCGTGTTGAGCGCGTCGAACAGGTCGCGTAGCCGCGTGCGCACGGTTGCGTCGGAGACCCCGAGCACAGCCTGCAGGATCACCTCGAGCGTGAGCGTCTGGGCGAAGGACTGCACCTTCGGCGTGTCGCCCGGGCGCCAGCGATCGAGCTCGGCCGCGACGAGCCCCTCCATCAGGCGTGCATAGGCCTGGACGCGCTCGCCGTGGAAGGGTGGCAGGAGCATCTTGCGACGCGCAAGGTGCGCGGCCGGCTCGAGCACGAGCAGCGACTGCTCGCCCACAAATGTGCGCAATACATCGTTTGCGTGGCGCTTGGCCAGCGGGTCGCCGGTGAACAGCCGCCGGATTGCGTCGCGGTCCTTGGTGAGCACCGCCGGCGGCACGCCGCCTACGCGAACTGTGAAGGTGTCTCCATAGCGCGTATGGCCACGGTCGCTCAGCTCGCGGTAGAACCACAGCCGCATGCCCGCCTGCACCGCTCGCGGCAAGCGCGGGCCGGGCGGCAGCGCGGTGGCATCGCATGTGGATGCGCGGGGCACAGCTGCCATTCTCCCACGGTAGTGCCCACGGTCGAGGTGAGCTACTGCGTCGTCAACACCTCCCAGCGCGACCTGCTGGGGCGCGGGCTCGATGCGATCGCGCGCGAGCGCGCGGACTTGCCGTTCGCCACCGAGACGCTCGTGCTCGACAACGGGTCGCGCGACGGCTCCGCGCAGGCCGCGCAGGCGCACCCGGCGGTCGACGAGACGATCGCGATCGACCACCGTCGCGGCAAGGCGGTCAACGACTCCGAGCTGCTGCAACGCGCGCACGGACGCTATGCGCTGCTGCTCAACGAGGACTCCGAGCTGCTGCCCGGCGCCACGCTGGCGCTGTGGCAGGCGTTGCAGGATCGCCCCGACGCTGCCTGTGCGGGCGCGAAGCTGCTGCGCCCTGACGGGCGTGCGCAGGCTTGCGCCTGGCGCTTTCCCACGCCGCTGACCGCGCTCGCCGGCGCGCTGTTCCTGCACCGCCTCTACACCGTCCAGAGCAGGGGCGTGCGCACGCGCGAGGTCGACTGGTGCCAGTCCTCTGCGCTGCTGGTGCGCCGCGAGGCGGCCGCACAGGTCAGCTACCTGGACCCGGACTTCTTCGTGTACTCAGACGAGGTCGACTTCGCCCGGCGCCTGCGCGACAAGGGTTGGGGCAGCCTGTACGTGCCCCAGGCGCTGGTCGTCCACCACGAGCAGCTGGCCACGGGCGCGGTCCCCGAGCGGCGGATCGTGGAACTGGCGCGCAACCGCGACCTGTACATGCGCAAGCACCAGTCGCCCGCGGCCGCCCGCGTGGTGCGCTGGCTGACCGCCTACAGCTATGCGCTGCGCGCTCTCGCCGCGCTCCTGCTGCCCGGACACTCGCCGCGGCGCTACTGGCGCCACGTGACCGCCACCCTCATGCCACGACGCGGCCAGGGCCTGCGCGAGGCGGCCGATGAGTACAACCGCGCGGCCGGCGATCGCGCGAGCGGCGGCTGACGCGCCGCCGAGTGGCGCTCACTTGAGCTCGAGCTCCTCCAGTAGAGCGTCTACCGCGCGGGCGTCCAGCTGCGTACCCGCCACCCTGCGCAGCTCCTGCGCAGCCTCCCGTGGCGAGCGCCCGCGGCGGTAGGGGCGATCGGTGATGATCGCGTCGTAGGTGTCGCATGCGGCGATGATGCGCGCCGCCAGCGGGATCTGCTCGCCCGACAGGCCATCGGGGTAGCCGCCGCCGTCCCAGCGCTCGTGGCTTGCGCGCACCGCCGGCGCCAGGTGCGCGAAGGCATCGATGCGCCCGACCAGCTCGCCACCGATCGCGGCATGGCCGCGCATCGTCACCCACTCCTCGTCGGTCAGCGGGCCAGGCTTGAGCAGGATCTCGCTGGGCACGGCCACCTTGCCGATGTCGTGCAGCATGGCCGCGTAGCGCACGTCGCGCGCGCCGCTGCCCGGCAGCGCCATACGCAGCGCGACCCGCTCGGCCAGGTCGGCCACGTCCTCGCCGTGACAGGCGGTGTAGTCGTCCTTGGCCTCCACCGTGCTTGTCAGAGCTGCAAGTGCTGTCGTGAACGCCCCCTCCAGATCGCCCACCAGCCTGGCGCGGTGCAGCGCTGCGCCAAAGCTCGACGCGATCGCCTCCACTAGCGCAGCGTCGGTTTCGCTGAGCACCCGGGGGTCTGGCGCCTCGATGTTGAGCACGCCCCATACTGACCCGTCCACCAGGATTGCCACCGACAGCTCCGAGCGGGGGTCTGTCTGGGGGTCGCGCACGATGTAGTCCGGGTCGGCATGCGTGTCGCTGACGAGCGCCGTCGCAGCCGAGCGGGCCACGCGTCCGTTGACCCCTTCTGTGACGGACTGCTCGGTCAGCAGGAACTCGGCCATCACCTCGGCAAGCGGGCCGCGGCCGGCGATCAGCCGCAGCACGCCGTCGTCATCCAGGCGCTGCACGGCGGCGAGATAGAAGGCGAACGTCTCGTGCAGCTCGTCGACGACCAGCTGGGCCATCTCCTCGACCTCGTTCTTTGCGGCAAGCCGCGCGGTCAGCCTGGCCGCCAGGCGCAGCTGCTCACGCAGGTAGGGCACCTCGCCGACCGCCGCCACGCTCTTGGCGCTCGCGTCCGCGCGATAGCGACGCAGCGCCTCCGCGCGGCGCTGGCGCTCCTTGGCGCCCGCTTGACGGGATCGTTTGACAGAGAGCTCAGCCATACTCGAACTCCGATCGGCCGCAAAAGCCGCATTCTTGAGCCAAGAATCGCGCGAGTCGACAAGTCCCCTCGGCTGCCTGTCCGCCCATGACCGGTAGTTGGCTGCTATCAGAGGTCTCTAAGGGGGTCCTCGGCGTATGCCTCGACCTCGCCGTGCCCGGCGCGGTAGGCGCTGACTCTGCGGCGACCCTCGACGACCAGCGCACGGGCGCCGCCGAGCTCGTGCGGATGAAAGAAGCGCGTGAGCAGCAGCCCCGCGGGCACGAGCGCAAGCCATGCGGCGCGCAGAAGCAGACCTACCAGCCCGTGGGTCGGCAGCAGTAGATCGCCCACCACTGCCACGCCTGCAAGGATCGCTGTCAGATGCGCCAGTCGGCGCCATTCGAAGCCCACCCTGAACAGGCTGCGCGTCAACAGGTACATGGCTATTAGCATCGCCACGTAGGCGCCGCACAGCGCGATCCCTGCGCCGGCTATTCCCAGGCCGGCTCCACTGCGGGGCACAAGCGCGATCAGCAGCGCCACGTTGACCACCAGCCCGGCCGCTCCCGCGCCGAAGTTGCGCGACGTCACGCGCGCGCGCCCCGCGATCGCCACGAACACCAGGTACAGGCCGTACAGCGCCCAACCGAGCGCGAGCCAGGGCAGTGCGCGGTAGGCGCCGAAGTATTCGTGCGCGGCCAGCAGCCGGACCAGCCAACGCCCAAGCAGCGCTACGGCGCATACGACCACGCCGGTGGCCAGCGCGTAGTAGGTGGTCACCAGCGAGTACAGGCGCGAGGCCTCCTCGTCGCTGTCGATCGAGTAGGCCAGCGGCGGCCACGCGTACTGAAAGCCGCGCACGGCCACGAACACGACGGTTGCGAGCTTGATCGCGATCGCGTACTGGCCGGCGGCACCCTCGGAGAAGACCCTGAACAGGTAGAAGCGGTCGGCCACCTGCAGCGCGTACACGCTCGCGTCGGCCGGAACGGTTGGCAGCCCGAAGCGCAGCATCGCGCGCAGGTCCGCCAGTCTGACCAGGAGCGAGAAGCGCCGGCGCAGCACCCACCACAGCCCCAGCACGACCAGTGCCGAGGCGCCGAAGTTGCCGAGCAGAAGCCCGCGCGCGCCCTGGCCGGCGAACACGACCAGCACGGTCGTGAAGGCGACCGTCATGAGCACGTTGGCGCCCGACGCGTATATGTACGTGCGCGCGCGCTCGTCCACGCGCAGCTGCGCGTAGGCCATCTCCAGGTTGGTGAACGCCCACAGGCCGAGCACCGCGCAGTCGAACAACAGCGGGTCGCGGAAGCTCAGCAGCAGCTTGGACAGCGGCCCCGCAAAGGCCACCGCGGCCAGGGAGGCGACCGTCGTCGTCCACGCGACCGCTGCGGTGGCCGTGCGCGCGATGCGCGCGCGGCGGGCCTGGTCGTCGTCGTCGAAGTAGAAGCGGATGAACGCCTCGCCGACCCCCACGCGCAGCAGGATGCTCGACAGGATCACCGCCGTCAGCAGCGATTCGGCCGCTCCGTAGGCTTTCGTGCCCACGTGGTGGGTGTACAGTGGCAGCGTGAGCAGGGCCAGGCCCTTGGCCAGGATGTCCCCGAACTGGTAGGCCGCACCCGTGGTGACCAGGCGCTTGAGGTAGCCGAGCACCGTTCAGAAGCTACTGGCCGGAGGGCGTACTACCAGGACGATCGCTGGGCAAGCGAGGCAAGGACGCAACGAGCGTGGCGTGCTGTGCACGCGAGCGAGCGAGGACGCCGCCTCGCGCCGTGCAGCGGTCGTCCTGGCGTGCCAGCGCGACGCCGATCGCCAACAACGTCCACGTAAACGGGTCCTCGAGGAAGTCGGCGTAGGTCCAGGTGTGCAACACCAGCGCGGCAAAGCACGCGGCGATCGCCATTCGCGGTGGCGAGCGCCCCGCGCCGCGGAACAGCACGATGAAGGCGCTGAGCAGCAGCGCCGCATAGACGGCCAGGCCAAGGATCCCCTGCTCGGCGGCAATCGTCACCGGGATCGTGTGCGAGGCCGATGTGGCGCTCTGCGCGTCAGCATGGCTGTGGCGCTTGAACTCGGTTTCAAACGAGCCCGAGCCGTAGCCCTGCAGCGGCCGTTTGGCGAACAGTTCCAGGCCGCCCGACACGAGCGACGTGCGCCCGCTGGTCGCGTTGTTGGTCGAGCCGCTGGAGCCCTTCAGGCCGAAGTGCAGGCTGGCGGGCGCTAGCAGCAGGACCAGCGCGCCGAGCGCAAGCACCGCCGTGGACACGTACACAGCCCAGATCACGCTCCAGCGCCACGCTGCGAGCACGCCCAGGCCGAGCAGCAACGCGGCGATGCTCGACTGCGAGAAGCTCGTCACCAGGCCGGCGAGCAGCCAGGCCAGCGCAACAGCGCCCGCGATCACCACGCGCCTGTTGCGATGCCACAGCACGAGCGTGCACAGCGCGATCATCACCAGCGCGAGGAAGCGCCCGTAGATGCTCGGATCGAAGAACACCGAGTTGACCCTGAAATAGTTGTCGTACTGGTCAGCTGCCACCACCTTGGGGTTCAAGAACAGCGACTTGCGGTCGTACTCGACGAAGCCGACCCCCGCGAACACGACAGCGAGGGAAACGAGCGCAACCAGGCAGCGCATCAGCAGCTCGCGTGTCCAGCGCACCTGCGCCAGTAGGGCGAACAGCAGCGCGAACGGCACGTAGAAGAAGGCGATGTTCTCGAGCGCCTTGACGCGGTCGGCCGAGTAGGCAACCTGCAGCGCATACAGGCAGACGGCGCCCAACAAAAGCCACGTAAGGCCCCGTGGCGAGGCCCAGAAGGCGAGCTCGCGCGGCGTCCGATCGTCGGCCCCGGTTGACGGAAGGCCCGCGCCGTGGCGGGGGACCTCGCCCGCGTACGCGTCCGCTCCCCCGCGCTGGGCAAGGCGCGCGAGCAGCGCGGGCAGCAGTCGCACGAGCGTGCCCGCGGCGACGACCAGGTAGATGGGGATCAGCAGGTTGACGGTGCGCCCGTCGGCGGAGATCGGCAGCCTGAAGGGCAGCGCGACGATCGCCAGCAGCGGGAGTGCCTGGGCGTAGCGGCGCATCAGCCAGGCGAGCACGGCGATCGCGACGATCGCCGCGGCCAGGCCGCCCACTATCGTGGGAGCGCTGGGCAGGCTGGTCGCCACCGGCACGGGGCCCAGGACGGTCGGCGCCGCCCCGACGCGCATCAGCGACCCACCAGCGTGAAGCTCCATGGCGAGAGCACCGTGCGGTTCTGGCGGCGCAGGCTCACGCGCACGCGGTATTCGCCGGGGGGCGCGAGCGGGCCTTCGTTCTCGGCCACGAGCACCGCGCGCCCGCTGGCCGTCTCGAGCTGGCCGTAGCGGTGGGCGGTGCCGCGACGGCCGTTCCAGCGCAGCGAGAACTGTTTGTAGCGTGCCAGCGGTCGATCGCGCACGAGCGTGGCGACCACGTCGCCGCTGGAGTCGATGATCGCCACGGTCGCCTCGTCGGCGTTGGCGAGCTTGAAGGAGATCTCCTCCAGGTTGCCCGGCGCCGGGCCGGTGGGCGTGAAGGTCGGCGTGCGCTCGAAGCGCTGGACGACGGTCGGCGTGTGCTTGAGCCGCTGCGTGACGAAGAACGCCGCGAAGCAGGCGACCACGAGCAGCGCGAAGACGATGCGTGCGAGCGCCTGCGCATCGACGCCCTCCGTCGGGCCGTCCGCCAGGGCGCCGTCGACCCCGCTCAATCCCCGCCGCCCAGCGCAAAGCGCTCGACCGTGTCAGAGCGCAGGCCGAGACGCAGCGTCTCCAGCGACAGCACGTCGGCGGGCGCGATGTTGCCGAGGTTGCACTCGCTGCCGAACTGCTTGAGCAGCCACACCTGCTGCTTTTGCAGCGGCGCATCGAAGATCAGCTTGTCCTTGTCGATCGAGTGGACGATCTCGTCGATCAGGCCGGTACGCACCTCGCCGTTTGCCCGGTAGATGCCGGCAGTGCCCGACTCGCGCGCCTCGGCGATCACCTTCCACGCGCCGGCGTCGAGGTCGCGTTCGATCTGTTCCACCCACACGTAGGGAGCCATGATGAAGTCGGCATCCTTGCTTCCCACCTCGGCGAACACGGTGAACTCGCGCGAGAGCCTTTCGATCAGCTCGCGCTTGACCGCGGGCTCGATCTCGATCGTGCCGTCGGAGATCTCTACGTGGCGCAGGTCGAGCTCGTGCAGCCACGCGATCAGGCCGTCGACCCTTCCCTGGCGGATGGCCAGCTCGGTCAGCGTGCCCCCCAGCACGACCGGCACGCCGTGGGTGCCATAGCGCGCCAGCTTGGGCTTCAGGTTGGCGC
>Ga0102924_1005696_pt1 | contig 11961 bp, 4 predicted proteins | sample PaiPotPPM11metaG_FD_80116 | JGI IMG/M metagenome (GOLD analysis project Ga0102924, IMG submission 80116) | Iron sulfur acid spring bacterial and archeal communities from Banff, Canada, to study Microbial Dark Matter (Phase II) - Paint Pots PPM... ... | reverse complement strand
GTGCTGGACCGCTGCTGGAAGGGGGCGGCGAAGGCGGCGGGTTTGATCCAAAAGAACTTCAGGAAGCCTACAAGATTCCTACTACCGGCGGCTCAACCCAGACTGTCGCGATCGTAGACGCCTACGATGATCCCAACGCCGAAACAGACCTCGCCAAGTACCGTGAAAAGTACAAACTCCCCGAATGTAAAAAGGAAAACGCCAAAAAAGAAGTCGTCCATTGTTTTAGAAAGATCAATCAAAAAGGCGAAGAAACAAACTACCCCACGGACAAATATCCTACACACTACCTTGAAGTCGAAGACTGGGGTCTGGAGATATCTCTCGATCTCGACATGGTTTCGTCGGCCTGCCCGGAATGCAAAATCCTGCTAGTCGAGGCAAGCAACAGGGAACTCAGTAATCTATATGCGGCCGAGGACGAGGCCGTCTCGTTTGAAGCAGGCGGAAAAAAGCTCGCCACTGAGGTCAGCAACAGCTGGGGGAGTGCAGAGTATTCGGAAGAGACCACTGAGGACACGTACTTTAACCATCCCGATATACCGATTACAGCAGCCGCCGGCGACTCTGGCTATGGGGTCAGTTATCCGGCTGCCTCAAAAGACGCGATCTCTGTCGGTGGCACGACTTTGAAGAAGGCGGAAAAAACTGAACGTGGCTGGGAAGAGACAGTTTGGAAAGATAGTGGCAGCGGTTGCAGTGCGTACGAGCCACAACCTGCGTGGCAGTCCGGATTGCTTTGTAAGGGAGAAAGCTCCAAGCGCATCGACAACGATGTCGCGGCGGTCGCCAACCTCGAATCACCGGTGTCCGTGTACGACTCTTATGAATATGAAGAAGACGGTATCGGTACTGGAAAACTAGGCTGGGTGCTGCTAGGTGGCACAAGCGTGGCCACGCCGCTCGTCGCTGGGGTTGAGGCGCACGCGAGCACCGCCGTAAAAGACGAGGGCGCCGAAGCCTTTTATAACCACACCTTGTTCGACGTAACCACGGGCTCCAACGGCGTGTGTCACGGCAGCTATCTGTGCAACGGCGAGGAAGGCTATGATGGTCCCACCGGCTTTGGCGCTCCCGATGGCCCTCTTGAACTCAGTCCCAAATTTCAGGCGATTACAGCTCTGGCTACGGGTATCAACGCATCGGGCGGCACGCTGACGGGTTATGTGAACCCGGACGGACTGGAAACGACTTATCACTTTGAATACGGGAAAACCACCTCCTATGGTTCGAGCATACCTGTGCCCAGCGCAAAACTGGGGTCGGGCTCTAGGTGGCAGGCCGTAAGCCAGAACATCGAGATCATTGGCCCCGAAACGACGTATCACTATCGGCTGGTCGCCACGAGGGGCTCCGAAACCATCTATGGAAAGGACCATGAATTCACCACGACGCCTTGGACGATCGAGAAAGCGCCGTCTGCTGAGGGCCCTTGGACGGGTGTGTCATGTGCTTCCGTTAGTGCATGCATTGCGGTGGGAAGCGTGGGGGACGCGGGCATACACGCGGCTCAGTGGAATGGATCGGAATGGCACCTTCAGACCCCTTCAACACCGACAGGTGCCGAACTTCCGATGATGAGTGGTGTGTCGTGCACATCTTCGACAGGCTGCACCGCGGTTGGCTCGTACTCCAAAGGCGAATCCATATTGACCTTGGCCGAGCGGTGGAATGGCACAGAATGGTCAGTACAACCCACATCAAACCCCGCCAAAGGTGATGCAACGCTGAAAGGGATTTCATGCTCGTCCTCAACGAGCTGCACCGCTGTGGGCCAGCATAATTATGAAGGTGATTTTACGCTGGCCGAGCACTGGAACGGCACAGAATGGTCCATGCAATCGATTCCTACGCCGGCCGAAACGGGATACCTCGACCTTGAAAGTATCTCGTGTGCGTCGGCGAGTGCATGTACGGCTGTCGGGTGGCGGGAAACTCTCTCGGGCGGGCATCTTGCGTTGATTGAGCACTGGAATGGCAGCGAATGGGCAATCCAGTCCGCCACCGAGCCCGGTATAGGTGACTGGTTGTTTGGCGTTTCGTGCTCGTCGGCGACCGCTTGTACGGCCGTAGGGTTGTCTACTAACAGCGCCGGCAAGGAAAGTACTCTGGCGGAGCGCTGGAATGGGACGGAATGGTCTACCCAATCGACGAGCAATCCAGGCTCCGGAGATGATCTGTTCGGCGTATCGTGCGCGACAGCGACGTTTTGTACAGCCGTAGGCGAGTTTTCCGAATCGTCTGGTGGCCTGACGCTGGCTGAGCACTGGAACGGCACTACGTGGTCTGTGCAAGGGGCGCCCGGTCCCGAAGAAGCACCAGGATACGAATCGGCGGACTTTGAGAGCGTCTCGTGTCTATCCGCGACGGCTTGCACGGCCGTAGGAACGCATCACGGTACGCCGGGGTCCATTTACCCCGATGACTATCTGACGCTGATAGAGATCTTGGCTCCCCCGGTTGCTGAAACCGAAGCGGCCACAAGTATTACCGAAACCGGGGCCACCCTGAACGGCGCCGTCAATCCTGAGAGTGAGGAAACGAGTTATCACTTTGAATACGGTAAGACCACTTCCTACGGGACAAAGGTGCCAATGCCGGATGAAAGCGTTGGCTCCGGCACGAGCAATGTCAAAGTGAGCAAGCCGATCACAGGCCTCGAAGCGGGAACGACCTACCACTTCCGGCTTGTGGCGACCAACAGCGATGGGGTCACCGATGGAGCCGATCATACATTGACCACGGTTCCTGCACCGTCCTGGACAATTGCGTCGACGCCAAATCCAGCCGGAGCGACCGAAAGCTATCTTGCTGGGCCGTATAGTGGGGGCAAACACGTGTCGTGTTCATCGTCGACGGCCTGTACTGCTGTAGGGCTATCTGGCAACAGTACGGGGAGAACTGGGTTGGTTGAGCGTTGGAATGGTACTGAATGGACTATTCAAACGACGCCCAACCATATGGGTGCAACGGTAAGCTGGCTCCAGAGCGTCTCGTGTCCGTCGTCGACTGCTTGTATCGCGGTTGGATACTACAAGAACAGCTCAGGTACGAAGCTTACATTGGCTGAGCACTGGAATGGGACCGAATGGAGTATTCAGTCAACGCCAACACCGTCGGAAGCTACGGAAAGTACTCTTGGCGACGTGTCGTGCTCGTCGACTACATCGTGCACTGCGGTAGGTCTATACAAAACGCCCAAAGGCACGGGCACAGGCAGAGTGACGCTGGCGGAGTACTGGAATGGCACAGAATGGAAAATCCAGTCGACGCCTAACCCTGAAGGCGCGACGGAAAACCTTCTGAGTGGGGTGTCGTGCTCCTCTTCGACAGCGTGCATCGCCGTCGGCTATGACAGGAACGGGAGCTCGGCGAAGGAGGTTACACTGGGGGAGAGTTGGAATGGGACAGAATGGAAAATCCAGTCGACGCCCAACCCGAGCGGAGAAACGGAAAGCTTCCTTGTCAGTATGTTTTGCTCGTCGTCCACGGCGTGTACTGCTGCGGGGTTCTATAAGAATAGCTCGGGTACGTACCTTACCCTTGCGGAGCGTTGGAATGGCACAGAATGGAAAATCCAGTCGACGCCTAACCCTGAAGGCGCCACGGAAAGCCTTCTGAGTGGGGTGTCGTGCTCCTCTTCGACAGCGTGCATCGCTGTCGGCTATGATAAGGACAGTGCAGGCACGTATGTTACGCTGGGAGAGAACTGGAATGGCACAGAATGGAAAATCCAGTCAACTCCCAATCCGGAAGGCGCAAAAGAAAGCGAACTGAGCGGTGTGTCGTGCTCGACGTCGATAGCCTGCATCGCTGTGGGCTATGATGAGAACAGCGTCGGCACTAACGTGACGTTGGCCGAGGTCTACGCTAGACCTTGAGTAAAAAGGATCGTCTGCGCGTTCGAGAGCATGACGCTCTGGGGCCGGATGGCGTGCTTGCCGGAGGCTATACAATGGCCCCGGGCGCTGAATGATGAAGGGCACGCGAGTCATAGGCGCGATGAGCCTCCTTTCTTTGGCGGGCGGCTTGTTGGCGGCCGGGGCCGCCCGGGCGGGGTGGGCAAGCACCATGTCACCGCTGCCTGTCTCTGACTACACGGTACAGTCGGTGTGCGCCGCTCCCGCTCCCAGGCATGTGGCCTGCCTTGCGGAAATACTGCTGGCAAGTACAGCGGTGGCGCGCGCGCACACGCACCCGGTGGGGATGATGGTGAGTCGTGCGATCGTTCGCGGCAGCGCCGCGGAAGGCGCCGATGGCTTGCGTCCGCAGGATCTGCAGAGCGCCTACTTTCCGGGCGAAGCACCCGACGCGCCGGCCTCCGAACCTCAGACGATAGCGATCGTGGACGCCTACGACGACCTGCAAGCCGAATCCGATCTGGGCGTTTACGACAGCGAATTTCAGCTCCCCGAATGTACGTCGAGCAACGGGTGCTTCGAGCAGGTGAACCAGAACGGCGAAACCGGCAATCCGCCATTTCCAGCCAGCTACACGGCCAAGGGCGAAAAGGAAGCGCTCTGTGAAAGCACGAGCGCCGAACCATCTGTCAAAAAGGCCGCCTGCAGGGCGATCGAAGAAGTGGACGGATGGTCGCTCGAGACAGCGCTCGATATCGAGACGGCTCACGCGATCTGCCAGAACTGCCACATCATCCTCGTGGAGGCCGATGAATCCGAAGAAGTGCCTCTGGAAGCCGCTGAGGACACCGCGGTGCGGCTCGGCGCCGGCGAGGTCTCAAACTCCTGGGCCGGCGGCGAACCGCTCACCGACAGCGAAGCCTTCAACCACCCAGGCACCGTGATCACCTTCGCCGCGGGCGATCGCGGCTATCTGAACTGGGAGAGAGACAAACTGGAAGAAGAACTGGAGGGCGAGAAGGCCGGCGTCAACTATCCGGCGTCCTCGCCGCACGTGATCGCGGTCGGCGGCACCACCCTGGATCTCGACCGCGCCGGTGAAGCATTGGGTGAAGAGAGTGCGTGGATCGGCAGCGGAGGCGGTTGCAGCCTGAACTTCACGGCCCAGCCCTGGCAGAGCGAAGTCGCCGACTGGTCCTCAGTGGGGTGCGAAGGCCGCCGGACGGTGAGCGACGTCTCCGCTGACGCCGACCCCTACACCGGAGTCGCGGTGTATGACTCGGTGCCCTACATCCCCTTGGGTGGCGGTTTGAAGAGCGCCACGGTGTTAGGATGGACGCCCGTCGGCGGCACCAGCGCCTCAACCCCCCTGATCGCCGCGATGTTCGCGCTCGCCGGGGGAGCCCACGGCGTCCCATACCCGGCCAGGACCCTCTATTCCCATCTCGGCTCGGCCGCGCTGCACGACATCAGCGAAGGCTCGACCGGCAAGTGCAGAGGCGAATACTCCACCGGCTGTACGGGATCGATGAGCCCGCTGTCGCTGACTGACTGCGGTCAGGGTACCTTGATCTGTAACACCGCCGTCGGCTACGACGGCCCGACCGGCGTCGGCACGCCGAACGGGATCGACGCCTTCAAGCCCGCGCGCCAGCTCAAAGCCGGCGGGCCGGAAGCCCCGCTCACCGAAGCCTGCGCCCGGACGATCTTCACGGCCACCGGCAAGGTATGCGGGACGCTGAACCCCGGCTCGAACACCAAGGTCGGCTACTACTTCGCCTATAACAAGGGCGCAAGCTGCACCGGCGGCAAGGAAACCCCACTGCAGGCAGAACAGCAGGGTGAAGGTATTCACGTATCTGGCGAACTGTTCGGTCTGGAAGCAGACACCCACTACTCCTACTGTCTGGTCGCGACAGATGCCTCCGGGGAAACGACCGGGCAGACGCTGACGCTCACCACCGAACCCGCGGCGCCCAAACCGCCCCAGACCAGTCCCGCCACCAACATCACCACCGATTCGGCGACGCTCGAAGGCAGGCTCGGCCCCCAGCCGATCGCTACGAGCTGGTCCTTCCACTACGCCCCCGAGTTCACCTGCACGTGGGAACACGCGAGCACCACCGCCGAACAGCAAGACACAGAGCCCGGCGAAGTCGACGAAGTCTCAGCTGCCGTCAGCAGCCTGCAGCCGGGCACCTACTACAACGTGTGCCTCGTGGCGAAGAACAGAATCGGCTCCACCATCGGCTGGGAACTGTCGTTCTTGACCGAACCTGCCGCGCCGAGGATCGAGTCGGTCAGCGCTCAGAGCACGGGCACCGAAGCGACCATCGAAGCGAAGACGAACCCCGACGCCCAGGCCGCTACGTGTGAGGTCCAGTACGGCACCAGTGAAGCCTACGGGTCCACCGCTCCGTGCAAGGAAGGGCTCGGGAACAACGGTGAGCGCGTGCTCGCGAGCGCTCATATCTCGAATCTCGCGCCGGGCTCCACCTACTACTTCCAGGTGATCGCCGAGAACGAAAAGGGCAAGAGCTCGCCGAGCGAAGGCAAGGGGACGGTCACGACGCAACCGATGAGCACGCCGGGCGGACCGAGCGGCGAAGAAAAAACCTCCACGCCGCCGACAGGCAGCCCGATCGCCTCGACCGTGAGCCCGGTTGTGATCCCCACGACACCGATTACGACGACGACGCCCCGCACCGGCAGCGTGTCGCTCGCCGGTACCGCCGTTATGGTGCAGGGTGGCCGTACCTTGCTGGTGAAGCTCAACTGTCTCGGAGATGCGATCTGTCGCGGCAAGCTCACCCTGACGGCGAAGGTCACGATCAAGGCGAAGGGCAAGAAAGGGACATCCACGCGCGCGATGACCATAGGTATCGCGAGCTTCTCGATCCCCGGGGATGAAACCAAGACGGTGAGGATCAAATTGGACGCCGCCGGGCGGGTGCTGCTCAAAGCAAATCATGCGCGTCTTAGCGCAACCCTGTCTATTCTCGAACTCGCACCTAGCCCTGAGAACACAGAGAGGAATGTCGTGCAACTGGTTGAGGAGAAGGCGCATGACAAGACGAGGAGGTAGCGGTGCGCTGGTTGCGACAGGGTTGCTCGTTGCCGTCGGTGTGCTGGCGCTCGCGGGGCCGGCCCAGGCTACGTCTACCGGCGCGACGGCTTGGGGCGACAACGAACATGGACAGCTCGGCGATGGCACCACAGGCGAAGGCAACGACTCGCCCGTGGCGGTGGCCGGGCTGAGCGGAGTCACCGCGGTCGCAGCGGGGAATGGAGACGGCATGGCGCTGCTCGTCGGTGGGACGGTCATGGCGTGGGGCAATAACGGACACGGGCAGCTGGGGGATGGCGACAAAGCGGACAGCGACGTGCCGGTGGAGGTTACTGGGCTGAGCGAAGTCGGCGCGATCTCGGCTGGCGGGTACCACAACTTGGCGCTGCTGAGTAGCGGTAATGTCATGGCCTGGGGCGACAACTACCGCGGTCAGCTGGGAGACGGCAACGAAACGGACAGCGACGTGCCAGTGAAGGTAAACGCGCTCAGCGGGGTCAAGTTTGTTTCAGCGGGTGGGGCACACAGCCTGGCGTTGTTGAACGACGGCAAGGTCATGGCTTGGGGCTGGAATGAATACGGCCAGATGGGGGACGGCACCACGACGGACAGTGACGTGCCGGTGGAAGTCGCCGGATTGAGCGAAGTGGCGGCTGTCGCGGCTGGCGAAGCTCACAGTCTGGCGCTGCTGAAGGACGGTAATGTCATGGCCTGGGGCGACGACTACTATGGGCAGCTGGGGGACGGTCAAGAAGTGGATAGTGACGTGCCGGTGGAAGTCAGGGGTTTGAGCGAAGTTATGGCTGTCGCCACAGGGGGGTCCCACAGTCTCGCTCTGTTGAAGGACGGCAGGGTCATGGCCTGGGGCGATAACGAATACGGTCAGCTCGGCGACGGCGGCGAAGGACGATCCTCTGACGTGCCGGTGGAAGTCGCCGGATTGAGCGAAGTGGCGGCGATCGCGGCCGGCGGGAAGCACAGTCTGGCGCTGCTGAAGGACGGTAGGGTCATGGTCTGGGGCGATAACGAATTCGGTCAGCTCGGAGATGACAGCGAGGGACGGTCCTCGTCGTCGGACGTGCCGGTGGAAGTCGCTGGCCTGAGCGAGGTCACCGCCATAGCGGGCGGTGACCTGTACAGCCTGGCCGCGAGCTCACCGCCCAAACCGTTTCCGACTCTTACCAGCGTTGAACCCGGGTATGGTTCGCCGGCCGGTGGGACTCACGTGACGATCACGGGCACGAACTTCAGCGAAGTGAGTGCGGTGAGGTTCGGCTCGAGCAACGCTGCGAGCTTCAAAGTCGAGTCGGACACTAAGATTACCGCTGTCGCCCCCGCGGGTACCGGTGCCGTCCATGTGACTGTCACCACAGCAAAAGGAGGAAACAGCCCAATCGGCTCGCCTGACGATTTTGACTATCGGCCTGCGGTGACGACCCTCGAACCGGGGTATGGCGCCCCGGCGGGAGGAACCCATGTAACGATCACAGGGACGAACTTCAACGAAGTGAGCACGGTCGAGTTCGGCTCCAGAGACGCTGCGCGCTTCAAAGTCGAATCGGAAACTAAGATCATCGCTGTAGCCCCCGCGGGTACGGGGACGGTGGACGTGACCGTGACGACGGCGGGCGGCACGAGTTCGACCGGCTTTGCAGACAACTTCGATTACCGGCCGAGCGTTAGCAAGCTGGAACCCAGTTATGGCTCACCAAGCGGTGGGACCCATGTGACGATCGCGGGCACAAACTTCAACGAAGTCTCCGCGGTCAAGTTCGGCTCGACTGCAGCCATGAGCTTCGAAGTGGTCTCGGAAAACACGATCAACGCGGTCGCGCCGGCGGGTACCGGCGTGGTCGACGCGACGGTGACGAGTCCGGGTGGGATCAGCTCGAAGGGCCCGTCTGACGATTTCGACTATGGCCCCACCATCACCCGGGTCACACCGGAACACGGCACGCCGACGGGCGGAACCGGAGTCACGATCACCGGCACCAACTTCACCGGCGCCACGGAAGTAAAGTTCGGCTCGAACAATGCCCGGAGCTTCAAAGTGGAATCGGGCACCGAGATCACCGCGGTGACCCCGGCGTTCAGCGGCGGTGCAGAAGACGGCGTGGGCGTCTACATCACGACACCGGGCGGCACCAACACCTCAGAAGAATGCGGCTATCCGGTGGGATACCGCTACGAACCGGCGATCACCAAGGTCGAACCTGACTCCGGCTCGGTGGCCGGAGGGATGCATGTCACGATTCGGGGTGCTGCTTTCGAGGGAACGGACGCGGGCGGGGGACTCCTGTGCAGCCTGCTCAAACCGGTGGTGCAGAGCGTCAAATTCGGGTCGAAGGAAGCAACGCACTGGAGCATCGTGTCGGATACGGAAATCACCGCGGTCGCCCCGGCTGGGTCCAGTAAGGTCGACGTGACGATAGAAAGCGTGGTTGGCACCAGCCCCATCATTTCCGCCGATCAGTTCAGCTATAACGAAGCGCCGGAAGCGCCGATCATGCAATGCGACCCCTTGGTGATACCGGGCGGTGGGCCGTTCGTCTGCGGCACGCTGAACCCGCACTCGAAAGAAAAGCTCACCGGGGCGTATCTCGCCTTCGAGGCGGGCGCGATCTGCACAGGAGCGCACGAGAGTGTGCCGGTTGAAGGCTTTACAGGACAAGGGGAAGAAGATATCGAAGTGCGGGCCAAGCCGGAGGGGCTCGCGCCTGGGACCGAATACGCGTTCTGCCTTGTGGCCGGCAACTCGTCCGGTGGAACCGCCAGCGACCCGCTAACCTTCACCACCACGGCGGAACCAAGGAGCGAACCCCCGACGGCCGTGACGAGCACATCGGCGACGCTCGAAGGCACGCTGGAGCCGGCCGGCGCCAAGCTCAAATACCAGTTTTACTACAGCAAGGGGCCGACCTGCGAAGGCGGCGCTGGGACCGCGCAGGCCGAAGGTGAAAACAAGGTCTCTGCCCAGATTGAAGGACTGACGTCTAACACCGAATACACGTTCTGCCTCGAAGCAAAAGGCGATGAAGGTGGCTTCATCTTCCAGGACGAGACAAGCGTGGGCACGGTTGGAGGCGCACCTGTTCACTTCAAAACCCTCGAATCGCCGGCTGAAAAAAAAGCCGAAGAAAAAGTCGAACAGGAAGCCAAAGCGAAAGCTGAAGCTGAAGTTACAGCACAAGCGGAAGCCAAAGCAAGAGCTGAAGCGGAAGCGGTGGCGGCAAGAAAGAATCAAGAAGAAGCAGCTGCGGCCGCAAAGAGGCAGCAGGAAGAAGAAGCCGCACGAAAACGTGCGGAAGAGGCGAAGTCAAAAGCAAAGCATTTGACGCGCGCAGAGCGACTGGCGAAAGCGCTCAAGCAGTGCAAGAAGGAGGAGCCAAGACGCAAGCGCGCGAAGTGCGAGGCGGCAGCGAGGAAGAAGTACGGAAGTAGAGTGAGGGCCAAGAGGAAGTGGGAGCTTGGGGCGCCTTTGGCGAGGCGGCTCCGGCCCCAAACCCCATCTTACGAACAGCGAGTGTAACGGCCTCCGTCCCAACAGTGAGCCGGGATGCCCGTCGAGATCAGACCCGTCAAAAGCCGGCGCGACCTGGATGTCTTTTATCAACCTTCCGTGGCGGCTCTACCGGCGAGAGCCCATGCGATCCCGGCCACGCTCGCTCAGCCAGCCCGCGGCACCGTCCAGCAGCGCACGCGCCGCCTCGGGGTCATCCTCGCACTCGAACCAGCCGAACAAGCCCCCCACTCGTTCCCCTGGAACTCGTTGAAGCTCTGGTCGATGTGCGCGCTGATGCGGCCGGCTGGGTTGCCGTCGCGGTAAGCGAGGAAAAACTGCTCCTGGGCGTGCTTGGAAAACGGGTTCTTGCGCGGGTCAAGGCGCTTCTTGAGGTCCATCAAGAGCGGCGCGACCCACCTGGTCGGCCCGATGGACTTCACGACCAACGATGAGATCGGCGTGTTGATCGCCGGCCACGAGCATCCGCCGATCATCCTCTGTCCCTGGCATCACCTCTTCTACCATCCAGTCCGGCGAAACCGACCGGCGCGGGCCGATCTCAAAGCACGGCCCCAAATATCTACGCTGGGCGCTGTTTGAGGCGGGCGCTGAACGCGTGCGACCACCCGTTCTACAAGGAGCGCTATGAGCGCACCAAGAAGCGTCTCGGTCGCCAGCGCGGCCTGAAGGTCGCCGAGATCGAGCTCTCCAGAAAGCTCACCGAGGCGATCTGGTACATGCTCACCAGAAACCAACCCTTTGCTCCGACAGGCGCCCCTAATCGTCTAGCCGCTTGACGGTTCTCTTTGGAAATGCGCTACCGGAGCGACCTCCTATGACACCTGATCCTCACATTCCGATGAAGGCGACAGAGAGATGAGCGTCGCTCGCCACCCACATCCCGCCCGTGCCCCCTGAGCGACTGCCAGACTCGGCCCGCCGCGTCTGCGCCAGCACCCCGGCGACTGCGAACCCCTGTCCGAGAAGGCGCTTGACCCGACCCGCCTCGCCCGGCAAAACAGTGATCACCTTGGGGCTCACGCCCCAAACCCCGTTGACAACCACCGCCTCCTTCATAGAGACGAGAAACAGCACTCTTCCCAGCGGCGCTCGAAGCTAGCGCTTTCCGGCGCTTAGGGAGGAGTCCGTGGGCCGCCTCGGTCGAAGTGATGACGTTGCGGATGGCTGCCGCGGCGTCGCCGGACCACGGAGTGCGGGCTCGCTCGGTTGGCGTCACCCGCGGCCCCTGCAGCGAGCCACGGCGCTCCTTGGCGCACGCTTGGCGCACATCTCGGTGGGAAACGACGGGAAGGGCCGGGGTAGCGGCGGGTAGGCAGAAGCGGCGCTTTCCCAAGCGGTTCCTGCCTTTTCGTGCCCCCCGCTGCCGAGGCGTTCCCGCCCCGGGCCGCCTCGACAAGGCGGAGGTCACTGGTTCGAGCCCAGTATCGCCCATGCACTAAGGCCCTGCAAATCGCCGGGTTTTTGTGTTTCGTGGGCACAATATGGACACGTTTCTGCAGGTGTAGGCGAAG
>Ga0102924_1005693_pt1 | contig 11964 bp, 16 predicted proteins | sample PaiPotPPM11metaG_FD_80116 | JGI IMG/M metagenome (GOLD analysis project Ga0102924, IMG submission 80116) | Iron sulfur acid spring bacterial and archeal communities from Banff, Canada, to study Microbial Dark Matter (Phase II) - Paint Pots PPM... ... | reverse complement strand
GTTGCGGGCGGTACGTCCGCCCCGGCTCAAGATTATCCCTGGTGCGCGATCTACGCCAAAGACGGCGATACCCATTGTTTCTTCACGTCATATGAACAGTGCATGGCGACGGTGAGCGGAATCGGCGGCTTCTGCCAACGCATCGCCGCGGCTCCCGCAGCGCCGGCGCGGCCAGGCGCTGGCCGGGTGCGCTGAGGTGATGCGCCCTACGTCACCCCAAACTCCCGCACGAATTCCGCGATCTCGGTCTTGCCGGCGTCTTCGAGATACTCCACCAGCCCTTGCCCGTATTGATCGACCGCCTTGAGATCGGCGCCGACATCGGCGAACCATTTGAACAAACCCTTGTAGCCGAGCTGCGCCACTTCGAAGATCACCGGTGTGCCGAACTTGTTCTTGGTGTCGATGTCGGCGCCTTTGAGGCGGAGCCACGCGACGCAATTGCCCTCGTTCTCGACCGCGAGCCAGTGCAGCACCGTCTCGCCGGTCTGATTGCGCAGCGTGAGCAGCGCCTTATCGGTGTCGAGGAGCTTCTGCGCCGCGCCGTAGCCTCGGCTGCGCACAGCATTGCGCAACGCATACCAGCGCGGATCGGTATCGCTCATAATCATTCCCTCGCCGGCAGTAATCCGGGGTGCGGCGACCTGTCCCTTTCTCGCCGCTCAAATCAGCCATGCCGAAAAAACGAAGCCGCGTTCGGCCGCACTGCGTTAGCATCCATAACAAGAATTTGGGAGGCGTCCATGTCCGGTCACATGGCAGACGTCAGCTCAAGCGCGATCAGCGCGATCGACTACGATCCGGGGACCCGCCAACTTCGGGTCACTTTTCCGGGCGGCAACACCTACAAGTATTACGACGTGCCGCGCGGCGTCTACGAAAGCTTCGTGCACGCGGATGCGAAGGGCCTCTATTTCAACGGCTATATCCGCGACCGCTACGACTTCGCGCTGGCGGCGTGATCGTCCTCCGCTAGATGCGCAGCGGATCCCTCCCCGCCGCGTGCATCGCCGCGCGATAGGCAAAGACCATTCCGGGGCCGAGCGTGGTGCCGGGCCCGGGATAGGAGCCCGACATCGGCGAGGCCATGTCGTTGCCGCAGGCATAGAGGCCGGGAATGACCCGGCGCTCGTGGTTGAGCACGCGCGCATCGGCGTCGGTCGAAAGTCCCGTGCTCACCGCGATCTCGGCCGGCCACAGTTCGAGCGCGTAGAACGGCGGGCGCGTGATCGAGCCGATGCAGGGATTGGGGGTATGCGTCTCGTCGCCGTTGAAGCGGTTGAGCTCGGTCTCGCCCTTACCGAAATCGACATCGACGCCGGTCTGCGCAAAGCCGTTGTGGCGCGCGGCCGTGGCGCGCAGACCCGCGGCATCGACGCCGATTTGCGCGGCCAGTTCCTCGAGCGTATCGCCGCGCTTGAGATATCCGGAAGCGACAAGGCGCGTGAGATTACGCATGCCCGGATAGGCAACGCCGAGGCCGTACTTGGCGATGAAGTCCGCATCACAGATGAGATAGCAGGGAATCGCCGGCGCCCGCGCATGGGCCCCGGATTGGGCGTCGAACATCGCCTCGACAAAGTCGTGATACGACACCGCCTCGTTGACGAAGCGCTGCCCGGTTTTGTCGATGGCGATCAGTCCGGGCTTGGCGCGGTCGAGCATCAGATGCGGGTAGAGTCCCTTGCTGCCGTCGGCGTGCCGCGTGACCGAGACCGGCGTCCATAGCCCGCTGCGGCCGTGCTCCTCCGGCGCGATGCGGGCGCCGAGCCCCTCGCCCAGCACCAGCCCGTCGCCGGCATTGAATTCGCTACTCAGCGAAAACGCCGGCACCGGGCGCGGCATGAAAGCGTCGCGGAATTTCTTGTTATGCGCATAGCCGCCGGTCGCCAGCACCACGCCCTTGCGCGCCTTCACCAATATCTCTTCGCCGGCATGCGTGATCTTCGCCCCAGTGACGCGGCCGTTCTCGGCGACAAGCTCGGCAATCGGTGCGCCGAACAGGATCTCCACGCCGCGCTTCTTGAGGCTGAGAAACAGCCGCCCGACCAGCGCATTACCCATGACGAGGCGCGTGCCGCGCGGGTAACGCACGCGATCGGCCACGTAGCGCGTGAGCAGTTTTGCCGCATGGCGGAAATTGGCCAGCGACTTGAACCGGCCGACCAGCGGCGCGATGTCGGCCTTGCCGACCATCATGCCACCAAACACCAGGAATTCGCGGATCGGCGGCCGCAGCCTTTTGAAATCGGCGCCGAGCAGACGGCCGTCGAACGGCTGCGGCGCGATCGCGCGCCCGGTCACCGCCGCGCCTTTCATATTGCTGCGATAGTCAGGATGCCGCCCGCACGCCATGAATTTCACATCGCTATTGTCTTCCAGATAATCGATCGCAAGCGGGCCGGTTTGCAGGTAGGCGCTGCGCAGGTCGCGGTTCACGCCGCTGGCGACAAGACCGTCGAGATAGTCCTGCGCCTTCTCGGCGCTGTCGTGGAAACCGGCCTTGCGGCTTTGATGATTGCCGGGAATCCACAGCGTGCCGGCCGACGTCGCACCGGTGCCGCCCACCTGCCCCGACTTTTCGACCAGCAGCACGTCGAGCCCCTGCAGGCTCGCGACCAAAGCCGCCGTCATGCCGGCGGGGCCGGCGCCCGCGATCAACACGTCAACTTCGCGCTCGCTGCGCATCGCCTCGGACCGTTTCTCTTCCCTTTCGTCAGCATGGATTGCCCGTTCACGTTCGGCAATGACACATTTGCCGAGCTTCCCTCTTTGCAGCGCTCGCGTCATGCTTTTGCGCATGTCCTGATCGGAAATCCGGTGCCCACTTTTCTCGGACATGCGCGACTTGCATCGGCGGCGCGGACATGTCTTAACGCTGGTCCGGTCGATTTCCCCCTTATTCCTATTGGACGCTTTGGAGGCAAAACATGCGCGCTCTGACACGCCGAAACTTTTCCCGCGCCGCGGCTATGGTCGCGCTGGTGTCACCGTTCACGCGCGCGCTGGCGCAGCCTGTGACGACGACGCCATCGGGGCTGAAAATCATCGACACCAAAGTCGGCACCGGCCCCTCGCCCAAGCCCGGTCAAACTTGCGCCATGAATTATACCGGCTGGCTCTACGAGAACGGCAAGAAGGGGACGAAGTTCGACAGCAATCTCGATCACGGCAGCACGCCGTTCGAGTTTCCGATCGGCCAGCATCGTGTCATCGCCGGCTGGGATGAAGGTGTCGCCACAATGAAGGTCGGCGGCAAGCGCACGCTGATCATTCCGCCGGAACTCGGCTACGGTTCGCGCGGCGCCGGCGGCGTCATTCCGCCGAACGCAACGCTGATCTTCGACGTCGAACTCGTTGCCGTGAAGTGAAGCACGGTCACTGTCATCGGATTGACCAAAAACCGGCTCAATCCGCGGTCAGCATGACCACATGAAATCACCGCACTTTCACGTCATCACCGACTGGAATCTGAACGCGCCGCGCGACAAAGTGTGGCCGGTGCTAATTGCGGCGGAGCAATGGCCGTCATGGTGGCGCGCGCTCAAACATGTCGAGCTCGTCGCCGACGGCGATGAAAGCGGTGTCGGCGCGGTGCGCCGCATGACCTGGAGTACGCTGCCCTGGAGTACGCTGCCCTGGAGTACGCTGCCTTTGCGCAGCAAGAGCTTGGGCCGTACGCTGCCTTTGTCGCTCACCCTCGACATGCACATCACCCGCGTCGAGCCGATGCGACGGATCGAGGGCGAGGCGAAAGGTGCGGTGAGCGGCCACGCGCGCTGGGACATCTGGCCGGACGGACAGCGCACGCGCGTGCGTTACGACTGGATCGCCGAAGTGATGGAGCCGCGCCTGCGGCAGCTGGCGCCGCTGTTGCGGCAGGTCTTCGTCTGGCAGCACAACAGGATCATGGCCTCGGGCTTTAAGGGCCTGGTTGCGGCACTGGCCGCCCCCGTCGGCAAACCACAACCACTGCGAAAGGTTTGACGGGCCTTCGCGCATACGGTTAGCTGGCGTGTCGAAAGACGCATTTCTTGCGGTCTCCTTGGGGCTTAGCCGGCCAGTTGGCATCGCCAAAACCATGGTCTTAAGACGGCCTTAAGTAGGATTGTAGGATGTTGGGGCCTCGTCGAATTCGTCACGCGGCGGACCGTGGCACCAAGGGGCGCGCTTTGCCTCCGCACACTGGGGAAACCGGGGACCGCCGCTTCCGAAGAATTCGCAAAACCGCTACTATTTAGCGGCAATTTGACCCGAACGAATAAGGTCGAAGTCAACAAAAATGACCCCCGCCGCGCAGTCGCTGCTGACAGAACTCGACATGGCGCTGGTCAGGCAACCTGAACCCTGGCGGCGCGACGCCTTGCGTCAGATGATCGACCTGTTCCTGAGCAGCGCTGAAGTCTGCGACACGGCGCAGACCGACGTGTTCGACGAAGTCCTCTACCGGCTCATCAGAAAGAGCGATCGTGCGACGCTTGCCGAGGTGGCCACCGTGCTGGCGCCGGTGCAAAAAGGCCCGGCCAAAGTGCTGGGCACGCTGGCGCGCCACAGCGACGCCTCCATCAGCGGCCCGGTGATCGCGCTGTCGCCGTCGCTGCGCGACAAGGATCTTGCCGATATCGCCGAGAAGGCCGAGCCGCGCATGCTGATGGCGATCGCCGCCCGGCCTAAGCTCAGCGAAGTGGTCACCGACGTGCTGCTCAAGCGCGGCAATCAGGACATCAAGCTGCGGGTGATCAACAACCCCAAGGCCAAAATGTCGGAATCCGGCTTTGCCCGCCTGGTCATCGGGCTCAACGGCGACAAGAAGCTGGCCGCGGCGATCTCGGCGCGCACCGATGTGCCGCCGGAATTGCGGCCGTGGCTGGTGCAAACGCTGGAAGGCTAAGGCGCGGCTGCCGCACGCCGGCAGCGCGCAACATTCATCAACATCTTCGTGGGTCATCCGGCGGCGCGGCGCTTCGCTTACGCGCAAGGCAAAGCTATCATCGCCGCCATCTTATCGCTGACTCTCAGTGCTGATTCTTTGGGGACGACCGGCCGTGAACCGCAACAATATTCTCTATCTCATCATCGGCGCCTTGGTGGTCGTTGCCGCCGTGCTCGGCTATCAGCTCTATCAGGACCGTCATCCGCCGGAAGGCATGTCGATCAAATTCGGCCCCAACGGCGTCTCGATCCAAGGTAGCGGCAAGTAGCGCCGACGCCGTCCGCTTCAGTCGCGATTATTGTCGTAGTGGCGATCGCCAAAGAAGCCGAAGAACGATTGGGCCGGCCGAGGCTGCGCCGGGAAGCGGCGATCGGCATCGCGATCGTCCCGTCCATAGCGATCGTCCCGATCATAATTGTCCTGCCGGCGAACGACGACGCGCTGCTGCGCTTGGCTCAGGCTGCGCCGTAGCCGCGGGTCGCGCGGATCCAGCCGGGTGCGCGCTCCGGTGTCAGGTTCTGTCGCCGACGCACGCTGCTGATCATTATCGCGATCGTAATAGTCATAGAAGGTGCGGCGTGTGATGGATTGCGCTTGGTCCGTAAGCTGCAGTCCTGACGGCCTGGCGTTCGTTATCGTCACGCGCTTTCTCATGACTGAGGTCTTGTGCGGCGAGCCCGTATGCTCGGCCGTTTCGGGCGCGGCAGCTTGCGTCACCGCGTCATGCGTGACGGCGTCATGCGCCGTCGTCTGCGAGTTCTCTTGCGGCATCGGCTGAGATGCCGCTGCTGATGCAGGCGAAGATTGCGGCTGCGTCGCCGGTTGGGATGCCGTCGGCTGTGCCGGGATCGTGGCAGAAGAGACAGGGTTCTCGGCCGGCGGCCGAGTTGCGGTCTCAGTCGCTGCCGGCGCGGCGGGCGCCTGCTGAGGCGCCGCTGTTGCCGTCGTTGCGCTGTCGGTAAGGGCCGGCATCGGGTTGCTGTTTGCGCCGGCGGAAGGTGGCGGAGTCGCTGCGTCATTGATGAGATAGATGCTGACGCCTCCAATCACCGCGCCCGTCAACGCGGCGATCGCGAACACGACAAGCGAGCCCACAAGACGGAGCGAGAAGCCGGACCAGCCGGACCAACGGGAGCGCGAATAGTAACGTGAATTGTATCGCGGCATGACGCGACCCTCTTGTGCCTGCCGTCCCCGCGTCTTCGGCAACGCAAGAATTTGCCGTCCCGTTCCTTCCCGGGCTTACCGCTGCGGTGTCTCAGTGCCGCGACGCGTTCCATCGGGCGCAGCAAGAGCACGTGAGGAACTCGGGAACATGAAACGCCTCTACGAGTTTCTTAAAAGGCATTGGACTGGCTGGGCATCATTTGGAGATCCGGAAATGGACCGCCGTGATCAGGAACTTTTGGACAAGCAATTGCGTCATATCGAATTTGCGCCGCGCAATGACAGCGTCGCGATGCTGCTGAGCGCGATGTTCTTTGCCGGAATGGCAATCGGCGGTTTTCTGTATGCCTATGCCGGTGCGCCGCCACACGCCGTCGCCGACCAGGCGTCACCCAATCAGCGGGTCGCGGCGAACGAAGTCCCGATTTTCGTTCCGCAGGGCAAAATCACACCGCAATAAATTCGCGCGGCACGCGTTTTGCGGCCGCACGGCGCACTGCTTTTTTGCGAAAATTAAAAACTATTCTTCAGGTTCGGTGGTGAAGAACAGCGGATAGCCGTTCATCTTGCCGAGCTCGGTGGCTTCCTTGGCCTTGGTCTCGGCGACGTCGCGGGTGAAGACGGCAATGACGCAGGCGCCGCGCTGATGCGCGGTCATCATCACCCGATAGGCCTGGCTCTCGTTCATGCGGAAGACCACCTTGAGCACCTGCACAACGAATTCGCGCGGCGTGTAATCGTCGTTGAGCAGGATTACCTTGTAGAGCGGCGGACGCTGCGTCTTGGTGCGCGTCTTGGTTCGCGGCTTTTCAATCGTCTTCGTCATCGCGGCCTCAAAACAATATGCCCGCAATCGAGCGTGTCTTGCGATGAACTATGCTCGAGAACTGCCTCCCGGCCGTCGTCAAAGCCAGTATAATCGAAGCCGGCGGGTACTCCCATTGCTGGATCGATGGGGAGGTATTCGCCTAAAGCGTGGTCCAATTCATTGAATTGGACCACGCTTTAGATCTCTGTCTAAGCATGATCTTTTCCGAAAACCAGTTTCCACTTTTCGGGATCATGCTCAGAGCTGTGGCCCTCAGGGCGGCGGTGTGCAACACTTGCGGCGCACGCCTTATCATTGCGAGGTTGTCATGGGTGGCATCATCTGGGTCATTATTATCGGCTTCGTCGCCGGCATCATCGCCAAATTCCTGATGCCGGGTCCGAACAATCCGTCGGGCTTCATCATGACCGCGGTGCTCGGCATCATCGGCGCCTTCGTCGCGACCTTCATCGGCCAGGCGATCGGTCACTACGGCCCCGACCAGGGCGCCGGCTTGATCACCGCAACGCTCGGCGCTGTGGTCGTGCTGTTCATCTGGCACCGCATCTCCGCGGCACGCTCAGGTTAGCGGCTTGCTTTTCGTTGGAGCATGATCTTTCCCGAAAACCGGATTCCACTTTTCGGGATCATGCTCTGAAACGAGTTCTGGCGCGGCCGGTTCACCGCGCGCGCCAGAACACCGGATTCAATCTGATCGGAAGCTAGATGCGGCTGCGGAATCCCGCGGCGACGGTGGAGGCTGTCGGCCGCGACGCGGTGAGCGGCCGCCGCGTGGTGCGGCGTTCAACCACAACGGTGCGCGGCGCGCCGCTTCGGCCGGCAATGGTGAAGCGCGCGGCTTCACGATCCTTGCGCTGGCCATGCTTGAGCACCGCGGTCCGCGCGTCCTCGGCCGAAACAGCCATCAGCGACATCACGATTTCGACCTGCGCGTCCATGTCGTCTTCCGCCATGCATTGGGCGGCGAGCACTGCGTCCTCGATCGTCGGGAGATCGCGCCTTACCCGGCGACGGCCATCCTTCGTATCCCATACTGCGCTCATTCTTCTTCACCCTTCTTTGCCGCTTCGGCGCGGTTGAACCGCGCCATTGCCTGACCGCGCCCGGTCCGTAGGTGGGATCCATCGGACCAGCTTACGAGTCCGGGGCCCGCGGCCTTTGATTCCATATTGTCAGCTATTTACCGCAATGCAGCAAGACAATTGTGCGCTGCACTCACGATAAAGTTAAGTGCTCGTCGAACGCAGCCCCGCCAAGCCTACGGTTAACGCCAAACAGCGGCGGCATGCCCCGTCAGCGCCACACCGTCGGTGTCTTAACGTCCGTATGACGCACGCCTCCCGGCGCACGTCACGGCTCGGCCGAAGGATTGTCCGTCGAAGGCGGAAAGGAAGAGGCTATTTGCGGGCTGGCATTTCGCTGAACAGAACGCCGCCCTTGGCCTTCGACGTTTTCGCGGTCTCGACCAGCGACACCGTGACCTGATCGGACGTCGTGCCGGCGTTCTTCACCACCGCTTCGGTAATGTCCTTGACGAGGCCGCGCTTCTGCTCGAGCGAGCGGCCCTCCAGAATATAGATGACGACCTCGGGCATGATGTCCTCCAATGTTGCGCCCAGCTAATGCCGGCCAGCGTCAGCTGTCGATCACCCACAATGCGCGGCCGGCCGCGGGCTTGTCTAACAATCGGCAAGTACTAACCGAAAGCTCCCGGGAAGGCACTAGCAGGAGCTAAGACAATGCAGCGCAGAAGCTTTGCAAATTTCGGCCTTTGCAATTGGCGTATTCGAATATTGCGCGTGAAAATGCCCACGACGCGATCCGCACGGCGGCCTTAGATCAACCGGACTCAGTAGGCGCGGTTCGGATAATACGCGGTGCTGCTGTGGCGGGCGTTGAACAGATGCCGCAACGTGCCGCTGATATCGGGAAAGCCGTCTTTATAGCCGCTCGCGGTGTGATGCTTCTTCTTCTGCGGCTGCTGCGGACCGACAAAGCCCAAGCCGTCGTCAGTCGCACTCGCATCGCTCGTCACCGCCGGTGCATCAGGCGCTGCTGAGGCAGCGGGCGTGGTCTCCGAAAGTGCCGCAACCGCGGCCTGCGGCGCCGTCGCGCTCAAATCATTAGCGGTTGCACCTTGAGCGCTCACAGCCGGCTGCGCCGGCGGCGCGACATTGCTCGGCTGCGCCGCATGATCCGGCTGCGCCAATGCCGACGCTGCTTGAGGTTGCGGTGCTTGAACTTGTGGCGCTTGAGCTTGCGGTGCCGCCACCGTCGCCGTCACGGCCGTCGTCACTTGGGCGGGGGCGGCAGTCTTAGCCGCCGCTGTGGCCGCAGCGGGCGAAACGGCAGGCGTAGCAACCGGCACCGCGCTCACCTTAGGCGACGCCATCGCCGGCGCTGCCTGCGCGCTGGTGACGATCGCATGGGCCGCAACCGCAACCCTGTCGGCGTCACCCGTGGGGCGATCGACCAACGACAGCACCACACCCGCGCCGGCTGTGGCGCCGATGGCAGTCGCGACCAGAACGACGCGTATCGTGCGCAACTTGCTCGGCGCGGGAGCGAGATAGCCCCATTCCGGACTGAAATTCCCGGCCGAACGCATCATCTTCTCCAACGGGTACGGCGATCGCCTTGACCCAAAACACTTAGACGCAATCCAAAACGTGAACCGACGATATGGGAGCTGTTGGCGCCAATGCCAGACGCGGAGAGGCCACCAGCCACTTGCAGAACCCCTCGCCCCCCAACCAGTTCCCGGTTCCGTTCCAACATGCCTTACCGGCCGTCACTTTGACCCGCAAGTCGCGGAAAGTGTGAAAACTCACCCCTGTTGCCAAATGGCACCAGATCGCTCCGCGGGGCGGTACCACCGTAACGGCAGGCGACTTAGTCGTTCGAACTGAATTGTCGCGGCAAGGTCGCCTGTGGGTTCAATGCGCCGCCAACGGCGGCGAACATATCGCCGACCGCGGAGACGGCGCGGCGGGCGCCGGCGACGACGTGGTCCTTCATGTCGAGCGCCTTGCCAAGCAGCGAATCGGGATCGTTCGCAAGCCGGTCCGAAGTCGGGGCGTTCTGGCTCGGATCGGACTGCGCGATCACCAGGGGCGCGCGCGGCGCCGGTTGCGGCAACGGCACAGCGGCGGCAACTTGCGGCTTGGCGTGCTGCCAGACCACCGGCTTGGTCGCGCTCGCCAGGCCGCGGCGTGGCGCATTGTCCGAAGCGGGCTTGGCGTCCAAAGCCGCGACGACCGGGGCCGCGGCCGGCGGCTTGTTGTCCACAGATTTCGTCTCGGCCAGCTTGGAGGCTTCCTGCGCACGCGCCAGGTCGGCATCCTCGGCGGCGGCGCGGGACTTTTCGGCCGCCATCTGGGTCTTGAGATAGTCGACGATCATGGCGTGCTCGTCGCGCACCAGCGCCATCATGTCGGCCGAGGCCGGCGTCACCTGCTCCAGCACGGGCTTCGTCGCGGTGTGGCCGAAATGGTACTGGGTGAACAGGAAGCCGCCGATCACGCTCGCCAGCGCCGCCGGCATGATGTCGAGCACGAATTTGCCGAGGAAACGGGTCAGAAGCGGCGCGCCCTGCCCGTTCAACAGCTTAGCCGGAACCAATTTGCCCGTAACCGGCATTGCCGCCGCTATGTCCGCTTTGACCAAGTCCCGCTGCATGATCTCGACCTCTTGGAATGATCCGTTCGGCTTCATCATCAGGCCCCGTTTTTTCAAACGTGCGGTTGAATTTCAAACATTCGTTCTGGGCGGCCGCTGGCCCGGATTAAGGAATTTTTGGGACATTTCCCCCGTTTTTGGGCCTGGAAACTGGCGGCAACAGTCCGTACCAAGCCTGATCCCCACTGGAACCTCTCCTCGCCCTCCCTGGCCGCCTGCGGCCCTTAGACCACCTTGGCGCCCAGCCCGGCCACGATCCAGCGGCTGATCGCCTCGCCGAGCCATTCGACCATGGCGTCGTCGATTTGCAGCCCGATCGGCGGCTCCGCCAGCCGATCGCGGTTGCGCAGGAACACGCTGCACTGCCCGATCAGCCAGATCGAGGCGATGGTGATGGTCCGGCGATCGGCGTCAGGCAGGAAGCGGCGCACGATCTCGGCCGCGACATTCATGAACGGAGCCGCCTCCTCGGCGACCAGCGCGCGCAGTACCGGCGTCGGGCGCACGGTTTCCCAGTTGAAGATCCGCATATGGCGGCTTGATTCGTCGCGCGCCATCAGCGGGCGCAGCTGGCGGCGGATGAAAGCGGTCAGCGCCTCCTCGCGCGACAGCGTCTTCACGTCCTCGGCATGCGCAAGCTGGTCCTGCGTCATGCCGCGGAACGCCGCCCGCAAGACTTCGCGGTAGAGCCCGTCCTTGCCGCCGAAATGATAATTGATCGCGGCCTGATTGACGCGCGCCTTGGCGACGATGGCGCGGATGCTGGTGCCGTCATAGCCTTTTTCGGCGAACAGACGCTCGGCCGCTTTCATGATGCGGTCGCGGGTGACTTCGGAAGGTCGCGTCATGATGTGCCTGGTTTCCACGCCGGCCCCGTCATTTGCGCGGAACCGGCAGCGCCATTTTTTCAAACGATGGTTTGAATTTTCAATAGTCCCTTACGGCGCGCAAAGCAACCCGCAAGGCCGGGCCCTTACGGCGTAGCTGAAGCCGCGCGACCCGCACGTTTATGTGATGGAACTGCATCGCCCTTGGTTCCAGAATGGCGGTGTTAGTGCGGCTGCGGTGCCTTGCGCACTGGTCTATGCTCTTGCCGTGTCTTGTCGTTGCTTTCGCCGGCGCCCCTGTCCTGCGGCGCCGTCCAACCGGGGTTGTCACATGAATAAGCCAGAACTGCCGTCCGACATCGTCGGACTGTCGAAAGTCATGCCGCCTTTGTCGCGGCGCGGTTTCATGACCAGCACGACCGCAGCGGCCGCGGGTTACACGCTCGCCGCCGGCCCGGTGCGTGCCGACGTCATCCAGACCGACACCAAAGGCCTCACTGCCGGCGACGCTACGGTCAAGGTGCCGGGCG
>Ga0102924_1005692_pt1 | contig 11965 bp, 12 predicted proteins | sample PaiPotPPM11metaG_FD_80116 | JGI IMG/M metagenome (GOLD analysis project Ga0102924, IMG submission 80116) | Iron sulfur acid spring bacterial and archeal communities from Banff, Canada, to study Microbial Dark Matter (Phase II) - Paint Pots PPM... ... | reverse complement strand
GGTCGGCGCCGACCTGGACCGAGCTCCATTGTGTCGTCGAGGACATGAGGACAGAGTGCAAGCAGTTGCACGCCGCTAGGTACTTTCTTTCCCTCGTATGTCGGTGTAATCGCCTTCTCAATCCAAGCCTGTTCCGCAACGCACAGTGAACTGGCATGCCGTCATCCCTAACTCCAGGGTGCCTGGTACACGCACAGCATTGGCATCCTACGTGCTCCACATTGTTAAGGTAGCTCCAGCCTGACAAAAGATTCTGCTCTTCGCGCGTAAGTCAGTATGCCGCTGAGAGCCTACGCATCAGCAACTGGCCCCGTTGAATCCACCTCGACGCGGGGCGCCGATTTTGTCGATTGATCCAATTGTTGTACAGGAGAACTCCCAGATGAGTCATGCTCTTGGTCGCCAGCTTGTCGTCGTACTGTTTGCTGTCTTCTCCACTGCCGTCGCCGCAAAGGCAGCCACGTTCACGTGTGGTCCCCTCACGTTTGGCAGCGCCGAGCCCTACGGTTGCGAGGGGCCCGCTGTAAGCATCGGCCCAAGCGTGTATGGCCCAAATACGTACGTCGAGTCGCTCCTTGGACCGCACATAGACGTGAACGCCATCGGAACTTCGCCGTACTCGCTTTTTCAGACGATTACTTTCTCCTTCGACCTGGCGCCAGGCTGGACGATTGACGGCATGGCTCTCCTGGGAGGATCGCTTGATTACGGTGTTCTCGGCGGGGTCAATAACCCCACTCCTTCCTCCAACTGGGCATACCTCTTCGACTCCCAGATGACGTTCTGCTCCTCCTCCGACGTCTGCATCACCGCTCCAGAATTTATCGGCCCGGCTGACCACGGAGGGGGTGCTCCTGTGCCCCCGTATTCCTTCAATGCGACGGCAGGCCCGGGGACCGGGGTATTTCAGTCGTTCCTCTATGTCGATAACGCGCAGATTGGCTCAGATTCTGCGCCTCAGTTGAACATCTTCCTCACACAGGTCAGCCAAACCCCGGAGCCCAGTAGTTTCATTCTCCTGGGCACGGGTGCTGTTGGACTCGCAGAGACATTCAGGCGGAGGCAGCGCAGAGCGTAACAAACCCTCTGCTGCAGACACGGAGCTATGCCGCTGGCGCGTACTGCATTCGGGGCGACTCGGAGCAGTGCAACCAAACATTCTGGAGAACAGGTTATGAGCCCTGCCGAGCAAGTTCGGGACTATGCCAATCGCCACTACGTCGTTCCTGCGAGAGCGGCGAAACAGTCGACAGTTACGTTCACGGCTGGGTCAATCCACAAAGCCCTGGGGTTCCATGGTCTTATGCCGTGTGTCTGCGATGCCCTATGGACGAGGTCGCAGATATTTGAAACCCAGTACGGCGTGAAACGAGTATCGAGGACAGGGCCGAGACAGGGAGCGACAACGACATTTACGTTTTCCCTCGCTTAAGCGCAAAAATGAGCCCCTCCTGCCTCGGTTGATTCGAGGGAATTGCTGCAGGTTGGAAGGCCGGTGTATAGACCTCGCAGTCTATACTTTCTGGCGGAGGGTTTCGATGGCGGAGATGGAGAAGCGGGCGAAGTTGTTTCGGAATGGAGGGAGCCAGGCGGTGCGGCTTCCGAAGGAGTTCCAGTTCGAGGGGATGGAGGTGCGGATCCGGCGCGAGGGGCAAAAAGTGGTGCTGGAGCCGGTGGGGCCGCAGGTAGGCGCGAAGGATATGGCGACGGTACGCAGGGTGATCCAGTCGGTGGCGCCCCACAACCCGGAGTTGGCGGGGATGGTCGACGAGGCGATGCGGAAGCTGCACGGAAGCTAAAACGACTCGACGGGCCGGCAGACTCGCCGACTGCGAGGGTCGAATCTCGATCACAGCAAACGGAGAACAGAACGTCATGAGCGATCAATGGTTCGCGAGGCCGGTGCTGTTCGTAGGGGATATCGACCGGTCCGTCGATTTTTATGTGAAGCAACTGGGGTTCACACAATCGTGGCGATATGAGGAGGAGGGGAAGGCATGGGTCGCGCAGATCGACCGGCAGGGTTGCGAGCTGATTCTCTCTTCTCAATGGCCCGGTAAGGTGGGCAAGGGCCTGATGTTCATCTCGCTCGATGCCGGTGTGCTGGATGCCTTGCGGGCGGAACTGGAAGGGCGCGGCGTGGAGGTGAAGGACGGGGAGTGGGGCTACCGGCTGATGGTCATGGTAGACCCGGACGGCAACGAACTCTACTTCCCCTATCCGGGGTCGAGTGCCGGCGGCTCTTCCAACCTCGGGCATTGAACTATTCCCAGATACTGGAAATCGCTGCAGCGCTGGCCGCGGTTTTCGTTACGCGTGCCAGCGCTTTGTCGATTCGGTCCGTGACAAACCTGAACCGTCTTCAGGGGGCAACGACCTGTCTCCGCCGCTGCTCGCTTGCCTTGATGATTTCGCTCATGTCCCCTGTCGGCCGAATCTCCCAAATGTTGCCAAACGTCAAAGACGGATGCTGGCCGATGAGCTGTGCAGCATGATTCATGTCCCGCGCCTCAAGCACGAGAATGCCGCCGAGTTGTTCTTTGGTTTCGGCATAGGGGCCGTCGGTCGTTACCACCTTGCCGTTCTTGCCTGACAAGGTCAGGGCGGTCTCCGACCCCTGCAGCGCTTCGCCACCGGCCCAGTGCCCGCTGGCGCGAAGATGGTCGTCATATTCAAGGCATGCATCGAACATGGCGTTTCGCTCGCTCTCAGTCATGCCCTCGAACTTGCCTTTGTCGTAGTAGCCAAAACACAGGTATTTCATTGTTCTTCTCCTCATCCTTCCGGGTGGGAGCCGGCGGCGTAGCTTCGCGCTGGCTCGTTGCGGGGCTCCACGGACAGTCTTCGTCCGGGCTATTTACTTGCTTCCGCCAGATCCTTGCTCCGGAGCCGGGAAGAAAAGAAGCTCGCGCACCTCGCCGGCAACATCGCATGCGATAGCGCCCTTCTTCGCCCACGCCAGCGCCTCGTCCATATTGGCGCATTCCAATATCCAGAATCCGCCGATGTGCTCCTTGGTCTCCAGGTACGGCCCGTCCGTGACGAGCACCTTGCCGCCGGGCTGGGACCGCAGTGTCTTGGCGTTGGCGGTCGGGGCAATCCCGCAGGCGAACTTCCTCACGCCGGCAGCAATCATTTCGCGGTTCAGCGCGTGGATCTCTTCCATCATCGCTTCGGTTACGGTCGACGGGTCGAAGTTGTCGGGCAGGTAGTTAGCAACCAGATAGTGTGGCATGACGTTTTCTCCTTGGTTTCTGTGGTTCGTTCCCGATGACTCGTCCCCGCTCAATCAGGAGCCGTAGCCATCGTTCTTCTGCCCTATAGTCGTTGGCAAGACGGCAAATCGACAGCCATCCAGATTTTTATTTAACTTTGCCAATTTCCTTTATTTCAACTGCCGAATCCGCTCCTGCAGGAAATGCCGCTCCGGCTCCTGTTGGGTCAGCGCCAGCGCCTTCTCATAGGAAGCCCGAGCCTCAGCCGTCCGTCCCAGCCTGCGATACATATCCGCACGGGCTGAATGCGCCAGGTAATAATTCGCCAATTCGCCCTGTTCCAGGATCGCGTCGATATGCGCCAGGCCCACCTCCGGACCATCGCGCATGGCAATTGCCACGGCACGATTCAGATGCGCAACGGGCGACGGGTGAATTCGTACCAACTGGTCATAAAGCGCCACAATCTGCCGCCAGTCGGTCGCAGCGGTCGATTCCGCCTCCGCATGAACCGCCGCGATCGCAGCCTGTAGTGTGTAAGCACTGAAGCGGCGTGTCTTCAGCGCCTTCTCCACCAGGGCCACTCCCTCCGCGATCTGCTCCCGGTTCCACAGTGAGCGGTTTTGATACTCCAGCAAAATCAGCTCTCCAGCCGGAGATGTCCTCGCCGCGCGACGCGATTCCTGCAGCAACATCAGGGCAAGCAGCCCGACGACCTCCGGCTCCGGCAGGAGTTCGGTCAGCAGCCGGCCCAGACGAATCGCTTCCCGAGTCAACTCGGCCCGCGTCACCTCCGCTCCCGCCGCAGCAGAGTAGCCTTCGTTGAAGACCAGATACACAACCTGAAGTACGGCTCCTAACCTTGCCGGCAATTCCTGCGACGCGGGCACCTGGTAAGGAATAGCCTTATCGCGGATGACGGCCTTCGCGCGCACAATGCGTTGCGCCAGCGTGCTCGGAGTGATGAGGAACGCCTTCGCGATCTCCTCGGTCGTCAGCCCGCAGACCTCACGTAAGGTCAGCGCAATATGCGCTTCCGGCGGAAGGGCGGGATGACAGCAGGTAAAAATCAGGCGCAGCCGATCATCCTCAACGCTGTCCTCTTCATAGGACTTTTCCGCCGAACCCGGTTGCCCTTCGAGATAGCGCGCGAGCTCATCTTGTGACGCATCAAATCTCGCCCGTCGACGCAGAGTATCAATAGCTTTGAATCGGGCCGTCGAGATCAACCATGGCCGCGGGTTGTCGGGTACGCCACTCTTCGGCCACAGGGTCAGCGCAGCCGCAAAGGCTTCGTGCATCGCCTCCTCAGCAAGATCAAAATCGCCGAGCAGGCGGATCAGAGTTGCCAGGATTCGTCCCGAATCCACGCGATAGAGTGAGTCGAGCAATTCGCGTATCTGCTCCGGGGAACGCTCACACATGACGACGACTCTAGCAAACCAGCTACGCCGAATCAATTTGGTAAGGCGGCGGATCGATGCAAAGCGCCCGGGTCGTGACTCTGAGAATCTGGAGCAACAGGAACCGCTGTTGACGCTAAACGGCGAAGTCGCTCATTGAGAAGTGCCGACAGGCCGGCTTCCTGTAATCCATCTGTCGGGGCGACATGCTTCGGGTCTTATTGCGCGGCATCGGCGCGCACGGTGCGAATGCCGTAGACGCCGGAGATTTCGTCCCCTTCTTTCGCCTGGAAGCGCACCGTGACCTTCTGCTTGCCCTTCACCAGGTCGAGTGGGAGCGGATACTTTACGTCGAAGAAGCGGATATCCTGCTCCGGCGTTCGTCGCTCCATGGTCTGCTCGCCGACCTTGGTGCCGTCCACCAGGACGTCGAAGCCGCCTTTGTGGGCTCGCGTGTCGTTGCTGTAGGTGACGACCAGGATCGCTGCGGAGGCTGGATCGACCGGCAGTTCGTAGGAGAACCAGCCAGTTCCCTGCCGACCGTAGCGGCCCTGGAGCTGCACCGGGGCGCTGTTTTCGTCCTTCTCCGCAAAGTCGCGTTCCGTTTGCATCTGCCCGGGCTGCGCGAAGCCGATGGTGGCCGCCTGCAGCTTCTTCTCACTCTCCTCCTGGGCCTGGTAGGCCGCGGATTTGTTCGCCCAGTCGGTGGGCGTGAAGACGTCCCAGTAGATGGCGTAGCGGCGGCGCGGCATCTCGTAGAACGGAGCGAACTCGATGTCCTGCTTCAAGTCCAGGTTGACGGTGTGGAAGACGCCGGGTTTGCCGGGGACCGGCTTCAACCAGCCATCGACATTCTGCTCGGCGGTGACCAGCGCGGGCGCCGGCTCGGGAGGAGTATTTGCTCCTGCCTGGCGGGACCTTCTGTTCACCTCAGGCCCGAGGTCGCCTGCCAGCACAAGCGGTCCCCACAGGATCGCCATGCGGTTGGGATTGTCGGGCAGAGGCTCTTTGCGCAGCGTCTTGGGCAGCTCGAGTTCGACGGTGTCGCCGACTTTCCATTTGCGGTTGATCTCGATGTAGGTGTCGGGTCTGGTGATGTTGTTCCACGGTTTCCCGTTCACTTTCACCGCGAAGCCAGTGACGGCCCAGTACGGACGACGCAGGGCGATCGCGAACGCCTGCGACTTGCCGGATGTGATCTTGAGCGTCGCCGAGTCGCCCATCGGCAGGTCCGTGACCATCTCGAGCTTCATGGCGTGTGAGGTCCAGTCGACTGTGGTCGGAGCATAGAGATTCACCCAGAGCTTGTTCGGGGATTCGTTGTAAATCCCGTAGGCATGAAAGGCGTGCATCTCCATCTGCGACCCGACGCAGCAGGTAAAGCTGTCGAACTTGGTCTGGTATTCGTGTTGCACGCCGCGGCCGACGGGGACCATGTAACTGACGCGCCCGTCGTCGGGATCCTGTCCGCCGAGGATCGCGTTGAGATCCGCGCGCTCGACGAAGTCCGCGTAACGAGGATCCGGCGCGACGGAGAAAAGAGTCCGCGCCATCTTGATCATGTTGTAGGTGGAGCAGCTTTCGGAGGTGCGCCCGTCGATCATGTCATTCAGCTTGTCGGGCTGGCCGAAATATTCGTTCTTGCCATTGCCGCCAGTGGCGAAGCTGTGGTGCTCGGAGACTTCGTCGAAGAAGTAGTTGGCTGCCTTCTCGTCGGTTTCGTTGCCGGTGTCGATGTAGCGCGCGAGCTCGCCAATCATCTTCGGGATATTGGTATTGGAGTGCTTGCCGGCGAGGATGTCCTGGCCTTTCGACAGCGGATCGACGATGGCGTGATGTTCGAACTTGTCGGAGAGCTTCATCCAGCGCGGGTCGTTGGTGTCGACGGACAGATCGGCGAGGACTTCGTTCATGCCGCCGAACTCGGTGGCCAGCATGCGCTGAATCTGGTCGTCGTTGAGGTTGGCGAGGATGCCCTCGGTCCATGTGGCGAACTTGATTTCGACGTCGAGCGCGGTGCGGTTGCCAGTGAGGTTGTAGGCATCGCGCAGTCCGGCGAAGAGCTTGTGCTCGACGTACCAGGGGGACCACAAGCCGTTCAGGTCGAAGCCTCCGGAGCGGATCTCGCCTTTTGCCAGTGCCTGGAAATCCACCTTGCCATCGACGCCCTTTGCGTCCATGAGCGCGCCGATGTAGCCGTCGCCCTGCGCGTTCTGAATGTCGCGCAGCTCCGACACCATGTCGTCAGCGCGCTGCTTGAAGCGTATGTCGCCGGTGGTCGCGTACATCATGCTGACCGCGGAGAGGTAGTGTCCGGCGATGTGTCCGGTAAGCTGCCGGCCGGCACCGTCCCAGCCGCCGTAGCCTTGCGCCTTCGGGTCGAGCCCGGCGCGCTGGCGAAGGAAGGCGAGCATGCGTTCCGGCTGAAGCTCGAGGAGGTAGGCGGCGTCGAGGTCCTGCGCTTTCTTGAGTGGACCGCCGGTCAGGCGCACGCTGCTCAGCGGCAGAGGGACTGCTTTGAGCTGAATTTTTTCCGGATTGGTCGCGGCATGCGCCAGGGGAAGCGCTTGCAGAAGAGAGCAGAGAACGAATACCTGAATGCCAAGCTTTTGCATGCAACCTCGCGAGGGGCGATTGGATACAAAATAGTATAAATAAACCGACTCGGTGCCGATAGTCGGGATTTTCTCGCCCTCGCGAGGCGTGAAATTTCACATCGATAAAGGCAGATTTCGTGGAGATGGGAAGGGTATACTTTCGGCCTGCCGCTTTCGTAGGAGAAAAGAGATGCCGATCCTGGAAGTGAATTTCAAGCTGAATGTGTCGACCGCGGAGTATCAGGAGATCTGCAACGCGATAGCGCAGCCGATCGCGGAGGTTCCGGGCCTGATCTGGAAGGTCTGGCTACTGAACGAGGAAGAGAAGGAAGCGGGAGGCGTCTATCTGTTCATGGACGACCTCTCGCTGGACGAGTTCCTGGCAGGTCCGATTGCGACGCAGATCAGGAATCACTCTGCACTGAGCGATCTGGTCGTGAAGCGATTCGAGGTGATGGGCGAAGTGACGGACACGACACGCGGGCCCATCCCGATGATGGTCGCAGCGTGACGATGACGGATTGAACAACAGTCGCTGGTCGGGCGGTCGCCCGCGATCAGGTGGTAGGCACCTGACCGAGGGCCGTGGCGATGGCGTCGTAGAACTTGTAGATGGAGCTGGCGAGGCTGCTCATGGCAGACACTGAACCGAGTCCGACCAAGGCGGCCATGAGTGCATATTCGATGATGTCTTGACCGGACTCATCGACAAATAATGCCTGGATAAGGTGCTTCATGTGTATCGCTCCCCGGTATTCTTGGCTACTGAGCGGCACTCCGAGTTTGCGAGTCCCTTGTTGTTCCCAACCAGAGTAGGGTCGGTAGCGCAATAAACCAAATACCCACAAAGTGTTACGGGCCAAGCATATGGCGTGACCCTTACTAAAGGGATGTGCTGACGCTCACATATGGGCGATGAGCCAAGTCACACGGCTGCGGTTCGTAAATTGTTGTATTTCCCGGGACTTACGAGCGCATCTCTTACCACGTTCGTTCGGGTGGCATTGCACCAAAGTCGAAGCACTGAATCGGTCTGGCCATGTCACTCTAAGCGGGATTGCTGCAACGGCATGTGCCTCCTTTGAACCCGCTGAGATGGAATGAGTTGACGCATGGACTTTGCTGTAAGAGGTCTGCAGCCAGTTATGCGAGAGGCCGATAAGCAGGTTTAGAGGAGAAACGACGATGAGGTTTCCAGGTAGCATGCGCCGGAAGTCCTGGGTTTCAGCGGGCGCCAACGACACGGTAAACCATGAGGCAGCATCCGGTTGGAAGCAATCCGTGTTCGCGCGGATTAGGAGGGCGTGCGTCGGCACGCGCGGCGGAGCGCTGGTGGAAGTCGCGGTCACGCTGCCCCCACTGTTTCTGTTGATGACCGGCATCTTCTCGTTTTCGATCGCGATCCATCAGAAGCTGCAATTGGCCGAAGCGATCAGCAGCGGTGGGAGGACCTTGGCGGTAGATCGGGGGGACACAGACCCATGCAGTACAACGGCCAACGCGATCTATGGAGCGGCACCAGGGCTAAGCCCGTCCTCCATTGGTCTCACCTTTGTTCTGAATGGCGTTAGTACTAGCGGTGCTTCCTGCCCGGGAAGCAACGGCGGCGCGAATACAAACATGGTTCAGGGCAAAAATGCCCAGGTCACGGCGACCTACACCTGCCATATCAGAGTCTACGGATTTAGTTATCCGGGCTGCACGCTGACTTCGCGGATTACGGAGTCGGTGCAATGAAGCAGAGCGGCCGATCCATTTTTGCAAGTCTGCTAAGAGACGAGCGCGGCAGTTTACTTCCGTTCATGGCGTTGGTGACGATCCTGTTTGTAGGGATGGGCGGCCTGACGCTGGATCTCGGCAAGTGTTATGTCGAATATCGCGAGCTCCAGGCCTCAACCGACGCAGCAGCGTTTGCCGCGGCGTATGCGATGACGCAGAGTACCGCTTCGAGCGCTTCGGTCAAAAACGCTGCATCCAGCTATAGCTCGGTTGCGACGGGATTGAACGCGAATCCAAATCTTCAGAACGTAACGATCTCGACTACATTGGAGTGCCTGACTTCGGTGAAGAACGCGGGGATTCCCTGCACGGCGTCGACCACCGGAGACAATGCGGTCCAGGTGGTGCAAACGGCTACAGTACCGACGCTGTTCCTGCGCGTCCTTTCCATGCTGGGCGCTAGTCCTGCCCAATCGCTGACACTCAAGTCGATCTCGACCGCTGGGCTGGGAGGGTCGAATCTGCAACTTAACCTCGCCATACTTCTGGACACGACAAATTCCATGAGTCAAAACGACAACGATGCCAGTTGTGGCTCCACGAGGATCTCTTGCGCTCTGCAGGGTGTGCAGACACTGCTGCAGTCGCTGTCGCCTTGCACGGCGGATACAGTAAACAGCAATCCTTGCACTCCCTTCGATCGGGTGAGCTTATTCACGTTTCCGAATGTGCAGGCCAATACAGTTTCGAATGAAACGACTTGTCCATCGAGCAATCCTACGATTTTGCCGTATTCGACCCCCGCAGCCGGCGCGGGCTGGATGGCGCCGACAGGCACGGCCGCGACCTACCAGATTACGGGCTACGTAAACAATTACAGTTCCACCAACCAGGCCGGCGGAGCCTTGAGCACAACCTCTGCATTGGGAATTGCTTCCGGTGCGAAGAAGAATTGTTCCGGACTGCAGACGCCGGGAGGCGACGGAACCTACTTTGCGGGGGCGATCTATGCGGCACTGTCCTCGCTGGCGGCCGTAAAAACGGCGAACTCCGTGAACGCACTGATCATCCTGAGCGATGGGGACGCGAGTGCGAAGGCCAGCAAAATGTCAGGCACATTGAACTCGAACGGCACCTACCCGTCGGCGATCGACCAGTGCCAGCAGGCGATTACGGCAGCCAAGTCGGCACCCTCGGGTACGACGGTGTACACGATCGCGTATGGGGCTTCATCCTCGGGGTGCTCGACGGACACTTCGGGACCGCTGGCGGGGATATCTCCTTGCCAGACCATGCAGGACATGGCCACCAATTCGGCGGATTTCTACTCCGACGCGACGGCCTCGCAGAACAATGGGCAGTGCGTGTCGGCCAACAATCCGAACCTTACGCTGAACCAGATCTTCGAGCATGTGGGGACGAACTTTTCGTTCCCGCGGCTGATTCCCGACAACAGCCAATGACGAAGCGCCGGCTCGCGTAGGGAACATCGCAGCGGTGGCCGGGGAGCCGCCTGCGCCTCGCTGCGGAAATGACCAACAAAACCGAAGAGATAGAGGTAGGTGGTGCGGCGCCGCGTGACGTTTCTGCGCGGTGCAGTTATCGTTAGAGATGGTGGCTCGAAGAGCGATGCGGTAGCCGCAACCCTGTTGGTATCCGAAAAGAGAGCTGGACACGTTTATGGCGACGAAGACTGAAGTTCCTGCAAAGACGGACTTTTCCGCGGAGATGGCGGAGTGGATCGAAGCGTTCGACGATGTGGTGGCCGAGGAGTGGGAGCACGGCGCGGAATTGCTGATGGCGCTGCGGCAGCGGGCACGCGAGGCCGGCGTGACGACTCCGAATGAGTTGGTGACGCCCTTCCGGAACACGATTCCGAAGTACGACGAGGTTCCCTACCCCGGCGACCGCAATTTGGAACGGCGGATCGAGTCGCTGATTCGCTGGAACGCCATGGCGATGGTGCATGGGCAGAATAAAAAGGACCCGGGGATTGGCGGACATATTTCGACGTACTCGTCACAGGCGACGCTGCAGGAGGTGGGATACAACCACTTCTTCAAGGCGAAACATATTGCGGAGGACGGGAGCGAGCAGCCGGGTGACTTTATCTATCACCAGGGGCATGCGTCGCCGGGAGTGTATGCTCGGTCGTACCTGCTGGGACGGTTCAATGACGACCATCTGAAAAACTTTCGTCACGAACTGCGCGACAAGCCGGGGCTGTCGAGCTATCCGCACCCCTGGCTGATGCCGGAGTTTTGGAATTTTCCGACGGTGTCGATGGGCATCGGGCCGCTGAATGCGATCTACCAGGCGCGGTTTATGCGGTACCTGGAGAATCGCGGGCTGATCAAGAAGACGAACCGGAAGATCTGGGCGTTCCTGGGCGATGGCGAGACGGACGAGGTGGACACGCTGGGCGCCGTTTCGCTGGGAGCGCGGGATAAGCTGGACAACCTGATCTTCATCGTGAACTGCAACCTGCAGCGGCTGGATGGGCCGGTGCGCGGAAACGGGCGGATCGTCGACGAGTTGGAAGGCGTGTTCCTGGGCGCCGGGTGGAATGTCATCAAGGTGCTGTGGGGCGGGGACTGGGATGAGTTGTTTTCGCGCGACCATAGCGGCCTGCTGCTGCGGAGGATGGAGGAGTGCGTGGATGGCGACTTCCAGACCTACAAGGCGAAGGATGGCGCGTATCTGCGGAAGCACTTCTTCGGCAAGTATCCGGAGTTGCTGGAGTTGGTGAAGGACTACTCGGACGAGCAGCTGATTCGGCTGCATCGCGGCGGACATGATCCGGTGAAGGTGTACAACGCGTACAAGCGCGCGGTCGAGCACAAGGGTAGTCCGACGGTGATCCTGGCGATGACGGTGAAGGGATACGGGCTGGGGACGGCGCAGTCGAGGAATGCGACGCACTCGGAGAAGAAGCTGACGGACGACGCGCTGGCGGCGTTTGTGAAGCAGTTCGACATTCCGATTCCGGAGGAGTCGGCCAAAGACGGCACGCCGTGGCGGCCGTCGCAGG
>Ga0102924_1005691_pt1 | contig 11968 bp, 8 predicted proteins | sample PaiPotPPM11metaG_FD_80116 | JGI IMG/M metagenome (GOLD analysis project Ga0102924, IMG submission 80116) | Iron sulfur acid spring bacterial and archeal communities from Banff, Canada, to study Microbial Dark Matter (Phase II) - Paint Pots PPM... ... | reverse complement strand
TCCAGGTCAGTTCTGCCCAGTCGAGCGCCACCGTATAGGTGGTACCCGGCGTCAGTCCAGGAATCGTGTAGGTAAACGAACTGTTCCAGCGGCACGTTTGCCAGACCGATTGGGGTATTGACTCGCTCACGCCGCTCGTATTGATCGAAGTCGAGGTGTCCGTGTACTCGTTGCCCTGGTTATAGTCCGTGTCCGCCACAAAGTTCCCAGAAGCGCCGCCGCCCGCGTCTATCGCCGTCACCAGCGTACCCAGGGATGGTGGTGTGGGCGTTGGAGTAGGCGTATTCGTCGGCGTTGGGGCCGGTGTATTCGTAGGCGTGGGTGTCGGCGTCGGCGTGCCACCGGATGGCTGCCAGATTTCGATGCCGCTGATAAACGGATTGTCCGCCGTACCTTTCGTAAAAGCAATGACGATCTGACCGCTGCTGTTGGCCGCGACCGAGAACTGCTTCTGCAACGCTGTTTTGTAGCCAGCATTCGCGTAGACATCGAAATTGCTCAGCACCGTTGAGCCGTTGATTGCCACGTTGAAGGTGCGCTGTCCCGCACCAGTCCAGGTCAGTTCTGCCCAGTCGAGCGCCACCGTATAGGTGGTACCCGGCGTCAGGCCAGGAATCGTGTAGGTAAACGAACTATTCCAGCGGCACGTTTGCCAGACCGATTGGGGTATTGACTCACCCACGCCGCTCGTATTGATCGAGGTCGAGGTGTCAGAATACTCGTTGCCCTGATTATAGTCCGTATCCGCCACAAAGTTCCCAGAAGCGCTGCCGCCCGCGTCTATCGCCGTCACCAGCGTTCCAGGAGGCGGCGGCATTGGGGTCGGTATGGGCGTGGGTGTCGCGGGCGTTGTGGGCGTCGGCGTTGGCAGAGGTGGCGTTGATGATGGCGTTGGCGTCGGCGTCCCGGTCGGGAAACCGCAGGTCTGTGGAGTCGGGCTCCAACCGGAGTTGCCGGAACCCATCGTCACATTCCATGATCCCGAACTCTCACAGCTCTCCATACCGCCCACAGTCAGGCCGCTGGCCGTCACATTGCTGGCTGATCCCGTAATGGTATTCACCTTGTTCGAAAACGCGAACTCAGCGCCGCTGATGTTCACGCCGTTCATGGCTACAGTGCTAATGGGGTTGCCGCCATCGAATGAAATTGCCGCGTATTGACTGTTATCAATTTCATCCCCTGAGACGGTGAAGGGCGCATTGATAGAGCCGGTATCTGCCCAGAACATGAGCGCGCCAAATTGTTGGATGCCCTGGTCACCAAAACCACCCGTATACTTGATCGTATCGTTCGAGATGGTGGTTGTACCGGCAAAGGGTACCGTACTGTTGCCGAAATCTTCATAATCCAGCATGATGCCACCGCCCCGGTACTGCGAGTCGCTGACAACATCGTTGGTGACGCTGTTCCCATTGCCGCCATAAATGGCGATGCCGTTGGCTAAGTAGGGCGACTGCACAGTGTCGTGGTCGAAGGTATCGTTGCTGTCACCGGTTGTCGGCACGTTATCGGAGGCCGACCACATCGCCAGGCCATCGTCACCCGTGCCGCGTATGATGGTTTGCGTCACGCTGGAGTTGGTGATGTTGCGATGGAAGTTGATGCCATCAGCGAGCGTGCTGTCAATGCGGCTGTTGCTGATCGTCAGGCCACTGAACGGCCCATCGAACCACATGCCAACCTTGGTATGCTCGATCCAGACATTGGAAATGGTCGAATTGTTCAGCGAACCGCCGATGCCATTGTCCTCCAGGCAATCGACGCGGTTGGTGATCTGGCCCTCAATGGCAAAATTCGACAGGTTGACGTTGGAACTGGTACTCCCATTATAGGCATCGTTCCCGTAGACGCCAACGCCGGTGCCGTTGTTGACGTTGTCGCCGTTGCCGCCGCCAGTGGGAGCGCCGCCAAGAACCGAGTACCACGGGCCTGCGCCCGTCAGAGTGACATTGTTGACAATGATGTGGCTGGTGACCAGATAGGTGCCTTGCGGAATCCAGACACCTTTGCCCTGGGCCTCACCCGCGTTGACGGCGTTCTGGATGGCCGTGGTGGAATCCGTCACACCCGTTGGATCGGCGTTATACGGCGGGTCGGTGACTGAGATATAGCCTGCCGGCTCGGTCAGAGGCGCCGCCACTTCCTGGAAGTCGGCGACATCGATGGCATACCAGGGAGCGGTATCTTCAGAATCGACTTGTAGTTTCACCACGGTGCCGGCAGCCATCTGCGGCAAGAACTCGTGTACCTCGTCAAACTGATGAGATGGAGTGCCGCCGGGAGTATTTGACCAGTCGGTTCCGTTGCAATTACTAAAATTCGGCGGTCCATACACCCAGCTATACTTCGACGTGAGTTGCAGGTCGGACTGCTTTGTTCCATTGATATAGATGCTGAGTGGCGCATTGATGCCACCGCCACCGGACGAGTCAGGGATGCTGTACCGCAGGTTAATCGAGTTGGCCGCCTGGGGCAGCGTGAATTCGACATATTGACCCTGGGTCAACTGGACGGCCTGGCGATCTACGGCATCAGAGGCCAGGTCGCCCAACCCATAGTCAGGGCCGAGGATGGTACCATTGGTGGTCGCGTTGTGGGCTTCCATCTCGACATAGGGAAGCGTAGCGCCCGTGCCACCAAGCGCCACATTGTTTTTGTTTGTATTACTACTCTTCAAGCTCATGGCATTTACCACACGAGGAAGAGTGTTAAAGACACCAATAGCACTGATTATCAGGATTAGCATAACAAATGCTACCAGTGCTTTGTTACGCCTTTTGCGCTTTGCATCCTGCATCGGGCAAGTTCCTTTCCAGGCTTCTTGTTCGTACCACACCGCCAGCCTGCCAGACGGCATAGCATTGTACAACGGTGTAACGGGTCGCCTAATGAATGCCCTGGCGTCCGCGCAATGAACGAGTCATTCATTATCCAGACGCCGAACACGGCATCATTACCTCTTTATGCCAACTTGCTGTGCTTCCACCCCCTTTCGCCACGCTCCACAACGGCGTTTGCGGCGTGCGTTTCTGTACTGTTATCCCTTCAATCCGCTCAGATTGACGCCACGAATGATCTGGCGCTGGAAGAGCAGGAACAGGAGAATGGGAGGAATACTGGCGAGTACAAGGCCGGCCATCAGATAGTTAAAAGGTAGAGGATAGTTTGAATTGATCCCCGCCTCGTGATAAATAGCCACGCTCAACGGCTGAAGATTACTGTCAGACAACACAAGCAACGGCCAGAGAAAATCTTTCCACGAAGCAACCACTGTAAAAATCGTAACCACTGCCAGCGCCGGGCGTGAGAGCGGCAGAATAATGCGGCTAAAGATTTGCCAGCCATTCGCTCCATCCAGGCGCGCGGCATCCGTCAGCTCGGTCGGAATCGTATCAAAGAAGCTTTTCAGGATCAAAATATTCAAAGCGCTCGCGGCCTCTGGGAGCCAGACACCTGCCCAGTTATTGATCAGCGACACATGAATCAGTGGTAAATCGCTGATGTTCACAAATTGCGGGATCAGGTAGACCACCGGCGGCACCATTAAGGTAGCGAAAAAGGCGAACTGAATAATGCCTTTTCCCGCTGGGCGTAACTTTGAAAGCGCGAATGCCGCCGTGGCGGAAACCAGGAGTTGCAAAATCACGGCTCCCGCCGCCAGGATCAGGGTATTGCCGAAATAGAGCGGATATTGCAGCACATTCCAGGCGCTGGCGTAGTTGCTCCATGCCGGGTGCAGCGGCCAGAACGTCGGCGGGGTCTGGAAAATCTCAATGCTCGACTTGAGCGCGCTGCTGAACATCCAGTAGAGTGGACCAAAGGTTATCAGCGTCAAGACTAGCAACAGAGCAAACACCGTCCAGTAAATCACGCGTCCGGTAGGGCGCTTTAGCATCCGCGGAGAAACCAGCGTGCGCTCGCTGCTTTCCTCCACTCTCCGGCGAAACCACCGCTGCTTCTGCCCGGTCTGAGTATTCTGCGTAAAAAGGGCCATACCTTACTCTCCTTGCATCAAACGGCTGGTCATGCGCATATAGATCAGCGCAAACACAGCCAGCACCAGGAAAAGGATCACGCCAAGCGCGCTTGCCTCTCCAAAATCGGCGTTCTGGAATGTGTAGTTATAGATCAATATGAGAACAGTCATCGTCGCATTTGCCGGTCCCCCGCCCGTAATGACGAAAGGCTCGGTGAATATCTGCATCGTGGCAACAATCTGCAAAACCAGCAGCAGCAGCATGATGGGACGGATAGCTGGCAGCGTAACATGCCAGATTCGCTGCCAGAGATTTGAGCCATCTATTTCCGCCGCTTCATAGAGCGAGGCCGGAACGCCCTGAAGCGCCGCGAGATAGATCAGCATGGTCGAGCCAGCCGCGCCCCAGGTGGCGACCACTACCAGCGCCGGCAAAGCTGTCCCAGGATTCTCCAACCAGAGACTGCCGGGCAGGTGAACCAGGCCGAGTAAGGCATTCAGCAGGCCACTATCGGGATCGTAGAGCCAGCGCCAGAGAAAGGCAGTTACAATCGGCGGCAACATTACCGGCAAATAAAAAGCCAGGCGGAGTAGTCCTTTCCCATGACGCATTTCATTAATCAGCAGCGCAAGCACAATCGGAACAAAATAGCCAAAGAGCAGCGCATAGCCGGTAAAAGCTAGTGTATTACGCCACGCAATCCCGAAAAGGGGATCTGAGAATACTGCCCGATAATTAGCCCAACCTACCCAGACGGCAGGATTGATCATATCCACACTCTGAAAACTCATGATGAAACCCAGCACGAGTGGATACCAGACAAAGAGTGCGAAGATCGCCAGCGCGGGCAACAAGAACAAATAGCCGCCAAGATTGCGCCGGAAAAACAAGCGTACTCGGCGCAGAGCCTGTCGCGCCCCTGATGAAATGCTCGCGCTTTTCTCAATCCTGGCCTCCTGCGGCGCTCGTGATGGCTTCTGAGGGTGCAAGGAGGATGGAGAGGGCGATGATAGTTCCACAGATATCTCCTTAATGCTTGTAGCGGCGCAATTCATTGCGCCTGTGTCGGACGCGATCAATCGGGTCCCTACGGGCGCGATCAATCGGCCTTTACGGACGGGCGCAATCAATTGCGCCGCTACAGGCGTTATCCACCAGATTTGATATGACTCACGCGCACCCCCTGCCTTACGCTGTCGAAGAATCGAGTACCTGCTGGAACTGCTGCGCGGCCTGGTTCAGCAGCGACTGTGGATCAGCACTCGCGTTGGTCAGAATCGCTTGCATGACCGGGTCAAGCGCGGCGTACATCTTCTGCGTCTGGTTGTGGGGTTCCGGACGCAGAGCAAGCGTCGAGTCAATGAAGGTCGCATAGTTCGGGAGAGGAACAGTGGCATATTTGGTATTCAACGCTGTGAGCTTCTGCTGGAAAGCTCCCTGGAAAAGTACAGCAGTTGGAGCTCCCACGGCCTGCCCATTCGCAGCCTGCTGAGCCAGGCTACTTTCGACCACATTGAGATTGAAGTTGGAATAGATGACATAGTCAAACGCGGCCTTAATCACGTCCGACGACGATTTGGGATTGAACACCCACAGGTTGCCACCGGTCAGCGCGGCGTTGCCTCCATTTTGCGGCATCGGCCCGATGCCAAAATCCGTGAGATTCGCCTGGTACTGTGACTGCAAGGTATTCAACTGGTCAGGCGCCATCACTACCATCGCCACTTTGTTGGTGGCAAGCAATTGGAGTGTGTCAGCCTGGGTGAAAAGCTGCTGCTTTGTCATGGAGTTGTCCGTGAAACGCATATCCTTGAGCAATTGCAGCACACTTACACCCTGCGGACTGTTGAAAACTGCCTTTGTCCCATCGGCGGATTCCATGTCGCCGCCCGCCGTGTACATCCAGTTGGTGAAGTGCCAGCCGCCCTGGTTAGAAGTGCTGGTTTCGGCGAACCCGGCCACCGACGAGGTCGTCAGTTCTTTGGCATAGCTGCGGAAATCAGCCCAGGTGGTCGGCGGCTTATTGGGATCGAGTCCAACCGCCTGGAACATCTTGCGGTTATAATAAATCCCCAGCACATAGCCATTGACGGGAATGCCGTAAACCTTCCCTGACGAATCGGTTACAATGGAGGCAATACTCGGAACGTAGTCACTGAAGTACTGCCAGCCTTTCGCCAGACTGGTAATGTCGGCCACCGCGTGTTTGGAAATCAGTAGAGGCGGCTCGGTAAAATAACTCTCGATTCCATCCTCTTGCTGACCAGCCGCCACCTTGGCGAAATAAGTCGTGGGATCATAGGGGTCGTTTTTACCCACGATTTTTTCGTTCGGATACGCCTGCTCAAATTGCTTGACGAGCTGATTAAACACATACAAAGCCCCTGGATTGCTTGAGGGCGGCAGCGAGTCCACTGTAGCAGTCACTACGCCTGATGTAGCAGCGTTGGTCGAGCCGCCACAGGCGGCGAGAAAGGATTCCAGGCCAAGCGCGCCCACGCCAACCGCGGCAGAGCGCTGCAAAAAACTCCTCCGGCTGAAAAAAGACCCAAAGTTTGGTTTCGTACCCATGAAAGACCTCCTTGAAAAAAGCACATGTCTTCCTCATGTCATGTTGTGAGTATGTCAGTCAAGCATCTCACCACATAAACACGCGTACATTGATGAGAGAATTAAAACCTCCTCCAAAATAGTTTGTTCGTCCAACGGCGACGAAAAAGGCCGGTAAAGCGCTGGTAACGTTTACCCTGTACATTTCTTGAAAGCAAGGGTAACGTTTACCCTATTCTTTTCCTAAAAGCAAAGGTAGCATAGAAAAACGCCGTTGTCAAGGGGGCCAGCATTTTTCATGAGAATGCGGTTTCTTGTTGTCCATAGCGCATAAATACGCGCAGCGAAAGCCTTAGACAGGCACATTCGCACAGTTGAGGTTGACAATTTGGGGAAAATCATGGTACGATTAACGCAACAAAACCAGGTTATCGTTTACCTGAATTGACAATTCTTTGGCTCAGAGGAAAGAGGAGTACTACCTTGGAGGAGAGACAAGCTAAACGTTCAACTATGGCGCAAATCGCGAAGGAGGCAGGGGTTTCGACGACAACAGTCTCCAAGGTACTCAATGAACTTCCCGGCGTGGGCGCCTCGACACGAGCTCGTATCCGGCAGGTGGTCGAGCAATACGACTACGTGCAGAATCACGCGGCCCGCCATTTGCGCAAAGGACAGAGCGGCCTGATCGATCTGGTGATTATGCGCCTGGAGGGCGGCTATGATCTCGGCATTATGCACGGTATCCAGGACGCGCTGGAGGAGAGCGGCTACCGTCTCGTGGTCTTCTCCACCAATGAAAATGAGGCCAGCCAGCGTTTATGGTTGCGCCGCCTGCTCGATCAGTCCACCGATGGCGTGCTGCTCCTGCTTCCCTATGAGCAGCTCGGCCTTGCCAATACGTTGATGGCGCAGAATATCCCTTTTGTCGCAATCGGTGATCGCAACGAACCAACCACGGCTTTCCCTACCATCGGATCAACCATCTGGCTGGGAGGCTACACGGCTACAGAGTACCTGATCTCCCTGGGACACCGGCGCATCGGCATTATCACCTTCCCACTCCATCTCACGACTTCCCGCGCGCGCCTGGCTGGATACCGCGAGGCGCTTGAGCGCGCGGGCATCCCAATTGATCCAGCTTTGATCTGCGAAGGCACCTATCTGCTGGGCGATGGGGTCCAACAAACCCGTTATTTGCTCGATCAGCCAGATCCGCCTACCGCGATCTTTGCCGGCAACGACGCGCAGGCAGCAGGCGTCTACCAGGTCCTCTACGAGCGCAATATTCGCGTTCCCGATCAGATGAGCGTCATCGGCTTCGACGACGTTATGTATACCGCCCAGATGTCGCCTCCACTGACAACCATTCACCAGCCTCTGGTCGAAATAGGCAAGATGGCAACAAATATGCTGCTCCGTCTCATCGCCGGTCAGCAGCTTGAGTCAAATCATGTAGAACTTTCAACCTCGCTCGTTGTGAGAAAATCCTGCGCTCCGCCTCGCGGTGGACCACTCTCCGGGCGATAAAAACCGTGATGTTTCTCGCTGAGAAACCCGGCACGCGCTGGAAAAAATCTCTCGTGAAACAAAGAAAAGCAAGGAGGGCTTCGTTCGATGAACAGCTTGATCGCACGCTTATCGCGCATGTTCTATTTGCCCCTCTCTCTTGTAGTTGTGCTGGTAGTTCTCAGCTCCTGCTCAGGAGGCGCTTCTACGACCGCCGCGCCTCCCGTCTGGAAAAACTACCAGGGAAGCGCCTTTACGCTGAGCTATCTCAGCAACTGGGAGGTTGCAACGAAAGATGTATACCTGGGGACACGTTATCCTCAGTTGGAAATGCTCCAGGGCATGGCGTTTGTCAAACAGGCAAATGCCATCACGTTCTTACAGGTTGCCTACGCTGGCAGAACCAGTAGCGCGGTCTCCGCCAAAGGTATTATGCTCAAATTCCTGCTCGGTTCTTCTAGCCATCCCGCCGCGCCCTCAAGCTTGAGCCAGACCACCCTGGCCGGCGAAACCTGGTTCCAGGGAACTGTCGAGAAGCAGGTGAGCCAGGGCAATGGCTCACCTCTTTCAGTCAAAGAGACAGCGCTTGGCATTGACCGCACAATCAGCTCGAACAAAACGGAAATCTATCTCATTTTTTATCAGGATGCCGCCAGCACTTACTCACAGAACGTGCAGAATTTCTTTACACGCATGGTGAAATCCTTTCAATTTGTGTCATAATTGCAATCACCTCAGTTTGAGGCACGCAAGAACTTACACAAAATGAAAGAGGAATCCCGCGCCTTTAGGCCGGGGAGTGTCAGTGGAGAGCGTTATTGGTATGCGACAGGAGAATGATCGTGCCGTTATCGCCATCCTGACCGCAGCCGGAGACATGCAACCCGTCCGTTAGAAGTGCCAACGTTGTGCAATGGAATGTTTTAGCAGGTGAAAGCGGAGTGGGTACGATAGAATGCTGCATCGCGTCGAGAATAGTGCAGTGGTTGTTGAGGTTCTCTATCGTGAAAGTACGCACCACGCTGGTATCAACGCCGTGCAGCATGTAGACAAGCGAGGCGTTATGGCATCGTTGGTATGCCTGATAGAAGCATTGCTCGCTCTGTTGGGCAGTTGTGGCATCGGTTGGCATCCCACGGGGGTTAGTTGCTATTGTCCCGCATTTCTGCGTCTGCACCTGTGCTGTTGGGGTAGCGGTGCCGCCAGAACCCGTGCTTGAACTAGCTGCACCACATGCTACCAGTGCGGCGCTGATCAAAATTGCCAGGATGCCTATATTCAGAATGCTGAAAAGCTTCGTTCTCCCTTGTCGTTGCAGGTGTGAAAGCACCGTTTTCATTGTTTACCTCCTATGTGATGGGATGAATAACACTATAAAGAGTAAACGATAGTGAGAACGAAAAGTTCCTCAAAAGTATCGCTGCCAGATTTGCAAGGGACAGTAGGGACTGGTTTACCGGAGAACCCGAATGTATGGGCATAGTTGTACGCTGTGTTACGGCATGATAGAGTATCGTCTGGACTTAGCAGCGATTCACAGCAACGCGGTCTCTGGGAGCAAACCATCGGTACGGGTGGATTGCTCCCAGAGACCGCAAGCGCCAACCACTCCACATCCGCACTACCCTCGTCCTTTACAATACCTGTGTCGTGAACGCTTGCGTGTCTCCCGTTGTATGGTAGGGACAACGGTAATGCGGATGGAGGTGGTTGGCCCCTGTGTACGCACGTCATCCGTGTGTAAGTGAATGCTATTGCCTTACGAAGAACGATCGTCAGGCGTTTATGGTCCTGTCAATACGCAGCCACCAGCCGTGTTATCCCACTCTTGCTGCACAATGTAGGGATCGCCGTTCCAGTTGACATCGGCGCCCTGGGAATTGACGGGACCGAACTGCCAGGCACATTTGTCACCGATTTCCTGCCCACCAGAGTCTGTCCAGGCGTTCAGCAACGGATCAGTCGCGGCTTCCATCTGTTCATGTGATGTCACGTTGATCGTCTGGTCAGCATCGTCATTGTTGGGACTATAGCCAGGATTGCAGGAAAAACTGGCGGCATAGGGCATGGCGGCGTAAATGGTGTTGGTGCCAAAGTAGCTGTGGTAGGCGCAGAAGGCATTGGAAGCACACTGTGATTGTGAACTGTCGAAGCACAAATCCTGGTTCGCTTCCAGAAAGACGAAGAAGATGTTGTCGTTGCTGGATGACCAGCCATTGGCATTTTGCGCGTTGGTCACCTCGTTCTGAATGTCGCTGTCCAGCAAGGGACTTTCAGGATAGGCGCTGTTATCGACCCAGGTGCCAGCCAGCGTCTCATTCGATGGCACATCGCCGTTTGCGTCGGTATACTGGGTGTTATTTTGGTACAGCCCAGTGCCATTCACATCATTAAAGTACCGCTCTATGAGGCTATTATACGAAGCCGAGACATTGCCCGTTGGCTCCCAGAAAATGGCGTAGACATTGACCGTCCCGCCCATCACCGGGCCACCTCCGTAGTTAAGGTTGTTTCCGCTGGCATAGATCCCATTGCCGCGGTACCCTTTCTTAAAGAAAAAGTGGGGGATATGGTGGTGATGGCGTTTGGCGCTCACATTGACTGTACTGGTCGTAGTAGTCGCAGCAAGTGCCTGCATTGGTAGGAGCAGCGACACTGCCGCGAGAGCGAGTGCCATCAGTCCAAAAACCTGGAAAGCGCGTTTTTTCATGCATCAACTCCTTTGTCAGGTGAAACACATAGCACAGTTCTTAGGAGAGCATACGGGTCACAGGCGACTCCACTTTGTCTCTCCTTAAAATTATACGCGGGCTTTCTTCTCTTTGGCTTTCATCTCAACTTTAAAAATTACCACAGCTATAAAAGAGACATTTAAGCATACGAAGTGTAGAAATAGACAATATTGGCGATATGCTTAGCTTAATAAACGGGAGTGTTTGACAGCATTACATAAGAACCACATAAGACAACAAGAGCCTGGCAGCAGCGCCGCAGATGAAATTGGCCGAAAATTGGGTTACTCAAAACACATCCTCTTCACGGTTGGCATGGATAGGATGGTGACAGCCAGCGTTCCCCTGCTCAAATTCGCCAACTTTTGCCCTTTCTCCGAGGAAGTGGTGTAGCGATTATAGCCATTAGTACTAGACAAACCGTTGAGACTTTATTTCCCCGCGACCTTATACTATACTTTTTCCGTGCTTCGAATCCGGCTTCATACGTGAGTCTAGATCAGTGATGTGTGGGCAGAAAGAAGAGATGTGATGATTGGAACAATACTCCCAGAAAGGCGCCGCAAAGAGCAGATCCTTCCATCGGAGGACTATGTGCGCAAGGCGCTGCCCCAATCGCTGGGAACATTCGGCATGACGATGATCTTCCTGATGGTGACGTTTTTCATCACTAATCCAGCTGGCATTGCTGGCGGAGGCATCGCCGCGTTTACCTATTGGGGCATCGGTACACTCGTTTTCTTCCTGCCCTGTGTTATCGCAACTGCCCAGTTGGGAACCATGTTTTTTCATGAAGGCTCTCTCTACAATTGGACACAGAAAGCATTAGGCAGTTTCTGGAGTTTCTTTGTAGGCGTCTCTTTCTGGGTCTCCGGCCTCCTGGGGATGATCGGGAGCGCGGGCATTGCCGTCACGTTTCTCCAGGGGTTCAACAGCAGTTGGCTCGCGGGGTCTGGAGCGCAAGGGGTGCTGATTGTCTTCATTCTGATCTTCTCGGCAATCGTGTCCATCCAGGGCTTTCGGATGCTTCAGTACATGGTCAACATCATCGGGGTCCTGATGCTCTGTGTGGTTGCGCTGCTGGGGCTGGCAGCGCTCATCTGGCTTCTGGCAGGCCATCCGGTTGCCACGAACGTTGCTCGTAGCAGCCTGGCTGTTCAGCCAGGAAACTATGTGCTGTTCAGCACGGTCATCCTG
>Ga0102924_1005689_pt1 | contig 11968 bp, 10 predicted proteins | sample PaiPotPPM11metaG_FD_80116 | JGI IMG/M metagenome (GOLD analysis project Ga0102924, IMG submission 80116) | Iron sulfur acid spring bacterial and archeal communities from Banff, Canada, to study Microbial Dark Matter (Phase II) - Paint Pots PPM... ... | reverse complement strand
GCGCGCGGAGGAACTCACGCTCATGCGAGCCAGGGGCGCGGCCCTGTATCAGCTCGCCTGGCTGGTGCTACGGGCCAGTGTGGTCATCGCCGCGGTCGCCGGGGCGGCGGCCGCGGTACTCGCCATCGGCCTGACCCCCGGCGACGGCGACGCGCTGAGCTGGTGGCTGGCTGGGCTCACACTCGCCGTGACGGTCGCCAGCCCCGTGCTGATCAGCGTGATCCCGCAGCGCGGGGCGGCGCCTGCCGCCGGCCGGGCCGGGGGCTCGGTGCGCCGGCCGGGCGGCCGTAGGCTCGCCGCCCGGCGGATCGTCATCGAGACGGCACTGATCGCCGTGGCCATCGGCGGGCTTGTTGTGCTCAGGAACGAGGGCGCGAGCTTGGGGAACAGCGCCCTGTACCCGAGCGCGGCGCCGGTGCTGGTCGCGATCCCCGTGGCCGTCGTCGTCCTGCGCTGCTACCCTGCCCTCACCCGCGGGCTGGCCCGGGTCGCGGGCCTGTCGCGCGGGGTGGTCGCGTTCGTCGGCCTGGCGCGGGCCACCCGTACCCCGCCCGGCGCCGTCCTGCCGTCGTTCGCCCTGGTGCTGGTGCTGGCCATGGTGGCTTTTCCTGACATGATCAGCACGTCGGTAACCGGTAGCCAGGTGGCCGCATCCTGGCAGCAGGTGGGCGCCGACGCGATCATCCAGGCCCCGCCCCAGGGTGAGATCCCCCGGGAACTGCAGAGCCAGATCTCTTCGCTGCCGGGCGTCGTGTCCACCGCCGCCGCGGAGGTCGACGACGGGTCGCTGTCCGACGGGTCCGAGCTGTCCGTGGTGCTCGTCGACCCGGCCCAGTATGCGGCGGTGGTCGACCGGGGGCCTGGCCCGCAATTCCCGCTGGCCGCGCTGTCCGGGAACGCCGGGGGCGGCCAGGCCGCGATCGTCCCCGCGGTCGCCACCGCCGGCGCCGCCCAGCTTCTCGGCACCAAGTCGGCCGACGTCACCGTGGGGACCAACAGCATCACGATCCGGCTGGCCGGACGGGTCAGCGGCGTCCCCGGCGTGGCGGACCCCGTCGTGATCGTGCCGCAGCAGGCACTCGGGCCCGGCCCACTCGACCCGAATCTGGAGCTGGTCGCCGGGTCCGCGCTGGATGCGGCACGGCTGAGCGCAGCCGTCCGCCAAGCGCTGCCGGGCGGCTCGGTGACGTTGCGCGCCACGGCCCTGGCTGCGCTGACCACAGCGCCGGTACCGCAGGCGGCGCAGGCCGACCTCACGCTGGGAATGGCGGCCGCGGCCGGATTCGGCGCGCTGGTCCTGCTGCTGTCGCTGCTGCTCACCGCCCAGACCCGCGACATGACGCTGGCGCGCCTGGCGACGATGGGGCTGCGGCGCTGGCAGGCCCAGCTGCTGCTCGTGACCGAGACGCTTCCCCCGGTCCTGGCCGCCGCCATCGGCGGCGTCGCGTGTGCCTGGCTGCTCGCGCCGCTGGTCGGGTCATCGCTGAACCTGGCGGCGTTCGGCGGGACCGGGTCGGCCGTCGCGGTAACTCCCGCCGTGCTCCCGCTGGTCGCTTCCGCGGCCGGGCTAGTGCTGGCCGCGCTGCTCATCCTGGCCGCTCAGGCCGTAATCACCTACCATCGCGGCAGCGCCAGGGCGCTTCGCATCGCCGGCTGAAGGAGGTCCAGGCACATGACCGACTTGCCGAAGGAGGAAACCGACCACATCGGCGTCTGGCCGGACCAGGCAGCGGATCAGGAATAGAGCGACCACGGGGTCACTTCATCGTCTTGATCGTCTGGCCGCCCAGTGAGTCGCCGCTGACCTCGGCGTTGTGTGCGTGCGCGACGTGGTGCAGGCCGAAGACGGAGTCCATGCCGGCGTGCAGGCCCATGATGTCCTCGACCTGGTTGACCGCCTTCTTGGTGAGCGCCAGACCGAGGCGCGGCATCTCCGCGATCCGCGCGGCGAGCGCCATGGTCTCCGTTTCCAGCTCGGCCCTGGGCACCACGCGGTTGACCATGCCGAGTTGCAGTGCGCGGTCGGCGTAGACCCGGTCGCCGGTGAACAGGAACTCCTTGGCGAAGCGCGGTCCCATGACGAACGGGTGCGCGAAGTATTCGACGCCGGGGATGCCCATCTTGACCACCGGGTCGGCGAAGAAGGCGTCGTCGGCGGCGACGATGAGGTCGCAGCACCAGGCCAGCATCAGCGCGCCCGCGATGCAGGCGCCCTGCACCATGGCGATGGTCGGCTTGGGCAGTTCCCGCCACCGGCGGCACATGCCGAGGTAGACCTCGGACTCGCGGGCGTAGCGGCTCTCGGCGCCCTCCTTGTTGACGTGGTCCCACCACAGGCCGGCGTGGCGGTCGAACGACTCGTGGATGTCCCGGCCGGGGGTGCCGATGTCGTGGCCGGCCGAGAAATGCCTGCCCGCGCCGGCGAGCACGATGACCTTGACCTCGTCGGCGGCGGCGGCCCGGTAGAAGGCGGCGTCGAGCGCGTAGGTCATCGCCGAGTTCTGCGCGTTGCGGTACTCGGGCCGGTTCAGCGTGATCACCGCGACGGGGCCTTCCGTGCGGTAGAGCACCACCGGGTGGCCGGCCTCCTGGCCGCCGTCTGACTGGCTTCCTGCTGTCGTGGTCATCTCACTGCCTGCCCCTCAGGAACTGTGCTTGCCTCCGGCGACGAACGCGTCCCTGGCCCGGTCGCCGGCGCCGGCCAGGGTGAGCTCGAAGGTGAAACCCTGCTCGAAACGGTAGCTGCGGTTGACGTCCCACGGGTCGATGCCGTTCAGCGACTCCTTGGCCCGCCGGATGACGAGCGGGTCCTTCGCGGCGATCTGCGCGGCGAACTCAAGCGCGGCCTCGCGAAGCTGGTCGCGCGGCACCACGGCGTGCACGGACCCGAAGTGGTGCAGTTCGGTCGCGGTCGCGGTGGCCGCGGTGTAGACCATGGCGCGCGCCTTGTGCTGCGGGACGAGCCGCGACAGGTGGGTAGCCGCGCCGAGGGCGCCCCGGTCGACCTCCGGCAGTCCGAACGTGGCGTCCTCGGAGGCGATGATCACGTCGCTGTTTCCGGCCAGCCCGATGCCCCCGCCGAGGCAGAAGCCGTGCACGGCGGCGATCACGGGAACGGGGCACTCGTAGATCGCCTTGAACGCCTCGTAGCAGCCCCGGTTGACGCCGAGGAGGGCGGTGAAGCCCTCGTTGCCCTGCATCTCCTTGATGTCCACGCCCGCGTTGTAGCCGCGGCCCTCGGCGCGCAGGATCACCGCGCGCACGTCGGGGCTTGCCCCGGCCGCCGTGACCTGCCGGGCGACGTCGAACCACCCGGCCGCCGGCAGCGCGTTGACCGGCGGGTTGTTCATGATGACCTCGGCGATGCCGTTTCCTGTCAGCTCCGTGCGCACCATCGGCACGGGTTCCTCGGCGCTCACAATGCCCTCCCGCGTGTCTTAGTGGTTTCTCAGGCGTGCTGGCTGCTCACCGACACCACCTCGCCGGTCATGTAGGAGGAGTAGTCGCTGGCCAGGAACACCATGACGTTGGCGACCTCCCACGGCTCGGCGGCGCGGCCGAACGCCTCGCGGGAGACCAGCCGGGCCAGGTTCTCCTCGGTCGTGACCTTGGCGAGGAACGGGTGCATGGCGATGCTCGGCGACACCGCGTTGATCCGGATGCCGTACTCGGCCACGTCCATCGCCGCGCACCTGGTCAGCGCCATGACGCCGGCCTTCGCCGCCGCGTAGTGCGCCTGGCCGGCCTGCGCGCGCCAGCCCAGGACCGACGCGTTGTTGACGATGACACCGCGACGGCGCGGCACCATGTGCCGCAAGGCGGCCCGGGTGGCACGGAAGGTGGCGGTCAGCGTGACGTCGAGGACCGTGCTCCACTGGTCGTCGGTCATGCCGACGATGCTCGCCTCGCCGCCGAGCCCGACGTTGTTGACGAGCACGTCCATCCCGCCGAGTTCGGCCTCGACGGTGTCGATCAGGTGGTCGACCTGCTCCTGGACCGTCCCGTCGCAGGCGATGGCCAGTGGCCGCTTGCCCGTCTGTTCCGCGAACGCCTTGGCGGCCTCCTCGAGCCGGCGCTCGTGCCGGTCGCTGATGGCGACCGTCGCGCCCTCGGCCGCGCAGCGCAGGGCCGCGGCGAAGCCGATGCCGGTACCGGCGGCGGCCGTCACCAGCACGGTCTTCCCCGCGAGGAGCTGGTGCCCGTCGCCCGCTCCGGCCGGCCCTGACCCGGCTGACGCTGGGCTCATCGCCGGCCTCCCAGCCTGCCGAGGACTTCGTTGGCTTCCCGCACGATGCGCTCGATCAGCTCCTGGCAGCTGGGAATGTCATCGATGAGCCCGACGACCTGCCCGGAGGCGCTGACGCCGACGTCGGTCCGGCCGTCGAGCAGGACGGACCGGTAGAGAACGGGCGCGTTCGCGGCCATGATGACCTGGGTCCAGCGCAGGTCGTGCTCCTTCTTCATCTCGATGCCCTCGCGGATCAGGTCCGGCCACGAGGTCCCAGAGATCCGGTGGAACAGCAGCGCGCTGCGGACGGCGCGGGCCAGCCGCCGCGGCGCGCTGGTCGCCTGGAGCCCGCCGATCTGCCCGGCGTTCAGCAGCCGCTGCGGCACGCCGTCGATCTCGCTGGTGACCACGGTGTCGGTCACCTTCTTGGTCAGGTACATCTCCTTGACCGCCTGCGCGACCGGCGACTCCCTGGTCAGCAGGAACCGGGTGCCCATCGCGATGCCCGCCGCCCCGTAGGCGAGGGCGGCGACCAGGCCGCGTCCGTCGAAGAAGCCGCCCGCGCCGATCACGGCGATGTCCACCGCGCCGGCGACCTGCGGGAGCAGCAGGCTGGTCGGCACCACGCCGGTGTGCCCGCCGCCCTCGGCGCCCTGGACGACGACCGCGTCCGCGCCCCAGTCCCTGACCTTCTCCGCGTGCCTGACCGCGCCGATCGACGGGACCACGACGAGACCGCCGTCCTTGCACCGGCCGATCAGGTCCTGCCGCGGTGCCAGGGCAAACGAGGCGACCTTGACACCAGAACTGATCAGCAGGTCGATGCGCTTTTCGATGTCGGGCTGGTTGGCCCGGACGTTCACGCCGAACGGCTTGCCCGTCAGGGACTTGACGGTCTCGATCGCCTCGGCAAGCTCCTCGTAGGACATCAGGCCGCTGCCGATGATCCCGAGGCCGCCCGCCGCGGAGGTGGCAGCCGTCAGCCGGGCATCTGAGACGTACCCCATTCCCGTCTGGACGACCGGGTAGTCAATACCGAACAGCTCGGTGACCCCGGTCCTGAGGGCCGGATGCGGCGCGATCGTGACCGTCACGGGGGCACCTCACGGTAACGCATGCCCTTCGGGTCGATGACTTCCCTGATCAAGCGCAGTTCCTCCGCGGTCGGCGGCCGGGTCACCGGCACGTCCTCGCCGACCACGAGATCGAACCCGGTCGCCGCGGCAACCTCGGCCACGCGCACGCCGGGGTGTACCGACAGCAGCCGCATCCGCCGGGTTTTGGGGTCCCAGTCGAATGCGGCCAGGTTAGACACCACCCGGCGGAGCTGCATATACCGGGTAGCGGCGGACCCGGCCCGTTCCCCGTTGTCCCACCCCACGCCGGCGACCACGTCGACCTTGGGGGTGAAGACGCGCGCCGAGTGCTTAGGCACCCAGTAGCTCGTCGGGTGGGAGACGGTGTTCCCCGGAGCACCGCGAGCACCGAGCAACTGGACCTTGGGCCTGGCGTGGCTGCCGATCGCGGAGATGTTGGCGTTGCCGTAGGCGTCGATCTGGCTCGGCGTCATCATCACGTGCCGGTCGCCCCGCCAGACCACGTCGAAGACGGCCCGGTACGGCAGCCAGCTCTCCACGGGCCCGGGGGCCGGGGTGCCGACCGGCCACGTGCCCTCCACGATGCAGGCCTCGCCGTCGGTAACGAGGAGCAGCGGCTCGAACGTGTGCCTGGCCAGGCGCACGGCGATGGTGGGGATCACGCCGATCGGGGAGGCGAGGATCTCCCCGTCGCCGCGAAACGCCTCAGCGCAGGCGATGACGCACGCCTCGGCCCGATCGGCAGCACGGGCAGCAGCACGGGCGGCGGCCAGGTCGCCCGTGGTTGGGTCGCCCGTGGCTGGGTCGCCCGTGGTTGGGTCGCCGACCGCCGCCATCACGCCTCCTTCTCCGCCGCGAGCGCGGCGACCTCGCGCTGGTACTCGGCCTCGCCGCCGGCGAGGAAGCGGTCGCCGAACGCTGCCCACCTGCCTGGATCCCCCGCCGCCTCGACGTACAAGCGCTGGAACGCCTCGTCCCGGTCGTAGTCGGGCACACAGGAGGTGAAGTGCGCGCCGTGCGGCGCCTCCACCACCCCGGTCACCAGCATGCGCGAGATCCGGACCGTGACCGGGTGGGCGGCCTTCGTCAGGTCCTCCGTGGGGACGATCTGCTCACACGACACGTAGGCGTCCTCGGCGGCGGCGCAGAAGAGATCGTCGAAGTACGGGTCGGGCCCGAGGAACTGGGCGTTGCCCTTCTCGTCGGCCCGGTTCATGTGCACGAGCGCCGCGTCGAGTTCCAGCGGCGGCATCGCGATGAACTCCTCGCCGCCGTAGGGGTCGACGACGGTGCGCAGCGCGGGATTCGTGGTGGCGACCAGCGAGCCGAGACCGACCCTGGTCGGCACGAACGGCAGCCGCGTCGCCGCCGCGTAGAGGCCAAGCTGGACCATGCCCTCGTCGTACTCGGCGACCTCGATGCTGCCTTGCTGCCTGGCGGCGCGGAAAAGCGGGTCGAGCGGGATGCTGTCGAGCGAGACGAAGCCGAACACCAGCTTCTTCACCTTGCCCGCGGCGCACAGCAGCCCCACGTCCGGACCGCCGTAGCTGACCACGGTCAAGTCGGTCAGATCGGACCGCACGATCGCGCGGACCATGGACATCGGCTTGCGCCGCGAACCCCATCCGCCGATGCCGATTGTCATGCCCGACCGCAACCGGTCGACCACGTCCGCTTCCGTCATCCTTTTCCCCGCCATATTCGCCTCCTATCAATCGAGGTCGCTCTATTGCGGTCGCGTTCAGCATAGCCCGCCAACCAAGCGCTTGATAGCGTGGAAATGACGAGTTGCCGCCGCATCGCTGACAAATGGACAGTGAGGACATGGCCATGGCAGAGGCATACCTAGTGGAGGCTGTGCGCTCTCCGGTAACGCGCCGGGGAGGCGCCCTCGCCCGCGTCCACAGTGCCGATCTGGGCGCGCACGCGATCAGCGCCCTCATGGAGCGATCGGGTATCGACCCGGCGGCCGTCGATGACGTGATCTTGGGCTGCACCGAAACGATCGGCTCGCAGGCCGGCGACATCGCGCGGACCTGCTGGCTGGCGGCCGGCCTGCCGGACCACGTCCCGGGGGTCACCGTCGACCGGCAGTGCGGCTCCTCCCAGCAGGCGGTGCACTTCGCGGCGCAGGCGGTGATGTCAGGGACCGCCGACGTCATAGTGGCCGGCGGCGTGCAGAACATGAGCGCCATCCCGATCTCCGCCGCGATGACCGTGGGCGCGCAGTTCGGCTTCCCCGACCCGTTCTCCGGGTCGGCCGGCTGGCGCAAGCGATACGGCGACGTGCCGGTGACTCAGTTCCGCTCGGCCGAGATGATCGCGCGCGAGTGGGGCTGCACCCGGCTTGACATGGAAGAGTTCGCGCTGCGCAGCCACCAGCGGGCCGTCGCCGCGATCGACGCCGGGCACTTCGAGCGCGAGATCGTGCCGCTCGGCGACGCCACGGCGGATACCTGCCCCCGGCGTGACACCACCCTGGAGAAGATGGCGGCGCTGCCCGTCCTGCCCGCGCTCGAGCCCGACGGCTTGATCACCGCGGCCGTGTCCAGCCAGATTTGCGACGCCTCCGCGGCCCTGCTGGTGATGTCGGAGCGGGCGGTCCGCGACCACGGCGTCACGCCGAGGGCGCGCGTCCACCACATCTCCGTGCGCGGCGCCGACCCGGTCTGGATGCTCACCGCGCCGATCCCCGCCACCGCGCACGCGCTGGCCAAGACCGGCCTCACGATCGACGACATCGACCTCATCGAGATCAACGAGGCGTTCGCCTCCGTCGTGCTCGCCTGGCTGTCCGAGACCGGCGCGGACCCGGGCCGGGTCAACGTCACCGGCGGCGCCATCGCTCTCGGGCACCCGATCGGCGCGACCGGGGCCAGGCTCATGACCACCCTGCTGCACAACCTGGAGCGGACTGACGGGCGGTACGGCCTCCAGGTGATGTGCGAGGGCGGCGGCCAGGCCAACGTCACGATCATCGAGCGGCTCTAATGGGCGAACTCGACGGCAAGGTCGCCATCGTCACCGGCGGCACCCGGGGCATCGGCGCCGTCATCGCCGCGCGGCTCCTCGGGGCCGGCGCGTCGGTCGTCATCTGCGGCCGCGGCAAGCCGGACCAGCCGCCCGTGGCCGGCGAGGTGACGGCCGAGTTCGTCGCGGCCGACGTCAGGGAGCCCGAGCAGGCCGCCGCGCTGGTCGACTACGCCGTCGACCGGTTCGGCAGGCTCGATATCGCCGTCAACAACGCGGGCGGGTCGCCGAACGCGGACGCCGCGACCGTCTCGCCCCGGTTCGTCGCCAAGGTTGTCGCGCTCAACCTGCTCGCGCCGTTCTACGTGGCGCAGGCGGCCAACGCGGTGATGCAGCGCCAGGCCGGCGGCGGCATCATCATCAACATCGGTTCCGTGGTCGCCGACCACCCCGCGCCCGGCGTCGCCGCCTACGCGGCGGCCAAGGGCGGACTGACGGTGCTCACCCGCTCGCTGGCCCTGGAGTTCGGCCCCAAGGTGCGGGTCAACCAGGTCACAGCCGGACTGGTGCAGACCGAGATGGCCGGCGACTACTACGGCGACGAGCAGGGCCAGCGCGCCGTCGCCGCGCTCATCCCCGCCGGGCGCATGGCCGTCCCCGGCGACATCGCCGACGCCTGCCTGCTGCTGTCCTCGCCGCTCGCCGGCTACGTCAACGGGGCGGAACTGCGGGTCGACGGCGGCGGCGAGATCCCGGGCCGGTTCGCGGTCGCTCGCCCGTGGTCCGCCGGCCGGCCCGAGTGAGGAGCATTCTTCCTTGATCGAGGACTTCTCTGGTCACCAGGGGACGGCCATCGTCACCGGGGGCTCCGGCGGCATCGGCGCGGCGATCTGCCGGCGGCTGGTGGCCGCCGGCTCGTCGGTCGCGTTCACGTACCGGTCCCGCCGCGCCGCGGCGGACAGCCTGGCGGGCGAGCTTTCCCGCGGTCTTGGCCGGGTGAGCGCCCACCAGGTTGACCTGGCCGACCCGGAGGCCACCGGGCGCTTCGTCGCCGCGGCGGCCTCCGAAGCGGGCGGCGTGCACACGGTCGTCCACGCAGCCGGGCCGTTCGTGCCGCAGCTGTACCTGTCGCGGATAACCCCGGAGATGATGCTGCGGCAGCTCACCGAGGACCCGGCCGCGTTCTTCACGCTGGTGCACGCCGCGCTGCCCGCGCTGCGGCTCAGCCGCGGGTCCGTGGTCGCGGTGACCACCGCGGCGACGCGGCGGTACCCGGCGCGCGACGGGCTGTCCACCGGTCCTAAGGGTGCGGTGGAGGCGCTCGCCCGCGCCTTCGCCGTCGAGGAGGGCAAGTACGGCGTCCGGGTCAACTGCGTCGGCCCGGGCATGCTCACCGACGGCATGTCGGCGGAGCTCACGGGCAGCGGCCAGCTCGACGAGCGCGCCCTGGCGGTCACCATGCGGAACATACCGCTGCGGATGTTCGGCGACTCGACGGACATCGCGGAGGCGGTCTGCTTCCTCGCCTCCCGCCGTGCCCGCTTCATCACGGGGCAGAAACTCGACGTCGACGGGGGCTACGCGGCGTGATTTGAAACGCACTTTGAATTTGAATCCGAACGAATTCGGCTCCCTGCTGTCGCCAACGGCCAGCCCAGGCGCGGATAAGCCGGGGCCGCGCGACCGCCGGCAGTCCCGGCGAATTCTAACGAGAAGAACAAGGCAGCAGAAACGCTACGTGACGCGCATGTAAAGTGCTTGGCACACGCATACCGTTGCCACTATCCAGACGTCATTGCTCGATCACGCGCCAGGAAGCGGCAGGCCGTGAGGGGATTCATCTGGTGACCGCCAGGGTCAACGAGCAGATCAACAACGTACTCATGCGCGTCTATAAACGCGCGGAAAACCTGGACGGGGCGCTGCTTGAGCATACGTTCGTACCGATTCCCCAGGTCGACAGCATGCTCAGCACGGCGGAGCACCACGTGCTCTACGGGCGGCGCGGCACCGGGAAGACGCATACCCTGCGGCGGCTTGAGCAGCAACGGCGACTGCGGGGCGGCACGGCGCTGTACCTCGACCTGCGGATCATCGGTTCCGAGTCCGGCCTGTACAGCGACCAGGCACTACCGCTCGCTACCCGGGCGACCACCCTCCTCGTCGACGTGGTCAACGCGATCCACGAGGGACTACTTGACCTGGTGCTCTCGGACGAGCGCTTCTTCGGTGACCTGAACGAGATCTCGGCGGCCCTCGACCTGCTCGCCGACGCCGCTTCTGAGGTGCAGGTCCGCGGCGAGGTCGAGCAGGAGACGACGCGGACCAGCGGGCGGACTGACGACCGCAAGTCGGGGTTGACCCTGTCGGTCAGCCCCGCGACGGCCGGGCTTGGCTTCACCAGGTCCCGTGAGCGGTCCGGCCGGGCCGACTCGACCCACCGCCGGGTGGAACGCGGGCAGGAGCGGTATCACATCGTCTTCGAGACCCTGGCCGCGGCCTTCGGCAAGTTGACCAGCGCCCTAGGCGACCAGGGCCTGTGGCTGATGTTCGATGAGTGGTCGTCGCTTCCCACCGACCTGCAGCCTTACCTCGCGGACATGCTGCGCCGCACGGTTTTCGTCACCGGCGTCTCGGTGAAGATCGGCGCGATCGAGCGCCGCTCTCGGTTCATGGAGCCGTCGGGCCCGAACGGCGAGTACATCGGCCTCGAACTGGGCGCCGAGGCCTCCGTGATCGACATTGATGAGTACCTGACCTTCGCGCAGGGCGCGCATCACGCGCAGGCGTTCTTCGCCCGGCTGCTGTACCGGCACGCGGGCCGGCTGCTGTCCGGGGGTGACGGCCGGGCGCTGTTCGAGACAGAAGCGGACTTCGTCGAGGCGGCCTTCGCCAGCGACGCGTTCACGCGCTACGTCGAGGGCAGTGAGGGACTGCCCAGGGACTCCCTGGAAATCGCGCAGAAATGCGCGTCGCTTGCCATCGACAGGCAGATCTCGCTACCGCACGTGAACACCGCCTGCACGAGCTACTTCCTGCAGAGCAAGGAGGGCCGCCTGTCGGACAGGGCGGTCAAGGCGCTGCGGGAAATCGTCAGGAGGTGCGTCGAGGCGGAGACGCGCCGCATCGCGCTCCGTCGGCCAACGCAGTCGCGGAACAGCATCGTCGCCGAGCTTTACGACCAGCGCCTCATCCACCGGCGGGAACAGGGCGTGTCGCTGCCCGGCGAGCCGGCGAGCGAAAGGTTCGACGTGTTCCTCGTCGACCTCGGCTGCTTCGTCGAGCGGATCAACAAGGGCCACCTGCGCCTCGTCGACCACGGGCTGCGCGACCTCGGGATCGTCGCTCTCGATCATGACCGGCCCGGCGGCCGGGACCCGGCCGAGCGGCGGCCAGGATACGCCCTGGTCCCCGCCGCCAGCCGCTGGCGCTGACCGCTCCCCTGCCCGCGCCGACGAACGGTGCATTCCTGAGCTCAACCAGCTGGGTCAGCCGAACTTGGGACGGCCGCCAGCCTGACATATCGCTGTGCTGCGACGTCACATTAGGGAGAGGCCAAACCCTCCACCGGAGGAAAGGGAGCGCGTAGCCATGCCCACGCAACGCGAGGTAAGCGAAGCCGAGATCAGGCAGCAGACCGACAAGATCGCCCAAGGAATCCGGGCCCAGGATC
>Ga0102924_1005687_pt1 | contig 11969 bp, 9 predicted proteins | sample PaiPotPPM11metaG_FD_80116 | JGI IMG/M metagenome (GOLD analysis project Ga0102924, IMG submission 80116) | Iron sulfur acid spring bacterial and archeal communities from Banff, Canada, to study Microbial Dark Matter (Phase II) - Paint Pots PPM... ... | reverse complement strand
TCGAGCAGCACCGAGCCATAAAAGCGTGTCAGTACGGCAGGCGCCGGCTCTATTCCCGCGCTGACTCCAACCTCACCGTGGTCATCGCGGCCGGCACCCATGTCGCCGTCTCCGGTGGGGCGCTCGCGGACGGCAGCTGCCTCACTGTCGAGCTGTGTCCGCGCGGCTTCAGGCCTCACGAGCAGGCTGCGGCCGTCGACCGAGATGACCGCGTTTTCACCGGCCTTCAGACCGAGGAAGCGCTGGCGCTGTTCGTCCCAGCCGTCGGCGTAGGCGAAGGTCTCCGTTTCCCAGGTGAGCGATGCCACGCCCCGCTGGACAGCACCAACCATCACGCTCTGATCGTTCAAACGCGGCAGGTAGAGGTAGCGGCAGAAGTCCTCCCAGAGCTGCTTGATGCCGACGCTGTCTCCCCGCCAGAGGGGGATCCTGTCGAGATAGTGGCGCAGGTAGGTGGGAGCGAGAGAGGTGATGAGAAGCTCCTCATTGACGAGCTTCCGGCCGGCGCGGACCGCGAGCGGCTCGGCACCCTGGAGGCGAATCTCCTGCCACTCGACCGGCCCGGCGGGATCGGGCTGTGCCGGCACGAGCAGCCAGTTGTAGGTCTCGGGGATGCGCTTCTTGACGGTCTGGCTCGCCTGGTCGCACTTCGTCTTCGCCTGGTTCTCCTGGAATTTGTCGAGATTGAGCGTCTCGATCTCGCCGTCCTTGACGATCGATTCCCAGGCCATCTGCTGCCGGATGGCCTGCCGGAGCTCGGCCAGGCGGGCTTTGTCGGGCGCCAGGAAGACGAGCGTGTTCTGATAGAGGCGGGGGGATGTGCCGCGCTCGCGCAGCATGGCTTCTGCTTCCCGGCGGGCCGAGCTGTCCGCCACCTTCGAGGAGTGCGTCGACTCCGGGCGGAGGACCACCAGCCGAGCTTCCTGATCGTCTGGCACGTCGCCGCTCGCGGAGGGGCAGATATGGACGCGGTTGAACTCGCCGCGTGCGCCCTGCTGGTCCCGCAGCGCCTGCACGATGGCTTCCATGACCGTGTCCTCGTCGATCTGCGCGGCTCGATCCTCGGCCAGCCGGGTAACGCTTGGCTGGGTGGAGTACCAGTAGCGGGTGCCGTCGACATAGAGATGCGTGGCGCGGTCGGTCAGGCGTCGCAGGCCGTCGCCGAAGGTAGCGACGCTCTCGCCGGGCTGCACGCAGCCAAGCTTGATGTGACGCTCGTCCAGACCCTTCCTGGCGGCGTGGAGCGTCGGAGCAGAGCCCATGTAGATGGTGCGGGCCACCCGCCGGACGGCCGAGTAGCGGCCCAGCGTCTGGTTCTCGCGGTCGAGGCGCAAGGGCAGGGAGTGCGGGCCGTCGACGTCGGTCTCGATCACCGGCACCCAGGGATCGTCCAGATACTGCTTCATCTCGCCCAGAACGGTCGCGTCGTCCATCGGGATGCTCGCCGGGAGGATGAGGAGTCCGGCATCCTGACGCTCCCAGAGGGCGTGGATCGTGGCGGCCATGAGACGGAGCACGCCCCTCGTGCGCTGGAAGCGGTCGAGGCTGGACCAGTCTTCGTAGAGCCGGTCGAACAGCTCGGGGTGGATGGGATAGGCGGCCTCCATACGCCGGAGGTACTCGCCTTCCCTGGCCTCACTCGGAAACTCTGAGGTCTGGCTGCCGTAGAGCTGGGAGAAGCCCCGGACGACAGCATCGCGCAGCGGATAGAGGTGCGGCTCGATGGGCTGAAAGAGGCGACGGCGTACGATCTCGAACCCCTCTTCCGCCGTCGCCGGCCGCCAGGTGGCCTCCATGCGGCCGAAGGTATGCTCGAGCCGCGTGAGCGCTTCCCGGCCGCCCTCGCCGCCAATCTCGACGGTCGAGGAGGGCAGGCTGGCGACCACCATTGCTCTTGGCGTCGCTCTGGCGGCCTCGGTGAGCGCCTGAGCAAAGGTGAGGTTGGCATCGAAGGAGCCGCCCGGTAAGCCCGGGGCATGATACAGCTGGCGCAGGTAGGTGACCCACTCGTCGATCAGGATGAGGGAGGGCGCACCCCGCTCGAAGAGCTGGTGCAGGATGTCCGAGCCGGGGCTCACGGCCTGCCGGTCCGCCTCGGCCACCAGGTCGTAGCCCTCCTTACCGAGGAGCTGCCAGGCCAGCTCACCCCAGAGCGTTCGCACCTCGGCGCCGTCCGGCTTGACGCGGGGAATGGCCGGAGAGAGCGCCTGGCCGGCCAGCACAGCGAGGCGCACCGAGGGCGGCCGGTCCACGCCGGCGGCGCGCAGCAAGGGCTCGACACCGGCCAGCGAGGCCGCGGGGACGCCGGAGAAGAGGTGATAGAGGGCGAGCATGGAGTGCGTCTTGCCGCCGCCGAAGTTCGTCTGCAGCTCGACCACCGGATCGCCGCCGGAGTCGGTCAGACGGCGCAGAGCATTCGTCAGCAGATCGCGCAGGCCCTCGGTGATGAAGGTACGCGTGTAGAACTGCTGAGGATCGCGGTACTCACTCGAGCCCTCGTCCCGGTAGACCTGGTTGAGGTCGGCGGCAAACTCGGCCTGCTGGAAGCGTCCGGAAGCGACATCCGGGTGGGGGGTGATGATCTCTCGCCAGGGGCGAAGATTGCCGAGCGGCTGCCCTTCGAGCGGAAGGGTGGCGCGTTTGCGGAGCTCGTTGCGAGCCTGCTCCTCGAAGCGGAGGCGCAGGAGCTCGTTCTTGAGCCGCTCCACCTCCTGCGCTTCCGGAGCGGAGACGGCAGTGAGGAGGCGATAGACGTCGTCGATGGCCCGATAGGCGTCGTCGGTGGAGAAGGCCTCCTGGTGGGCCCACTTGTTCCGGATATCACGGAGCTCGCTGACGAGACTCCGCTCGGCGTGGCCCAGAACCGTCTTGAAGACGTTGTCCCACTCGAACCAGATGAGCTTGAGGAAGGCGGACACATCCAGCTTGAGGTCGCCATTGGCCTGCAGGACCTCGGCAGCCGTCACCCTCCACTTGGGGCCGTACTCCGCCTCGAAATGCCGCTCCACGAAGGGCCGGAGACCGTCCTTCAGCAGATCGAGCGCCTTGCCGACACGCTCGTGATTGCTCGTCGCCATCAGTCGTTACTCTTTCTTCCGCTCGCCGAAGAGCTCGGCCTGTCCGAAGCGCGGTTCCTGCCCCGCCAGGCGGGTGATCTCCGGCCAGGACGTGCCAAGGCTGTTGTACGCGAGCGCCTCCTGCGCCCAACCCTTGCGCTCGGCGACGGTATACAGCCAGTCGGCTAAGCCCCGCGCTGCGCCTCCCAAAGCCCCTCCGGCCTTCCGCAGCAGCTCTGCCGCCCCTTCCTCGCCGTCCTTGTCGAGCGCACGGATGAGGTGCTGGGTGAGCTCCCAGACGGCGAACCGCTTGACAGTTGTCGGATCCCAGTCCGCAGGCAGCTCGTCCCGCCTGAGGAGGCGCAGTTTTCCGCGCTGAGACGTTGCGATTCCCGCTCGCATCACGCCGTCCAAGGAGGTGTTCTTCGCCTTGAAGAGGTTCTCCGCATCGCCGAACAGTCCCTCCGTCATCCCGAACTGCTCGAACCAGGCGACGGCCCAGCGGGTGTCCGGATCACACTCGCTCACCTGCTCGGCTTGGACTTCGGCCAGAGTCTGGTTGATGATCTGCAGCGCAGGCCGGACGGACATCGCGTGCCCACTCGCCTCGAGGACCTTCGCGTACCGGGAGAAGACAGCCATGCCAGGACCGATCGCCGCCTGCGGCAGATCGGCTGGTGCGATGCTTCCCTGGCGGAGCCGCCTCAGCGCGTCAGGCAGATCTTTCCTCAGAGCGGAGAGAAATTCGCCCCGCGTGGCCACGGGGGCCGATGCGGGGCGCGGCCGACAGGCCAGGACGATAGAGGAGGCGAGGGCATTTGTGTCACGCGCAAGTATGCGGCCCGCGCTCTCTGTGCGCATAGGCCAGGTTCCTGAAACAGTGAACTGAGCGCCGAGGAGGCCTCGTAACATGGTTTCCCAGCCAGTAGACGTCACCAAGGCTGCCCCTCCTACATCCTGCTCTTCGTCCGATTCCGACTGTTTGAAGGCATAGTAGATAGTAACGGGATTGTCCGGCCCCGCTAACATGCGCATGTGGGAGAAGGCAGCCGCTAGGCGCTCCTCGAAGAAGCGCTGTGCCATCTCCTTGTTGCCGTCGAAGCGGTACGGTGTCGCAATCATCTCTTGAGCCTTGGGCACGAGGAGGGTGCCAAAGAGGTCGGGATAGGTACCGCGCAACGAGTGTCGCAGCCAGACGTAGAAGAAGTCTGACAAGTCCGCGTAGCTGATATTGTCGTAATACGGAGGATCGGTAGACACGAGTGGGCGAGCCAGCCCGTTGATGGAGGCGGAAGCATCAACCTGCTTCGCCGTCCCGGGCGGCTCGGCGGGCAGCGCCGCAATCACGTCCGCTATCCGGTCGATGAACATCGAATAGTTGCCGCCCGACTCGCTGAATGGATTGGCCTCGGCGTAATCCCACGTCATCGGTATGGCCTGACGCGCGAAGGTCTCGCGTAGTGCGCCCCTGTCGCTCATCCAACCAGCAATTGACGACCACAGGTTGGTGCCTTTGCTGATTCCGAACGCCAGGTAGGTCGCGAGCGCATCCGCGTATCCGGCGGCTGTGGCCTCGCTATCCCATGCCGACGCACCATCGTCGGAGAGCCCGGCAGCCCCGGCATCACGCAGCACCTGCTGCCTTGCTACGCCTACTAGATCACTGAGCGTCGTCAGTGCGACCAGCTGGCGGGGGGTGAATGCGTCCCCCCATGTCGGCATACCGTACATGGGCAGTCGGTCTACGTCATGCGATGGCGCGGTAACCGTCTCTTCGGGCCTCCAGGGAGGTGTGGCGCTGCGAGCGACTCGCTCATGTTCGCCGTTCGGGGCGACGTATGCACGTCCTTTATGACCGTCTGCAACGATGGCTAGAGGCTGGCGCCCCATTCGACCTGCCTGGGCCTCCGACCGGACGTAGGGTAACGCCGTGACCAACCCACAGACCAGGCACGTGACAGATCGATTCTTTACCGTTCCCTCTGGCGGCTTGCCCGCGCCGCTCCGCACCCCGAACCGCACCGTTTTCGCCTCCCGATCCACGACCGGCTCGACCCAGGTCTCCTTGCCCTTCTTGGTCGAGAGCCAGAACGAGCGCACCAGCGGCATGCGGGCACCGCACGCCGGGTTGGGGCACTGCACCGTCCTGGCCCACAGCCAGGCGATCACCGTCGCCTCGTCCCCTCCCTGCTCGGCCGGCAGCTTCACCTTCGGATACAGATGCCCGATCCGCTTCCAGGCTTCGTCCCGCATCCACCTGCCGTAGTAGCGCACGTCCTCCGCCAGCCCGCGTGCACCGATCCACTCCGCCTCCACCAGCCTGCGCCGCGCCTCCGGGTTGACCGGCGGCATGCCGGCGAACTTAGGCGGGATCTCGATCAGCGCCTTGGTGATGAGGACCGCGACCGGGTTGAGGTCGCTGGCGTGCGCTTCGAGGCCGAGCCGCTGCGCCTCCAGCGGGATCGAGCCACCGCCGCAGAACGGATCATAAACCGGCGGGGCGTGCTCGCCCAGGATGCGCTGCACGTCCGCGACCGTCTCGGGCATGGGCAGGCCATTGGCCCGGGCCAGGGAGCGGGCAATCTCTCGCCGGGCGGCGTCCAGCACCGTCTGGTTGGTGGAGTTCTCCCACTTGACCAGCTCCTCGATGATGCGGAAGAGCCGCTGCCGCTCCTGCTCCTGCGCCTCCTCGGTCGGAAACTCCTCCGGGCAGGCAGAAGGGTCGTCCACCAGCTGGGCGAAGAGGACGGCCCGGCAGGCGGCCAGCGGCCGGCGTGCCCACCACAGGTGCAGAGTGGAGGGATGCCCGTGGCGGATGCTCTTCTCCCGCGCCGATTCTTTGTTGATGGCTTCGAGCGGCAGGGCGACCTCGATGAGTTTGGTGCGGTAGGTAGCTCGTTCCTCTGCCTGCTTCTGCGGTGTGGATATCGCCTCTGTCATACGCTCCATCTCATTCGTCCCAACCTAGAGCAGGCGGGAAAGGTCACGCTCGCCCAGGCTATTGACACTACGGCCACTTAGTTGGCATACTATCGATGTTCCCCCTCGTTGAGGGGGCTTTCCACGGGCCTCGTTGAGGTCCCTTTTCTTTTTGGGGAGCTCGCCATGCCCCAATTCGTTGCCTTCGTCGACGCCGGGTACCTCAAAGCTGAGGGCGCTCGGTCGCTGAGGGCGACCACGGGGAGGATTCGAGCGAACGCTCAAGGGTCCGTTACCTGGTTGACGGAGCAGGCTAAGCGCGAGGCGTCGTCGCTCTTGCGCGCCTACTGGTACGACGGAGCGTTTGAGCCAAGTCACCCGCAGTACGCGGGACAGCGTACTGCATTTGACGCCATCGCCAGTTGCCCAGGTATCCAGCTGCGCCTCGGGCACATCCGGGAGGATGTACCGAGCTGGCACCAGGCCGTCAAGAGCGCCATCGCGGCATGCGGCGTACCGGTACCTCAGTTCGAGCAACACTTTCAGTTCCGCCCCCAACGTGAGCAGAAAGGTGTGGACACGCTCATCGTGCTCGACCTGGTCCGCCTCGCGCAGCGACGCGCGTACGACACCGCCCTTCTGCTCGCTGGGGATCGGGATCTGGCTGAAGCGGTGCGGGTGGCGCAGGACGAGGGTAGACGCATCGTGGTTGCTCATCCGGCGGGTAGTGGGGTCGCGACGGAGCTGCGTCAGCTCGCCGATGAAGTGCTTACCATCTCGATCGACGACCTGAAGACCATGCTGACGGTCAAGCCCTGACCGCGTCGGACACGCTCCCTCCGACAGCGACTCACGCCGACCGCGCCGCTGCAGCTCCGCCCCCTGCGCCCCCTCAGGCGAAAACTCTTTCGGCAGTGCACATGGGTCGTCAACCGGCTGTGCGGAGGGCACCGCCTGGCAGGCTGACAGGGGCTGGCGCACCTGGCAGAGATGGAGGGTGGAGGGATGGCCGTGGCGGATGCTCTTCTCCCGCGCCGATTCTTTGTTGATGGCCTCGAGTGGCAGGGCGACCTCGATGAGCTTGGTGCGATAGGCCGGCTGCGCCTCGCCTGCCATCTGCGGCATTGAAACTGTCTCCGTCACGGTTATCCCGCCTCACTCAGCGATGTTCTGCCTGTCCGTCCAGGTCCGCATATTATGGCACGTAGACGGTAGTGCAGAGAGTGTACTGCACCTGATCCTGCGCTTGCCGATGAAGCCCCGTTCCTGCATACTTACTCATGCACCGGCCGGTCTAGCAGACCACGCATCCCTATACTGGTATCGAGGGTTCCGTGCTATGCAGCAGTTGACAGTGATCCAGGACTACGTCCTCAAGGCAATGCTCCACCACCGTATCATCAGGCCGCTCGGAGACGGAGGCACTGTGTGGGCGGGCGTTGATTTCTCACGGGATGTCGGTGTTCTCTCCAATGAACGCGAGGTCGTTCGTGATCTGTACGAGGCGCTGGAGGATTGGCTCCTCACGAGGCTGCGAAGCGGGGAGCGAGTGCCCGTGGTCGAGGGCATCGATCTGAACTCCGAGGACGGCCAGAAACTCGTAGCATGGCACGAGAGGCACCCGACGAAGTTCGATCCGGATCAGGCGTGGTTCTGGACGCAGGAGTGGCAGGCCGGCGAGCGCGAAGCCTCACGGGAGATCGAGGCCGGTGAAAGTACATATCACGCGACCGGCGAGGACTTCCTCGCGTCGTTCGACGGGGAGGACTCCCCCAACTGACCTACGGGTTGCGCAAGATAGCATGCGTGCCAATACGCCGCCAGATGATGTGGACGCGGCCCTCGACAACAGGAGGGCCGTACTGAAAGGTCGCCCGGCCCTCGGGCCACCGCCAGGTCAGCTCCCACACCCCCTTGCGCATTTCGACGTCCTTGACACGTAGCTCAGCACGAAACCGGGGCTTTCCGGCCATCCCTGCCCGTTCCCACCGCCGCAGGTCCTGGATGAACGCCCGGAGCGCGTCCTTGAAGGCCGTGCGTCCCGCTGGATCGAGGCGCCGGTACTCCGCGACGACCGAACGCTCTATGTTGCGTGGCTCCTCTTCTCGAAGGCGGCCTCGAGCTGGTCTTCGTCCTCGAAAAACTCCCCCTGCGCTGACTCAGGCTCCGGAGTTGAGTGATAAGTGGCGAGAATCCGGTTCGCCTCTTCGTTGAGATCGATATCGCCGATCACAGGCAGACAATCGCCGTGGATCAAGCTGACCCTCACCCAATCCTCGAGCCGCGCGTATAGGTCAACGGCGCACTCGTGCAAATCGGCACCGAACGCCAAGACTCCCTTGCACTCGGGAATGTACGCCGAAACTGTGCCATCCTCCAACTCCTCGAAGATGGCGCGCTGCAAAGCTGCGTACGCGTAGTGCTCGACGATCGTTATCTGCACGCCTCGGTTACTCCTTCCCCTCAGTATATGCACGTGCGGTGAGTGCCTTGGGAGGATTGCGGTACCGTAGTGCGGCTCTTTGAGATCGTTGCGCCTGACGCGGAGCGTCGCCATTTCGTCAGGTAGGACCGCGCACTCCATCGGCCCTACGGGCACTACTCCAGGATCGACGATCGGGCACCACTGCTCGGTAAAGATCGCCCCTTCCCGCGGGTCTTGTAGAAGGCGGGCCGGTATTTCGCGACCCTGGTCTTCGTAGATCTCAAGGACAACGTCGAACGCATCTCGTACGTTGTCCAGCGCTTCCTCGATCGTGTCCCCCTCCGTAATCAGCTCTGGCAGATCGGGGCTTGTGACGGTAAAGCCGCCCTCTGGCTGCGGATGGAGAACTAGCGGGATCTTATAGGTGCGCACCATCGGCGATCAAATCTCTCTGTGCCTGCTGACCTCTGCCTTGAGCTCGCGCCGTTCCGAGCCGGAGCGGCACACTGATGCACTATGACGCATTCAGTGACGTTACAATTTAACCGTGGGAGGCGTGCCCTAGCGAGTCTCTACATATGCACGCCCTTGGATGCAGGAGCGCGAGACCCCGATGGCACCAACAGGGCAGCAGGCCCGTGGCTACATTACCGTCACCTTTCTGGCCCATCACGACGAGGAAACGAACCGGTTCGTTTCGCGCTGCGTGGAGCTCAGCATTTCGAGTTCGGGTAAGGACCTTGATCAAGCGTTCGACCGTATCGCAGAAGCAACGTGCTTGTATGTCAGCACGTTAGAGGAAGTCGGTGAGCGGGAGCGGGTTTTCGCCGAGCAGGGCATCAGCATCACTCCGGGGAAACCGCCTGACAACCCATTGAACGTCCGTGTCCGCTCGGAGGAACATGCCGCCGCTCGCAATCTCCCTGTGCGCCTGGACGCGTGACACGACCGCCCCTGCGCTCGAGCAGAAAGGTGGTGAGGGCGCTGAAGCGCGCGGGCCTTGCGGTGGCTCACCGTCAGGGCCAGAAGCATCTCGAGGTCTTGTTCGGACGGATAGCCGCCGACGTGTGGCTCGTGCTACTCGGACACGCCAGAGAAGGTACGTCGGTCGCCTACACTACCGGTGCAGGACCAGTGGCGACTGCGATGCCGCGTAGTGGACGCCTTGGGTGGGCTGAAGGATTCTCCAGGTGCTGCGTCAGGTCCTCTGCAGCCTCGGGTGTCAGGTCCAGGTCGCGAAGCGCGAGTGGGACATCGTTCGCAGCGGGCTCGGTGTCTGCGTGAACACGGCGGGCCCGCCCCAGACAACGAAAATCACTACCCCGGCGACCGCCGTTATCAGCAGGAGATAACCGAGTTTCTCCCGAGGGCGTCGTGAGATAGCCCTGCCAGGGCACTTCGAAAGAGCCGAATTAGCCGTCACCCACCATGTCCCTACCATACTTTAGTGCGTCACAGTTTCGGCCTGTCGTCCGGCATCTCCGGTGCCAGGGCCTAGTGCTGTTCCGTGAGGACACCTGCCACTGTCACTCCCTGCCGAGCCACATGATGTGATGCCCCTTGCCGGGCTTTAGTGTGCGCTCGCGCGCTGCCATCCCGATGTAGCGCACCAGCCCCCTGTCCTTCCAGTCTTTGAGCCATGCCTTGAGATCGTCGGTAAAGGTCATCTGACGAAGCAGAGCAACTTCTTCGAGGGCCTCAAACGGGACGGTCCCTCCGGACTGGAGCAGATCCAAGAGCGCCTGCCGGGCGGCCTCGTGGTGTTGGCCCTGCAGTTGCTCCAGGTAGCTTATGGATTCGACCGCACCAACGGGAAACAGTTCTTCTTGGCGCGTCCGCTGAACTCTTTCCCTTTGCTTCGCCGCCTCGCGGGCCGACTTCTGCGCGCCAATGGTGTCGTGCTCAACCTTCCGGAATGTGCGTAACCCCTCGATGCTTCGGGTGCCGTAAATGAGATGGAAGTGCGTGCGATTCCTTGTGGGATGGAGGACGATAGCGCTCACCACGTACTTGTAGCCGCCGACTTCTCTCACACGCCGACAGAAGGCGTCGACGATCGCGTCTTCGCGAGCCCGCCCCTTCAATCCTTCCCACGCTCTGCGTCGCTCCTCCGATCCGAAGAGCGGGTTAAACGATCGCCGTACCTTCTCATCGCCGTGATTGATGAAGCGGGTAATGTCCTTGGTCATGAATGTAATGAGGACCTCGGTGTTTCCGGCCTTCAGCAGGGGAGCGATCTCGTCCGGGTCAAAGCCGGTCCACCCGGTGGGATCGACAAAGATAAAGGTGAAGGCCTGCGAGGGGATCGAGGCAAATTCGACGATGTCCGGGATCTTGTCGACAAACTTTCCCTGAAGAACCTTCACGTGGATGTCGCTGTAGCGCTGGATGGAGTCCAGCAACGTAGCGGCCGCCCGCTTGCCCTTCTCCACAAACAGGCAACGGATCTTCGGCACCCTCCCGATTCTGCTCAAGCCGTCCCGCGCAGCGCGCAGCTCACCGATGGCGATGTGGGGCGACGTATCAGACAGGTCCTCGGTTTTCGTCTTCCAGGGCCCGGCAAAGCCTTCCACATAGTTCAGGGTGTTGCACCAGCTGCCAACTTTGTACGCTAGCCGCTGCAGGTACCGCTTGAGGACGGCGTGCTTAACCGCAGTTGGCTCTCTCCCCCTGTAGTGGTTCAGCGGCTCCATGATGCGGCTACACGGCTTCCCTCAGGGCTCGGCCGGACGGCCCGCCAACTGAGAAAGCCGACGGAGACGGCGACCCGGCGGCCGGACGCGGCGGAGCTAGGTCGTTGGGGTACTGTTCCCATATCATCCCGTCCAGCCACGGTCGCATCTCGGTGCGCGGTCCGCTGTCCTGCTTGAAGAAGAAGGCAATGCCCGCTGCGACACAAGCGTCTCTTAGCTCCCGAGCCCAGTCGTGGTCCATGGGACGATAGTGCGGGCCACTCTCGCCGCCCACGATGACCCAGTGAATCCCCTCCAAATTTGGATTCCCCAGTGACCCCAGTAACGGCTCGGCTGACACGAACCGGATCACCGCGCTGCAGTAGCGAAGAGCGTCGATGCGGTCGAGGACTCGCGAGTCCTCGACACTGGTTCCCATCCAGATATTGGGGGGCCAGGGCCCCGGCCAGGAGGCGGCCCGTTCTGGTCGCTTAGTGAGAATCTGGAAGGTGTGCTGTGGGAGATCAGACATGACGGCAAAGACCTGCGCCACGAACTCATCTGGAACTAGTGGATGGAAGAGATCAGACATCGAGTTCACGAAAACGCGGCATGGCTGGCGCCACATATATGGCTTCCTCAGCCTGTCGGGATGGAGCCGCAGGTTCTCCGAGGCGTTTCTCGCCGTCCATGGCTTGGCGCTCCATCCGAAACGAAGTGACAGCTGTTCCGCATAGCAGTGCTTACAGCCGGCGGATACGCGGGAGCACCCGGTTGTGGGGTTCCAGGTCTCGTTCGTCCAGCGAATCTTGGTTCCCACCGCTCTACCCTGCCCTTGGTGTATTACTCACAATTTAGGTCATCTGTTCGTATTTGGCAAGAGAGCCGCAGCGAGTG
>Ga0102924_1005679_pt1 | contig 11978 bp, 12 predicted proteins | sample PaiPotPPM11metaG_FD_80116 | JGI IMG/M metagenome (GOLD analysis project Ga0102924, IMG submission 80116) | Iron sulfur acid spring bacterial and archeal communities from Banff, Canada, to study Microbial Dark Matter (Phase II) - Paint Pots PPM... ... | reverse complement strand
GGGCGGCACCGTGCTGACCGCGACCGGCACCACCCCGGTGGTCACGGTTGACCTGGACGTGGCGCAGGAGTACCTGGTCAAGCCCGGTGACGCGGTGTCGGTCGTGCTGCCGGACGGCACCTCAGCCGTGGGCGGGCAGGTGGAGACGGTCGGCACCGTGGCCACCTGCCCGGGGGGCAGCGGTACCGGCACCGGAGGCAGCGCCGGTGCGGGCGCGGGCGGCGGCGCTGGCGCGGGCGGCCAGTCGCCCTGCTCCTCCGCGGGGAGCGGCGGCAGCGGCGGCACCAATTCCAGCGCGACCGTGACGGTGACCATCACCCTGGACAGCACCCCGCCGGAGGCCACGCTGGACCAGGCCCCGGTCAACGTCAACATCACCGAGCAGCGGGCCGACAACGTGCTCGCGGTGCCCGTGAACGCGCTGGTGGCGCTGGCGGACGGCGGGTACGGCGTGGACGTGGTGGCCGGCGGCGCAACCCGCCTGGTCGGGGTGACCACCGGCCTGTACAGCGACACCCTGGTCCAGATCAGCGGGCCGGGGATCACCGTCGGCACCCGGGTGGAGGTGCCGTCGTCGTGACCCAGGCGGTCCCGGCCCGGGCCCGGCCGGCCGCCGGGCCGGCGCCGGTGCTGGAGCTGGCCGGCGTGGTCAAGGAGTATCCCGGCGATCCGCCGGTGGTCGCGCTGGCCGGGGTGGACCTGCGGATCGGCGAAGGTGAGCTGGCCGCGATCGTCGGCCCGTCAGGGTCGGGCAAGAGCACGCTGCTGCACGTAATGGGCACTTTGGAACGGCCCACCCGCGGCGTGGTCCGGATCGCCGGAGAGGACACCTCGGCCATGTCCGACACGCAGCTGTCGGGACTGCGGGCCCGGCGGCTGGGTTTTGTGTTCCAGCAGTTCTTCCTGCTCGACGGGCTGTCGGTGCTGGACAACGTGGCCGGCGGCCTGCTCTACCGGGGCGGGCGGGCGGCCGAGCGCCGCCGGCTGGCTGCCGCGGCCATCGAGCGGGTCGGGCTGGGCCACCGCGCCGGGCACCGGCCCAACCAGCTCTCCGGCGGCGAGCAGCAGCGGACCGCGATCGCCCGCGCGCTGGTCGGCCGCCCCGCCCTGGTCATGGCCGACGAGCCGACCGGCAACCTGGACACCGCGACCGGCGCGTCCATCCTGGACCTGCTGCGCGAGCTGCACCGCGACGGCACCACCATCGTGGTCATCACCCACGATCGGGACGTCGCCGCGGCCACCGACCGGCGCATCGAGATCCGCGACGGAAGGATCCGGCGTGATACGCAGACGCCCGCGTGACCCGGGCGGGTCCCGGCTGTCTCGCCGCGACCTGCTGCAGGTCGGCAGCCTCGGGCTGCGCAGCCGCCGGGTCCGGGCCGCCCTGTCGGCGCTGGGCATCAGCATCGGCATCGCCGCCATCGTCGGCGTGCTCGGCATCTCCCAGTCCTCCGAGACGGGCCTGCTCAACGAGCTGGGCCTGCTCGGCAACCTGCTGACCGTGCAGCCCGGCAGCAACCCGTCCGGCCAGCAGGCCGAGCTGCCCGTCACCTCCGAAGGAATGGTGTCGCGCATCGGGCCGGTCACCAACGTGACCGCGATCGGCAGCATCTCCAGCGTCAGCGTGTACCGCACCCCGTTCATCCCGGCCGTCCAGACCAGCGGCATCGCGCTGACCGCGGCCGACCCCACCCTGCCCGGCACGCTCGGGACCAGCGTGGCGCACGGCGCCTTCCTGAACGCGGCCACCGCCCGGTACCCTGCGGTCGTGCTCGGCGCCGAGGCGGCCAGCCTGCTCGGCATCACCAGCCTGGCTCACCCCACCCAGGTATGGATCGGCGGGCACTGGTTCACTGTCGTCGGCATCATGCGTCACGTGACCCTGGAAACCCAGCTGGACAGCATGGCGTTCATCGGCTTCCCCGTCGCCGAGCAGTACTTCGGCTTCGACGGCCACCCCACCGAGCTCTACCTGCGCAGCGTCTTCAGCCAGGTCAACGCCGTCGCCAACGTGCTGCCCGCCACCGTCGACCCGGCCAACCCGTCGAACGTGCAGGTCACGTTCCCGGCCGACATCCTCCAGGCGGAGCTGGCCGCCACCGGCGCGTACAACAGCCTGTTCCTCGGCCTGGGCGCCGTCGCCCTGCTCGTCGGCGGCGTCGGGATCGCCAACGTCATGGTCATCTCCGTCCTCGAACGCCGCTCCGAGATCGGGCTGCGCCGGGCGCTGGGCGCCACCCGGCGCCACGTCGCCGAGCAGTTCCTCACCGAAGCCTTGCTCCTGTCGGTCCTGGGCGGCCTGGCCGGCGTCGCGCTCGGCGCGGCGGCCACCGCCGTCTACGCGTTCACCAAGCACTGGTCGGTGCTGATCCCGCCCGAGGCCCTGTACGGCGGGGTCGCCGCCGCCCTGGCCATCGGAGCCATCGCCGGCCTGTACCCGGCGATGCGAGCCGCCCGGCTCTCCCCGACCGAGGCTTTGCGCATCGTATGACCGCCCCGGGAGATTAGGAGCCGTTACCCCCGGCACCGTTTGTGAAAAGAGAACGGAAATAAATTCCTGTTCATGTTATATTCGCGCTTTGTCAGACGTGCCCCTGCGACGGTTCGTCGACGCGGGGGCTTTCTTGAGGAAATGAGATCCGATGACCACGCAGCCCCCTGACCCGAACCTGCCCCCGCCGATGGACAGCCCGCAGCCGGCACCCGGCTATCTCCCGCCCGCGCCGCCGGTTCCCGCCGGATACGGTTACGGGCAGCAGCAGCCGGGAGTCGCGGCGCCGGCGGGCATGTACTTCGATCAGCAAAGCGGCCTGACCCTGCCGCAGGGCGTGGAACTGGCCAGCGTCGGCCGCCGCATCGGTGCCTTTTTCCTGGCCATCCCGCTGGCCATCGTCACGCTCGGAATCGGCTACGTCATCTGGGGCCTGATCGTGTGGGCCAACGGCCAGACCCCCGCGCTGCAGGTGCTGGGCATGCGCTGCTGGCGGCCCGAGGACGGGCGCGTTCCCGGCTGGTGGTGGATGGCGCTGCGGAACATCGTCGGGCGCATCGCCGAGGGCATCCTGTCGTTCATCAGCGCCCTCGTGTCGTTCATCCTGATGCTCGCGCGGCCGGACCGCCGGTGCCTGCACGACCTGATCGCCGGCACGGTCGTGCTGTACGACCCGAACAAGGTGCTCGCGAACACGCCGCGGTAAACAGCGCACGGTGATCCTCGGAACCGTGGACCACCAGCACTTCTTCGCCAGGCCAGACCGAGCCGGTGCCCGCCTAGGACGCGCCGGCCGGCTAGCGCCAGCCGGACGCGGGCTGGGAGCGGCCTAGAATCGGGCCGTGGATCATCCTGGCGACGGCGTCCGGAGCCTGGTGCCGCCCGCGGCGGCATGACTACCCCGGCGCGATGGCGCGCCCGGGTCGGCCGGGCCTGGCCGGTGGCCAAGTACGTCATCGGGCTGGCGCTCGCCGCGCTCGCCCTCTACCAGATTGCCGGGCACGGGAGCGAGCTGTCCGAGGCGACCGTGACGCTGGGCCGCATGGACTGGGGCTGGCTGGTGGTGGGCACGGTGGCCGAGGCCGCGTCGTTCCTGGCCTTCGCACAGCTGCAGCGCCGGCTGCTGCGGGCCGGCCGGGCCGAGATGGGCCTCGGCCCGATGATGGGCATCACGCTCGCGGCCAACTCCATCGCCAACTCGCTTCCGGCCGGGTCGGTCATCGCCCCGGTGTACTCCTTCCGCCAGTTCCGGCGGCGGGGCGCCGACGAGGCCGTGGCCGGCTGGTCGGTGGTGGCCACGTTCGTCGTGGCCTCGGTCACCCTGACCGTCGTGGCAGCCATCGGGGCCTCGGTGGCCGGCGCCGAGGGAGCGAGCCTGGACCTCGTCGGCGTGATCGTGGGCGTCCTCATCCTGGCCCTGGTCATGGGGGCGGTGTTCGTCCAGAAGCGGGCGCTGGTCTGGACGGTGACCGCGCTGCTGCGCCTGTCCCAGCGGGTGATCCGGTGGCCCCGGGGGGAGCTCGCGGCGCACATCGACGGGATCATCGTGCGCCTGACGGTCGTGCGCCTGTCGCCGCGCCAGGCGGTCATCGCGGTGGGCCTGGGCCTATCCAACTGGATGCTCGACTGTAGCTGCCTGGCCTTGTCGTTCATCGCCGTGGAGGCGCCGGTGCCCTGGAAGGGCCTGCTGCTGGCGTACGGGGCCGGCCAGCTCGCCGCGAACTTGCCGATCACTCCGGGCGGCCTGGGGGTGGTCGAAGGCAGCCTCACGATCGCGATCGTGGCCTATGGCGGGTCGGCGCCGTCGACCGTGGTCGCCGTGCTGCTGTACCGGGTCATCAGCTTCTGGCTGGCCCTGGTGGTCGGGTGGTCGGCCTGGGCGTGGCTGGCCTGGACCGCCCGGCAGCACCCGTGGCCGCTGCCCGCGGCGCCGGGCGGCGCCGACACTCCCGACATCCCCCGGGCCCCGGGCACCGGTGCCGCCCGGTCCGGGGGGACCGGCGCGGCCGGCGGGGACAGCGCGGCCGGCGCGGCCGGCGGGGCCGGGATCCGGAACGCAGGTAGCGCGCCGGGCGGCGACGGTGATCTCCCGCAGGCGGTGGGCGGATGATGGTGGCCGTGCGGAGACCGCTGCGCCGGCCGCTGGCCGTCGCGATGTCGATCGCCCTGACCGCCGGGCTGGGCGCGGGCGCCTGCGGCGCCGGGCGCGGCATCCTGGGCACGAACACCAGCCCATGCTTCCTGGCCCTGCCGGTGGCCAGGCACGCGGTGGAAGGCCGCGGGTTGCTGGCCGGGGTCCGCCTGGTCGACGTGACCAGGCTCACCGGCCCCGGCACCCGGGCCATGCGGGACCTGCTCAACATGCTGCCGGGGCCCGCCCCGCACGAGGTGTGCGTGGTCGCCTACACCGGCCGCTACACGACCGGCCAGGTCGAGCAGCCCCTCGGGCTGCCCCCGCCCGGCGGCTCGGGCCGGTACGCCATCGTGCTGGTCACTACGCCGAAGTCCGCGCTGCTGGGCACGTTCATCGTGCCGCGCGAGCCGCTGAGCTTCGTCCATCAGCACCTGGGGTTCTGAGCGCGGGCGGGGCCGCGCTTCGGCTATCCGGCGTGGCCGGGCCTTTCGTTCGATATCTCTTTGGGCGTTTGCCGCGCTTGCGCGCAGGGCTTACCCGCCTCTACCATTATACCAACATCATAGAATAATGGAGAAGGTTGATGTTCCGGTTCCGGCTGGACGGTTCTTCGGGCGTGCCGCCCTACCTGCAGCTCGTCCACCAGGTGCGGCAGTCGCTGCTGCTGGGCTACTTGCGCGAGGGCGACCGGCTGCCCACGGTCAAGGAGGTCGCGGTCGACCTGGCGATCAACCCGAACACGGTCGTCAAGGCCTACCGGCAGCTCGAGCACGAAGGGCTGGCCGACGGCCGCCCGGGCCAGGGCACGTTTATTACCGCGAGCCTGGCCGAGCCGCCGCCCGGCGCCCACGAGACGCTGCGCGCCTCCCTGGAGAGCTGGCTGCGCGCCGCCGACGCGGCCGGGCTCAGCGACGAGGCCGTCACCGCGCTGATCGCGGTGGTCCGCCACGACCGGCGGAGGGAGACAGTCGGATGACCCACGAAGACGACGTCCCGGCGTTGCGAGCGGACCGGCTGGGCAAGCGCTACGGCCACGTGTGGGGGTTGCGCGACTGCACGTTCGCGGTGCCCGCGGGGTCGGTCGTGGGCCTGGTCGGCCCGAACGGGGCGGGCAAGACCACGCTGCTCGCGCTGACCGTGGGCCTGCTGGCGCCCACCGAGGGCCGGGTGGCGGTCCTGGGCGAGACCTCGCGCGCGCACACCGAGGCCACCCTGGCCCGGGTCAGCTACCTCGCGCAGGACCACCCGCTGTACGGTACGTTCACCGTCGCGGACATGTTCCACTTCGGCCGCGTGATGAACCCGAGCTGGGACCAGGCGCTGGCCGAGGCGCGGATGGACGCGCTCGGCATCCCGCTGCGGCGGAAGGTCAAGGCGCTGTCGGGCGGGCAGCAGGCCCAGGTCTCGCTGACCCTGGCCCTGGCCAAAGCCGCCCCGCTACTGGTGCTCGACGAGCCCGTGGCCAGCCTGGACCCGATCGCCCGGCTGGACTTCATGCGCGACGTGATGGCGGCGTCCGCCGAGTCCTCGCTCACCGTGGTCATCGCCTCGCACGTGATCTCCGAGCTCGAGCGACTCTGTGACTGGCTGATCGTGCTGAACGGGGGGCGGCTGCAGCTCGCCGGGCAAGTCGACGAACTGCTGGCCAAGCACCGGATGCTGACCGTGCCGCGGGCCACGCCGGACGCCGGGCTGCCCGGGACGATCATCAGCCGCGCCGACAGCGACCGGCACTCGACCGTGCTGGTCGCCGCCGACGTGGCGCGGGAGGCCGAGGCCCACCTGGCCGGGAGCGGGCCGGCCGAGCCGCGGCCCGCGGGGGAGCGGCGCCGCGCGTGGCCCAGCGAGCCGGTCGGCTTCGAGCAGCTCGTGCTGGCCTACCTGCAGCGCCCGCCTACGACGGCGGCCGCGGACGATCGCTCCCGCGCGGACGTCCGCCGCGGGCCGGCCCGGAGGATGGTGAGCTGATGGTCTGGGTCACCTGGCGCCAGCAGCGCACCCAGGCGTTCTCCTGCCTGGTGGTGCTCGCCGCGCTGGCCATCCTCGCGATCGTGGTCGGCATCTGGATGCGCAGCACGTTCGGCCACGACGGCCTGAGCGCGTGCCTGGCGCGCAGCGGCGGGTTCGGCTGCCCGGGAACGATCAACTCGTTCGTGCACCAGTTCAGCGGGCCGGCCACGACCGCGCTGTACGCGCCGCTGTTCGTGATCCCCGGGCTGGTCGGGGCCGTGGTGGGCGCGCCGCTGCTCGGCCGGGAGCTCGAGCAGGGCACCTGGCGGCTGGCCTGGAGCCAGACGGTGCCGCGGACGCGATGGCTGGTCACGAAGCTGGCCGTGGCCAGCGCGGGGCTGGTGGCGTTCGGCGCGGCGATCAGCGCGGTGATGACCTGGTCGCGGGCGCCGCTGGACCGGCTCACGTCGCGGCTCCAGCCCCCGCCGTTCAACTTCGAGGGCCTGACGCTCACCTGCTCCCTGCTGTGCGCGTTCGGGCTCGCGGTCCTGGCCGGGCTGCTGCTGCGCAACGTGATCGGCGCCGCGGTGGCCGCGTACGTGGCCTGGGAGATCCCGAGTACTCTCGTCACGCTGCTGGACGGCCCGATCCACTTCCCGGGGCTGGCCACGACGCGGGTCGCCTGCCGGGCCGGGTGCCCGGGCGCGGGGACCGGCTCGGTGCCGCCGGTCACCGGCCGGCTCGGGGACCTGGTGCTGGGCGTGACCCGCAGCGGGCACGAGCTGGTGGTCAGCTACGTGCCCGCGGGCCGGTTCTGGGTCCTGCAGCTCCTCGAGGGCGGCCTGTTCCTGGTCATCGCGGTGGCGGCGCTGGGCACGGCCGTCTGGCTGCTGCACCGGCGCACGAGCTGAAAAAGGCAAATACATGAGAACGCGACCACCCCTGCCCGTTCCGCGCTACCTGGCCGCCTGCTGGTCGCCGTCGCCGTAGCCGTCTGGCCAGCGATCCGCTATCAGCGACCACGATGTTCACGGCGTGGTGTAGATGGCGGCGACGTCGTCGTCGGCGTGGCCGTTGGCGGCGGCGCGGCGCCAGCGGGGGAGCAGTGCCTGGGTGAGGGGAAGTTCGGCGCCGCTTTCCCGGGCCGCCCGGGCCGCGAGGTCGGCGTCCTTGAGCGCGAACGCGGGGGCGAAGTCTCCGGCCAGCACGACGCGGGCCTTCTGCAGCGCGTACGGCGACCCAAGCGGGGTCGATTCGAGCAGGTCAACCAGCACCCCGAGGTCCAGCCCGAGCCGGCGCGCGAAGGAGAGGTTTTCCGCGGTGGTCTCCGCGAGTTCGGCCAGCCAGTTGTTGAGCACCAGCTTGGCCCGGGTAACTCCCGCCGTCCCTCAAGCGACACTGCCCGGTGGCCGACACCCCGCTTGCCGCGGCCCTGAATTCCCCGCCCAGTTCTCGCCCGCCGACGGCCAAGGAGTCGTGACTGCCGGCCCACGGAGCTCATCGTGCGCCGGCCTTCCTGTTGCGGTGCCGCGCCCAGGCCAGGCATTCTCGCCCTGTGAACGAAGAGGAGGCCAAGACCGTAGCCGCAGTGGCGGCTCAGTGCCTGACGTGGGGCGGCTGGAGGCGCTGGGGCCTGATCATGCGGTATGGCCGGCTGTTCACGCCGGGCACGGACGTCGGCGGCGGCGCGTACCCGATGTTCCCCGACTGGGCCGGCCAGAACGCCTGCCAGCGGGCCACGGACTCGGGCCTGCTGTACGCGGAGGGCTACGCCTGCCGTCCGATCGGCCTGCACGCCCCGTTGGAGTGGGCCTGGTGCCTTGACGGCGAGACCGTCACGGATCCGGGTCCAGCGAGCTGGGCAGCGCGTACTTCGGCGTGGCGTTGCGGCCCGGCTACGTGCGACGGGTCCACGAGGCACAGCGCAGCGACGACGGCAGCGACGGGTTCAGGTGGGCGTTCACACCCACTTCATTCATCCGAGAACAGATATTCGCCACCAGCTCTCTGTCGCGCTGGCTGTCGCCGCTGACTACCCTGACCGCGTCCAGCGCCGGGCCGGCCGCGTCGGGAGCCGCATGCCGCATTGACGCAACCGGGCCCGCAGCCAAGGAGTTCGGCGGAGACGCGCACGCCAGGAACGATCGTCGGCATGCCCGGCGGATACGAAGTACCTGTTCAGCGCAGACACGGCCCCCGGGCTGCGACAGTTTCCTTCGCGGCGAAAACGCGCCGCCGGGCCCGCGGCAAGAGGCCCGCGCGAGCTTTGCGCGGCGGCACGCCGCCGGGCCCGCGCGGCCTGCTGTCCTATTGCGGCGGTCCGGGCAGGAGCCGGAGGGTGCTTGCGGAGTGTCGGCCGGACGGGCTGACCCAGCTGACGGTGACCGGGTCGCCCGGGCGCAGCCTGCCCAGGGTGGCGGTGAGGCTGGCCGGGGAGCTGGCCGGCGCCCCGTCGACCGCGGTGATCACCGACCCACCGGTCATCCCGGCGGCGGCGGCCGGGCTGCCGCAGATGGTCCCGTCTACCAGGGTGCCGGAGCTGACCGGGGCGATCGAGGCGGGCACGGTCACGCTGGTGTTGCTGGTATAGCAGGCCGGCGTGCCCGGGGGCTGGCCGGGCGGGCCGCCGAACCCGTTGAAGCCGCCGAAGCCGCCGAACCCGTCGCCGAAGCCGTTTTGCTGTTCCTGCTGCTGCGCCTGCGTCTGCGGGCTGCCGCTGGTGCCGGGGCCGATGAAGATGCCCAGGAAAGGCGGGTAGCCGACCGTGACCACGTCGCTGGCGTGGCCGGCGGCGATCTGGCGCGCGATGGCCAGGGCGGTGTTGATCGGGATCGCGAACCCGGCGGCGGGTGCCTGCTGGGCGAGGGTGACGCTGCTGCCGGCGGTGTCCATGCCAATCACCTGCCCGGCGGTGCTGGCCAGCGGCCCGCCGGAGTCGCCCGAGACGATGCCGGCGCTGGTCTGGATCATGCCGTGCAAGGTCTCGGTGCTGGCCGTGCTGCCCTGGTCGGAGGCGGTGATGGTCTTGCCCAGGCCGGTGACCTGACCGGCGGCGGGGATGATGGTCCCCTGGCCCTCGGCGTTGCCCAGGGCCACCACGGCGCTGCCGGTCTTGACGGCAGCGGAGTTGCCGGCCGGCACGGGGCGCAGGCCCGGCGCGCCGTGAAGCTGGATCAGCGCGATGTCGGCTGTCTTGTCGTAGCCGACGACCCTGGCCGGGTAGGTCTTGCCGGTCGCCAGCACCGTCGCGGTGATCTTGGTGGCGTCCTCGATGACGTGGTTGTTGGTCAGCACCAGGCCGTCGCGGTTGATCACCATGCCGGTGGCGGCGCCCGCCTGGCTGTCGTATTGCATGGTGGTGTTGATGACCACTAGGCCGGGCTCCACCTTGTTCACCACCTGCTGCTCGGCGTCGCCGCCGGCCGGGGCGCTGCCGGCCGGGCTGGCCGCCGGCGACGGCACCGCGGCCGCCCCGGGCAGGGCGGCCGTGCCCGGCAATGGGCTGGCCGCCGGGTGGTAGGTCCCCAGGGTCACCCCCACGGCGGCGCCGGCGGCCAGCACCGCCGCGGCCAGGTGAGTCGCCGCGCTGGCCGCGCGCCTCCGCCGGGGCCGGCCGGCGGCCAGGCTCGCTGGATCACCAGTGCGGGGCCGGGGCTCGTACGAGCGGTAATCGTGTCCTTCCTGCATGGGAGATCGCACCACCTCATTAGCGCAATAGGGCGTGGCAGCCGGATGGCTTGCCGTTGCCTTTCATTGATGTTGCACGGACCTGGCGATTAGCTGGATTGTCACGGCCTATTCCTATGGCATTTCCTGGCTGCGCCGGGCCGCGGGCTGGCAGCAGCGCCGGGCGGGGCGGTCGGGCACCGCGCGGCGCCCAGCGAGGGGATACTCCGCGCCAGATTCAGCCAGCGGCTGCCTCGGGCGAGCAGGCGGGCCCGCCCGGGCCGGCCGCGTCCCGTGCCAGGTCAGAGCGGAAGGCGTCGTAGTAGGCCTCGTAGATCAGGTCGGATTCGCGGGCCCGCTGGTGCCGCAGCCCGGCCAGCGCCCACGCCAGCCGTTGCCGGATGCCGGTGAATTCCGCCTTCTGGCCCGCTTCGCTGTCGAGTTCCTGTCGCAACGCGGCGATGGCGTCGCGCAGCTGGCCGTAGCCGATGCGCAGGCCGCGGACCCGACCTCGGAGCCAGGGCTGGGTGCGCGCAATGTCGGACAGCAGGCTGTCGGGCTGGGCGGCGTTGTCCGCCTCGTCGCGGGCCGCCTCGCTGAGCACCTCCAGGGCGCGGCGCACCTCGGCGAGCCAGGCCTGCTCGCGGCGCGGCGCGGCGGCCCCGAGCGCGGCTTCCAGCTGCTGCATGGCCAGCAGCGTGCGGTCCTGGTCGGCATGCCGCCGCTCAGCACGGTGACGCTGCGCGTCGGTCAGCCCGTGGCCCGGGCCTTGGTCTGCGGAAGTCATTTCCGTCTCCTTCCGGCGGTGAGCGCGCAGCGGTTTGCAGCGCTCAGGCCCCGGTCTTCGGCCGCCAGCACCAGGGCCGGGAGCGCCGCGAGCCACCACCGCCCGCGGCGCTCCCGGGGCGTGCCCGGCTAGGCGGTGACCTGCTTGTGGTCCTCGTGCCCGGTGACGGCGATGGTGCGGGGCTTGGCCTGCTCGTGCACCGGGATGGTGAGGGTGAGGACCCCGGCGCCGTAGTCGGCGCCGATGTTGTCGGCGTCCAGGGTGTCGCCCAGGAACACCTGCCGGGTGAACACCCCGGCCGGGCGCTCGGCGACGAGCATCTCGGCGCCCCCGGCCTGCCCGGGGCGCCGTTCCGCCCGGACGGTCAGCACGTTCTGCTCCACGGTCAGCTCGATCGAGTCGGCGCTGACGCCGGGCAGGTCGAAGTGGATGTAGAAGGCGTCGCCCTTGCGGTAGGCGTCCATCGGCATCGCCGCCGGGCGGGCAGCGGTGCCGAGGACCTGCTGGGTGAGCCGGTCGAGATCGCGGAACGGGTCGGTACGCACAAGCATGGCTGCAAGCCTCCTCGCCAGCGGTTTGTCTGTCCTGGGCGCGACGCCCGCCCATGTATATAACACGCGATCCGGTTATCTGACAAGACTCGACTCAGATTTCATCGTGCGGCATACTGAGGTAACCGCAGTGCAAGACGACCCGCCAACCCATGGAGGCAGCCGTGCGGAGCGACCGCGACCCGTACCAGGCACTGGGCGTCGCCGCGGACGCCAGCACCACGGACATCTCCCGTGCTTACCGCCGGCTCGCGCGCGCCCTGCACCCCGACGCCCACCCCGGCGACTCCGCGGCAGCAGACCAGTTCGCGGCCGTCGTGGCTGCCTACCAGCTGCTGGCCGACCCGGCCCGCCGGACCGACTGGGACCGCCGCCACCCCCGCCCGGCCCGCGGCC
>Ga0102924_1005678_pt1 | contig 11979 bp, 12 predicted proteins | sample PaiPotPPM11metaG_FD_80116 | JGI IMG/M metagenome (GOLD analysis project Ga0102924, IMG submission 80116) | Iron sulfur acid spring bacterial and archeal communities from Banff, Canada, to study Microbial Dark Matter (Phase II) - Paint Pots PPM... ... | reverse complement strand
GTGTTCGAGCTGTACAACGAACCCCACCCCGAAGCGGTGCGCCCCGACATCGACGTCCTCGGCTGCTGGCGCAACGGCTGCGAGATACCCAACGAAAACTGGCGGGCGGCCGGCATGCAACAGCTCATCGACGCCATCCGCGCCACCGGTGCCACCCAGCCCATCCTCGTACCTGGCATCAACTACAGCCAAGTGCTCTACCAGCCCGCCGGCCAAGGCCTTACCGCCCCGGTCGGCTGGCTCACCCCCGGCGTCAGGCCGACCGACACCCTCAACCCGCCCCAGCTAGCCGCCGACAACCACATGTACTCCTGGAGCTACGACAAAACAGACCTGGGCTGCCCCGAGGGCAGCACCCCCGACTGCTGGGACCACCGCCTGGGGATCATCGCCGCCCAGGTCCCGTTGGTGACCGACGAGATCGGTGAGAGCGACTGCAACACCAGCTCGAAGTTCATCGAGTCCTATATGGACTGGGCCGACACCAAACCGCCCGCAGGGCGAGACAAGGTCTCGTATCTCGGCTGGACCTTCAACGCCGACTACGACTGCAACGACGTCAATACCACCCTCATCACCGACTGGTCCGGCACGCCCAACCCCTCCGGGGTGGCGCTGCGCGCCCACCTGATCAGCAATGACGGGCGATGAATCTCATTGTGAACGAGCGAGAGGAACACTCCCAGCACATCGCCGCCGAAGCGACCCGCCGGGCGTGGAGCTACTCCCAACGCGGCACCGGCCTACGCCTCGACAAACGCTGGCAGTGGCACGTCCGCTACGACCACCCCTTCCAGTGGAAAGGACACGGCCGCGGCCTGGACCGCAGCGTGTCGATCTGTGACGTGCTCGCCGGCGCGTCCCCCAAAGGACGGGCCTTCTGGTCGTTCTGGTACCCGATCACCGCCGGGGCCTGGGGTCTGCACGGGAGATTCGTCACCCGAAGCGTGGCGTTCGTCTACACCTCGGCCACGCTCCCGACCGTGTCGGTGGCGGCCCGCCAGCGGATAGACACCGCCCCGATCACGGCGGCGATCCAGGACATGACAGCGAGTAGGTTGCGGGTCAGCCCCGGGGGGGAGACCGATAGAGCCGGACGCCTGTATGGCTGGGCGGTCGGTGGCGACGAGTTCCAGCGCCGCTACCGGGTCAAGGCCGACAGCCGACAAGCGGCGGGATGGCTCGCCCGACCGGCCACCCAGGCGGCCCTTCTCGAGTCGAAGCCGGCGATCTCGCTCACCTCCAACGGAGCCGACATCCTGGCCTGGACCGACCACGGCGGCTCCCACGTCTCGCGAGTCGAGGACTACGACATCCCGACCGTCGAGGCAATGCTGGCGATCCTCGACGCCGTGGACCTGACCGATCCAGTGTCAATTGGTCCGTGACCCAGATGCTGTACCCGGTCTCCTCAACCCTCCTGGTACGCCCGCCGCCCGCTATGCGGTGAACCCTCGACCCTGAAGAGCACAGATCGTGCAGCTCGGGCGCACCTCCAACCGGCGGAGCCCTCGGGAAATTCCACACGAGACCGACGGCTCGGGGTGGCTGCATCGAGTACAGAACCGCCACGCCGAAACCCGCTGAGGCCAACCACGTCTTCTCGCGGCTAAGCCCGTCTGTCGGCCGACTGGTGCTGTGCGCCGACTCGCCTAAGTGTGGCGATCAGCCGCTCGTAGTCGCGGTCTCCCAACATGTCCCGCCACGCCGCCTCTACGGAGGCGATCACCTCTCGTGCGGCGCGGGCGGCTCTCTCCCCGTCCGGTGTCAATCGCCACAGGCGCGCCCGTCGGTCGCCCGGATCGACGCCGGCGGTGGCCAGGCCGACTTCGGCGAGCCCGGCGGCGAACTCGCCGAGAGACTGTGGGGTGATGCCTGCCCGGGCGGCGAGGTCAGTTCCTCGCGCCCCGGCCGGCGGGATCAGCGTCAGCAGGCGGCGCTGGCCACCATGCAACCGACGAAGGACGTCGGGCATGCTCGGCTCGGTGGCGATCACCGCCTCGATGTCCTCGCGGAAGACGGCGGCTGCTCGCAGGAGCAGGAACAGTGCGCTCTCCTGGCCCTTGCGCTCAACCATAAGGTTACCTTAGTATCTCCGGTAGCAAGGCATCTACCGACGGGGGGAGCTGTGACCGTGGCGCCGCCGAACGAGGCTCCCGCCGCCATAGGTGCGGGCGGGCTCAATATGGAGCAGTTGGCCGAGATCGTGGACGAGGCCGGATCGGGCCGGCTCGACCCGAAAAGCGTCGCGGTGTCCGAAGTCGACTACGCGTTCGGCACGCCAGCCACCGCGGGGTTGCGCCGGTTCCATGGGACCGACGCCGACGGTTGCCCTTGGTCGCTGTTCTGCAAGATCATTCAGCACCCCCGCCACTCGACGTTTTTGACCAGGCTGCCTGCCGAGGCGGCCGCGAACCTCATCAGCCACTACCCCTGGCGCCAAGAGCTGGACCTGTGGGACCCGGAGTTCCGGGCGACCATGCCTGCCGGGATCCGCCCGCCGCGCTTGTACCGGGTCGTCGAGATGGGTGATGACCGCCTGGCGCTGTGGATGGAGGACGTGCCATGTGTGTCCACACCCTGGGACCTGCCCCGTTATGCCACCGCCGCCCGGGTGCTGGGACGTTGGAACCAGCGGGCCCGGGACGCCGACCTGCTGGCGTCCACCGGCCGGCCACCGCACTTCCCGCTCAGGGTGTTCGCCCAGAACGCGCTGCGCGCCCGGGGACTGGCCCCGCTGGCCGACGACGAGCTGTGGAACCATCCGTGGCTGAGAACCCATGCCGAGCTGCGCCACGCCCTACAGGCGCTGGCACCGCGCCTCGTCGAGCTCGTCGACCGCCTGGACGCCATGCCGTTGTGCCGGCCCCACGGGGATGCCTGCCCGCAGAACCTGCTCGTCCCGGCCGACGAGCCGGGAACCTTCTTCATCCCGATCGACGTGTCCCAACAAGCCCCCACCGCCCTCGGCTGCGAGCTGGGACAGCTCGCCGTCGGTCTCATCCACGCCGACGTGATGCCGCCTGCCGCCCTCCCCGGGATCATTCGGACCATCCTGCCGGCCTACATCACCGGACTACGCCAAGAGGGGTACGTGGATGAACGGGAACACTTCGAGCGAGCAATGTGGACATCCCTGCTGATCCGCAGCGGGTTCGACAGCCTGCGCTACGACCTGCTCTCTTCGGAGGCCACCGACGTGAAGGCGTCAGCATTCGCCAGCCGCGTCGAACTCACCTACCACATTGTTAGTGGCGCCGCCGGTTCGCTAATGCAGGCTGAGTAGGGTCCAAGATTGACATTCTGGCTAAATACCGCGTCCCCAGGGAATCTCGGGCGCCCTGCCCCAGCATGTGAAACTCCGCTCGAGGCGATCGAGATCGACGGGATCTGCGCGCAGCGAGCGGACGACTGAGGTCGGCCATATTCGCGGTTGGGAAGCGGAAGGGCCAAGAGGGGACCGAGCAAGAGGGCCGCTGGCGCCAGGGCTGAGGGGCGCGCCGCTGGGTGCGGCCCGCGTGAGGTGGCAAGGATGTGAGAGTGGCATCGACCGTGAGGGGCGACGGTAGCGATCGGCCTGAGGGATAGGACCTTCCGATCACGCTCACTACGCCTTCGTGGCTACTGAGATCCACGAAGACCTTCGCTCCTGATCGCAAGGGAATCGGGGGCGCTTCGATCGGCAGACGCAGCGCTGATTGCGTGCCTCAACGAGACGGCGCTGGCAGGCACTCAACGGACGACGACGTCACTCGGCGTCAGGCCGCTCAGCGACTCGGCCCTTTGCTGACCAGCACGTTGATCATCGCGTCCCAGAAGTCATCATCGAACGTCTCCGGGGGTCCTCCTATGCTCGCCCGGCGATGGCCGACGAGAAGCCGCCCCGGCTCGTGGCGGGCGAGCGGGAGAGGTTGCTGGCGCTCATCCAGTATCAACGGGAGTCCCTGGTCAGGAAGGTGGCGGGCGGCGGAGAGGAGCCCGCACGTCGGCAGCGGGACGACGCTGCTCTGGCTCATCCAGCACGTGACCGCGGGGCCTACCGCCGGGCATGGGCGCGCGTCGATGCGATCATCGCCGGCGCCCGCACCCTGGACGAGCCCCGCCGGAGGGTCGGCGACGATCCACCGGCCACGCCGACATCCTGCGGGAGATGGTCGACGGGTCGACCGGTCGCTGACCGCCGAGGATCAGAGGACCGATTTGGCGACGCCCAACGCCTGCTCCATCAACGGCATGGAGTCGAGGACATCGACGACGGGATAGAGGTGGAACTCGTTCCAGGCGGACCACGTCGCCAGATCCTTGAACAGCTCCCCGCCGTTCTCGGTCTCGATGACGGCGAACCCGCCGTTCCCGTCGCAGCGCTGCACCCACTGGTGGATGGTGGCCGCCTGGCTCGGGCTCCAGTTCGACAGCAGCTTCGAGGCTGCCTCCGCCCCGGCCACGTTCTCCGACGCGGACCCGCCTGCCCGACTCGTATACGTGATGACGAACTTCATCGCCATCCCCCTTTCTCGCCCTGTCGTTCGAGTATGCACCTGCGACAGGCTGTCGGGAAGAGGCGATTTCCGTCTCACAGACCCCCGTCGGCGGGCGCTGTCATGCCGGTGGCGATCAAGGCTTGGGCGGCCGTGTACGTGAGCATGACGAGGGCGTCGGCGGCGGCCGACCCTTGTCCGACGAAGGTGTCCAAGGCCAGGACGCCGTCCGACACGAGGAACGCCGCCCCCCCGGCCGCGACCGCGGAATCGCCGGTGTCCAGGGCGGCGATCGCCATCGCCGCGAGGGCAGTCCCGTAGACGAGCACCGGGACGCGGAGCCGGCCGGTCCGGGGCAGGAGCACGGCGTTGAGCGCCAGCCAGGAGAGTCCGTAGGCACCGGCGAGGACCGGTGCCCGCCGCACCCCGCCGTGACGACGCGTGGCGAAGGCGGCGAGATAGCAGCCGTGGGCGGCGAGGAACGCCGCCAGTCCCACCGCCAGTGGGCCCCCCCCTTCGGCCAGCAGCGCGACATCACCGACCCACGACAGGCCCAGCCCGGCGAGGATCAGGGGCTTGGCGCCGTCGGAGCCCTCGGTGCCGGCCACGTGGGCGGCGAGCAGGGGCATGAGCAGCGGCTTGGTGAACCGCCGGGCGCGGCGGTGCGAGCCGGCGGCGAGGGCGGCGTCGGTGGCGGCCACGGCGCCGTACACCCAGAGGACCGGTCGGCGGGGCACGCCTCACCCTCGCACGACCGTGCCCCGCCCGTCGTGTCAGTCCTCGACGGCCCGGAGCCGGGAGGCCGACGCGTCCGGAAGACGCGCACCCTCGGTGACCTGGGCCAGTCCGCTCCAGGCCAGTCCGGTCAGGTGGGCCGAGAGCGCCCGCCGGCTGATGATGGGGTGGTCGAGCCACCGCTCGCCGGCGGCACGGACCATGCCGACGAGGCCGAACCCCCACGGTTCGGCGGCGCCGGAGTCGAGGCCGGCATCGCCCAGGAAGTCGCCGATCACCCGGCTGACGTGGAGACCGACCACGGTGGCGTAGTCGCTCAGGGGATCGGTGACCGCCGGCCGGTCGATCGGGGGGTGGGCGACGAAGCGGTACAGCTCGGGGGAGGCCTCCACCCGCCGGAGATAGGCGTCGACCCCCGCCGCCAGCATGGCCTCCGGGTTGGACTGGCGGTTGATCGCCGCCGTGATCTCCTCGACGACCGTCTCGGCGACGGTGCGGCCGACCGCCAGGTAGAGGTCGGCCTTGTCGGCGAAGTAGCGGTAGAAGACGGGTTTGGCGATCCCCGACATCCGGGCGATGTCATCCATCCCGATCCCGGCGCCGCTCTCCTGCACGGCGGTGATCACGGCGGCGATGAGCTCCGCTCGGCGCGCCTCGCGGTGGCCCCGCCACCGTTCGCGACGCCCATCGGGCTCGGTGCCGGCTCGGGTGTAAGCCACGGTTCCCAGGGTAACTGATACTCCGAGTAACAGGCAGGCTTCGGAGGGGGCAGCCCATGGCCGTGATCGACAGGTTCAAGCCGACGACACGCATCGCCGCCGCCGCCGCCGGGGCGGCGGCGGCGGTGAGCGGGGCCACGGCGTTGGAGGTGCGGCGACGCCTGGCGGCGGGGGAGCGGAGCATCGTCCCCGACGCCAACCTGGTCCGCGGCGTCGTGGCCCGGATGACGACGCCGCTGCTGCCCGACGACTACCTGCGCATGATCAACCCGTTGTGGACCGCCCGGGAGCTGCGGGGCCGGGTGGTGGAGGTGGTACCCGAGACGGCGGACGCGGCGACCCTCGTGATCAGGCCGGGGTGGGGCTGGTCGTTCGACTACCAGCCCGGTCAGTACGTCGGCATCGGGGTCAACTTCGGGGGCCGGTGGCACTGGAGGTCGTACTCGATCACGTCGGCCCCTGCTCCCGATGCCGGCCAGATCGCCATCACCGTCAAGGCCATGCCCGAGGGGCTGCTGTCCAGCCATTTGGTGCGCGGCCTCGAGCCCGGCACCATCGTGCGCCTGGCGCTGCCCCAGGGCGAGTTCGTGCTGCCCGACCCGCCACCGGCCAAGATCCTGTTCTGGACGGGCGGCAGCGGCGTGACCCCGGTGATGGCCATGCTCCGGACCTTCCACCGGCGCGGCACCATGCCCGACGTCGTCCACGTGCACGCCGCCCCCAGCCGCGAGCAGCTCATCTTCGGTGATGAGCTGCGGGCCCTGGCCGACACCTACGAGTGCTTCAACCTGGTCGAAAGCGTCCACGACACCAACGGCACGCTGCGCGTGGAGCAGCTGGCCGAAGTGGTCCCCGACTGGCGTGAGCGGGAGGCGTGGGTGTGCGGACCGCCATCCCTGCTGGACGCGGCCGAGCAGCACTGGAAGGGCGCGGGGCTCCAGAAGCGATTACATGTCGAGCGCTTCTCGGCCGGACTGACGCAATCGGCCGAGGGAGGTCATGTCACGTTCTCCAAGTCAGGCAAGGAAGCCGACCTCGACGGGGCCACGACGCTGCTCGAGGCCGGGGAGGCGCAGGGCGTGCCCATGCCCTTCGGATGCCGGATGGGGATCTGCCACACCTGCGTGCTTCCGCTCGTCAAGGGCCGCGTGAAGGACCTGCGCAATGGCGCCGAATACGACCAGAACCAGAACGTCCAGACGTGCGTCACCGCCGCCGCCGGCGACTGCGTCCTCGAGATCTGAGGAGTCCCTCATGGCCATCACCGACGTCGCCGCCTTCGCCCACCTGACCGATGCCGATGTGGAGGCCCTCGGGGCCGAGTTCGACCGCATCCGCCACGACGTCGAGGAGGCGAGGGGCACCGAGGACGCCGAGTACATCCGCCGCATGATCACGCTGCAACGACGCCTCGTGGTCGCCGCCCGCATCACCCTGTTCGCCAGCGCCCTCCCGCCGGCCTGGATCGCCGGGACGGCCATGCTGGCCGCCGGCAAGATCCTCGAGAACATGGAGATCGGCCACAACGTCATGCACGGGCAGTGGGACTGGATGAACGATCCCGAGATCCACTCCGGCACCTGGGAGTGGGACACCACCTGCCCGGCCGAGCAGTGGAAGCACTCGCACAACTTCGTGCACCACACCTTCACCAACGTGATCGGCAAGGACAACGACGTCGGCTACGGCATCCTGCGGGTGACGCCCGATCAGCCCTGGAACCCGGCCTACCTCGGCCAACCCCTGTACAACGCCCTGCTGGCGCTGCTCTTCGAGTGGGGTGTCGCCTTCCACGACCTCGACATCGTCGCCATCCGCCAGCGGCGCAAGGATCCAACCGAGCTCAAGCGCCAGCTGCGGGGGATCTGGCGCAAGGTGCGCCGCCAGGTGGGCAAGGACTACGTCGTGTTCCCGCTGCTCTCGGGGCCGGCGTTCGTGTCCACGCTGACCGCCAACTTCACCGCCAACATCATCAGGAACCTGTGGTCGTACATGATCATCTTCTGCGGCCACTTCCCCGACGGTGCCGAGAAGTTCGACGAGGCCGAGCTCGAAAACGAGTCGAAGGCCGAGTGGTACCTGCGGCAGCTGTTCGGGTCGGCCGACTTCGAGGGCGGCCGCTTCCTCCACGTCATGTCGGGCAGCCTCGGCTACCAGATCGAGCACCACCTCTTCCCGGACCTGCCTAGCAACCGCTATCCCGAGATCGCCGAGCGGGTGCGGGCCCTGTGCGAGCGGTACCAGCTGCCGTACACCTCCGGCCCGCTGTGGCGGCAGTACGGCCAGACCCTCCGCACGATCATGCGGCTCGCCCTGCCGACTCCGGACCGGCAGCCCGATGGCAGCGCCCGGCATCGCCGCAGCACCCCCGAGGAGCTCCGCGGCCACCGTGGTGTCGTCGCTCCGCAGGCCGCCGTGGCGTAGCGGCCCTTGACGAGTGGACCGGCGATACATAGGCTGGCTATGTATGGCGGCCGATAGGGTGCGGGGGAACCTGGACCTCCTCCTCCTCGGGGTGCTCCACCATCAGCCCGGGCACGGCTATGAGGTCATCACCGCCCTCCGGGACCGGACCGGCGGCGTGCTCGACCTCCCCGAGGGCTCGGTGTACCCGGCGCTCCACCGCCTCGAGGACGTCGGGTTGCTGGCCAGCGACTGGCAGCCCGTGGCCGGCCGCCGCCGCCGCGTCTACCGCCTGACCGAGCGGGGCACCGCGGCGCTCGCTGTCGAAAAGCGCGAGTGGCGGGTGCTGGTGTCGGCCATCGATGCCGCCATTCGCCCCGCCCCGCGCCTGGCCGGAGGCATGGCATGAGCTCGGGCGGTCTCGACGATCCCGACGGACCGATAGAGGCCTACCTCGATCGGCTGTTGACGGACCTCACGCCCGGACGCCCCCGCGCCATCCGCCGCCTGCTGGCCGAGACCGAGGCCCACCTTCGTGACGCCGCCGCCGAGGGCGTCGCCCACGGTTTGTCGCCCATGGAGGCGGAGCAGGAGGCGGTGCGGCGGTTCGGACCCAGCCCGGTCATCGCCCGGGCCGAGCGGCGACGCGGTCGGGTGCCCCTGGTCGTCACCCTGCGCCAGTGCGTGTCCTCGGGGCTCCTGCTCGGCGCCATCGGCGCCATCGCCGTCGGGATCAGCGGCGGACTGGCGGCGGTGCTGCGGGCCGTCGGGGGCAACCGGTTCATCATCGACGTGCCGCCGGGACAGACGCTGGCTGCGGCCGACTGCGCCCGGTGGCTCTCGATCGCTCCCAACGCCCATTCGTGCCAGCAGGCCGCGGTCATGGACTGGGCGAACGAGACCGTGTACTACCGGCTGGGCGTCGGGGTGCTGGGCGTGGCTGCGCTCGCCGTCTTCGTGCTCCTGCGCCGCCGTTGGAGGCGGGCCGGGCGGTGGGTGGTCCTGCCGTCGTCGGTGGTCGACACCATCGCCGCCACCCTGTTCGGGCTGGCCGGCGTGTGGCTCCTGGGCCTCGGGATCGACGACGTGATCGTGGCCTCGGGTCACGGGGCGGGGCAGTGGCTGAGCGCTGCGCCGGTGGCCCTCGTCGCCGGGGGCTTCTTCGCCGCCCGGTTGGTCGGGGACGTGCGGCGGGGCCCGGACCCCCGGGCCGGGGACCCCCGGGCCGGGCTCCCGGGCGCCGCTCAGGTCGCCTGACGACCCCCGCCGAGGTGGCGACGGCGTGCGCCGACCACGCCGTCGGTGGCAGCTCCTGCTAACCCAGGACCAGCTGGTCGGCGTGGCCGCCGCCACCGACGATCACCTCCGAGACGAGCGACGGCGGGAACAGGCCGTGGGCCACCACGCCGGCGATGGCGTCGAGCTCGGCGGCGAGCGCGGCGGGGTCGTCGACGGGCCCGAACAGGTCGGCGATCACGCCACCGTCGGGGCTGGGGGGGACCTCCCGGAGGCGAACCGGCCCGAGGCGCCCGACCAGGCGAAGGGACGAGCCGAGCCCGAACTCGAGCAGCTCCAAGGGCACCGGCGGGCCCAGCCGCTCGACCAGCTTGTTGGACGAGACGATCACGACGAAGCGGTCGGCCGCCGACGCCACGATCTTCTCGCGGGTGTGGGCGCCGCCGCCGCCCTTGATCAACCAGCCGTCCGGCGTGACCTGGTCGGCCCCGTCGATGGCGAGGTCGAGGCGGTCGATGCCGGTGAACTCGATGACGTCGAGGCCGGCGTCGCGGGCCAGGGCGGCCGTCGCCGACGAAGTGGGGACGCACCGGACCTCCAGACCCCGCCGGGCGAGGGCGGGGACGAGGTGGGCGGCGGTGGTGCCCGTCCCGAGGCCCACCACCATCCCGTCGGCGACCTCCTCGGCAGCCGCCTCGGCAGCCACGCGCTTGTCGTCGTCGACGTCCACCCGGCGATCCTCGCCGATGGGGATCGGTCCCATCAACACCGGGTCGGTCCGGGTCGGTCCGGGTCGGCCGGGCTCGGGAACTTCGCGAATGTCACGGATGTGCGCCGCGGAGGGCACATCCGTGACAGTCGCGAAGTTGATCCCGGGGCAGGAGCGCAGGCGACGCTTGTTTGCTCAACGTTCACCGGGCCGGGGCAGGTGCAGCACCCTCCTCCATCGAAGCTCAGAGCCATGGGGATCAGGCGAACCAGGTGCTGGGCCATGCTGCCCATCCTGCTGGCACCACTCATCGCGGCGTCAGTGACGGCGGCCCGGGCCGCGACGCCGGGGGGCTCGAGGGCATCCCGCGGTTCTCCCACGTCGTCGTGCTCACCGAGGAGAACGAGGCCGAGTCGGCCACCTTCGGCCCCACCAGCCCGGCCCACTACCTCAACTCCCTGCGGTCCACCGGGGTCTTCCTGCCCAACTACTACGGGACGGGCCACGTCAGCCTCGACAACTACATCGCCATGGTGTCGGGCCAGCCGGCCAACCCGGCCTCCGCCAGCGACTGCCTGGCGTTCAGCCTCTTCAACTGCGCCCAGATCCAGAGCCTCTACGGCGGCGGCCGCAACCTCGGCGACCAGCTCGACGGCGCCCACGTGAGCTGGAAGTCGTACATGGACTCGACGCCCACGCCCTGCTTCCACGGCCCCTACAGCGTCACCAGCCCGTCCCCCGACCCCTACCAGGGCGACTCCCAGAAGCCGCCGGCGGGCGACTACGCCGACCGCCACAACCCGTTCGTGTGGTTCCCCGACTTCGTCGGCAACCAGACCCGGTGCGCGGCCCACCAGAAGCCGTTCAGCGCCCTGGCCGGTGACCTCGCCCACAACTCGCTGCCGGCGTTCTCCTTCATCACCCCCGACACGTGCCACGACGGCCACGACAACCCCTGCTCGGACGGCAAACCCGGGGGCCTGGTCAGCGCCGACGCCTGGCTACGGGCCAACCTGCCGCCGCTCCTCAGCTACCTGTGGGCCCACAACGGCCTGCTCGTCATCAACTTCGACGAGGGCGCCGTCGACCTCAACGACCTGTGCCCGACGTGCGCCTCGGGCGGCCTCGGGGGCCGGACCGGGGCCGTCCTGCTGTCCCCGCGCCTGCGGGGCGGCGTGGTCGACACCACCGACTACGACCACATGAGCCTGCTGCGGACCATCGAGGACTCCTTCGACATCAGCGAGCACCTCAACCTGGCGGCGGTCGCCAACCCCATGACCAACGCCTTGAAGTAGGCCTTGGGGAACGTGGCCCGTTCCCCCCGGGCCTCGGTTGCCATGGCCGGCCGAGATCCCGGGGGATCGTGACCGAACCGGGTCCCCAGCCGGGCTCCGGCCTGCAGGGCTTCGTGCGCTTCTGAGCCGCCGCCTGACCCGGCGTGACGCCCGGTCGGACCAAGGTGCAACCACAAGGTTGCGCGATCTCGCCGGCGCGGATGAAGCTCCGCGCCCGGCCTGCACGCTTCACGCGCTTATGAGCCCGAATCGCCGCCAAAAGCGCGCAAAGCGTACACCGCCATCGCCAAAGGTGGCCCTTGACAGCGGCCTGTCGGTAAGTGTCTACTTACGGTTAGTGTTGACTTACCAAGACGCCGCGGGACCGGTGACGGCAGTAGGGGCGTTGGGGGCGTTGGGGG
>Ga0102924_1005674_pt1 | contig 11985 bp, 11 predicted proteins | sample PaiPotPPM11metaG_FD_80116 | JGI IMG/M metagenome (GOLD analysis project Ga0102924, IMG submission 80116) | Iron sulfur acid spring bacterial and archeal communities from Banff, Canada, to study Microbial Dark Matter (Phase II) - Paint Pots PPM... ... | reverse complement strand
TGCGGACGCCGGTGTCGGGGTCCTTGGTGATGGTGACGCCCGAGCCGAGGTAGCGGCCGCCGACGCCGGCCCCGTCGCCCATGCTGTGCACCGGGATCGGCAGCGAGCGGACGTCGACGTCCGAGCCAGTGATCTTGACTTCCTGGCACGGGGCGTCGTTCACCTCGCGGATCTCCCCGGGCCCGACGTTGAACAGCTTGTCGGCCAGGAACTGGACGACGTTGTCCGGCGTGGTGCCGAGGGCGACGGCCTGCGAGTGCCGGTCAGAGACGAGGATGTCCGTGAGCCGCCAGCCCGGGAACCCCTTCAGGTTCTCGAGCATGATCGGCCCGCCGGCCTCGGACGAGATGATGCCCGCCTGGCTGATCGGGTCCACCTCGTCGTCGACGTGTAGCAGTTGCGGGCCGAGTCGGTCCAGGAAGGTCCTCAGGTCTTGCATGCGTTGCTCCTGTGGTTGGTGCCTGGGCGGGATGGCACTAGCCGTCGTCACCGCCCCAGCGGCGGAAGAGCCGGTGCTCGAGATGGAACTGGTCGAGGACCTTGCCGACCGTCTGCATGAGCAGGTCGTCGATCGTGACAGGCCGGTGGTAGAAGGCGGGCACCGGCGGGAGCACGGTCGCCCCGGCCAGCGTGACCGTCTCCATGTTCCTCAGGTGGATCAGGTTGAGCGGCGTCTCCCGGGTGACGAGCACGAGCGGGCGGCGTTCCTTCAGGCAGACATCGGCCGCCCGGGAGACGAGGGAACTGCCGGTGCCGGAGGCCACCTCGCCCAGCGTGTGCATGGAGCACGGGATGATGGTCATGCCGATGGTCCGGAACGACCCGGAGGAAATGCTCGCCCCCATGTCGTCCGGCTCGTGGACCACGTCCGCGAGCTTCTCGAACGCCTCCGGCCCGAGGTCCAGCTCGGCCCCGATGCTCTTGCGGGCGCCCTTCGAGATGACCAGGTGCACCTCCATGTCGTCGCGCTCGTGCAGCACCTGCAGCATCAGGAGGCCGAGTTGCGGCGCGCTCGATCCCGTCACTCCGACGATCAACCGGGAACGAGCCACTCATCCCACCTTTCTGCCTGGGGGCCTCCGGCCGTGACTCCCGTCGCTGCCCGGGAGTCACGGCGCGGAAGCCGCGACCTGGTTCGGCTGGCCGAATGGCCAGGTTCGGCTAACCGAACCAGGCGTTGTTCCAGGGCACGGCGAACGAGCCGCCGCCCTGGAGCGCCTGCTGCCAGTTCATGATCTTCTTCGAGACCGCGACGTAGGCGTCACGGAAGGCGAGCGGGTAGACCGGCAACTCGTTCTCGAGGATCGTCGTCGCCTTGGCGTAGTCGGCCGCGCGGACGGAAGCCGCCGATGCCGACGCCGCCGCGGTGAAGTCGGCGTCCAGCGGCGCGTTGCAGAAGCCCGTCGGGTTGGTGTACTGGACCGAACGGTTGGTGTTGCAGAAGTAGGTCCGGGCGATGCCGATCGCCGGGTCGTTCTGCGAGGTGTAGGTGATGTAGGACAGGTCGAAGTTACGGGCGGTGTAGGTCCGCGCCGCCCAGGTGTTGAGGTCCTCGTCGACCAGGTTGACGTTGATGTTGACCTTAGCCAGCTCGGCCTTGACGATCGAGCCGACCGAACTCGCCCCGGCGATCGAGTCCGAGTAGGCGAACGTGATCGTGAACCGGTTGCCTGCCTTGACCGGGTAGCCGGCCGCGGTGAGCAGGCTGGCCGCCTTCGTCGGGTCATAGGGGTACTTGGTCATGAAGTTGACCGACGGGTCGTAGAGCTGGCTGTAGGTCTGCGGGATCGGCCCGATCGCGGGTGAGGCGTAGCCGGAGTAGGCCGCCTGGACCATGTAGGCCCGGTTCATCGCCATGTAGACCGCCTGGCGCACCTTCACGTTGTTGAACGGCGCCCGCGCCGTGTTCGTGAACAGCAGCGCGATCGAGGGCGTGTCGTGGACGAGCACCGACCGGCAGCAGCTCGCGGAGTCGAGCTGCTTGACGTTGGTCGTGGGCAGCTCGCTGTCGGGCAGGAAGTCGAGCTGACCGCTCAGCATCCCGTCGATCTCGGTCGCCTGGTTCGGGATGATGGCCAGGATGACCTTGTCGAAGTACGGTCCCTTGCCCCAGTAGTGCGGGTTGCGGGTGACGACGATCTCCTTGTTCTGCTGCCAGCTGGAGAAGATGTACGGCCCGGTCCCCACCGGATGGTTGTTGGCCGGGTTCGTGGCGGGGTTGCTACCTGCATAGATGTGCTCGGGCAGGATAGAGAACGATTGGGCCATCGCCGTGATGAACGGAGCGAAGGGGGCCTTCAGCGAGACGACCACGGTGTACGGCCCGCTCGCCGTCGCGCTCTTGATGTCCGGCAGCAGTGACGCCGGCTCGTACGGGTTGAACTTGAGGACGTTATTGATCGAGTACACAACGTCGGCGGAGGTGAACGGCTTGCCGTCCGACCACTTCACGCCGTGCCGTAGCTGGAAGGTGTAGGTGTCGCCGCCATTCGACGCCTGCCAGGAGGTGGCCAGGTCCGGCACGGGCACCTCTTGGCTGTTCAGGTAGACCAGGGAGTCGAAGATGAGCGCGTCGAGCGTCCCGTTGTCCTGGTTGTCGGTGAAGTCTTCGACGAGGTTCGTGGGGTTGGTGGCAATGCCGATCGTGAACGTCCCGCCGACCGAGGGCCCTCCTTTGCCGCCGGAGGCGCCCGGCGACGAACTGGAACAGGCCGCCAAGGCGAGGAGCGCGGCCGCACACACGGCCAAGGCGGGGAGCGCCCTCCTTGGCGTGCGATGTCTGTGTGTGCGGGGTGAACGAAGCGTACGCATGGTCATGATCACCTCAGTAGGACCAGGGCTTATCCGAAAGTTCGGCTTCCGCCTCCCAGCTCCATATGTTGCAGGATGTTTGATATGTCGCGGACATTAGCCCCGCTGACTCTTGATGTCAAGGCATCCTGACCCGGCCCCGAACGACCCGCCCTGACCACCCGGATCGCCCCGCCCTGACCACCCGGATCGCCCCGCTCTGACGGCCCGGATGCCTGCTCCAGCACGGCCCGGATGCCTGCTCCAGCGCCGCCCGGCGCGCCCGCCTGGGCCGCCATCCGGGCCGCCGTCCGGGCCGTCCGGGGAGGCACCTTGCGGCCTCTGACCAGGCTGAAATATGGTATTGGATATACATCACTGTCCTCCGGAAGGTCACGCTATGAGCGCAAAAGCCGTGTTCACGGCCCTCGAGGACGCCCCCGCCGACCAGATGCGCCTCGACCGCGGGACGGTGGCGAAGCTCTTCGGGATGCAGAACGGGGCGCAGCACGTCGACCTGCACGTCAACCTACTGAAACCGGACTCCGGCCCGGGCCCGTACCACTTCCACGCCGAGTCCGACAACGTGTACTTCGTGCTCGACGGCGAGATCTCGGTCATCGTCGAGGGCGAGGAGTTCCGGCTCGGCCGCGACGACGCCCTGTTCATCCCGCCGGGCCTGCGCCACGCCACCGCCAACTGCGGCGACCGGCCGGCCCGCTTCATCGAGATCTACGCCCCGTCGGCCCCCGACTTCCACATGGCCGACACCGAACCAGCCAACACCGAGCCAGCCAACACCGAGCCAGGAGACGACTGATGCCCGACGCTGACCTGCGCCTGCGCAACGGAACGCTGCTCACCCCGGCCGGCCCGGTCGCGGCCGACCTGCTGATCCGCGGCGAGCGCATCTCCGCCATCGTCGAGCCGGCCGACCCGGCCCCCGCGGCCAGCACGCTCGACGTCACGGGAATGCACGTCTTCCCGGGCCTCGTCGACCTGCACGCGCACGCCCGCACGCCGGGCTACGAGTACAAGGAGGACTTCCTCACCTGCTCGCAGGCGGCGGCCGTGGGCGGCATCACCACGATCGTGGACATGCCGAACGTCGAACCACCCACCGACGACGTGGCGACGTTCGAAGCCAAGCGCGCGATCGCCGCCGACCAGTGCATCGTCGACTGGGGCCACCAGGTCGGCGGGACCAAGACCGATCAGATCCCGCTGCTCGCGGCGGCCGGCGCGACCGGGTTCAAGATCTTCCAGGTGAGCGGCGGCTACCCGCACGACCCGCGCCTCGCGCTCGGCGAGCCGGAGAAGATGTTCGCGGCGCTGGACGCGATCGCGCAGACCGGGCTGCACTGCAGCGTCCACCCGTTCAACCAGCAGATCATGGACCTGCTCACCGACCGGGCGCTGGCCGCGGGACAGCCGCGCGACATGCGGACGTTCGCGGAGGTCTACACCGCGGATATCGTCTGGCGCTCGGGCGTGGTCGTGCTGCTCGAACTGCAGCGGGAGACGAACGCCCGGCTCCACCTGCTGCACACGCACGCCGCCGGGAGCCTGCGCGCCATCCGCCGGGCCAAGCAGGCCGGCCAGGCCGTGACCTGCGCCATCGACCCGAAGTACTACCACCTCACCGATCGCGACCTCGACGAGCAGGGGGCCCGGGCGATCCCGGGCGGCAGCGTGACCCGCGACGAGGACCGGATGGCCGAGATCTGGGGCTCCCTGGCCGACGGGAACATCGACATGATCGACAGTGACCACGCCCCGCACACGATCGAGGACCTGAACCAGTTCGAGGAAGACCCGTGGACCGGCCCGTTCGGCAGCCCGCAGTACGAGTACATCCTCTCGCTCGTGCTGACCGACGTGGCCGCGGGCCGGTTCCCGCTCGAGCACGCGGTGCGGCTGCTCAGCGAGAACCCCGCCCGCCTCATCGGCCGGTTCCCGCAGAAGGGCGCGCTGCAGGTGGGCTCGGACGCCGACCTGGTGGTGGTGGACCTCGCGCGGGAGGTCGTGCCCTCCGACGAGGAGACGTTCACCAAGGTGGGCTGGACCCCCTACCGCGGCCGGCGCATGACGGGCGCCCCGGTGCTCACGATCCGGCGCGGCGAGATCATCGCCCGCGACCGGAAGGTGCTGGCCAGCCCCGGGAGCGGGCGCTACCTGGAGGGCGTGCCCCAGGAGGTCCGGCCCGCCGTGTCTCCCGGTGCCTCGCCCGGGCTCGGACTGGAGGCACGGCCGTGAAGTTCGGGGTGCTGCTGCCGCACTACGGGGAGTTCTGCACGCGGAGCCGGCTGACCGACGGGTCGAGGCGGCTGGAGGAACTCGGGTTCGACGCGGTCTGGGTCCGGGACCACCTGCTCTGGACGCCGCACGGGATGGAGGGCACGAACCGGACGTTCCTCGACGCGTTCGGCACGCTCGCCTGCGTCGCCGGGGCCACCGAGCGGATCGAGCTCGGCACGGCCGTGCTGATCCCCATCCGCTGGCCGCTCAAGGTCGCCCAGGACTTCGCCACGCTGAGCTTCCTCGGCGGCCGCGCGGTGCACGCCGGGTTCGGGATGGGATCCAACCCGGCCGAGCTGGCCGCCGCCGGCTTCGACGTCAAGGACCGGGCCGCGATCTTCGCCGAGACGGTGGAGATCTGCCGGAAGGTCTGGTCGCAGGACGACGTGTCCTGGGACGGCGAGCAGTTCAGCTTCGCGAACGTGACCTTGAGCCCGAAGCCCGCGGACCCGATCGACACCTGGTACGGCGGGACGACGCGGGCGTCGGTCCGGCGCGCGGCGGCGCACTGCGACGGATGGCTGCCGGGCCGGCTGCCCATGGCCACCCTCGACAACCGGCTGGGGCTCCTGGCGGATCTGGCCGCCGAGCGTGGCCGGCCGCTGCGCTGGGGGGCGATCCCGATCGTCTGCGTGGACGCCGACCGCGAGCGGGCGTTCGACCGCGTCGACGTGGCCGCCCTGGCCGGGAGCTCCGAGGGCAGCGCCAACTGGATCAAGCCGCCCTCGGGCGAGTTCCGCACCCCGGAGGACCTCGAAGGACTCCTCGTGGCGGGCGACCCGGACGACGTAGTCCGCGAGATACGCAAGTTCGAGGAGCGCGGCATCGACCAGTTCGTGTTCGACCTCAGGCTGCATTTCGACAGCTACGAGGACAAGGTCGAGCTCATCGCCCGGGAAGTGCTCCCGAGCTTCCGGTGACGCCGACCGCGCCCGCTCCGGCGGGTCCGCCGCGGGCGTCAGATCCGCTCGAGCTCGGCCCCGTCGAACAGCGGGGCCATCGCGAACTCGGCGACGTCCGCGGCGAGCTCGCCGTCCGCGGGGCGCGCGCCGCGGGCGGCCGCGGCCTCGAGGATCGAGCCGAGCACCTCGAACTCCGCCGACGTAATGAGGAAGAGCTGCGGGTGATCGAGCACGTAACTGACCGCGCGGGAGATCGCGGCCGGGTCACGCAGCGGCTCGTACCAGCTGTGCCGTTCGGCGCCGGGCTCAGCCGCCGCGGCGTACCGGCGGCGGGCGACGGCCTTGATGGCCTGAACGGCCACGTTGCGCTCGGCGCACACCCCGAGCAGCCGCTCGACGTCCGCCCGGTAGGCGGCGCCGGAGAGCAGGAGGAAGTTGTAGGGCAGCAGCACGGAGTCGAAGTCGAAGCGCTCGAGGCTGCGCAGGTGCATGCCGGCGATGCGCAGGCCGTGGCCGGTCACGCCGATGAAGCGGGTCAGACCCTCGTCGCGGGCCGCCGCGAGCGCCTCGACCGCGCCGCCCGGGCCGTGCGCCACCTCCCACTCCTCGTCCTCGACGAGGTTGTGGAGCTGCACGAGATCGACGTGATCGACGCCGAGCCGCTCGAGCGAGCGCTCCAGGCTGACCCGGGCCTCGGCGCCGGTACGCTCGCCCGTCTTCGTGGCGAGGAAGAACTCGCCGGGGTGCGAGCGCAGCCACGGCGCGAGGCGGAGCTCGGCGTCGCCGTAGCTCGCCGCGGTGTCGAGATGGTTCACCCCGTAGGACAGCAGCAGCGGCAGCAGCCGGTCGGCGGTCTCCTGGTCGGTGCGGCCGGTGCCGGCCGAGCCGAAGATGACCCGCGAGCTGAGGTGGCCCGTCCGGCCGAACTCCGCCCGCTCGATCTCGCTTGTCATGCTCTCGTCCTCGTCATCGCTATATCAGTTACCAACCTCGATCAGTCCAACCATCAAGGGGCGAGCGATGCTGCGTCAAGTCTCAGAGGAGTACCGAGGGTACCGGACCGCGGGGGTACGGCTCACCGAGGAGCCGTACCCGATGGGCGAGCGGCGCGGGGCCACCTTCGCCGAGATGGCCGACGCCATCCACCGGTTCGACCAGGCCCATCTGGTCATGCTGGTCGAGGAACACCTGGTGGACCGGGCCGTCGGGGCCGCGATGCTCGCGGCGCTGCGCGACCTCGAGCCTGACCGCGTGCTGACCACCCGCCTCGAGGTCGGCGGGGGCACGCACTCGGGCGAGAACTACCTCATCCGACTGCTCGGCGAGGAGGTCGGCGGCCGGCTCCACCTGGGCCGCAGCTCCGGGGATCTCGCCGAGGTCGGCCTGCGGATGACCATGCGCCGGCACCTGCTCCGTATCCTGGGCGACCTGGTCGCGTTCCGTCAGGTGATCTTGCCGCTCGCCGAGGCGCACCGGGCGAGCGTGATGCCGGGCTACACCCACGGGCAGCAGGCCCAGCCCACGACCTACGGCCACTGGCTCGCGATGTGGGCCCACGTGATGGCGCGCGACTTCCGGCGGCTGACCCAGCTCTACGAGCGGGTCAACCTGAGCCCGGCCGGCGCGGCCATCCTGACCGGCACCGACTTCCCGCTGGACCGGCACCGCACGTCTGAGCTGCTCGGCTTCACCGCGCCGCTGCCCAACACGCTCGACGCCATCCACAGCCACGACCTCCAGCTCGAGTACGTCTCCACGCTGGCGGTCCACGCGAACAACATGGGCCGGCTGGCCGACGACGTCCTGCTGTGGTCGTCGTCGGAGTTCGGGTTCGTGCGGGTGCCGGACCGCTACTGCAGCACGAGCAGCATCATGATGCAAAAGCGCAACCCGCAGGCCCCGCAGGCGACGAAGGCGATCGCCGCGATGGCGACCGGCGCCGTGACCATCGCCTGCATGGGGTTCAAGGGCTCGACCGGGCTGCCGATCCACGAGCGGGGTTACGTGGAGAGCCAGCTGTGGGGCATCTCGGACGAGGTCTCCCGCTCGCTCGGCTGGTGGACCGACCTGCTGCCCGCGCTGCGCGTCAACGCCGACCGGATGGCGGAGATGGCCGGCGCGCACTGGGCCCAGGCGACCGACCTGGCCGGCGTCCTGGTGCGCCAGCGGAAGATGGGGTGGCGCACCGCGCACCAGATCGTCGGGATCGTCTGCCGCCTGGCCGAGGAGCGCGGCCTCTCCCCCGCCGACGCGACCCCCGAACTGCTGGACGAGGCCGCGGTGGAGTACATGGGCGAGCCGGTCGGCCTGAGCCAGTCCGCCATCACCGCGGCGCTGGACGCGGCGCAGTTCCCGGCCCGGCGAACGCTGTACGGCGGGCCCGCCCCGGAGGCGCTCACTCGCGAGCTCGCGGATCTCGGCCAGCAGCTGGCCATGGACGAGGGCACGCTGACGGCCCGTCAGGCCGATCTCGACGAGGCGGCGTCCCGGCTGAACGAGGCCATGGACCTGATCTGCCGGAGCAACGGCACCTCCGGCCGCTGAGCCCTCCCCGGACCCGGCCCGGGCGCGGCGCCTGCCCGGCGCTCTATGGTGATCGGACTTCATAACGCCGCTGTCCGCCGGGTCCGGGGAGACCAGATGGTGACCGAGGAAAGGCCATCCGTGGCGCAGCCGCGCGCAGCCGCCGGGCGGCTGCGCGCGGCCTGGTCCCGGCCGGTGGTCGTGCACCTGGCGGTTCTCGCGGGCTATCTGGCCGCGGGGATCGCGGTGACCTGGCCCCGGGCCGCCTACCTGGCCGAGGGGCGTCTGCCCGACTACCTCGACGTCACGAGCTACGTCTGGGACCTGTGGTGGGTGGCCCACCAGGTCGCTCACCTGGGCAACCCGTTCCAGACCCATAACATGGCCGCGCCCGTCGGGTCCAGCTCGGCTTCGACACCCTGATCCCGCTGCTCGGGCTGCTCATGACCCCGGTCACGCTGGCCTTCGGCCCGTCGGTCTCGCTCAGCCTGCTCACGATCACGGTCCCCGGCCTGGCCTGCTACGCGATGTACCGGGTGGCCCGGCTGTGGCTGCGCTCGCAGGCCGGGGCGATCGCCGCCGGGGCGTTCTTCGGCCTGTCCTCGATGCTGGACTGGCAGGACTGGTACCACCTGCAGCTCTCGGCCGGCGTGGTGCTGCTGCCGGTGACCCTGGAGGTCGCGGTCCGGCCCGACGGGCGGCCGGAGCGAGCCGCAGGCTTCCCCCACCCGAGTCGCGGTGCTCCCGCCAGCATCCACGCCGACAGCGTTGTCTCCCAATCCGGGTCGTGGGCACCCTGCACGCCCTGTAACCCACCCAAGGTGCCCACGACCGCCCTCCCAGCCCGGTCCACAGCTCCCTCCCGGGGCTCTCCGACCGACCCATCGTGTCCTTGTCGGCGCAGGCCCAGCTGGCCGTGGGATCTGAACGGCCGCCGCCCTGCCTCCGACTCCTAACCCGGCCGTCCGGTGCGACATGGATGGCACCATCGCTGTCGTCCTAGCGGCAGCGATAGCGCCATCCATGTCGTTGTCGGCGCGGCCGCTGCGGCGCGGGGGTGACTGACCGTGGGATCTGAGGTGCTGGTGTGGCGTCTGGAGCGTGAGCGCGTGGGCAAGCGAGGTCGCTGACCGGTTCTGGCTTAGCTGAGCGGCTGCTTGACGTAGGTTCCGCGGCCGCGCAGGATCACGAGCCGGGCCTCCTCCACGAGCTTGCGTATGGCGCGCCGCACGCTAAGGCGGGCGACCCCGTACTGTGCGGCCAGCTCGATCTCACCGGGCAGCTTCGCACCGGGTGCCAACCGCCGGCGGTGATGTCGGCGCGGATGTCGTCGGCGACCTGGGCCCAGATGTGCTCGGGCTTGGCGTGGTCGATCCGGCATCCCTGGTAGGTCGTACGTCCATAGCCGCCGGGCGGCGCCAGCTCTTGCGGTACCGGCCGTCGTTCCGCGCCCCTCCATCTGCGCTGTCGGCGCTTGCGAGAGGAATGGCCAGCTCGCCAGCTCGCCCACTCTGATCAATAGTTGCCATGTTTATGATAACCACGTATATTACTGGCCGTGCCGCCAGCCGTTCCTGCCTCGCCGACGACCGGGTACCTGATCTGGCATGTCGCGATGAGCTGGCGGGTGGCGACGGACCGGGCGCTGGCCCCGGCGGGGCTAACCAACGCGCAATACGCGGTCCTGGCGTCGCTGCACGGGATGTCCCGATCCGGGGCCCGGCCCAGCCAGCGTGAGCTGGGGGAAGCCAGCGGCCTGGAGCCGATGTATGTCTCCAAGCTGGTGCGGGCACTGGAGTCCGCCGGGCTGCTGCGGCGTGACCGCGACCCGGCCGATCCCCGGGTGTTGCGCGTGGCGCTGACCGCCCGCGGCACGCAGGTCACCGAGACCGCGGCCCGGATCGTCGGCGGACTGCTAGAGGAACTGCTCACGCCGCTGGGCGGGGCGGCCAGCGCGCGCAGCCGGGAGCTGAACCAGGCATTGCAGGTCCTGGCCACGCACGCTGTCGCGATCAACCGCGCCGGCGTGCGGAGCGAGGAAGGACTGACGTTGTGAAGCTGACGGTCTTCGGTTCCACGGGCCGGACCGGCCGCCAGGTGGTGGAGCAAGCGATGGCGCGCGGTCACCAGGTCGTCGCGTTCACCCGCCGGCCAGCCGCGCTGGAAGACTGCGCCGGGCCGGCCAGCGGCCTGGACTGGACCATTGCGCGGCTCAACCGGCTCACCAGCAAGCCGACCGCGGGGCAGGCCCGGATTAGCCCAGGGCTGTTCGCCCAGCCCACCGCGATCACCCGCGCCGACGCCGACCGGGCGGTGCTGGACATTACCGAGGACCAGGGCCCTGGCCGGGACCGCGGTCAACATCGCGGGGCCAAGGCGGAAAGGAGCCTTATGAGGCACACCAGGATCTTCGACGCGGGCCAGGGATACGGCCCGATTACTGATCTGGTCACGTTCACCGACGCCTCGGTAGTGAGGCGTGCGGACCAGTGGTGGATGTTCGCCGGCGGCATCGACAAGGTCTCTGGCGAAATACAGCTACTCACCGCCACCTTGCCCGTCGGCTCACCCCTTTCGGCCACGGGATGGCAGATCACCCGCGACCCGGGCCATCCGCATCGTCCGGTGATCCTGGCCGGCAAGGACAGCAGCCACCCGTGGGATGGCAGGGGCGGCCGGCACTGCCCCGCCTACGCCCGCGGCTACGACCCTGACACCGGCCGGTGGGTCGAGCGCATCTACTACGCGGGGGCGGCACAAAGCTACCTCGGCCCCTACAGCATCGGGTACGTCGAATGGGACGGGACCCGGTGGAGCGACCAGGCCGAACCGGTCTTCACCGCCGACCAGGACTGGGAGTACGGCAGCGTCTACGAGCCCAACGTCCTCTACCACGACGGACTATGGAAGATGTGGTACGTCGCCGGCGCCAACCAGGACGACTACCTCGTGCAGGGCTATGCGCAAAGCCGCGACGGGAGCACGGGCTGGTCCGCGCGGAGCATCTTCGCACCCGACGAGGAGAAGATCTTCGACTTCTGCGTCCGCGAGACCGCGCAGGGCTATGAAGCCCTCTTCTCCCGGGTCAACGTCGCCGGGCGCGACGACCTGCCCCTCACCGGACTGTGGTGGTGTCAGGCCAGCACACCCGCTCGCACGCTATCCGACTGGAGCGATCCCGTCCGGATCACCGGGCCAGGCCCCTGGAAGCCATGCCTGCAATACGCCGAACCCGGCTCCGAGGAGATGTTCGTCTTCTGCGACGACGCCTACCCCAACACCAGCGGCCACGGCATCCCCGTCCACTTCACGATCGACTGCCTGGAAACCAGCCGGCCGGCTGATACTAAGTAGCTGTAAAAAAATAGATTAGGTTTGTCGCTTCGCAGAATCTATGCTGTGTGCTATGGGTGCTGCAGCAGTCGCGGATTGTGTCTCTTCGCTGTTTGAGGTGCTCCGCCCGCATCTGGAC
>Ga0102924_1005673_pt1 | contig 11986 bp, 8 predicted proteins | sample PaiPotPPM11metaG_FD_80116 | JGI IMG/M metagenome (GOLD analysis project Ga0102924, IMG submission 80116) | Iron sulfur acid spring bacterial and archeal communities from Banff, Canada, to study Microbial Dark Matter (Phase II) - Paint Pots PPM... ... | reverse complement strand
TTCACTGATCTCTTTCGGTTCCACTTTTGGCAACAACAGTTGTAAACGCATCGCTGATGTCCTCCCTCTTTTTTCTCCTCTCTATTTTACACCACTTTTACCACTGGACGAACAGTCACGTTTGTCCGGGTGCTCCGGCTCCATCAGCAGTATCCAACCGCCCAGATTGAGCAAGCTGTCGAACAAGCCCTGGACTATGGGTGTGCCCATTTTGATGGAGTCAAGCATTGCCTCCAGCATCTTGGGGAGCCACCACGTCGTGTGCCACTGCTTGATCTGAAAGACCGACCCCATTTGGCAGAAGTAGGCAACCAACCCATTGATTTACACCACTACGACCAACTGCTCGAAAGGTACGCTCAGCGATGAAACAAGAATTGCTGCTGGAAAGCGGTCTGCACGATTTGCGCTTATCTCGTTTTGTGTTGTCCTATCAGTCGCTGGCTCAAGAAGCAGCACGGAGCAATCTCTCTTACGAACGATACCTCTTGGCTCTGGTCCAGGAAGAAGTGGCCCACCGTCAGGCTGGTAGGATCGAACGGGCGATCGGGGAGGCACGCTTCCCCGTACTCAAAGATCTGGCCGACTTTGACTGGAGCTGTGTTCCTTCTATTGCCAAGCCTCGTATTCTGGAATTGGCTGGGGGAGCTTACATCGACAGCCACGAGCCTGTGATCCTGGTTGGCAACCCTGGTCTGGGAAAGAGCCATGTTGCCTGTGGGTTGGCTCTCTCCGCCTGTCGACAAGGGCGGCGGGTGCGCTTCTACAATGTTGCTGGCCTGGTCAATGATCTGATTAAAGCCCAACAGGAGTACCAATTGTCTCGTCTGATGACGCGACTGTGCAAGTATGATCTCCTTGTCCTGGATGAGTTGGGCTTCATCCCGTTCACTGCGGTTGGAGCTCAGCTTCTCTTTCAGCTGTGTTCTGCCCTCTATGAACGGGTGGCCCTCATCATTACAACCAATCTGCGTTTTGCTGAATGGAGTAGCGTCATGGGTGGCGATGAGCGCATGTCTGCAGCCTTGCTTGATCGGCTCACCCACCGCGCCACTATCCTCGAATTTGTGGGAACCTCTTATCGCTTTCGCCAACAATTGCATCGACAGGAAGGAAAGGAGGGAGAAATGCCACCTCAAGAGCCTGTCTGATGGGCTGCTTTGTCTGCGATCAGTGGTCTGCTCTGGACGTGCAAGCAGGTTCACTCTCGATCTCAGGAGCAGAGAACCCGCAAGACGACGTTGCTTCGCACCGCTATCAGCAGCAGAGCTCTCATGATACGACGGTGGTCATAATCCAGACTGAGAGCCTCAAAAAGAACCCTCCACTGCTGTGCTGAGCCAGTCTTGGAGTGCCGCTCGCGCAGCAGGCTCATGGAGGGTGGCCTAGGCCACCCTCCATGAGCCTGCTGCCGGCGATGAGACACAGGTGGCATTCTCGTCATCATTCCCTATTCATGCTGTACGGTAAAGTGCAAACAGGCAAGGCTTTTTTGTAGTGAGAGCACTGGTCAAGAGGAAGATTTCCGCTGAGGCCATTTGCTAGCAAAAAACACGAGTCGTGAAAGAGTGGCCCACTTTTCGATTACAAAGTGGCTCACCTTTCATTTCAAAAACGGTTTTGGTCAATTGATCAGTTGGTAAAGATTTCGCGTAAAAATTGGCCCACTTTTCCCTTGCAAAAAACAACGAGCAGTACAGCGTTTGCGCGATCTCCCTCTTGAGGGAAGCCTAGCACCTTGCGGGAGAGAGGAACATCGCAGACGTAGATGGGATCAATGGTGATCATTGGGACTCATTCTCCTTCATAGAAGCACAAAACAGCCCTGCTGGAAATGTGAGAACCAGCAGGGCCAACATACCTATCGATCTGTCTGGTAAAAGGGAAGGGCCATCTCTCCATTCTGCTCCACTCCTATGAGCAGTTTGTCTTTGGCCCGTGTATTGACCGACCCATCCTGGTACTCAATGAGAGCAATTCCGGTAATCGGGAGCCCAAGGAGAAAACCTGGTTGCCACCCACTCACCTGCTCGCCAGTCGGAGTGTATTCGTAGATGGTGCTGCCGATCTGACGCAGGCACAGTGGATGGTGCCCTTCACGTCCAAATGTTTCGATCGCCTCATCTTTGGGCAGTACCTCCCAGAGCTTGAAGACGCAGGGACCAACCCGCTCATCGTCATGAGTCGCGTCAATCCCCTCACCCACTACAAGCTGATCTTGGTAGCGTTCTGTGTAGAAGACCTGGTCGTGGTACGGCAGGCGCTTCTTACAGCGTTGGGGAGGAATGAGGCCTTGCCATGAGGCAATGATCGCTCGTGGATGGGCCAGTAGCATCCGACTCCGACAGGTGAGCCTAGAGAGATCGAGCTGTGGATTGATCCGCCTTGATGCTCCAAGCCTACGTGTCTCTTCTATATAGTCCGTCGCTTCCGGGTAATGTTCGGCTCCTACCCAGATCAGCACATCATAGACAGGCGCATTCGTTTCCAAGTCAAGAATTGGCTCACCAGATACTGGGTCAGTCCTGGCCCACAGCTGCGGCTTATTCACCAGATCTACTCCATCTGGCAATGGCAGTGGTGGATCAAACAGAAAGTGTTCAAGTGAGCTACCATAGGGACTCACCCCACATTCCAGGTAGACGCCGCCGCCCTCACGCTCCCCACACCCACGCTCGTCAGGGATGGCTTTTGGAAAAGTATCAAACATCTGTGGTCTCTCCTTCCTTCTTGGTCATTGACGGTGTATGCAGCGCAATCTCCAGTTCCTTTATCAGCACCTTGGTGAGTGTGCCAACACGTTGCAAAGCTAGATCATGCTGCGTTTGCACCTCAAACTGTTTCAACAAGGCAAGCACCGTAGCCAGTGATGCGGGCTCATTGGAAGCAGAGGAAAGCACCTGGATGGTCGGCGATGACAGCGAGGTTGATGCAGCATCTAGTGCAGTACCAGGAATCGCCGTCCACATCTGTGACAGGTTGGTCTGCACAGATGCCAGTCCCTGGTTCACCTGCCTCTTGAGCAGGCTTTTCACGAGATCTGCAGTGACCTCCTCTCCATCCTGAACCAGTGTTTCCAAACGGTGCAATTGGTCTTCTTTGAGTCGAAGGACCTGCATCGCCACGTCCAAGCTCACCATTCCGGCACAGATCTGGTCGAGAATAGCGTTTGGGAGCAGGGCAATGTCAAGGCGTCCCTTGATGGTTTTGGCATGGAACCCGTAGGACTTCAGGTCGTCGAGTGTCATAGCAATACCTTCACGGATAAGCTGACGCAGTCTGACCACATCGGTGACCCAGGATTGAGAGCGTTGCTCGTTTTCGACCAGTCCCAGAAAAGCGTTGAGGCGTGGAGCATTCCATTCGTAGACCTCACACTTGATGGTCTTGAAACGAGCATCCCCCCTGGCTGCCATCAGCTGACGAGCTGAGACAATGCGTCGGCGTCCCATCACCACCACGTAGGTCGCATCAGGTGCATTCCAGGCCGATCCACCATCAAATGCCACCGATGGAGGCTGGCGGATACCAACCAGCTCGATACTTCGTATGAAGCGCGGCGACGGCATGACTTGTGCTTCACCAGGGACGACAATCTTCTCAATAGGGATATGCCTCGTGTGAACAGGCGGAAGGTGCTCGATACCACAGATCTGCATCAGGCGTGCTAATCTGGGATCGAGCGCCGCTATTTCACCCTCTTGAAAGAGCGTCGGCTGTTTGGTTGCTCTTGGCATCACAATCTTTCCTCTCTTTTGCGTGTTTTTACAGCTGTCTGCCTTGCTCTCCCTTCCCTTCACCATCTTGCCTGTCTCCAGCTCTCTCTGACGCTGAGACAGGCAAGTGGACAGGAAGGCGATAGAAAAGAGCGGAAAAAGGCGTGAGAAAAGGCAGACAGGGAACAACAGGATAATGATTTGCAGAAGACGATGGGTATCTTCTACGCCACGTGCGTTTCGTCCTCGTTGGAAAACGACATCTCCCACAGGGAGGACACGACGATTTCCGTCTCAGGCTGCGTGGTCTTTGACGGGGCAGCAGATACCGGTTCGGCGGGAATGTCCTTGACGGTGACCGGGTGCTTGAGACGCGGGAACGCCCGACGTTGGCGTCCCTCACGGCGTTTGCGGGCACGCTTGATAGCCTCTTCGTCGCCAAAGACAAGGACTATTGGCTGTGCTGCTACAGCATCGGGGATCTGTGGCACAGTGGAGGCCACTGGTTCCACTGGCTCCGGTGCCTGAGCAGTCTCCTCCACACCTTGAGGCTCTGCTGGCATCTCTGCCACAGGCTGTCTGATCTCCTGCATCGGAGACTCTGCTGCTTCCACTGGTCTTGCTTGCACAACAATAACTTCTTCGTCTGGGAGATAGACCCTCGGAGGCACTACTGCCCAGACATCCGGGGAACCACCCTCCATCACTGTCGCCAGCCGCTCAGCAAGCGTATCCTCGACTCCAAACCACTGCCGCCCATGTTTCAGTGCCTCGGCCAATTCATCGTTGCGTCTGGCAAAGGCGGCCTCAATCTGGGCGAGATCATCATGGATCTGGACGGGATCAGGATCATCAAAGCGTGTCCCATCCTCAAGACTGGCTGAGAGGCGAGCCAGCGTGGTCTGGTCCGCTCCGACGTGCTTGATCAGTTCGCCTTTGGCTGGTTCGCCTGCAAAGGCTGCTGCTGCCCCACTTTGCCCGCCAAGCTTGCGCATCTTGGTATGGGCGGCAGTGCCAAAGTAGAAGGGCAGGTAAATCCTGACCTCCTCTTGCTTGCCCAACCGCCATGCCCGCTGAGAAGCTTGCAAGTACATGAATAAGTTCATGGATTGCTCATACCAGATGATGGTGTCGATCACCTTCTGCAGATTGAGACCTTCATTGACGCGCCGATAGGGAACGATAACGACGTGCTGTCCTGCCTCGACCGCGTCGATGATCGCTTGTTGGCGGTCTTCGGCCTCGACACCATTGGGCAATGTCCAGGGCTTGAACGAACTGAGCACCCATTGCAGGCGCTTGGCCATACTTCGCACCGCGTTTTGCTCGAAGTAGATCATACTCCTGCGTCCTTCGCTCAGTTCGCTCGTGACCGTTTGGATCAGCCAGTGCTCCATCGGGTAGAGGTAATTCCACTCAAGCACGGGTGTTTTGATCACCAGTTCGGGCTCACCCTTGTCTCCCCAATCATCTCGACTGGTTTGATAGACCTCGTAGGCCGAATCACAGGGCAAGGCTGCGAACCAGCGAGGAATGGTCCCCTGAGCGAGCCTGGCCGCTGCGTTGCCCTGACGTGCCAGTTCCTCAAGCTGACGAGCAACCCCACCATAGGCACGAGAGAGGTCACGTTTGTCTGCCCACTGCCGTACCTCAGTGAGGTGGTTCTGCACCTGTTTGAGCCTGTCCTCGACCAGCAGGCATTGTCCTTGAAGCGAGGCCAGTTGGACCTGCTGATCCTCACTTGAGGCCTGCCTCTTTGCTTCCTGATAGGCCTTCTGAGTGGCAGCCACCTCCTTCATGGCCTCCCGACATACTACTTCTGCCTCCTTGACGGCCTGCTCCAGTGTCGGATCGGTCATCGAGATTCCCTTTGGAATCTCTTTTTTCGGCGGCATATGCGCTCCGACATCAAGTACGGTCAGGTACGTCAGGTCCTCAAGCAAGCCTGGAATGAGCTTGGCTGAGAGCCCTGGAGCAGGGATGGTACTCACACGCACATCCGTCTGGCCTGACCCCCGGCGGGCATCACTCTCATACTCTTTGGTCCACTGCTGCACTACCCCATAGTGAGTCAGCGCCTTCTCAGCGTCTTTCCAGCCAAAGCCAAATCTGCGCCAAAAGGCGGGATTGTATCGATACCAGTAGTGATAAAAGCCGAGCACATCGCCCCCATAATGCGTCCCAGACGTTAATTGTCGCGTCTGGGCAGCAAGCATGGCGAAGTGGTGTGAGCGGGCGATATCGGTATCACGGCCTCTTCCATTATGGCTCTCGTCCACCACCGCAAGGGCGACACAGCCCTTGAAAAAGCGGTAGAGGTACTGATACGGACTAAAACTATCAGCCGGAGGGGTGCGGAAGTCATAGCTGGTCTTTGCCATGACCTCCTCGCCCGTGGTTGCATCTCTATACCCCGTGATACGTCCGCTCGTCTGGCTCTGGAGAGGCACAAGCCTGTGTCCTTGATGCCCCATCTGGTAGGCCGTGATTTTGCCTGAAAGATCCTTCACGACATCATACCCTCTGGCTGCACTGCGATCCCGTTCTTGCCACGAGAGGGGTCCTTCCTCTACGACCACCAGACGTGTGCGAGCCTGTGGCTGATGCATGCTGGCCCTTGTCCACAGATCAGCACCCAGAGGATCGCCAGATGTGCGCTTCGTCTTTGATGCTGCAGACTGGCTCTGTGTGTGAGCGTGCTCATAAGCCAGACGGAAGAAGACTGGCTGCCAATCTACCAGGTGCTTCGTTGCCTCGACCAATCGAGACAGCATCGTCTGACTGGAATCATGCAGTGCTACCTGCTGCACGATTGCTGCAATCTGCTGCTCGGCATCATGGATCGCTTCCACCAGCCTCTGAACGTCGCTCTCACCGTTTACGATACCAGCCAGGGCATCTTTGAGCCAATGAGGATCACCCTGAGCGACTCGTTCTAGCAGACGCTCGACCCACTCATCACGTGGTGCCACATCCAGCAGGATGGTTGCAAGCTGACCCATGTTCTCTCTGACCTGTGTGCGTAGACCTGTGACAATCGGTTCGACCCGCTCGACCAGTGGCAGAAGAGCTGCTCTGGCATCCTGATCATGCATGGCTACCTCAACGAGATGTGAGAGCAAAGCTTCGTCACAGCGAACAGACTGGGCTAGTTCTCTGGTTGACGTATGGGCTTGCATGCGTTCGGCTTGCTCTTGGAGGACAGTGACCGCTTGTGACCACTGCACAAACGAGCATGGTGGGTGTTTGCGGTTGGTAGCTTTGGTCCGATCATCCTGCCAGAGCGCAGATCGAAGAGGTTGTTTGCCTGCTGATACACGATCCTGATTCTGCCTACTCTGACAACTGCACCAGCGCTGCTTGGTTGTAAACCAGGTCCGGCTGGTGACTGGCTCCTTGGTTTTGACGCCTTCTTTCTCCTGTGCGGACCTGCCAGCTTCCAGGAGTGGTTTCTTCTCGCCCTCATCTTCGTCAGGCTGATGGAATCGTCCAGGTGTGGCGTCAATGCGTGCACCGCAGTCAACGCAATAGAAGTGGGTCACCTTCACCTGTTTGGTCAGGAGCTTGCCTGTCGCTTTGACGCGATAGCCAACCAGTTTGTGCTTGCGCTCGTCGCGTACCACCTCCAAGGTATCTCTGAGACTTGGGTCAGGATCAAGCTCTGGGACATGGGTGAGATGGACCTTTTCACGTACCGCTGGTTTCCACTCCCGGCCAAAGGCGCGGGTCGTCGAGTGGCTGAACATGCCAAAGACGACCGGAGCTGAACTGGTGGCACATTGCTCCAACCAGCGCTGCACATCCCGATGCGACTCGATATGGATGACCTCAGCCTGTGGATAGGCAGCTGTGATCTCCTTGCCATACTCTTTGGTCACTTTGAGCGGCGTGGTGATCAGGACTGGCAACGCCTTTGGCCCAGCATCTTCCGGCGTAATGAGGTTACCTGTTGCCAGTTCGCGGTAAGCCACGATCTGCCGCGAGGTTGGGTCATGCACCACCTTACCCTTGCCTCCCTTGGCGTCCTTCACATGCCGACCGTATACTGGCTCCAATTCAAGCATGGCAAGTGTCCTCGAGTTCTTGAGCCAGGCACGACGCAGATTCTTTATCCAGGTAGGCTGCTCACTCTGCCTGAATTCTTCAGTGTTGCGATATCTCCAGCGATACGCTTGCCGTGCCGCAGTTGCCGTTGCTAGCCGTGTCTTCCCGGTTCCGGGCTCGCCCTGGATCGCGGTACGACCTCGCGCGTCGAGGCTGCGGCCCATCGCGAAGACCCGATGCATCTGCGGAACCGCCAGACCCGCATAGACCGCTTTGGGGAGCTGTTTATCGATACCGAACTGGGACAGGACACGGATTTCCCAATCGGCAGGATCAAGCTGATACAATGGCTTGCGTTTCTTGATCACTCGGCTCGCAAGCGTTGGCAGCCATGGCTGGAGGAAGGTGAAGACATCTTCCCCCTGGTAGTAGTGCGTTGTCCCTCGGATGAGATTGAGAACCCCAAGGATCGGCTTATCCTCCAGCTGTTTCATCTCGACGCGGATACAGCCTTCTTGAGAGAGCTTTTCCTTGATTTCATCCTCGACTGGCCGTGCTATCCACTCCTGACCGACAAATGCAGTGAACAGATGGGGCTCGGCATCCTCTCCTGTTCCTGGCCCGAAAACAATCTCCCCGTCCAGGCCACCGATCATGACTTCGGCGGCGATATGAGCCTCTCCGGTATAGGGCATCGCCGGAGCATCAAGATAGCCTGCCTCCGGCCAAGTCGTCGCCTGCTGCCATGCGGGAGAAAAATGAGCCCCTGATGTGTTGAGCGCGTAGAGTAACGTCGCCTCGTCAGCGTTGCGTACAACAAGGCGAGGAATCTGGTGAGAGGAAGGAACGCGATACGGGTCAACAATGGGAATCTCTGGGATCTCTGATGGAGCTACGCCATAGTGCCACCCTGATTGGCCTGATTGCTCCGGATTCTTCCACTGATAGCCCTGCAGGCGCTTCTTTTCCGCCGCTGTCGGGTCTACAGGCGTGGATCGGCGCACACCCACAACGACAATCTGGGTATAATCCTCAAAGACTCCCTCCTGCTCCTTGGAAGTCCGATCAGGGAATTTCCGGACGCGTATCTGTTCATAATACTTCAGCCAGTGGTTGATCATGTGCCCATCCCAGTCACTGCGTGCTGCCAGAATAGCCACCAGGACTCCTCCAGGTTGCAGGTGCTCTCCAGCGTCAGCAATGATACGCAGCGAGGCCCGCTTGCCATCTTGCAGCAGATAGGGTGGATTAACCAGAAGGAGATCGACCATTCCCTGCAGACTCACCGCCTCAAAGGCAGCAGTGACAATAGTTGCACAGGGCCAGTCAGATCGTGCTTCCTCCGCTCGTTCTCCGCTAATTTCTGTGCCAAAGAGGCGTGCCCAGGGAGTATGAGCACAAGCGAAAAAGAGGGACCCGGTGCCACAGGTTGGGTCCCAAACGGAAAAAGGCGTTGAGGGCAATTGCAAGAGGGTCCGTCCAATGCGTGTTGCGAGCACGGGATCGGTCCGCACGAAGGCGGAATCTTTCAGGTTTCTGAGCGTGCTATTGGCCATTGCATCCTCCATGCAGATACAAACTACCCGCTAGAGTCCATTTCCCAGGAAGGACTCAAGCGTGATGAAAGTCAATTAAACAGTACCATCAGTGGCAATTAAACTTGCCGATTTGGAACCGTCGATGAGTGGGTTCCCTGAAGTGTCTTCAGCAACAAAAGTGGCTGGTCCATGCGCATTTTTTGATGCACCCAGGTCATCTTGAGTGGACGTAGAGGCATCAGGATTTTGCAGAGATGGCGAGGTCTCGTGAAGCGCAGTCCGTTTGGACGATGGTTTTTTCGGACCAGCGGAGGTCAGATGCTGCTGGTTGGCAGCTTCAGCACGATAGCTCTCAACACTCATCATATCTAGGATCACAGAATGATGGACGAGACGGTCAATAGCAGCCATAGTGGTCATAGGATCTTTGAAGATGCGTTCCCATTCACTGAAAACGAGATTCGTCGTGATCATGACGGATTTGCGTTCATATCGCTCAGCAAGGAACGTGAAGAGCACCTCCATTTCGTCACGGTCATGCTGGACATAGCCGATATCGTCGAGAATCACACAGACAAATTTGTCCAATTTCGCTAGGGCCTCGGGCAAACGCAGATCCCGTTTCGCCGCCAGGAGTCGTTGAACAAGCGCACTCGTTGGCATCCAAAGCACGGGATGACCCGCATACACGAGTTCATACCCAACGGCTGCCAAGCAATGGCTTTTGCCAACTCCCGGTTTGCCAATGGCGATAATATTGGTCGCCGATTCCAGAAAAGACGCACTTTTGAGGCGCTCCAATTGCAATTGAAGCGTTGGAGTGAGGCGACTGAGCGCCAAGGTGCGAAATGTTTTCTCCACAGGTAAGCCTGAAGCCCGCACCAATCGTGCAGTGCGTCGTTGTGTGCGCTGTTCCACCTCAAGCCGCGCCAGTTCATAGAGATAGGCTTCATGAGACAAGCCTTCTTTGGCAGCACGCAATGCGATGTCAGATGAGACATCTGCCATAGCTGTCAGGTTCAGTTGGGTTAAAAGGGTCTGCAGTTCGGTCTGTCGATTGGTCGTGTTAGCCATGAGTTCTCCTTGATGGAATCAGATTGTCATAGGGTGAAAGATCCAGATCAGGCGGTGAGAGGGTAAGCACCTTGGATGAATGAGGCGGATGGAGTAGATCGCGCACCGCATCGAAGGTGGGTAGTGTGCTCGTTTCCAGCAACAGGGCAATGGCCGTTTCGACCTCGCTTTCCGAAGTGCTGGCCGCCAGATGTAACAAGCGCACATAGTCGCGATCTGCTCGTTGGACGCCACCTTCTACAAGGCGATCGTACGCAAGGCGGAAGAGGGTTGTTGGGAACAGATCATCTCGATAGCGGTAGGCAGCAAACGCACCGGGTTTGCGTACCAGCGACCAAATCACATGGCGATAGTCGATGCGATGCTGCTGTTTGCCGATCAGACGAGGAAGCGTGAAGACGACTGTGCTGCCAACATAGCCTTCTAGTATCTCTGCTTTGAGGCGTACCAGCACAGAGGTGCCAATCAAGCGAGAGGGGACTGAGTAGAGGTTGGCTTTGACAGAAATCGTGCTGAACTGGCTGACTGTCACCCGTAATTCCTGGCAAGGAGCTAGTGGTGTGGTAGGCAGCGGCTGGAGCACCTGCTGTTCTTCGACAAATTGCGCATTTCGTTTGAGATTGCGCGTGCGAACGAGATCGGCGAGAAAACGCTCATAGGCTTCACGACTCGGGAAATCGCGGCTGGCTCGGACGCGTAATGCCTGATCGACGGCCCTTTTGAACTGGTGATGGGATTGTTCCACATCGCCATTTTCATGAGCAATGGTCACATTGTTTTTTGTAGGTTGCATGCCATAATGGCTCATGAGTGCTTCATATCGTGCGGTCCAGTCTTTGGCCTGGGCCTTCGCATTTTTGATGGCAGCACTCAAATGGTCGGTACGATGTTGCTCGGGAACACCGCCAATTTGCCAGAGGGCTTTTTCGATCCCCTCAGCCAGAGCCTCAAAGGATTCGCTGAAACAGATGCTCACCGCTTCGACATTGGAGTAGGTGAGCACAAAATGATGCACCAGATGGGGAAAAGGCACTCCCGCAAGGGTCACACCCAAATCCTCCATGTGGGTAAAATCTGATTGTCCCCGTTCTCCTGGGAAGTGTTCTTGTGCAAACATCACCTCACGATCTGGTCCATGCAACACACGCCACTGTTGAATATGGCGTTGTAACGTACGCACCTGCGTCGGTTGATAGCGGCCAGGATGTCGTTCGCACAGAAGGGCGAAGAGGGTTGAGCCTTGCAGTGCTGGATCGCGCTCCAATTGCGAAACCACCCAGGGCCAGTCCTCCTCGAATGGGTCGATGCGTGTTTTCCAATCATGCGGACGTTTGAGCTGAGAAGGCAATGCTGCTGCCTGCTCATATTTGCGGGCAGTTCGTTCTCCAATCCCGGCTCGTGCCGCCGCAACACGTTGCGTCATTCCTTTTCCTCTTTCTTGCAAATAAAGTCGAATTTCTGTATCCTTTTTCACATGACACCTCTGTTTGTTTTTCGAGTCATGTCATGCTAGGTCATCTCCTGGGTCTGTGTCCAGAGGGATGGCCCTTCTTTGTCAGTGGCTTGAGCATCAATAATTGGCGGTGGTGCTTGAGTCCTGCTCATTACCAGTGC
>Ga0102924_1005672_pt1 | contig 11990 bp, 12 predicted proteins | sample PaiPotPPM11metaG_FD_80116 | JGI IMG/M metagenome (GOLD analysis project Ga0102924, IMG submission 80116) | Iron sulfur acid spring bacterial and archeal communities from Banff, Canada, to study Microbial Dark Matter (Phase II) - Paint Pots PPM... ... | reverse complement strand
GCCGAGGTCCTGAGTGACGACCTCCCCCGCGGGGGCGGACGCGAACGCGGGGCCGGGCGAGACGTTGGAGGGTTCGCCCTGCACCTTCTGCGGGGGGTCGCCGATCATCCCAGCCTCACCCGGGGATCGAGCACTCCGTAGAGCACGTCGGCGAGCAGGTTGAACGCGATGATGAACACGGCCGAGATCATCAGCCACGGCAACAGGACTTGGGTGTCGCCGTTGAGCAGCGAGTCCACGAACAGCTTGCCCATGCCCGGGATCGAGAAGATCTGCTCGGTCACGATGAGCCCTCCGAACAGGGCCCCGATGTCGATGGCCATCACCGTGACCAACGGGGTGAGCGCGTTGCGGAGGCCGTGCTTGAAGATCACCGCCCGCCGGGACAGGCCCTTGGCCTTGGCCGTGCGGATGTAATCCGACGACATCACGTCGAGCATCGCGGAACGCTGGTAGCGGCTCCACGCGGCGATGATCTGGACGGTCAGGGTGAGCACGGGCAGCACGAGATGGCGGGCGTAGTCATTGGTCCCGGCGATGAACCCGGCCGCGTGACCGCCGTGCAGGCCGATGGAATAGAAGGGCGCCCGGTGCATCCCGAGCCATCGTTGGAGACGGTAGGAGCCCACGTCGATGGCGATGAGGCCGAACCAGAACGGCGGCATCGACAGCCCGATGAAGGACAGGCCGGTGAAGGCGTAGTCGAGCGCGGAGTACTGACGGACGGCGCTGTAGACCCCGATCAGCACTGCGAGCAGCGCCGAGATGAACACCGCCCAAAAGATCAGCTGCAAGGTGTTCCCGAAGGCACGAGCCACCATCGTCGACACCGCGCCGCTGGTGACGAAGCTGGTCCCCATATCCCCCCGCAGGAAGTGGGTGAGCCAATAGGTGTACTGCTTCGTGATCGGCGCCAGCGTGCAAGTTTCGGCCGGCAGCGGGTTGTCCCCCGCCGTCTCGAACGTCTTGCACGGTTGTTCGTAGATCCCGATGCGCAGGCCTTCTCGGGCCTTCAGCGTCAGGTCGCGACTCTGGCTGTACTTGGCCAAGGGGTCCGACGTTTCGTGGACGAAGACGAAGACCAGCATCGACGCGAGCAACAGCACCGGGATCGAATAGGCGATGCGACGCACCACGAACGTCAACATGTGAACCAGACGGTAACAGTGGGTGGACGCAAAAGCGTGGGCACGCGCCAGGGCCCGGTCGGCGATGCGACCGGGCCCTGGCTCACGGCGCTGGTGTTACTTGAGGAACCAGGTGTTGGCGTAGTCGAACGGTCCGTACACCACGTTGTGCACGAACTTGCCGGTCTCCGAGCCGACCCGGTCGCCATTGATGGCGACGATGTCAGGGAACGGGTCGAGCGGGAGGGCGGGCACGGCGTCGGCCATCGTCTTCTGGGCGTCGTTGACGTCCTTCAGGCGGGTGGCCTGGTCGAAGTTGGTGTCCGCATCCGCTTCGAGCTTGTCCACCGTTGGATCGCTGTAACGGGTGTAGTCCTGGCCCGCGTTGGCGTTGGACGGCCCGGGGATGTTCTTGCTGCACCAGATGTTGCACTGGGCCGGGTCCGGGTCGCTCGGCGTCTGGGCGTAGAGGGCGACCTGGAAGTTGCCCCCCGGCAGGTCCTTGCCGAACAGCACCCCGGCCTTCTCCGTCACCAAGTTGAGCTCGAAGCCTGCCGCCTTCCACTGGCTCTGGAGGATCTGGGCCGTCAGCGCCCGGCGCTTGTTGCCCGTGGTCGTCTTGAGCTCCAGGCTGGCCCGCTGGCCACCCTTGGCCCAGATGCCGTCACCACCCTTGGCCCAGCCGGCCCCGGTCATCAAGGTGTCGACCTGCTTGAGGTCGGGCTTGTACTTGCTGTACGGCGTCGAGTAGGCCGGCCCGTGCGCCGGCGTGTACGAGCTCTGGATCGGCGCGATGTCAGGCTGGATGGCGCTGAACAGCTGCTTGACGATCGCGTCGCGGTCGGTGGCATAGGCCAGCGCTTGGCGCACTGCCGTCTCCTTCACGACCGGGGCCGTGTCTTGGAACCAGATCTCCTCGAAGAACAGGCTCGGCACCGCGCTGAAGTCCGTGCCGGGGACGTCTTTGAGCGTCTCACCGCCGGGCTGGGCCTGCGGGTACACCGCCGACACCTGTCCGGACTTGAACGCGGCCTGCTCGGCTGCGGTGTCGGTCAAGAACTTGAATGTGAGCGAGTTGAGGTTGGGCTTCTTGCCCCAGAACTTGGGGTTGGGGACGAGCTTGACCTCGGTGCCCTTGGTCCAGTGGTCGATCATCCACGGGCCGCCGGAGAACGTGTAACCGTCCTTCATCAAGGCGCTGCGGTCCTTGCCCTCGAGCAGGTGGCTGGGGAGCACGCCGACGAAGCCGGAGAACAGGGCCTTCCAGTCCACGAACGGCTTGGCCATCGTCACCACTGCGGTGTGCGGGTCGGTGTCGTCGACCGACGCGATGTCGATGTACCCGGTCGTGTCGTTGATGTCCTTGCCGTGGACTTCTTGGTCCCACGTGTACTTGAAGTCGTGGGAGGTGATGGGCTGGCCGTCGCTCCACACCGCTTCGGGCTTGATGTGATAGGTGATCTTCTCGGTCGGCGTGGCCACGAAGTCGGCCGGGCCGGCCAGCATGTCACCGGGGACGAACTGGGTCTTGTCGGTGATGTCGTAGGCCCGTGGCATCGTCTCGACGAACATCGACCAGACCCCCCACGACGATGCTGCACAGCTCGCGACCCAGTCGACGCAGTCGGGCTCCTGTTCGGCCGAGACGACGAGGTCGCCCCCCTGCTTGGCCGCAATGGTCGTCGACGAGCCGGAGCCCGTCGCCCCTGAACCTCCGGATGACTTGCTGGAGGAGCTGGAACAGGCCGTGGCGACCATCCCCAGCGCCGCAAGGCCGAGGAACACTCCTCGGACTGACCGATGCATCAAGTGTGCAACCTCCTCAATTGTGATGCCGCGAGGTGCGGGCATCGTGGGTACTGCGGGTACTGCGTCTCGTCTGACCAGCTCGCCCCGTCGCCCAGGCGACACTCGGTCGGAGCCGAGTCCAACGATCGAGTTGACACGACGAGTGCTCGAATGCGGCCGCAACGTAGCAGCCTGCGTCGTACCGGACGCGGATCGGCGACGATGGGTTGATGGCCGTGCTGCGACGCCAGAGCCGCGGGCTTTCGTCCGAAGTGAGCACCGTGCTCGGCGTCCCGGTCGGGATCGCCGTCCCCCTCCAGCGCCGCGACCCGCGTCTGCTCCTCGGCCTGAGCCTCGCCGAGGTGGTCGTGTTCGCGGCCGCGGTGGTCACCGTGGCCCTCCCACTCCTTGGCGCGACCGCCGCCCTCGGTGCGGTGCTGCTCGCGGCGCGCGCGGGCGACCAGCGCCGCATCGTGGCCATCACCTCGACGGGCGTCGTTGTCCTCGCCGCGTCCGTCGGTGGCCGCCCCCTCGCCGCGGTCGGCACCGCGCCCGCGGACCTGCGCTTCCCGCCTCCGAGTGGCATCGGCGTCCCCGTCCAGCTCGGCGAGCGGACGTGGTGGGTGGACCGGGCGGATTTCGCGCGCCTGCGCCGGGCGCGGGAGATGCTGCGCGAGGAGCCGGACGGTCGCCAATAAGACCTACTGAAGCCGGATCGTGAGGATCGTCGAGGTGAACCCGAACATGAGGGCCACCGCCACGGTGATGCGGTCCAGGTTGCGCTCCATCACGGTGGAGCCGGCGGCCGACGCCCCCATGCCGCCGCCGAACATGTCGGACAGGCCGCTGCCCCGGCCGCTGTGGAGCAGGATGAGTAGGATCAGCGCGAGCGACACGATCACGTGGATCGCGATGACGGCATAGGTCAGCATCGGTTCAAACGGTACCAGAGCCGCTTCTCACGTCAATGGGGCTGAAGTCAGGCTGCCCGGCCGAAATGAAAGGTACTGGTCAGCTTGCGTGCTTGAACCGGCAGATGGCGGCGAAACTGTCGGCGTCCAGGCTGGCCCCGCCGACCAAAGCCCCGTCGATGTCGGGCTGGGCCATGAGCTCGGCCGCGTTGTCCGGCTTGACCGACCCGCCGTATTGGATCCGCACGCCCGCTGCGGCCGGCGCGCCGTGCACCTCGCCGACCAGGGCCCGGATCGCGCCGCACGCCTCCTGGGCGTCGGCCGCCGACGCGGTGCGCCCGGTGCCGATGGCCCAGATCGGCTCATAGGCGACGACCAGCCCGGCGACCTGGTCGGGCGCCAAGCCCCGCAGCGCGGCCCGCACCTGCCCGTCGATCTTGGCCAGGGTCTGCCCCGCCTCCCGCTCGGCCAGCGTCTCGCCGACGCACAGGATCGGGGTCATCTGGTGGCGCAGGATGGCGAGCAGGGTGCGTTCGACGATCTCGTCGGTCTGACCGAACAGCTCCCGGCGCTCGGAGTGTCCGACGATCACATACTTGACCTCGAGCTTCTGGAGGAAGTGCGGGCTGATCTCACCGGTGTAGGCGCCTTTGTCCTCATAGAAGCAGTGCTGGGCGCCGAGGGAGATGTCGATGCGATCCGCGTCGAGCATGGTCTGGATGGACCGCAGGTCGGTGAACGGCGGGTGCACGCTGACGTCCACCTCGGCGTAGTCGTCTTTGGTCAGCAGGTAGGCCAGCTTCTGGACCAGTGCGATCGCATCGAAGTGGTTGTGGTGCATCTTCCAGTTGCCGCTGATGAGCGGCCGGCGGGGATCGGTCATGTTCCCCGTTGTCTAGGCAGCGACCGACGCGACCGCAAACGCGTCGGGGAACGTGGCGGTGACCTCGGTTACGCCCGCCCCAGATCGGCGGTCACAGAATGACCAGCGCCGCCGCGAGACCCAAGGTCTTCCGGCCGCAAGAAATCAGCCACTCGTCGGCTCGGGAAGGTCCTGCGGGTATGGGAGGTCGATCTCGGTGACCTCGTCCGCGGTTGAAGGTCGAGCCGGCCAAGGAGCGAATTGAGCTCATCGAGCTCGTCGTTCGCGTTCTCGCTAGCGGCTTGGTCAGCAACTCGGGGATGAGCGGGCCCGCGCTACCGGCTCGAGCGCCTGGCTCGGACGTCCGCCTCGAGTGCCTCCGCTCGCTTCGTGGTCAGGGCCGCACCGGTGGCAGTCGGCGCGCCCTGCCCTGCACGAGGACATCGCGGAGGCGCTCTGCGGCCGCCAACGCGTCGTCGGCCCGACGTGCACGCAACGTGTCTGGTCGAACAACCACGGCAACCGCCACACCATGGCGGGGGAGAGTCACCTCTTCCCCGGCTTGCACGCGGTCGAGGATCTCGGAAAGCGCGGCTCGAGCCTCGCTCGCGGTCACCGTCGTCACAACCGCGAATGTACAGAGACGTACATACCCGTACGGCCTCGCCTCCACCTGTCCCACCCCCCGCACATGCCCCCGTTCGCGGTGGCCGTCGCGACGACGCTCTTCTTTAGCGAGGAACGCCGCGGGCTCCGAACTCCGCACCGCGGTTGAGGCGTACGAGGCTTTTCTGGCGAAGGGGCTTCGTCCGGGCGAGGATGCTCCTGTCGGCGATAGGCGTTCAGGGCTGCAGGGTAAGTTGCCAACGTCGGCCCTCGCGGCCGGTCACGGTGGCAGCGAATAGACGGTCGGCTTCGTCTCGAACCTCGACACGCATGCCGATGATCAGGTTCTCGTCGCCCTCGAGCTCCATGTCATGCACGTAGGTGCGGCCGGCCGCCAGTTCGGTGGGCCCCACGATGGCGGGAACGACGATCTTGGTGATGGTGTCAGCCATGGTCATCTCCTTGGTCCATCGTATGTCGATCGCGGGCCTCCGACGGGGCGAGGTAGTGAGCTTCGCCGGCTAGGTCGAGGATCCGCTCGAGGTCCGGCACGCCGCGCCACGCCTTGTGTTCGGGGTCCTCCGAGTACAGAGACCCGCGATTTAGGAACTTGCCGCCGGGTTAGCCACGTATGAGGGAGCGGAGCCGGGCCAGGCGGGGGTTCATCGTCGGCCCTCGGATGGCAAGGAGCTGGCGCTCGATGTAGGCGATGTCCAGGGGCGGCTGCCGTCGAGCGAGTTGGCGGAGGTCCACCCAGTCCTTGTCCCGTCCGAACGACAGCTTGAACACCGCGAGGTCTTCGGCGGACAGGAACGGCAGCACCCGCCGGCTCGGACCGAAGGGGAACAGCTGTGATCTTCGGCTGATCTCGTCGTAGTGCTCATCGAGGGAGAAGAACAGGTCGAGCGCGACCGGTTCCCCGGTCCGGGACAGGCGCACGCCAGCCACCGGGAGCCATTGCTCTGGCGGACGCGCAGCGGCAAGACCCAACGATTCGAACTCCTTCACCACCTCGGCGGCCTCGGTGAACGGGGCGAAGACGTTCACATCGACGTCGAGGGTGCCGCGCGGTTCTGCGTAGTACGCCAGCGCCAACGCACCCCCGAAGGCGTGGGCGCTGCCCGCGTGGTCCAACACGTCGTGGACGGCAAGGACCAGCTCGACGACCGTCACCGGGTGGCCTGGGCCAGCTCGAGGACGGCCACGAGCGCAGCAGCGCGCTCGTCGGGGGTCGCGTCCGGGCCGACGATCGCGATCTCCGCTACCGGGTCGTCGGGCTCGGGCGGGGGGAGATCGTCGTCGGGGAACCAGCCCGCGTTCGGGAGCGGGCAGTAGATGGTGTGACGCCCGTCGGTTGCCGCCAGTTCATAGCCGCAGGCGACGAGGATCTTGTTGAGCGTGTCGGCCGATGGCAGCCGGCGGTCCCGTTCGTAGGCCGAGAGGTTGGGTTGGCTGATGCCCATCGTGGCCGCCAGCGCGCTCTGGCTGAGGCCTCGTGACAACCGCACCCGCTTCAGGAACTCCCCGTACACGGTTCGCCAGTATATCGAAGTGCATATGACCAGCCAGGCCCGGTGGGTCAGGCCCGGTGGGTCAGGCCAGGTCGTAGACGACCGTGACCTGGACCTGGAGGCGCTGGGTGCCGGGCTGCAACGGGGTGGACATGGCCTGGCCGGAGCCAGCTGCCGCGGGCATGCCCGCCGCGTACATGGGCTGGACCTGGGGCGCGGTGGTGTCGGTGATGGCGCGCACGGCGCCGAGGTTGGCGCCGGCGGCCTGCGCCATCGCCTTGGCCCGAGCCTGAGCCTGGCGGACCGCGTCGGCACGGGCCGCGATCAGCAGCGCGCTGTCGTCGTCGATGGAGTAGCCGAGCGAGTTGACCCGGGCGTCATTGCCCGCGGTGGCGACCGCGTCGTCGATCAGGGTCCCGGCCCGGTCGAGCTTGCGCAGCTTGGCGGTCACCAGGTTGGTCACCATGTAGCCGGTGATGACCGGCGGGGTGGGTCCTCCGCCGCCGGCGTACTGCGGGCTGACCTGGAGCTGGGACGTCTGGATGTCCTTGTCGGCGACGCCGTCGGCCTTGAGCTTGGCGATGAGGGCGTTGGCCTTGGTTGCGTTGTCGGCCAGGGCCGCTTGGGCGCTGCGAGCCTGGGTCTGCACGCCGAGCGAGACGGTCAGCAGGTCGGGTGACCCGTCGGCCTGGCCCACCGCGGAGGCGGTGACGGTTCGGACCGGGGTCACCGAGGCCGCATCGAGGAGCGCAGTCTCCGCGGCCGGCGGCGCGGCCGGGGCGCTGTGGAGGCGGGCCGACCCGGAGCAGCCCGCGATGGCGACCACCAGGCCGGTGGCGAGCAGCGGGGCGAGACGACGGGACATGGCGGCCTCCTCAGACGGTTACCCCCTCGACGCCCGGCGAGCAGCTCCGGTTCCAGGGTGCGCCGCGCCTAGCGGACACAATTGGGTGATGGCGGCGTGGAATTGTCCGTCGTGCGGGCGCCGGTTCGCCCGGGCCAAGCAATCCCACGACTGCGCGCCGGCGATGACGCTCGAGGAGTACTTCTCCACCGGGCCGGCGCACGAGCGACCGATCTTCGACGCGGTGATGGCCGGGATCGCCGACATCGGTCCTATCCACGTCGAGCCGGTGCAGGTCGGCATCTTCCTCAAACGGGCCCGTTCGTTCGCCCAGCTGCGGCCGATGCAGCGCTGGGTCGCGCTGTCGTTCTCACTCCCCCGCCGGGTCAGCCACCGCACCATCGTGCGGCGGGTCGAGCCTTCTGGGCGCAAGTTCTTCCACGTCGCCAACCTCGAAACGCCCGAAGACTTCGACGACCGGCTGCGGGACTGGGTGATCGAGGCCTACTTCGAGACGCCCGAGTAGCTTCAGTGGATATGACCTCGATCAGCGTGAGCGAGGCGCGCGAGAGATTCGCCGAGGTGATCGATGCGGCCCAGTCCGAGGCCGTAGTGCTCGAACGTCACGGACGACCTGCAGCGGTGGTGGTTAGTCCGGAGCGATACGAGCAACTACTCGAGGCGTTAGAAGAGGCAGAGGACGTGGTCGCGTTCGATGCCGCGATCGCCGAAGCGGGCAACAACATCCCTTGGGAGCAGGTGCGCGCCGACCTCGGCTGGATGTGAGCCATTACCGGGTCGAGGTTCGCCCCGCCGCGCTGCGAGAGCAAACCCCGGTGGCCCGCCGACACCGAAAGGCTCAGCCTGTGGCGAATGCCCCGAGCGGCGGGACGCGAGCGATCCACGCACCGAGCTCGTCGGCCGGCATTGGCCGGGCCAGGTAGTAGCCCTGGGCGCTGTCGCACCCGAGGCTGGCCAGCTGATCCCACGTGGCCACGTCCTCGATGCCCTCCGCCACCGTCTGGAGGCCCAGGTTGTGGCCGAGGTCGATGACGGAGCGGACGATGATGGCGTCGTTGGGGTCCTCGTGCATGTGCAATACGAACGACCGGTCGATCTTGAGCTGGTCGACGGGCAGGTTCTTCAGGTACGCGAGCGAGGAGTAGCCAGTGCCGAAGTCGTCGATGGCGAGCTTGACGCCGAGGCCGGCGAGCTCGGTCAGGAGCCGGTAGGCCCGACCCGGATCGGCCATGATCGCGCTCTCGGTGATCTCCAGCTCGACCAGACGGGCGGGGACATCCCAACGGGCGAGCGCGGCGGCGACCTCGGCCGGGAAGCCGTCGTCGAGCAGGCTGCGGGTCGACAGGTTTATCGCCATCGACAGCTCCATCCCTGCGACGCGGGTGTCCTCCTGCCACCGCCGCAGCTGGGCCAGCGCGGTGTCGAGGACCCACGTCGTCAGCGGCTTGATCAGGCCGGTGTGTTCGGCCAGCGGGACGAAGAGATCAGGCGGGACGAGCCCGAGCGTCGGATGCTGCCACCGGATCAGAGCTTCGACGCCTTGGACCCGCCCCGTGGTGAGCTCGGCCTTGGGTTGGTAGTGCAGCACCAGCTGGTCCTGGGCGATGGCGGTGCGCAGCTCGCCGAGGAGGGCGAGGCGGGCCGGGGTGTTGACGTTGAGCTCGTCGTCGTACACGACGATGCTCGCGTGGGAGCCCTTGGCCACGTACATCGCCACGTCGGATCGTTGGAGGAGGAGGTCAGCGCTGTCGCCGTCGTCGGGCGCGACGGCGATGCCGCAGCTCGCCTCCACGGCCAGGTTCATGCCGTCGATGTCGAACGGTTCCTCGAGCAGGCTGACGATGCGGGTGGCGACCTGGAGGGCGCTCCCGAGGCCCTCGACACGGGGCAGGAGCACGCAGAACTCGTCGCCGCCGAGGCGGGCGAGGGTGTCGCCGTCGCGGAGGCCGGCTCTGATGCGCGGTCCGATCTCGCACAGCACCCGGTCCCCGTACTTGTGGCCGAGGGTGTCGTTGATCTCCTTGAACCGGTCGAGGTCGAAGAGCAAGACCGCGGTTGTCGAACCGTCCCGGGTGGCTTGGCGCAACGACTGGTCGGTGCGGTCGTAGAAGCATGCCCGATTGGGCAGGGCGGTGAGCTCGTCGTGCATGGCCTGATGGGTCGCGGTGGTGAGGGCCGCGTTCATGGCCTCGACGGTGCGAGCATCGTGGATGGCGAGGCTGGCGTGCTCGGCGAAGGCGACGAGGATCTCCCGCTCCGCCTCCGAGTAGCGGCGTCCGGGCCGTTGGGACGCGACGATGAGCGAACCGATCGGTGGGCCGCCGAGATGGACCGGCGCTCCCATCGCCGTTCGCACTCCGCTCTGGACGAACCCGTCGATGGCCCCGGCCCAATCCGGGTAGTCCTCGATCACGCAGAGGTGGCCCTCGACGATCGCTCGACCGCCGACGCCGGATCCGACGCGCAGGCGGCGGGAGCTATCGGCGAGCTCGGATCCGATGCCCACCGATGACCGGGTGACCATGAACTGCGGGTCGGTCTCGTCGATCAAGCGCAGCGCCACGACATCGTCGCCGAGCAGCTCGGCTGCACCCGCGGTGACGGCATCGAGGACATCCTCGAGGGGGGCGCGGGAGGAGATCTTGCGCTGGATGCGGGCCAGCCGCTCCAACAGCATCTGGCGCTCCTGGAGGGTGACGACGAGGGCGCGGTTCTGCTCGGCCTGCAGGCGCTGGGCCTCGAGGGTCCGGACCAGTTGGAGCCCGAGCATGAGGACCCTGGTCATGCCCCGGAGCAGCCCGACCTCCTCGGCGCCGAAGCGGAAGTGGGCCCGGGCCAGGATGAGTGACGTTCCCTCGTCCCGATCGATGGGGATGATGACCGTCTCGCACGGCCCCACGCCGGCGACGTCGAGGACAGAGCTCTCACCGGCTGCCGCCATGCGGAGGAGCTCTCGTTCGGGTGCCTTGGCGGCAGCCCAGCCGATCGTCGCCGTGACGCGGGTTCCCTCCACGAAGGCGCCTCCGTCGGCCTCGAAGGATTCCGCCAGACGTTCGAGGGCGTCGGCCACCGCGGTCCGTGCGTCAGCGGCGCTCGCGAGCACGCCGAGGAACTCGGCGAGTTGCTGGGTGGCCCACCCCGACGGCGCGGTCACGGCATCAGCCGAACGCAACCACGACGAGGGTCTGGTTGTGGAACCCGTTCACGCCCCTGGTTCGAGCGATCTCGCCGTACGTGTAGAAGCCGGCCACCGGTGACCCGGGGGCGAAACTGGCGATCCGGCTCACCTCGTTCTCGATCCCTTCGTCGCCGAGGACGCCGCGCCGGGCGATGCAATCAAAGGCGAGCAGTCCGATGGGCGTGTGGCCGCCGAGCTCCGCCAGCGCCTGCTCGCAGGCCACGTCGGTAGCTCGCAGGACCGACTCCCGGTCGCCCTCCATGATCCACGCCAGGCTGCCCTGGGGGAGGGCGGCGATGCAGTTGAGTGACCTCGCTTCGAAGTCCGCGCCGGCGACGAAGCGCACCTCGTCACCGCTGCGCCGGCTCAGGCCGAGTGGGTGGGTCATGGCGAAGCGGGTGAACGCCTCCGCATCGGCACAGATCTCCGGGGGGGCGTGGAGCCGCTGCAGGTAGGCGTCAAGGGCGGGTTGGTCGTCGAGGCTCGACACCACGTTCTGGGTGCTCGCGGTGACGACCATCGGTTCACCGACGGCCCGCCAGCCGTGCTGGACGCCGATGCCGATGGGACCCTCCGAGCCGATTGCGGCGCCCACCACCGCGTGCTCGAGCACCGCGCGGCCGTGGAACTGGAAGGTGTGCCGCATCTTGAGGTCGTCGCCCGCGCACCCACCGACGAGTGGTACCTCGGCCCCGAGGACGCTGTGCGCGCCGCGGACCACCTCTTGCTGGTCTCCGCCGAGGCCATCGCTGAGAAGGAGCAGGACCTTGTGGGGCCGTTCGTCCAGCCGGGCCGCGGTCCCGGCGACGGTCGCGGCGGCGGCGCGGAGGCCGCCATCGTCAGCGCTGGCCATGTCGGTGGCGACCGAGAACCCTGATCCGCCGAGGGCCATGACCACCACGCTCGCGGTGCCGGGGCCGGCGGCGGCGATCTCCCCGGCGGTCGAGCAGCCGACGACGGAGACGTCACCGGCGACATCGGCGATCCCGGCCAGGAGCTGGCCAATGTCGTAGGAGTCGGACGAGAAGACGACGAGGAGCTTGGGATCCTCGCCGGCAAGCGCCTCAGTGGCGGCCTCGGCCCCGGCCCGTCGGGAGTCTCGGTCCCGGGACGCACCCGTCGCCGTCCACTGGGTGCCCGTG
>Ga0102924_1005671_pt1 | contig 11992 bp, 8 predicted proteins | sample PaiPotPPM11metaG_FD_80116 | JGI IMG/M metagenome (GOLD analysis project Ga0102924, IMG submission 80116) | Iron sulfur acid spring bacterial and archeal communities from Banff, Canada, to study Microbial Dark Matter (Phase II) - Paint Pots PPM... ... | reverse complement strand
TGAACAGCCCGGCCTGGACCAGGCGCTGGCCGCCTACGAGTCCGAACGCCGCCCGGTCGTGGCCTCCACCCAGCGCGCGGCCCAGGCCAGCCTGGAGTGGTTCGAGAACCTGGGCCAGTACACCGACCAGGACCCGGAGCAGTTCGCGTTCAACATCATGACCCGCAGCCGCCGGGTCACCCACGGCAACCTGCGGGTGCGCGACCCGGAGTTCGCCGAGCGGATCGACGCCTGGTTCGCCGGGCACGAGAAGCGGCGCGGCATGGGGCGCGGCGACGTGGTCCCGCCGATGTTCCAGCCGCTGCGGCTGCGCGGCCTGGAGCTGAAGAACCGGATCGTGGTGTCGGCCATGGACATGTACTCCTCGGCCGACGGCACCCCGTCCGACTTCCACCTGGTGCACCTGGGCGGCAAGGCGCTGGGCGGGGCCGCGCTGGTCATGACCGAGATGGTCTGCGTCAGCCCGGAGGGCCGGATCACCCCCGGCTGCGCGGGCCTGTACGCGCCCGGGCACGAGGCGGCTTGGGCGCGGACCACCCGGTTCGTGCACGAGAACTCCACCGCGAAGATCGGGCTGCAGCTCGGCCACTCCGGCCGCAAGGGGTCGACCCGGCTGATGTGGGAGGGCATCGACGAGCCGCTGCCCGCGGGCAACTGGGAGGTGTGCGCGCCGTCGCCGATCGCCTACGGGGCGAATCAGGTCCCGCGCGCCCTGACCGTGGCCGAGATGGCCGAGATCAGGCAGCAGTTCGTGGCGGCCACGCACGCCGCGCGGCGCTGCGGGTTCGACCTGATCGAACTGCACTGCGCGCACGGCTACCTGCTGTCGGAGTTCATCTCGCCAGTGACCAACCAGCGGACCGACGGCTACGGCGGCTCGCTGGCCGGGCGGCTGCGCTACCCGCTCGAAGTGTTCGGCGAGATGCGCGCGGCCTGGCCCGCGGACCGGCCGATGACCGTGCGGATCTCGGCCACCGACTGGTACCCGGGCGGCATCACCGGCGACGACGCCGTCGAGATCGCGCGGGCCTTCCAGGCCGCGGGGGCCGACGCCATCGACGTGTCCACCGGGCAGGTCACGCCCGACGAGACACCCGCCTTCGGCCGGTCGTACCAGACCCCGTTCGCGGACGCGATCCGCAACCGGCTGGGCGTGGCCACCATCGCGGTCGGCGCGATCTCGTCCTACGACGACGTGAACTCGATCATCCTGGCCGGCCGGGCCGACCTGTGCGCGCTCGGCCGGGCCCACCTCTACGACCCGAACTGGACCCTGCACGCCGCGGCCGAGCAGGGCTACGATGGCCCGGCCGCGGACTGGCCCGACCCGTGGCGGGCGGGCAGCAGGCCGCCGCAGACCGGGCGCAGCGACGGCCCCCGCCCGCGGCTGCAGCTCATCCGGGAGGGCGAGCCCAGTGCTGTCCCGGGGGGACGACCCCCCCAAACCCCCCCGCTCGGCCGGCATCTTCGGTGGCGGCCCGCGACGCCGGTCCGGGCTGACGCCGCCCCCGTCCGTTCAGACTGAGGATTTTCCGGCCCGAGACCCCAGGAGAGCAGATGACGCTCGAGCGCGTGAACCCGCCGTCGCTGGCCCGGCCGTCCGGCTTCTCGCACGCGGTGGTCGCGGCGGGCGGGCGGCTGGTGTTCCTGGCCGGCCAGGTGGCGCTGGACGGCGACGGCGCGATCACCGGTGCGACGATGGCCGCGCAGTTCGAGCGGGCGCTGGCCAACCTGCTGCAGGCGCTGCGCGCGGCGGGCGGCGGGCCGGAGCACCTGGCCAGCCTCACCGTCTACGTGGTCGGCCTGGAGGACTACCAGCGGCAGAGCCGGGAGATCGGGCTGGCCTGGCGGCGGCTGGCCGGCCGGGAGTACCCGGCCATGGCCGCGGTCGGGGTCACCCGGCTCTGGGACCGGTCGGCGCTGGTCGAACTCCAGGGTTACGCGGTCATCCCGTGACCGCCTGCACATATTCACGGGCCGGGGCGGCCAGCCGCTCGCGCAGCGCGGCGAACGCCTGGTCGGCGCGCAGGCCGTTCCAGCCCGGCGGCAGCAGTTCGGCGGGCAGGCCGGGGTCGAGGAACGGCAGGCGGCGCCAGGCGGTCAAAGCCGAGACATAATCTTTGAACGCTTCGCGCTGACGTTCCCTGGCATCGTCGCGGGGGGACTCCCAGCGCGCCAGCACCGGCTCGGCCGAGTCGAGGAACGCCCGGTAGAGCTGCTGCAGCCGGTCTAGGTCCCACCACCGGCCGACCTGCTCGGCCGGGTCGCCGAACGCCACGTAGTCCGCGCGGAACAGGTCCACGTAGCCGGACAGCGCGTCGCGCTCCAGCACCTCGGCCGTCTCCGCGGCCAGGCGGGCCGGCGCGATCCAGACGCCCGCCGACACCGTGCCGAAGCCGAGCCAGGTCAGCCGGGAACGCAGCGCGTGGCGCCGCCGCCGCTGCGTCTCGGGCACGCTGAACACGGCCAGCACCCAGCCGTCGGCCAGCCGGGCCCGGGGGCGTTCGAAGATCCGCCGGTCGCCCTCGGCCAGGATCGCGCGGCCCGGGGCGGACAGCGCGTAGCCCGCGGCGCCGCCCCGGCGGCCGGGCTCGAGCACGCCGCGCTGCTTCAGCCGCGAGATCGACGACCGCACGGCCGACTCGTCGGCGCCGAGCCCGTCCATCAGCCGGATCAGCGAGGCCACGCTGAGCCAGCCGCCCGCGTCGCGCGCGTACAGGCCGTAGATCGTGACGATCAGCGCCCGCGGGGCCGCACCCGGGGCATCTTGCGCCTCCGTGAAGGTCGTCACGCAAGGAACATAGCGGAATACTGGAGTCGTCCGATCGGCGCCTGAGGGGATCCGGCCATGCAGCTCTCGCCGTCCGCGCACGTTGACACGTTCTGCCGGGACCACCTGCCGCCGGACGGCCTCTGGCCGGACCTGCGGTTCTCCCTGCCCGAGCTGCGCTACCCCGAGCGGCTCAACGCCGCGGCGGAACTGCTCGACGTGACCTCCGGCGAGCGCGGCGGCGGCCGTCCGTGCCTGCTGTCACCGGAGCTGACCTGGAGCTACGAGGACGTGGTGCGGATCTCCAACCAGATCGCGTGGGTGCTGACCGACGAGCTGAGGCTGGTCCCGGGGAACCGGGTGCTGCTGCGCGGCCCGAACCACCCCTGGCTGGCCGCGTGCTGGCTCGGGGTGCTGAAGGCGGGCGGGGTCGCGGTGGCCACCATGTCGCTGCTGCGCGCGGGAGAGCTGGCCGCGATCTGCGAGATCGCCCAGGTCCGGCTGGCGCTGTGCGATCACCGGTTCACCGCGGAACTCGCCGCCGCGGGCGTGGCCGGGCTGCAGGTGATCACCTACGGCGCGGCGCCCGAGGACGACCTGGTCCAGCGGGTCAAGCCGATGCCGCGCAACTTCTCGCCCGTGGACACGGCCGCCGACGACGTGGCCATGATCGCGTTCACCTCGGGCACGACCGGGCGGCCCAAGGCCACCATGCACTTCCACCGCGACCTGCTCGCGATCGCGGACACGTTCTCCGCCCGGGTGCTCAAGCCGCGGGCCGAGGACGTCTTCGCGGGCACCCCGCCGCTGGCGTTCACCTACGGGCTGGGCGGGCTGCTGGTGTTCCCGCTGCGGGCGGGCGCGGCCACCCTGCTGCTGGAGAAGGCCACCCCGGCCGAGCTGGCCGAGCAGATCGAAGCCCGCGGCGTCACCGTCCTGTCCACCGCGCCCACCGCCTACCGGGCGATGCTCGCCGCGGGCCAGGCCGGGCGGCTGCGCGGGCTGCGCCGGCCGGTCTCGGCCGGGGAGCACCTGCCCGCCTCGACCTGGCAGGCGTTCTACGACGCGACCGGCGCGGCGATCATCGACGGGATCGGCAGCACCGAGATGCTGCACATCTTCATCTCCTCCGCCGACGAGCAGATCCGCCCCGGGTCCACGGGCCGGGTCGTGCCCGGGTACGAAGCCGCGATCCTGGACGACGAGGGCAAGCTGGTACCGGACGGCGAGCCGGGGCGGCTGGCAGTCAAGGGCCCCACCGGCTGCCGCTACCTGGCCGACGACCGGCAGCGTTCCTACGTCCAGGACGGCTGGAACCTGACCGGCGACACCTACCTGCGCGACGCCGACGGCTACTTCTGGTACCAGGCGCGTTCCGACGACATGATCATCTCCGCGGGTTACAACATCGCCGGGCCGGAGATCGAGGAAGTCCTGCTCGGCCACCCGGACGTGGCCGAATGCGGCGTGGTCGGCGTCCCGGACGAGGCGCGCGGGCAGATCGTCAAGGCCTACGTGGTGCTGCGCGCGGGCGCGACGGGCGACGAGGCCAAGGCCGCCGAACTCCAGGACTACGTGAAGCGCCAGATCGCGCCCTACAAGCATCCGCGCGCGGTGGAGTTCCTGGCCACGCTGCCCCGGACCACGACCGGCAAGCTGCAGCGCTTCCGCCTGCGCGCCCGCGACGAGACCGGCTAGACCTCCAGGAGCACCGGGATGATCATGGGGCGGCGGCGGTAGTTGTCGCTCACCCAGCGGCCGAGGGTGCGCCGGACCAGCTGCTGGAGCTGGTAGGAATCGCTGATCCCCTCCGCGGCCGCCCGGGCCAGCGCCTCCTCGATCCGCGGCCGGACCTCCCCGAAGGCCGAGTCGTCGATCCCGGACCCGCGGGCGTGGATCTCCGGCCCGGCGACGAGCTTGCCGGTGGTGGAGTCGACCACGACCACCACGGAGACGAAGCCCTCGTCACCGAGGATCCGCCGGTCCTTCAGCGACGCCTCGGTCACCTCGCCGACCGACAGCCCGTCCACGTACACGTAGCCGCACTGGACCTTGCCCGTGACCAGCGCCCGGCCGTCCACCAGGTCGACGACCACGCCGTCCTCGGCGATCACGATGTTCTCCTCGGGCACGCCAGTCAGCGCGGCCAGTTCCGCGTGCGCTTTCAGGTGCCGCCACTCGCCGTGCACCGGCACGAAGTTGCTGGGCCGGGTCAGGTTCAGCACGTAGAGCAGTTCGCCGGCGGGCGCGTGCCCGGACACGTGCACCATCGCGTTGCCCCGGTGCACCACCCGCGCGCCGAGCCGGGTCAGGTCGTTGATGATCCGGGACACCGCGGTCTCGTTCCCCGGCACGAGCGACGAGGCGAGGATCACGGTGTCGCCCTCGGCGATCCGGATCGGGTGATCGCGCCCGGCCATCCGGGCCAGCGCGGACATCGGCTCACCCTGCGACCCGGTGGAGATCAGCACGATCCGCTCGGGCGGCATCTCCTCGGCGTCCTTCAGGTCGACCAGCAGCCCGCCGGGCACCGAGGGGACGCGCAGGTAGCCGAGCTCGCGGGCCACGCCCATGTTCCGGACCATCGAACGCCCGACCAGCGCCACCTTGCGCCCGTGCGCGACCGCGGTGTCCATGACCTGCTGCACCCGGTGCACGTGGCTGGCGAAGCAGGACACGATGATCCGCTGCTTCGCGGCGGCGAACACCTCGGACAGCACCGGGCCGATCGCGGCTTCGGTGGTCACGATGCCGGGGATCTCCGCGTTGGTGGAGTCCGACATCAGCAGGTCCACGCCCTCGGTGCCGAGCCGCGCGAAGCCGCCCAGGTCGGTCAGCCGCCCGTCCAGCGGGAGCTGGTCCATCTTGAAGTCGCCGGTGTGCAGGACCAGGCCCGCGCGGGTGCGGATGGCGACCGCGAGCGCGTCGGGGATGGAGTGGTTGACCGCGAAGAATTCCAGGCCGAAGGGCCCGAACGTTTCCCGGTCGCCCTCGCTCACCTCGCGCGTCTCGGGCGTCAGCCGGTGCTCGGTCAGCTTGCTCGCCACCAGGGCCAGCGTGAGCTTGGACCCGACCAGGGGCAGGTCGGACCGTTGCCGCAGCAGGTACGGCAGGGCGCCGATGTGGTCCTCGTGCGCGTGCGTGAGCACGACCGCCTCGATCTGGTCGAGCCGGCCCTCCAGGTAGGAGAAGTCCGGCAGGATCAGGTCGACGCCCGGCTGGTCCGGCTCGGGGAACAGCACACCGCAGTCGACGATCAGCAGCCGGCCCGCGTGCTCGAACACGGTCATGTTCCGGCCGATCTCGCCCAGCCCGCCCAGGCCGACGATGCGCAGCCCTTCGCGGTCGAGCGGCGGCGGCGGCCCGAGTTCTGGGTGCGGGTGGCTCACCGGAGCTTCACGCCGCCCGCCACCAGGTCCGTGCGCAGCCGCTCGGTCTCGGCGGGCGTCGCGTCGGCCAGCGGCGGGCGCACCGGGCCGCCGGGCAGGCCCAGCATGGCCAGGGCCGCCTTGGTCGAGATCGTGCCCTGCATGCGGGTCATGCCGGTGTAGACCGGCAGCAGCTCACGGTGGATGGCCAGGGCGACGCCCACGTCACCGCCCAGGTAGTTGTTGATCATCTCGTGCAGCCGGTCGCCGACGACGTGGCCGTGCACGCTGACGAACCCGGCCGCGCCGACCGAGAGCCAGGGCAGGTTGAGCATGTCGTCGCCGCAGTAGAAGACCAGCCCGGTGCTGGCCATGACCACCGATCCCGCGCCGAAGTCGCCCTTGGCGTCCTTGACCGCGATGATCCGCGGGTGCTCGGCCAGCTGGACCAGGGTCTCGGTGGCGATCGCGGTGCCCGTCCGGCCCGGGATGTCGTAGAGCATCACCGGCAGGCCCGTGGTGTCGGCCACCCGGGTGAAGTGCGCCACCAGCCCGTGCTGCGGCGGCTTGTTGTAGTACGGCGTGACCACGAGCAGCCCGTCCGCGCCGGCCTGCTCGGCCTGGCGGGCCAGCTCGCAGGTGTGCGCGGTGTCGTTGGTGCCGACCCCGGCCACGACGCTGGCCCGGTCGCCCACGGCCTCGACCACGGCGCGCAGCAGCCGGTCCTTCTCCGCGTCGCTCGTGGTCGGCGACTCGCCGGTCGTTCCGCTGATCACCAGGCCGTCGTTGCGCATGTCCCCGACCAGGTACTCGGCCAGCCGGGCGGCACCGTCGTAGTCGACCGCCCCGTCACCGGTCATCGGCGTGATCATCGCGGTGAGCATCCGGCCGAACGGGGCCCGGCCGCCCTCTGGCGTTGTCGTTTCTGTCATGCATCGAACGCTACCGGCCGGCGACGTCAGGGGGTACTGCCGGCACGCGGCGCCTAGCCCTAGTCACCGCGCGTGCCCAGCCGGTGAGAGCGGCCCGCCCGTGCCCCGGCCCCGTGCGACGGCACCGTGGGCCGGCCCCGTGCGCCGGCCCCGTGCGCCGGCCCCGTGCGCCGGCCCCGTGCGACGGCACCGTGGGCCGGCACCGTGGGCCGGCCCCGTGCGCCGGCCCCGTGCGCTGGCCCCGTGCGCCGGCACAGCCAAAATAAAGACGCGGCGACGTGAGCTCGGGGGTACCCACGTCGCCTGCGTCTGTCTGATTATCGTCCGCCATTGCACGCGGCGTTACGCGTTGTGTACAAATCGCTGAACACCCGCTGCGGCAAGCCATTCAGCGCCGGAACCCGGCCATGCCCGGCGTCAAACTTCGCCCCGGCCGGCGCCGCACCTGAGCCAGGCCGAGCGCCGGACCTCGGTCACCCTCAGCGGCGAACCGGCGGCGCGCTCGGAGGACGCGCCGTCAGCCCGCTCGCTGACCCGGCGCGGTCCGTGCGGCGTGCGCAAATCCTCTGGCTGTCCACAGGCTGCGCGGCCGTTATCCTCCGCGTACCCGCGCTTATCCACTGCTCCATCCACATCGCGGTCCACACGGCTCCACCGGTCAGCCCCGCCGCCCGATCCCGCGCGGCGGCGGGCCGTCCGGGAGCGTCCGGCTCCCCCGCCCGGTCGTCACGGACCGAGTGCTAGCGGATGCGGCGAGTGCCCTGATGCGTCACAATGGGAAACTACGACGAGGCCCCTCCATGTATGAGATGGAGGGGCCTCGCTCGGTCGCACAGCCCAGCATGCCGATTGCTCAGCTGCCGGTCACCCGGCCGCTGTCCGCTGCCGACCCGGCCACGAGCGTCGGATCCCCGCCTGGAACTCCGGTTTCCCGGGGCTCTTCTTGCGTTCCGGAGTTTCCCCCGGAGTTCCGGGGTCACCCCCGGATCGGCATCCGTGCTTCGTGGTGAGTGCTTTTCTACTGCCTCGTAACCGGCCCGCACAAGGCCTTTCGGCCAGCAATCTCAAGATTCTTTGGCCATCCACAGGACACCTGTTGTTATCCCCCACGTACACCGTCTATCCACCGCTTGTCCACCGATCCGTCCACACGCGGATCCACAGGCGATGGCTAACGGCCGCCCGTCCCGCCCGCCGACAGGTCCGACCAGCGCGGGGCCAGCTCGTCGGCGAACGCGGCGGCCAGGAACTGGTGGCCGCGGCTGTTGGGGTGCATGCGGTCCGGGCTGTAGAAGTCGGGGTCGGCGACATCCGGCAGCGACCAGACGTCGAGGCAGACGACGCCGTAGGACTCGGCCTGCTCGCGAATGATGTCGCTGGCCTGCCGGGTACGTTCGCGGGCGATCTCCGTCATCTCCGGCGACAGCGACATGATCCTCGTGAGGTCAGGGAGCGTGCTGGTCAGAACCTTCGCCTCGGTCGCAGCCAGGGCTTCGAGGAGCTGGCCCAGCCCGGACTTAAAACTCAGTTCGTCAAACCCCCGGGCGCGGATGTCGTTCATGCCAACGGTCACGCTGAGCAGGTCAGGCTGAGCCGCAACGGCCACGGGCAATTGTTTGCTGAGCACCTCGCTCACGGTCGCACGGTCCACGGCCAGGTTGGTCAGCCGGCACCGGACAGCCGTCCGAACACTCAAAATGTCGGCCAGCCGCTGCGCCCAGCCAGCCCCGCGCCCGTCCGGCCCCGCATCTCCCAGCCCAGCCGTGAGGCTGTCCCCGAGGGCGACATAGGTGGACCAAGTCAAGTGCACCCCTCCTTGCGTTCGGCGGTGCAGCTGTGTTCCAATACTCCGCCACTTCAAACAGTCCCGCACTGACGGCGCCTGAGCAACCCGCAAGCCGGGCCCGTGGCGACCGCATTCCCGGCACAGCAGGAGATCCAAGCGCGGCCTGGTGCCGTTACCGCCGGTCAGAACCTCAAAGGGCGGCCCTCGGGATCGGCGTTCTCCCGCAGATCCACGCCGTTAAATCTGGTCGCGGAACAGCTGGCAAATTCGATGCCCGACGGCATGCGGACGCCCGCACTTCCTTGATCGTAATCTTCACGTGCCGGCCGTGCCCGGCGAGCCGCCCAAGCCGGGATCATTAGCTCGTAATCCCCTGGCCCGGCGCGCGCTGCGTCACCGGTGCGAACTCCCGCAGCCGCTCTCAGCACCGGGCCCGGCGGCCGCGGGAAGGCCCCACGCGATCGCCGATCATGGTGGCGGTGCCCGCCTGGATGCTGACCGCCGCCGAAGTACCGCCACTAGGCGGCGTGGGCGGGTGGGGGGCTGTGGCTGCGCAGGACGCGGTCGCCGTGCCGGCTGGTGGCGGTGACGGTGCCGTCGGGGAACAGCGCGATGCGCCAGCCCCAGCGGTGCACGGCGACCAGGTGGTGAAAGGTGCATAGGAGCAGCAGGTTGGTCAGCCGGGTCGGGCCGCTCTCAGAGCGCGGGATGATGTGGTGCGGCTGGCATCCCGCGGGTGGCTGGTCGCAGCCCGGAAAGCGACAGCACCGGTCGCGCAAGATGACCAGCCGGCGCAGGTGCGCCGGGATGGTCTCGGTCGCGGCGCCGGTGTCCAGCGGGAGGCTGACCGACGCGGCGGGCCGCCCCAGCAACCCCGTGCGCAGGTACGCGGCTAGGCCGCGGGGTCCGGACAGCAGGTCGGCGGCGCGGGCCAGCAGGAGCTGCCGGATCGCGTGCTCGGCCCGCTGGCGCCGGGCGGCATCGGCCAGACCGGCGGGCCCGTGCGGGTCGTCGCGGTCGGGCCCGGGCCGGCCCTGCTTGGCGTCGCGGCGGTGGAGCAGGGCGGCGGCGAGCTGGTCCAGGACGTCGGGGTCCACGTCGCCGGTGACCACCGGGACGATCGTCGCGTCACAGTCATAGCCGGGCCCGGCCGCCGGCCCCGCCCAGGCCGTCTCGGCGGCGTCGGCGCCGGGCAGACCGCGCAGCTGATCGAGGGTCATCTGGAGCATGATCTGCGTTGGCTGGCCGGCCCGGTCGGGCAGGCCTCCGGCCGCGACCAGGCGCCGACACGCCTCCTCGAGCGCGTCATGGCGGATCTGGTCGGGGCTGCGCCGGTCCTCCGGCCCCGACCGCTTGCCCAAAGCCTCGAACACCGCGGTCACCGCCGCCGCGCACTGCGGGGTCAAGTCCCCGGTCAGCCGCCCCGCGCCGCCGAGCGTCGTGCCCAGCCGCACGCTCCGGTCGGCGAACCCGTCGCGGTCGCGGTCGGGACGGGCGGTGCGCCCCCGGATCTCCTCCGCCAGCGCGGCCAGGTCGGCCAGGGTCGCCCCGCCCGCCGCCGCGCCCAGCAGAATCTGGTCCGCGCCAGCGCGGGCGTCCTCGGGCAGCTTGTCCGACAGGTCGCAGACCGTCCGCGCCCACGACTCGGAGATCTCGCCTCCAGCCAGGGCATCCGCCACGGCGGGGTGGGCCTTGAGGCGACGCATCCACCCCACCGCGCCGGCCGCGGCACCGTCGGTCATCTGGCACTGGCCCTTGAGCCAGGCCCGCGGCGAGCCGTGGCCGTCGTCTTCGTAGCCGCACCGGGCGTGGAACGCGGCGAGCAACCGGGCACGCGCGGCGGTGTGCAGGGCGTGGGCGTGCTCGAGGGCACGCAGGCAATCGGCCTGCTCGGCCGTGGTCAAGTCCGCGGGGTCGGCGCCAGCGGCCAGCCAGCCCAGCGCGGCACGAGCCGCCGCGGCCGCGTCGGCGGCGCTGGCGGGCGCTGGGGGCGGCTGGCCGGCTAAGCACATGTCTTCGGGGTCTCCCTGGGCTGAGGCTGCGACGATCGAGGACCGGACGGGTCGGTGTCCGCCCATGGTCGTCCGACTCCGGCTTGCTTACTGCTACGGCGACATTCTTCGATTGCTAGTTCGAGCATATCGAGCGGGTCCGACAGTTCTGCGCCCCTCAGCGCAGCGGCCGGGAAGTTTTTCATGATTTTTAGATCCAGCAGGTTCTGGCGCTCATAGCGCGATGATCACGGATTGACGTTGCCGCAGTGGGGCTGACCAGCCGCGCGCCCAGGCGCACGAACGCCGGTGGCACGACATACGGGGACACCTGCCCTCGCTACGGCCCCAGGCCTCGCGCCTAGTGCGCCCCCTCACGAGACCAGGCCGCCGTGCGCTTATAACACGTTGCGGCGGCCAACTCCCGGCATTTGAGGCGTGCCGACTAGGCCTGACAGGACGAAACCAAACAAAAGAAGGATGAAGAGGCTGCCGTAGTACGTGTCGAAAAAGGCGATGGCCAGTCCAGGCAATGCGATGATCGCGCTCCCGACCCAGGCGATAGCCTTCCAGCTGACCCGTCTGGCGCGCACTGGCGCGGCGGGCTGGCGTGACGGCGGGACGGCCGCTCGCCCGGCCGGGATGGCCGCGGTGGCGCCTGCCAGTTCGGCATAGGTCCTCGACTCAAGCGCTTGGCCCGCTCGCCTGGTCATCTCGTCCTTGCTCAGCCGGCCCTGCACGAACGCGGTCTTGAGGGCATCAATCACCCGCTCGCGGTCCGCGTCGGAGGCTCGCAGGTGACCGCCGCCGGCCGCCCACCCGGCGAAGGAATCCTGCGGTCCCACCGCCACGGGCACCTCCCAGCCGACGTGACAAAGCCTGACGGGTCTGTCCCAGCCGATCACATCTGTCGTCGTGGCCTGCCCTTTGATGATAAGCGCGGCCCAGCCCGGCGCGCGGTACGGCGTCACCGGCTACCTTCAGCGCCGACCCGCCCGGTACCGGGGAGTGATACCGGCTCTAGGCGGCGCTCTCGGTCAGGTAGGCGGCCCACTGCGGGTCGCCGTCGTGGGCGGCGCCGATCAGGCGCCAGTGCGCCCCGCGGGGGACGGCGGGGACGCAGCTGAGGCTCCAGCCCAGTTCCT
>Ga0102924_1005668_pt1 | contig 11998 bp, 10 predicted proteins | sample PaiPotPPM11metaG_FD_80116 | JGI IMG/M metagenome (GOLD analysis project Ga0102924, IMG submission 80116) | Iron sulfur acid spring bacterial and archeal communities from Banff, Canada, to study Microbial Dark Matter (Phase II) - Paint Pots PPM... ... | reverse complement strand
CGGGGCGCCATGGCGCCCCGGCATCTGTTGGAAGGCAAAGATCTGAACACCGACGACTTCAACAGCCACCCGGTGGGCGACGGGCCGTACCGGTTCGTCGAATGGCGCAAGGGTGACCGGGTCGTGCTGCAGGCCAACGACCGGTACTACGCCGCGCGTCCGCCGATCCGCCAGATCGTGTTCCGGATCATTCCGGATCCCGTCGTCCGGACCCAGGCGCTGCGCACCGGCGACATCGACGTGCTGGAAGGCCCGCCGACCGACGAGCTGGACCGGCTCAAGACCGACAAGCAGTTCGCGGTCATCGGGGCGTACACGCCGAGCTACCAGTACTTCGGCTTCCGCCTCGACCGCGCGCCGTTCAGCGACGTGCGCGTCCGCCGCGCCCTCTCGTATGCGATCGACTTCGACGCGATCGTGCGGAAGGTGCTGCGCAGTTACGCGGTGCGCGCGACGGGACCGATTCCGCCCACGAGCTGGGCGTACACGCCGAAGGTGACGATCTACCCGTACAATCCGGCGAAGGCGAAGCAGCTGCTGTCCGAAGCCGGGTTCGCGCCGGGCGCCGACGGCATCATGCAGAAAGGCGGGCAGCCGTTCCGCTTCTCGCTCAAGGGGGATCAGGGCGATCAGGCGGTCCGCGACTCGGCCGTCATCATTCAGTCCGATCTCGCCCGCGTCGGCGTCCAGGCCGACATCCGGCTGCTCGACTGGCCCACGTTCGTCCGCCAGCTGTTCGCATCCGATTTCGAAGGCATTCTCGTCGGCTGGACGGGGCACCCCGATCCCGACCCGTTCAACTACACGATCTGGCACTCCAGCCAGTGGAACGGCCGCAACTTCGCCCACTACAAGAGCGCCGACGTCGACCGGCTCCTCGAAGAGGCGCGCGGCACGCTCGACCGCGCGAAGCGCCGGGAGATCTACGTGAAGTTCCAGCAGACCCTCGCGGACGACGCGCCTTACGTCTGGGGCTACTATCCCAAAGAAATGTACGCGTACCGTCGCGAGCTCAAGGGGCTGTCGCTCGTCCCGTCACAGGGCGCGCTGTACCGCTCGCTCCGGACCGCCTCCTGGGGACCGTAGCCGGCACGGGCACTCGCCCGACCGCGCCGGGCGCCGGCGCCTCGTCATCCTAAGCGGACTGTGGGCGCGTACGCGCTTCGCCGGCTGATCGGCGCCGTCCCGATGCTGCTCGGGGTGTCGGTGCTGCTGTTCGTGCTGCTGCACCTGGCCCCGGGCGGACCGGAAGCGGCGCTGCTCGGCGGCGACATCTCGAAAGAGGCCGCCGCGGCCGTCCGGCACAGCCTCGGCCTCGATCAACCGCTGCCGGTGCAGTACGTCCGGTGGCTCGGGAGCGCGGCCCGAGGGGATTTCGGCCGGTCCTACCTCCAGGGCGCGCCCGTCGCGCGCGTCATTGACGAGCGCCTCGGCGCGACCGCGGAGCTCGCCGGCGGCGCGCTCGCGCTGGCCGTGGTCGTCGCGGTCCCGCCCGGCATCCTCTCCGCGACGCGGGCCAACTCATGGCTCGACCGGTCCGCGACCGGCGTCGCGCTCGCCGGCGTCTCGTTCCCCAGTTTCTGGCTCGGGATCCTGCTGATCTTGCTGTTCGCGAGCACCCTCCGCTGGCTTCCCTCCTCCGGAATGAGCAGCTACGGCCTCGAGGGAAACGTCGCCGACCGTCTTCGTCACGCGATTCTGCCGGTCGTCACGCTCGCCGGCACCCAGCTGGCGGCCTTCCTCCGGTTCACGCGGTCGAGCCTTCTCGAATCGCTTCATCAGCCGTTTGTGTCCGTCGCTCGCGCGAAGGGGCTCCGCGAGCGGGTCGTGCTGCTGCGCCACGCGTTCCGAAACGCGCTGCTCCCGCTGATCACGCTGCTCGGGCTCTCGATCCGGTTCCTCGTCGGCGGCGCGGTGCTGACCGAGACGGTCTTTGCCTGGCCCGGGATCGGCCGCCTGGCCGTGGACGCCGTCACCGCGCGGGACTATCCGCTGCTGCTCGGCCTCAACATGCTCCTCGCGCTCGTCGTGATCGGCGCCAACGTGCTGACGGACGTCCTCTACTCCATCGCGGATCCGCGCATCGCATGGCGGTGACCTCGGGGGCGCTGCGCCCGCCGGACCGCGACCCCCATCTGGCCAACGGGCGGCAACTGGGGCGCGCCCGGGTCCGGCGCGGGACCCTCGCCGCGGCCGGCGTGACGTTCGCGCGCAACCGGCTCGCGCTGGCCGGCGCGATCGTCTTCGCGGCGATCGGCCTCGCCGCGGTGTTCGCGCTCCGGCTCGCGCCGTACCCGTATGCGCTTCAGGACCTCGATCACCGCCTCGAGCCGCCGAGCGCGGCGCACCTCCTCGGCACCGACGGCTTCGGCCGGGACGTGCTGAGCCGCATCGTCGTCGGCGCGCGGGCGTCGCTCGCTACGGGCATCGTGGCGACCGGCGTGGCGCTGGTCGTCGGCACGCTCGTCGGCATCGCGGGCGGCTACTTTCTCGGCACCACGGACCTGTGGCTCACGCGGCTCACCGAGCTCGCCCTCGGCATCCCCCCGCTCTTTCTCGTGCTGCTGATCATCGCGCTGTTCGGGCCGAGCCTCCGCAACACGATCCTCGTGATCGGCCTGGTGTACTGGCCGCCGACCGCGCGCATCATCCGCGGGGAGGCGCTGCGCCTGCGGCAGCACCAGTTCATCGAGGCCGCCCAGGCGCTCGGCGCGTCCGCGGCGCGCGCGCTGTGGCGGCACGTCTTTCCCAATCTGCTGCCGGCCCTGATCGTACAGGCCACGCTCTTCATGGCCGACGCGATCCTCATCGAATCGGGGCTCTCGTACCTCGGCGTCGGCATCCAGCCGCCCCTGCCGTCCTGGGGCAACATGCTGGTGGATGGCCGCCGCTACGTCGACAGCGCGTGGTGGATCGCCACGTTCCCCGGCACCGCGATCTTCCTGACCGTGCTCAGCATCAACCTCGTCGGCGACGGCCTGCGCGACGCGCTCGATCCGTACCGGCGCTAATTTCACGGCTGCCAAGGAGACCGGCATGAAGGTACGCGTGGGTGACGTGAGCTTATATTACGAGACGGCGGGCCAGGGCCCGCCCTGCGTGCTCGTCCACGGCGGCCCCGGGGTCGGGCACCCCGGACGCCTGACCCAGTACGCGCCGCTCGGCGACCTCGTGCAGCTGATCGCCTACGACCACCGCGGGCACGGCCGCTCGTCCAAAGCGCCCGAAGAAACGTACACGCAGGAGCAGCTCGCCCGCGACCTCCACGGGCTGTGCGGGGCCCTCGGCATCGACCGGCCGATTCTCCTTGGCGCGTCCGCCGGCGGGTTCATCTCGCTCATCTACGCGACGGCGCACCCTGCCTCACCGCGGGCGCTGATCCTCGTCGGTACCTCCCCAAGCAGGGCGTTCATGCCGCGCGCCACCGCCAACATGGAACGCCTCGGAACGCCGCCGATGCGCGATGCCTACCGCCGCCTCTGGGACGGCTCGATCGACGATCCGGCGGAGTTTCAGCGGGCGTTTGAGACGATTCAGCCGATGTACTACCACGACAAACGGCGGGCGCCGGCGTCGCTCGCGGGCCGGGATTTCGACCCGGTGACGCGCCGGGCGCTGATCCGCGACTACGCGCGGTACGACGTGCGCGACGGCCTCGGCCGGATTCGCGTCCCGACCTGGGTGGGAGTCGGCCGCCACGACTGGATCTGCCCCGTACCGGAATCGGAAGAGATCGCCCGCCGGATCCCCGGCGCGGAACTGCACGTGTTCGAGCACAGCGGCCACTCACCGCAGGCCGAGGAGACGGCGGCGTTCATGGAGGGCGTGCGCGCCTTCCTCAGCCGGCAGGTGCTCACCGCATCATAGCCCCGCGAGGAGGAGACGATGGCGACCGCACGCACGTCGAACGCCCGCAAGTCCGTGGAGCAGGAATACCGGTACGAGCACCTCACCTGGCCCGAGATCAACGAGGCCGTCGCGATGAACAAGGTGGTCGTCCTGCCCGTCGGGTCGACCGAGCAGCACGGCCATCACCTGCCGCTCGACGTCGACGCGAAACTGAGCAGCGCCGTCGTCTACGAGGCCGCGCGCCGGTCGCCGGCGGAGATGCTGGTCCTCCCGCCCGTCGCCTACGGCTACTGCCATCACGTGATGGACTTCCCCGGCACCATCAACATCGAGCCGAGCACGTTGGTGAAATTTCTGCTCGACATCACCCGCTCCGCCGCCTACCACGGCTTCAAGCGCATCGTCGTCGTCAACGGGCACGGCTCCAACCACCCGCTCGTAGAAGAGGTCGGCCGGCAGACGATCCTCCAGACCGACGCGCTCTGCCTGACGCTCTCCTGGTGGCAGCTCGTCGCCGAACGGTGGAACCGCGAGTGGCGCGAGTCGGTGCTGCCCGGGGGCTGCGCGCACGCGTGCGAGCTCGAGACGGCGATGTACCAGCACATCGATCCGGACCGCGTCCGCGCGGAGAAGATACGAAACGAGCTTGCGGCGTTCATGGCGCTGCCGGGCGCCGAGCGGTGGCACACCGTCGATCTGACCGCGTCGTCGCCGGCGGCGATCGTGGAGTGGACCTCCACCTACACGGAGAGCGGCGTGATCGGCGAAGCCAAACGCGCGACGGCGGAGAAAGGCCGCCACGTCTTCGAGCACGCTGTCACGCAGATGGTCGAGATGGTGCGCTGGTTCCGGACGCGGCCCCGGCCCGAGCGCCGCGACCACCACGCGACGCCGCCAAGCTTCGCCCTGCCGTTCGGCTGGTAGGCTACGCTCGTCACGGGTCGGCCTACTCACGACTACCCGGAAGTTTGTCGACAGCACCCCCTCCGTCCGCGAGGATCGCGAGCGATAGCAGAGAGCTACAGTTGGGCGAGCGCTTGCTCGGGATTTAGGACCTGGACTTTGTCTGTCTGCGGAAAGTGCTTAAGGTCGCTTGTAACGATTTGGGTTCTGCCCGCGGTCTCGGCGGCAGCATAGACGACGTTATCCGCCGGATCCGAGGATACGTCAGATGTGAATCCCGGCGACACGAGGATTCCTTTCTTTCGGATTACTGCTATGAGTCGCCCAATGTTTAGGTTCCGAAGTTTCAACTCGTTCAGGACCTCTGTGTACTCGGCGAGGATGTCCTCCGAGTACACCCAGTCGAACGCCGGAATCTCCGAACGTCGCCATGCGTCTAGGAGCGCCGCCGACGGATTTACTTCGCCGGCGGGTGCTTGCTTGTCTCGGCTGAAGAAGGCCCGGATGCCACGGCATAGCGTGCTGGTGTCGATAACGTACCTCGGACGTCTACGGCGGCCGGACCGTGACAACCGCCTCGTCCGCCTTCCTGGACCGCCTGCGTGCTCGTACCGTCTCAATCGCCGCATCCAGGTGCTCGTCGGAAATGCGTTTCTCTCGCATTTCTCGGCTGAGATCGGTCACAGCCTCGTGGAACAGGGTTCTCCAATTGTCTTTCGGCCTGCCGCGCTGGACGTGGAGGAGTTCGTTTCTCAGGGAGACCGCCGTCCCCAAGCACTGCCACAGCGGAGCGATATCAAAAACCAACTCCGGCCACAGGCGCGCACCCTTCTTGTCCCGGGACCCAAAGCGGACAACAAACCATCGCGGACGCCGCCCAAGAAGCGCCTGATACTGAGGCCTTAGGCGCGCAACAGCCTTCGCGACGACCACTTGGCGTACACCTAGCTCCTTAAACGAGTGAGCAAAAAAGAAATCGCATAACGACCGCTCGTCAAGAAGCCGCAGACTACCTCTGCCGCGACCATGCCTGGCGGGGCGGACGGCGCCCGTTTCAAGGAACCGGTCAAGTTCCCTGGCAGTGAGGCCCCAAGCTGCGCACAATTGCTTGATCTTCCCGACCTGGATGAGGAGCGCGGAACTGATTGTACTATTCCTCCTCCCGATAATGTAACAGTTTATATATTCCATTATTGCCATCAATCAACGACATGTCAAGAGAGAGTGGTCGGCCTAAACAGGCCGCGGGGATATCAAGTCCCGCAGTTGACCTTCGACCTTCGACGCTAGTTCCCGGGCCTCATCAGCTTCCCGGAGCAGCCCGTCGATCGCCGCGCGCAGCGCCCGCAGGAGCTCGGCCCGATCGAGCGAACGCACAAGGGTCTCCTGGAACGGTGTCGCGACCTCGGCGGGCAGATCATCGTACCCCCTGCCCTGCGCCATCGGCAGGCCGCGGCGGCGGCATGCCAGTGTGAGGCCGATCTCCCGCAGTTCGCCGATCCAGTGCTGCGCCTGCCAGAACCGGCTCCGCTCCACGCAGAACCGCGCGCGCACCGCGTGGTGCACGCCCAAGCCGAAGAGGTGCGACGCGGACGGCGGCTCCGCGCGGGGGTGCTCGACGGCGCTTCCGAACAGCAGCTTGAACTTCGGCCCGCGGGCGCCGAACGCGGCCGCCGGCGCGAACGACAGATCAACTTGAAGCGCGCCGGGAAACAGAAACACGCGATAGCTCGCCGCGCCGGTGAGGAGATCGAAGAGGTGCACCGCGCCGTGCTCGCGCTCGAGCCGGGGCGTCCAGTCGGCGAGCACCTCGCCGGGAGACGCGCCCTCCCCCACACCGAAGCCGAGGTCGAGATCCGACCAGCGATCACCCGGCCCGTGGGCGGCGGACCCGATCGCCGCCCCCGCGACGATGCGCCGGTCGGCGCGCGCCATCGCGAGGGTCCGGTCGCGGACGCGGTCGCGCTGCTCCACGGTAAACATCAGCCGGTCACCGTGAGCCGCTTGGCTACGACCGAGGCGCGCAGTCGCGAGGACCGGCGCTAGGTCTTGGCGATCCCGAGCGGCTGCGCCGGCCGGACCTGGTGGGGCACCCGCGGCTTGATCGGCCGGACCCGCAGCTCGCGGATGATCTCGACGAACTCGGCGGCGCCGGCGGCAAGCGCCTTCTCGCCCTTGTCCGCGGTCGCGTGCGTCGGGTCACCCTTGATCCGTTGGTCGAGTCCGCGCTCCAGTACTCGGTCATCCAGAGCGGGTTCTTGAACGCGGGGTCGGGCTTGCGGCCGGCGACGTCACCCGCGATTCGCGCACGGCGTTGAAGGCGACGCGCACGTCGGCGAGATCCCACCAGGACGTGTACGCGCAGTGCACGTCCGGCCGCTCGACCACGGTGATCCGGGCCGCTATCTCCACGAGCGGCCGGTTGCTGCCGTGCCCGTTGACCATCAGCATCTTCGTGAACCCGTGATGCGCGAGGCTGCGGGTGATGTCGGCGAGGTATTCGACAAACGTGTTCCAGCGGATCGTCAGGGTGCCGGGAAAGTCCATGTGGTGCGGGCTGTAACCCACCCGGACGCACGGCAGCAGGGCGATCTCGTCCGGGGCGAGCCGCGCCGCCCGCTCGCAGAACGCGGACGCGATGACGACGTCGGTGTCCACCGGGAGGTGCGGCCCGTGGTCTTCAATCGTGCCGACGGGAATCAGCGCGACCCGTCCCGCGCGAACGGCGTCGTTCACCTCTTCCCAGGTCATGTGCTCGTACAGATAGGGCTGCTTCGGCATGGGTGCTGTCCCTGCATTTCGCTGCGGCCTGGTCCGGCCGTCGATCACATCGTTCGGATGCGTGGATCCAAGACGTCCCGAAGGCCGTCGCCGAGGAGATTGAACCCCAGCACGGTCACCGCGATCGCGACCCCCGGCAGCACGGCGATCCACGGGTCGAGCAGCATGTACTGGCGGGCGGTGCTGAGCATCAGGCCCCACGACGCGGTCGGCGGCTGCGTCCCGAGGCCGAGGAAACTGAGCGCGGCCTCCGTCAGGATGGCCGTCGACAGCGAGACGGTCGTCTGGACGAGCAGCGGCGCCGAAACGTTCGGCAGCACGTGGCGAACGATGATGATCGCGTTCGACGCCCCAATCGCCCGCGCGGCTTCGATGTACGGCAGCCCGATCACCGCCAGCGTCGGGCCCCGGGCGATCCGGGCGAAGGTCGGCGCGTAGACGATGCCGATCGCGATCATCGCGTTGGTGAGGCTCGGGCCGAGGACGCTCGTGAGCGTGATCGCCAGCACGAGGGCCGGCATCGAGAACAGCACGTCCATGACGCGCATCGTCGCGTTGTCAAGCCAGCCGCCGTAGAAGCCCGCGGCGATACCGGAGGAGGCGCCGAACACCAGCGCGATCACGACCGCGAGCCCGCCGACGTAGAGCGAGACGCGGGTGCCGAAGATCAGGCGGCTGAGCTCGTCGCGGCCCAGCTCGTCGGTGCCGACCGGATACGGACCGCCGGGCGCGAGCAGCGGCTGCGCGATTTGCGACACCGGATTGTACCGGGTGAGGAGCGGCGCCGTGACGGCGATGAAGACGGTGAGCCCGATGACCACCGCGCCGACGACGGCCGTCGGATTGCGGCGCGCCAGGCGCGCCAGGCGCGCCACGCGGACCGCCGCCCCCGCGTCCCGGCTCATTCGTAGCGGATCCGGGGATCGAGCGACGTGTAGAGGAGATCGACCGCGAGGTTAACGGCCGCGAACGTCACCGCGAACAGCATCACCGTCCCCTGGACGACCGGATAGTCCCGTTGATAGACGCCGTTCAGCAGCATCCAGCCCAACCCGGGCAGGCCGAAGATTTGCTCGGTGATCACGACCCCGCCGAGGAGAAAGCCGGTCTGCAGCCCCAGCACCGTGATGATGGGAATGAGGGCGTTGCGCAGCGCGTGCCGGAGCAGCACCGTGCCGCCGCGCAGCCCCTTGGCCCGGGCGACCTTCACGTATTCCTGCCCGAGGACCTCCAGCATCGACGACCGGGTCATGCGTACGACCACCGCGGCCAGCCCGAGCGCGAGCGAGGTGACTGGCAGCAGCATCTGCTGCGCGTTGGTCCACGGCGACACCCACGGCGGCGTGAAGATGAGCGCGGGCAGCCAGTGGAACGCGTACGACGCGACGAGGATGAGCATCACGGCCGTCCAGAAGTTGGGCACGGACAATCCGAGCAGCCCGACGATCTGCGCGAGTGCTTTGACGCGCACGCTCGGCGTGACGCTGGCCAGGATGCCGAGCGGGATGCCGACCGCGGCCACGACGGCGATCGTGAGCACCGCGAGCTCGATGGTGATCGGCAGCCGGGCGGCGATCAGCTCCCCGACCGGCTGCTGGGTCCGGAACGACCAGCCGAGATTGCCGTGCACCAGGTTCCACAGCCACAGCCCGTACTGCACGGGAAGCGGCCGGTCCAAGCCAAATGAATGGAGCACCGCCGCGCGTTGCTCCGGGCCCAAGCGCCCCTCGGTCCCGGCCAGGATGTCGACGATGGTCCCCGGGAGGAGCCGCACCAGGCCGAAAATTAGAATGGAGACCCCGAGCAGGGCCGCGGCCATCCACGCGCCGCGACGGAGGAGATATCGCATGGGAGATCAGGCCGGCACGGCGGGCGTCCCCGCGAGGGGACGGACCCGCCGTGCCGCGAAGCGAAACCCGCTCAGGCTAGCCAGGCCTGCTTCAGCAAGAACCGGCGTCCCGTGAACGACTGGGAGAACCCCTGCAGCCGCGAGGAGATCGCGTCGATGTTGTACTTCACGTGCCACCACCAGTTCGGCGACTCGTCGAGCAGCGTCTTCTGGATCTCGATGTAGAGACTCTTCCGCTGGTCGTGGTTGGTGATCGACCGCGCCTGCACCATCAGGGGATCGAGCTTCGGATTGGAGTAGCCGCCGTCGTTGATCGGCCCCCGGCTGTAGAAGTACGGGTAGATGTACCCGTCCGGATCCGGCCGGAACGTGTTGCCGGAGCAGAAGATCTCGCCGCCTTCCTGGCCGTGGGTCTGCAGCTCCCGGTTGTGGTCCGCGACGAAGGCGCCCCACTCCATCTGCTGCACCTGCGCGTCGATTCCAAGCTTCTTCAGGCTGTCCTGCACGACCAGCGTCGTGGCCACGTACTCGGGATATTGCGGCGAGCACAGCAGCGTGACGCGGAAGCCGCCGTTCGGATAGCCGGCCTCCGCGAGCAGCTTCTTCGCGCCGGCGATGTCCGGCTTGTTGTAGGGCAGAAGACTGGACGGCACGTACCAGTCGCCGTACCCGGTCGGGATCGGGCCCGAGGGCACCGCCGCGCCGAATGCGGCCTTTTGGATCACCTCGTTCGTGTCGACGGCCATCCGCATCGCCTTGCGGACGCGCCAGTCATTGAGCGGCTTCCGGGACACGTTGATGTAATGCAGCGTCACGTTCGCGACGAGGCCCTTCAGGATCGTAATCCCGGGCACGCCCTTGAGCTGCGCTTCGCCCTGCGCGCTGATGTACGCGTACTGGATCTGCCCGGCGCGCAGCGCCGCGAGGCGCGCGTTCTCCTCGGTCAGGATCTTGAACGTCATGCCGTCGAGGTACGGCAGCGGCTTGTCCCAGTAGTCGCCGTGCCGCGCGTAGGTGAGATGATCTTGCGGGACGTACTCGACCAGCTTGAACGGCCCCGTCCCGATCGCCTTGATCTTGAGGTTCTCGCGCTCGGCCAGGCCCTTCGGGATGATGCCGGAGGCGCGCATCCCGGCGAACGAACCGAGCAGGCCCGGGTACGCCGCGTTCAGGTTGATCTGGACCGTCAACGGGTCGATGACCTTGGTTTCTACGATCGTATCGAACCAGCCGCGCCAGGGCGAGGCGGTTTTTGGATCGACGATCCGGTCGACCGTGTACTTCACGTCGTCGGCAGTCATCGTCTGGCCGTTATGGAACTTGACGTTCGGGCGCAGGTGGAAGATGTAGGTCTTGCCGCCGTTCTGGACCTCCCACTTCTGTGCCAGCATCGGGACGATTTGGTTCTTGTCGTTATAGCCGGTCAGGCTCTCGTAGATGTGCTCGTAGGCCTGGGCGGACGAGAAGTTCGAGTTGGTATGCGGATCCAGGCTGACCGGATCCACCTCGGCCGCGGCCACGAGCATGCCGCCGCGCTTCGGCGTCGCCGCCGCGCCGAACGCCTCCGGCAGACCGCTGCCGCGAACGAGATCGAGCCCGGTGCCGGCCAGGTATCCGCCGCCGAGCGCGAGGCCGCCCGCGAGTATCCCCCTGCGGTTCATCCTGCCGCTAGATGTCGACCGTGCCATCGTCCACCCCCTGGGTCTCGACGCGCATCACGCTGGAGCTACGGGCCGCCTGTCGTAGAGGGTCGTTCCATAGAATCGGCCGGTCTCCCTGTGGGGCCTGCGCCGCGGCCCGGCGGCCGGCCTTGGGCTACGAGTACCTGAGGCGCGGATCGAGATAGTCGCGCAACCCGTCCCCCAAGAGGTTCAGGCTCAGCACGCTGAGGACGATCGCCGCGCCCGGAAAGATGCTGATCCACCACGCCTGGCGGAGATATACCTGGCCCTCGCTGATGATGCCGCCCCACGTCGGGATCTGCGGCGGAATGCCGACCCCGAGGAAGCTCAGCGCCGCCTCGCCGAGCATCGCGTACGCCGTGATGAAGGTCGCCTGGACGATCACGGGGGACGCCGTGTTGACGAGGATGTGGCGGATCAGGATCCGCGCGACCGGCGCGCCGACCGCCCGGGCCGCCTCGACGTACTCCTGCGACGCCACCACCAAGACGGACGCGCGGACGATGCGCGCGATCCGCGGTGTGTAGACAAACCCGAGCGCGATCACGACGTTCCGGGCGCTCGGCCCGAGCGACGCCATGAGCGCGATCGCGAGCAGAATATCCGGAAAGGCCATCAGCCCGTCCATGATCCGCATCAGCACGCGGTCCGCCCTGGGGTTGGTGCCGGCGATGAGACCCACGGCGATGCCGGCGGTCGTCACGAGCACGGTGACGAGGGCGCCGACCGCGAGCGACAGCCGCGCCCCGTACAGCGTCCGGCTGAGGATGTCGCGGCCGAACTCGTCGGTTCCGAAGGGATGGGCGGCACCCGGCGCCGCGAGGCGCGACGGGACGTCGAGTGCGACCGGATCGTAGGGGGCGAGCTGCGGCGCGAGGAGCGCGGCGCCGAGGACGATCAGCAGCAGCACGAGCCCGACGGCGACGATGCGCCG
>Ga0102924_1005667_pt1 | contig 11999 bp, 9 predicted proteins | sample PaiPotPPM11metaG_FD_80116 | JGI IMG/M metagenome (GOLD analysis project Ga0102924, IMG submission 80116) | Iron sulfur acid spring bacterial and archeal communities from Banff, Canada, to study Microbial Dark Matter (Phase II) - Paint Pots PPM... ... | reverse complement strand
GGCCGAAGCGAGCGGGAAGACGTACCGGCGGATCTGGCTGGGCCTCTCCGGCACCGTCGAGTTCGGGCACCTCCCTGCAGGCCAGGACCTCTGCCACCTGAACAACGGACAGCCGGGGAACAGCCTCAATTATTACTGCACGTACAATAACGGCGCCGACTTCCCTCCCAGGCCCGATCCGCAGAACGTCAACGGGCAGCTTCAGCGCGGGCAGGCGGGCAACGTCAGCGACCAGATCGGCGTCGGCAACATTCGCGTGATGGTCGCGTTCGATTACGCGGTTCTCGAGAACCTTCTTCTCGGGGCGCGCATCGGCGTGTCGTTCCTCACCTATCCGGGTAAGGCGGCCGTCAACGACGGCAAGACCTCGAGCCTCGGGCGGCTGCACGCAGAGGTCCGGGCGACCTACCTCTTCGGCCAGCATCCGCTCGGGGAGGGGCTTGCACCGCTCGTCTTCGCGGCCGGGGGCGTCTCCGAGTTCGACCAGCACGCGTCGGACACGATCGTGCTGCAAAACAATGCGGGCAGCGGGCCGGTCCAGATCTGGCGAACGGCCGGACCGCTCTTTCTAGCCTTGGGCGGGGGCATTCGATATGGCCTCAGCGATCGGCTCGCGGCCACGGCGGCGGTCCGCGCAAACTTCGCGCTCAGCCCGATCTTCGTGCCGACCGTCGGCCCGGAGCTGGGCCTTCAGTACGGCTTCTGACGCGCTCGTTCACCGCGGAGGGGCGTACCTTTGACCCGTGGGTCTACACGCTGGTCGCGTGCTCTCGGGGCATGCCTGCCCGGGCGAGCACCAATCAGCGAGTCGCCCAGGTGCTGACGCCAGGCGTCGGGAACCCGCCTTCCGTGGTGCGGTGGGCAGACGCCCACCGCGACCGCGACGACGTGCGGGCTCTCGCTTAGCCCTCGCGTGGACACATTACGCGGCGTCTCTCTCGCTGCGGCCCGAAGGAGGAGGAGCGCTCTGCGCGACGGTTCTCGCCGGACCCGGAACGGGGGCGGCGGCAGCGCCCAGCCCCCGGATTGGCTTTTTCACCACGTTGCGATCGAAATCGAGCACCAGCTGCGCCAGGCGCACCGGATCCTCGCCACAAGATAGCCCGAGTTGATCGAGCGCCCGCGCGATTTCCACGATGTGGTCCCACCCCGCTATTTGCATGGCGCAGTAAGGAGCGCAGCTGGTGCGCCGCGTCAACGGCGAAAGAGAGAACATCTAGCGAACATTTTCCCACAGGGTTCCTCCGAGGGGTCTGTGCCTCTCCAGGCTTTGTCCACAGAGGATCCGCACGGGCGCGAACGCGCGGTCACTTCGGCATCGAGAGGATGAGCCCGCGATCGTGCTCCGACCAGTAGACGGAGACGTCGTCGACTGCGATGTCGCTGTCGCCGAAGGCAGCACCGGCGTCGTAGAGGAGGGTGGGCGTCGTCGAGCCGAAAGCAAGCTCGTAGATGGTCTGGTTGCCGACCTGGAAGTAGGCGTTGCCCTGCGCGTCCACCGCCACGCCGCCCACGCCTCCCGGCGAGGCAATCCGGGTGGGCGTGACGTTGCCCGCGATCGGTCCAAAGGCGAGGGCCGTGGCTTCTCCCCAGTAGACTACGTCGCCGAACGCGGCGACGCCGGCAGCCGTGGGGACGAGCGGATAGATGAGCGTCGAGGTCACGCCGTCCGCAGCGGGCCCGATCACGATGTTACCCGGCGCGCTGTCCGTGGATGATACGAAGTCGCTTGCGAGCACGCCCGACGCGCTGAGCGCGATGAACGAGACGCGCTGATCGCCGGTGAAGTACTGACTGGCAGCTCCTCCGGCGAGCGGCTTCCAAACGACCTGATTGTTCGGGCCGTTGCTCCAGTAGACATAGGTCCCGTCGAGGGCAAGATCGAAGGCGCCCGAGAGGAAGCTCTGGTCGGCCTGGGTGTCGAGCCTCTGGGGCGCGCCGGCGTTCGCTCCTTGCTTCGGGCCGCAGAAGAGCTGCGCGGGCTGAATGGAGGCGACCCAGCAAACGCTCTGTTGCGTGACGGCAATCCCCAGGGGATTGTCGATGCCGGAGAAGAGAGTCTTCGGGCCTGGAGGCGAACCGCCCGACTCGCCGCCGGGGGAGACCGAGTCCGCCGAGGGAGCGTCCATGACGGCGCCGCCGGCGTCGTGCTCGGAAGCCACCGAGGCATCGAGCGACGACTCCGGCGTTTCTCCGTCGTTTACCGGGGCGCCGGCGTCCGATGCATCGAGGGGATTTACCGCAGCGTCGGACGCTTGCCCATTCTGCGTCGCGCCGAAGTCGAAGCAGCCAAAGAGCATCGCCGCCGAAACGCAGGAGAGCAGAGCAGAACGGCGCCCGCCCATGACTTACTTCGAAGCCCGCTCGCGTGAGACTTTCATCTGCGAGACCGGGACGAATCCCGCGATCTTCGGGAGAACGTGCTCCTGAAAATCGGACGACATCATGTAATCGATGAATTCCTTCGCGAGTCCCGCGGGCTCTCCCTTCGTGTACATGTGTTCGTACGACCAAATCGGGTATTCGCCTCTTGCAATCGCGGCCGTACTCGGCTGGATCGCCCCGCCTTTCACGGTGAGCGAGAGCGTGCGAAGCTCGGGGTCTCCCGCCGACAACGAGAGGTAGCTGATCGCCCCTCGGGTCTCCTTCAGCCTCGCGGCGAGGGACTGGGTGCTGTCCTCGGTCGGCCCGTCGATGAACTTGTCGCCCCCGAGGACGATGTTGCCGAACACCGCACGCGTTCCGGAGCCGGGCGCGCGGTTGATGACGACGATGGGTTGGTTGGCTCCGCCCACGGCCTTCCAGTTGGTGACCGAGCCGGTGAAGATCTTCGAGATGTCGCCGAGGCTCAACCCGCGTACGCGGTCGTTGAAACGGCCCTTGTTGGCCATGACCGCGAATCCGACTACGGCGATCTTGTGATCGACGAGCTGCCCCTTCACGTCGTCCGGCGCGCCGATGTCGCTGTCGCCGATGTCGGCAGCTCCGGAGGAGGCGTCCGCGAGCCCCTTGAGCGACCCGCCGCCGGCTACCTGAATCGCCACGCCCTTGTGCGTGGCCTCGAACTGCTCTTTTGCCGCGAGGACGAGCGGCAAGAGCGCGCTCGACCCGCTCACCCGGACCGACGGCGCCGAGGGGGGAGCCTCTTCGGCCGCCGCCGTCGACGTGGTCTCCTGCGCAGACGGTTGCGGCGCCGACTCCTTCTTTTTGCACGCCGCGAGGCCGACCGCGAGGGCAAGGGCGGAGGTCGCCGCCCGAACGAGCCCGCACAGCCGCCGCTCGACCCCGCTGTTCATGAGACCCTCACAGTGTAGCCGCGTCTCGAGAGATGCACGCTCTGCTCGCGGGTGGTGCGGTTGGCGAGCATCCCGCGCATGGACCGATTCGGTCGCACACGGCGATCGAAGAAGGCCGATAACGACGATCCAGGGGGAGGGCTCGCGACGGCGCCCGGTCGGGCAGCGCCTCGGCCGTCGCCTCGGGCGGCGCCACCAACGGGAACGGCACGATCCGCCGCCCCGTCGGCGGGCGACGGACGGCATGCACGGCACCTGGAAGCGCGGGGCGAATTCACGGAAAACCTGCGACTGCAAGCATTGCTCCGTCGCATGAAGACCTTCAGGGACTATGGGCCCGGCCGCGGTATACTCGCTGCACTCCCGGGCGCACATGCCGCGAGTACGCCGCCCCAGTCGCATCGCTTTTGTCGTGTGGGCTCCCTTTGCCGTGGTGCTGGCGTGCCATGGCTCAGGGGATGGAGTCGACGCTGCCCCGGCGCCCGTCGACCCGGCGACCGCGTGCGGCGACATGTTCGAGGCCCTTTCGAGCGAGAGCTGCAACGGGCCCCTTCCTCCCGGCAACGAGCTCTCTCGCCAGCGCGCTCGCTACGTGATGGTTTGCTCGTCGTACCTGTCGCTCCCCGGGGCTGCCGTGACCGGCAACCAGATCGCGGCGTGCGCCGCGGCGATGAAGGCGTCGCATGCGTGCCGGATGCAGGACATCGCGGAGTGCGATCTGCCGACCGGTGGCGCGCTCAAGGGCGGCGAGTATTGCGCGGACGGCTTGCAGTGCGTGAGCGGCGAATGCGCTGGCGCGCCGGGCTGCGGGACGTGCACCGCCGCAGTGCCCAAGGGTCAGCCGTGCGGCGGCGGTCCCTGCGCGTCGGGCACGGCATGCGAAACGGCGGCCGGCGGAGCGACCTGCACCGCCTTGACGAGGGTGGACGCCGGCGGCTCGTGCAACGGACCGACCCGCAAATGCCGCGCGGGCACTCGGTGCGCCGCTCCGGCGCTCCGCTGCGAGCCCCTGGGCGGACCGGGAGGTCGGTGCGGTTCGACGTCGGACTGCGCGCTCGGGCTCGTTTGTTCCGGCTCGCCGGCGGTCTGTCGAAAGCCCGGCGGTCCCCACACGCCGTGCGACGCCGACGATCAATGCGCGCGCGGTCTCGCGTGCGCCGCGTCGACGCACACGTGCTCTCCCGTCTACTGGGTCGCCGGCGGTCAGCTATGCAGCGACGTGACGCGCTGCCTCGTCGGTGCGTGCCCGCACACGCCCGGCTCCTCCGATCTCGGAGGTCGCTGCCCCATTGTCATTTCCGACGGGCAACCGTGCAATCGCAACAATGCTGCGGCGACCTGCGACATCTTCTCGGAATGCACGAACGGGACATGCCTCCGACGGGCAAGCGCGGTCTGCGGATGATGGGTCTGCAGCAGCTCGCTCAGGGGAAAGGGGCGCCGCACGCGACGTTCGACGTCCCACCGAAAAAAAGACGCGGATTCGTCCATCGAATGCGCGCCGTTCGTTGCCCTGGAGATGCTACAGGCAAGCGAGCTTGCTGAGATGCTTCCGACCGCGCAAGCAGGAGCCATGCCTGACGCCTGGGTCGACGCGTTCTATCGCGGACACTCGAACGCGATGGAAGCGATGTACCGGGAGCATTTCAGCACGGTGAGAGCCGCCGTCTTCGGAGTGATCGGCGGCGCAGACGGCGAGACGGTCGTTCACGAAGTCTTCCTGCGCCTCCTGTCGGACGAAGACTTGCGACGAGCATACCGTGCCGGCGCGGGCAATTTTTCCAGCTGGCTGTACACGCTCTCGAAGAATCACGCCGTGGACTACGCGCGCCGCCGCTCGCGGGAGACCCCCACCGGATTGGCTCCAGGCGACGAGGGTTCGGCCGGCGCGCTTCCGCAGCAACTCGAAGCGCGGGCGCTCGTTCGCAGGTTTCGCGACCAGGTGTTGCCGGCCAAGTGGATCTCCGTCTTCGACGCGCGCTTCGTGAGCCAGATGGACCAGCGGCAGGCCGCCCGATCGTTGGGCATCCCCCGCACCACTCTCGTCTACCGCGAGCACCGCATCCGCGGGCTGCTTCGCGCGTTTCTGCTCTCCGGGGAGGACGAGCCGTGACCGGCGATCATGCGTCGTGCCGCGCCGGAATGACGGCCCACTTCGCGGGACGCATCACGCCGCGCGAGGAGCGCGCCATGCGAGAGCACCTGGGAGCGTGCGCGAACTGCCGACGACGCTACGAGAGGCACCTGCTGCTCGCCGAGCTCGAGCCGAACGCCCTCGTGCCCCAGGAGCGCATCGGCCTCGGGCTGGGGGTCCTGCGGCGAGGGCCGACGTCGCGACCCGTCGTGGGCGCGCTGATGGCGACAGCCGCCGTGTGCGGCCTCGTGGCCGTGCTGCGCCCGGCCACGCGCATTGCAGACGGCGAGTTCGTGGCCCGCGGCTCGACGCTCCCCAGCGCTGCGTCGCTCGAGGTCTACCACGCGCAACCGGGAGCTCCGTTCGAGCTCGCGCGCGACACGATTCGAGCGAGCGACGAGCTGGCCTTCGCATACACGAATCACGCCGCGTATCCGTTCCTGGCGGTGTGCGGGGTCGACGAGCACGGGCACGTGTTCTGGTATCACCCGGCGTGGACCTCGCCGGCGCAAGATCCGGACTCGGTGAGAATCGAGCAAGGACCTCGTCTGCGGGAGCTACCGGAGGCGATTTCGCAAACGCTCGATGGGCACGAGCTCCGAGTCGTCGCCACGTTTTCCGCGAGTCCGCTGCACGTACAGCAAGTCGAACGAGTCCTCTCGGCGGCGCAAGAGGGTCGGGCGCTGCAGTCCAGGTTCGCGGACGCCTTTGGGCAAGTGAACGTCGTCGAGCAGTCCTTCCGGGTGGACCCGTGAGGCGCGCACCGCTCGCACCGGCGTGGCTCGCGCTTGCGCTCCTGCTGCTGCCGGCGGCGGCTCGCGCTCAGCCGGCGGAGCAGCACCCCCCGGACGCGAGCAGCGGCCGGCCGGCGCGATTCGCGCTCATCCTCGGCGTGAATCGCAGCGTGGATCAGGACGCGCCGCTCCTCCGGTACGCCGACGACGACGCGGCCAAGTACCAGGAGCTCTTTCGTGGTCTCGGCGCGCGCACGTACCTCGTCGCTCGCCTCGACGCGAACACCGAGCGCCTCCACGCGCAGGCCGCCGCCGAGGCCCACGAACCAACCCGCGACGAGCTGGTTCGCACGGTCGATCAGCTGGTGAGCGACGTTCGATTCGCGCGCGAACGGCACGTCCGCACGATCGTATACGTCGTCTACTCCGGCCACGGCAGCATCGACAAGGACCGCGCGTACCTTTCCCTCGAGGACGCTCGCCTCTTCGGGAGCGACCTCGACGACCTCGTCTTCGATCGCGTCGGAGCGAGCGAGTACCACGTCATCGTCGACGCCTGTCAGTCGTATCTCCTGGCGAGCGCGCGAGGCCCCGGTGGGCAGCGGCGCGAAGTGCACGATTTCGCGGCGCGACCGGGCATCCGGCCGCGCGCGAATCTGGGAATGTTGTTCTCGACGTCCCCGTCCGGGGAGAGCCACGAGTGGCAGGGCGTCGAGGCGGGCATCTTCAGCCACGAGGTGCGCTCCGGGCTGTACGGTGCTGCCGACGCCAACGGCGACGGCCTGGTGACGTACGCGGAGATCGCGTCTTTCGTCCAAAGGGCCAACGCCGCCATTCCCGCGGAGCGCTTCCGCCCCGGCGTATACGCGCGCGAGCCGCAAGCAGGCGGCGCGCTGGTGGATCTGCGCGGCCTCCCCGGACATCGCATCGAGATCGACGGGCGAGAGCACGCTCATTACACGCTCGAGAACAGCGAGGGCGTGCAGATCGCCGAGTTCCACAACGCCCCCGATCAGCACGTCACGCTCATCGAGCCTGCGCAGTCCTTGCCGCTCTACTTGCGACGCCTGGACGACGACGCCGAATTCGCGATCCCGATCGGCGTCGAGCGCGTTCGCGTCGAAGACCTGGCTCCTTCGAATTCGGCGATCGCGACGCGCGGGGCGGCGGCGAACGCCTTCGCGAAGATCTTCTCGCTCTCGTTCGGACCGAAGTGGGTTCATGGGCTTCCATCGGGAGACGACCTGCCGGAGCAGGCGGCCGACCGGGAGCGTGGATCGTCGCGGCCCGTCTTCGGATGGAGCCTCGTCGGCCTGGGCGCGGCCGCCGTCTCCACGGGTGTGGGCCTCGTCCTCTCGGCGCAACAGGAGCGCTCCGGCCTGGCCGCCGATGCGTCGCAGCAGCAGGCGGCCGACGTCAATCGAACGCTGCAGGCCCGGTCTTGGCAGGCGGGACTCGCGTTCGGTCTGGGCGGCGCCGCGACGGCTGCCGGCGCGCTGCTTCTCCTCTGGCCGACGCCGGGCTCGCACGTGCGTGTGGGCGCAACCTCCTCCGGGCTCTCCCTGGGCGGGACGTTCTGACGCGCGCGCCTCCAGCCCAGACGTAACGGTCTAGGATGGGTGCATGGAAGGGACCCGCTCGACAAACCTGCCCGCGGGTCTGCGTGCGCTGGCGCGCGCAGGCGTCTGGGTCGCGGCGGTGTCGGCCTCCCTGCTCGCCCCTCTGACCGCGCCGGCCTGCGCGAGCACGCGCTCGGCGACGCCGCGACCTGCGGCGGATGCCGCTCCGGCCGACGCCTCAAAAGTGGGCGACGGCGGACTGGCGAAGAACACGCCCCCGGATCCGAGCGCGCTCGACGGCGGACAGGTGCTCTTGACCGCCTCCGGACAGCGCGCGGCCACGAGCGGCTATCCCTTTCCCGCGCAAATCCCCACGGACCACGTCTTCGCCGACGGCTGGCAGGTCGACTTCACGCACGTCATCGCCACGCTCGACAGGGTCACGCTCTGGGAGAGCCCGAACCTCGTCCCTGACGATCCGTCGCAACACGGAAAGGCCGTCGCCGAGATCGACGGGCCGTGGGCGATCGATCTTCATCAGAACGGCAACGGATGGCCTTACGTCGACGGCCAGGAACCGGGCGACCGCGCGATCGCGTTCGGCGTGCTGACGCGCGAGAACCTGAACGGGGACATGCCCTTTCCGACCGACGGAACTCGCCTCGCGATCGGATTCAGCGCCGTCGTCGCGACGCCGAACGCGCTCGACGTCAACCTGGACGACGACGGCCGCGCGGCGTACGGCCGGATGGTCGCGCAAGGGTGCGTCGTTCTCTACGTGGGTACGGCGGTGTACAGCGGAGACAAGGGGCTCTGCAACGGCGCGCCGCAAGCGCTCGACGCCGGTGGAGGCGGCGCACCCGTCGGAACCGGGACGGAGGCGGAGTTCGGCCTCGTCCCGAAGACGGTGAGCTTCGATTTGTGCTTCAAGCCACGTTCGGGTGGGCTTCACGCAGGGGACGTCGAGACGAGCTGGATCAACTGCGAAAGCGCCGAGGTAGACGCCGGCGCGACGGCCGACGCGAGCGACGCCGGAGACGACGCCGCGGACGCCGACAGCGGCGCCGCCATCACCGGACGTGGATTCGCGGTGCCGTCGAGGGGATATGCCACGGTGCAGCTGACCCTTCGCGTCGACGCGCCGTTCGGCGAGAGCACGCGACCCAACGCACCCGCGCGCTTCGATCCTTTCGCTGCGCAGGTCGTCGGCGCACAGGCCGAGGGCGGCGTCCCGACCGTACACCTCGACGACACCGGGGGCGTCGACTTCGAGGCATTCACGGACAAGCAAGGCAACCCGCTGCCATGGCGCACTTGCGACCCCGCCTACTCGAGCCCGGATGGCGGCCGGCGCTCGGGCCCCATGGCTTACGATCCCGCTCCGGTCCGGCGCTGCAGCGGCGACGCCTCTCGGGATGGGCTGTGCGACTACGAGGATTTCGCCAAGTACGATCAAAGCGCACAGGGCCGATTCGGCGGGTCCCAGGGGTTCTGCTACGTGCAGCGCGCCTACCCCTCGCCCCCCTGACGTGAGAGGCTCACCCGCCATGGCCCGCCTGTCCCGGTATTTCGAGACCGTCCGCGACGCCCAGGGGCAAGTCGCGCTACGGGTCCACGTCGACGGCGCCTCGCTCCTTCGGCTGCCGTAACCAACAAGGGCACCGCCTTTCCTCTCGAGGAGCGCGTCGCGCTGGGCATCGACGGTCTTCTGCCCCCGCGCGTCTCCACCCTCGAGCGCCAACTCGAGCGCACCTACGCTTCGTTCCGTCGCGAGCCCACGCCGCTCGCGAAGTACTCGAATCTCCGCGCGCTCCAGGAGAGAAACGAGATCCTCTTCTACGCGCTCCTCGAGCGACACCTCGCGGAGATGCTGCCCATCATCTACACGCCGACGGTGGGGGACGCCGTCAAGAACGCGTCGACGATCTACCAGAACGCGAGAGGGCTCTCGCTTTCGACGGACAACATCGATCGCGCGGCCCGCGTCGCCGAGAACTGCATCCTCGACGACGTCCGCATCATCGTCGCGACCGACTCGTCGGCCATCCTCGGCATCGGCGACCAGGGATGGGGCGGACTGGCCATCGCCATCGGCAAGCTCGCCCTCTACACCGCAGGCGGAGTGAGCCCGTACCGCTCGCTGCCCGTAGGGCTCGACGTCGGCACCGATCGAGAGGACCTCCTGGCCAGCCCGGCGTATCTCGGCGCACGTCAAAAGAGGCTGCGGGGCGGCGAGTACCTCGCCTTCATGGACAAGTTCGTCGAAGCCGTCCGCGTGCGCTGGCCCCGCGCCGTCCTCCAGTGGGAGGACCTCTCGAAGGACACTGCCTTCGACGTCCTCGAGCGCTATCGCAAGAGGCTCCCGTCGTTCAACGACGACATCCAGGGCACGGGCGCGGTCGCGCTCGCCGGCCTCGTCGGGGCGTGCGCTCTGCGCGGGCGAAAGCTCGCGAACGAGGTCGTCGTCGTCCACGGCGCGGGCGCCGGGGGCGTGGGAGTGGCTCGGGCGATCGAGCAGGGGATGGTCCGCGAGGGGCTGTCGGTCGCGGAGGCCCGCGCGCGCGTGTTCGTGCTCGATTCGAGGGGCCTGCTCGTCGAAGGCCGCGCGATGGAGGACTACAAGCGACCGTTCGCGCAGCCGGCTGCGCGCGTCGCGGACTGGGGCGCCGGTGCCTTGGATCTCGGCGCCGTCGTGGACCGGTCGCGTGCCACGGTCTTGCTCGGCCTTTCCGGACAGCCCGGCTCGTTCACCGAGCCCGTCGTGAGAGCCGTCGCCTCCCATACGGAGCGCCCTGTCGTCTTCCCGCTATCGAACCCGACGTCCTCCAGCGAGGCTTGCCCCGCCGACGTACTCGCGTGGACGGGAGGTCGCGCGGTCGTCGCGACGGGCAGCCCGTTCGATCCGGTCCGCGTCGGCGACCGCGAAGTGACCATCGGGCAGGGGAACAACGCGTTCATCTTCCCGGGGCTGGGTTTCGGCGCCATCCTGTCGGAGGCGAGCGAGATCACCGACGGGATGGTCCTCGCGGCCGCTTACGCGCTGGCGGCCTACGTCGCCGAACGCCACCTGGCCAGCGGCCAGATCTATCCGCCCGTCCAGGAGATTCGCGAGGTGTCCGCGCGCGTCGCCACGCGCGTCATCGAGCAGGCCTTTGCCGACGGCGTCGCGCGAACGGCGAAATTCCGCGCCGAGGCGCCCGGCAGCGCCGCCGCCCACGTCCGGTCCAAGATGTGGGAGCCCCGATACCTGCCGTTCGTCAGAGCCTGAGCTGGATGATATCGTGGAGCCACCCCGGGGCATGAACGTCGATAGCCTCTCGCCCGGCAACGTTCCGATCGCGCCCGGCGAGGTGCTCGACGGCAAGTACCGCGTGGACCAGGTGCTCGGCGTCGGCGGCATGGGGATCGTCGTCGCGGCGACCCACATGCAGCTGGGAACCCGAGTGGCGCTGAAGTTCATGCTCACCGAGGGGTTGACGCACCCCAGCCTCGTCGAACGCTTCTCGCGCGAGGCGCGAGCGGCCGTGCGGTTGAAGAGCGACCACGTGGCCCGCGTCCTCGACGTGGGGACGCTGTCGTCCGGCTCGCCTTACATGGTGATGGAGTACCTCGAGGGGAGCGATCTCGGGTCGATCGTCGAGAGCCGGGGTCCCCTGCCCGCCGACGTCGCCGTCGACTGCGTGCTCCAGGCCTGCGACGCCGTGGCGGAGGCGCACTCGATCGGCATCGTCCACCGGGACCTGAAGCCGCGGAACCTCTTTCTCACGCAGCGCAACGACGGTCGGGCCCTCGTCAAGGTGCTCGACTTCGGCATCTCGAAGGACCGCACGGGGAACGACCTCGGCCTCACGCGTACGACCGAAGTCATCGGATCGCCGAACTACATGTCGCCCGAGCAGCTCCGCTCGACGCGCGCCGCCGACGAGCGAAGCGACATCTGGGCGCTCGGCGTCATTCTGTACGAGCTTTTGACCGGCCGCGTGCCCTTCGTGGCCGAATCGATCACGCAGCTCACGGCCATGGTGCTCACCGAGCCGCCACGTCCCATCGTGCAGCTGCGCCCGGACCTGCCCAAGGACCTTGCTCGCGCCGTGGAGCGCTGCCTGGAAAAAGAGCCCGAGAAGCGCTTTTCCTCGGTCGCCCAGCTCGCGGCGGCTCTCGAGAGGTTCGCCCCGGCCGACGCGCAGCAGCTCGCCAGCCGCATCGCCCGCATCGCGGGAGGGGTGCGGCCGTCGCAGGAGCCGTCGCAATCGTCGTCGGCGCGCATCGCGGTGGC
>Ga0102924_1005665_pt1 | contig 12005 bp, 11 predicted proteins | sample PaiPotPPM11metaG_FD_80116 | JGI IMG/M metagenome (GOLD analysis project Ga0102924, IMG submission 80116) | Iron sulfur acid spring bacterial and archeal communities from Banff, Canada, to study Microbial Dark Matter (Phase II) - Paint Pots PPM... ... | reverse complement strand
TAGCGCTGCGGAAGTGACTGGCCCGCCTGCCAGGGTCGGACGCGACTGAATGGGGTTTTGCGGACCTGCGAGCGCGGAGCGCGAGCAGGTCCCTCGCTGGGCAGAGGAGCGGGGGCGAGGGGTAGCGACCGCGCGTGTTCGGCGCACCGATTGGGGTTCATCGGTGCGCCGACGGGCGCGCGGTAGCGCCCCACCGCCCCCGCGACCCCGTTCGGCCGGAGTCACGTTCGAAGCCAGACAGCTCATCGCGGCGAGGCCCACAACACCCATTCGCCCCGTTTGGTAGGCGGCGCGCGCAGCTGATCATTACCATTCTGCCTCCGAACACGGGATAATAGGGCGACGGATCGACACGGTTGTTGCTGTCCGGTGTGGCCGCGGGCGGGCCTGGCCGGGCGTGGTTCGCATGAAGTGTGTGTTAAGGAAGGGGATGCAGCATGGCGGCGATGAAGCCGCGGACGGGCGATGGCCCGCTCGAGGTGACCAAGGAGGGCCGTGGCATCGTGATGCGCGTCCCGCTGGAGGGAGGCGGCAGGCTCGTCGTTGAGTTGTCCGCCGATGAGGCCGCGAAGCTCGGTGACGCACTCCAGGCGGCCGTTGGATGAGGCGGGGCGGTGTGGCTAAGCGCGTACCGTCCGGATGATCTTCCTTTTATCTCTTGATGGCGGCGAGCATGCCGCCCGCGATGGGGAGCAGCAGCGGGACCAGCCTCTCATCGTCGCCGATCATGTCCCTGAGTTCCCGCACCCCATCGGAGGCTGGCCCCGCGTCGGACGGCAGCACGTCGTTGAACACGACCATGCCGCCGGCGCGGAGCAGGCGCAGCCCGGCCGACAGGTACTCCGGGTAGGCGGACTGATCGGCGTCACAGAACACGAGATCGTAGGCGCCGTCGGAAAGCCGGGGCAGCACGTCGAGCGCCCGGCCGAGGATCAGCCGGGCCTGGTTGGCGGCGAAGCCCGCCTGCGCGAAGGACTTGCGCGCCAGGCGATGGTACTCGGGCTCGGTGTCAACGCTGGTCAGCACTCCGCCGGGGCGCATGCCGCGCAGCAGCCAGATCCCTGAGCTGCCGCAGCCGGTGCCGATCTCGACGACCGCGCGGGCGCCTATCGCGATGGCGAGGAACCGCAGCGCGGCGCCGACGGACGGCAGCACGGGCACCGTACCGCCGAGGTCCGCGGCGTTCGCTCGGGCGGTGAGCAGCGGTTCGTCCTCCACCGCGTGCACCACCTCGTCGTAGTCGATGACTGGCCCCCTAGCGCCTGCACCGTTCTCTCACTGCCTTTCACGCGTGAGCCTAGCCAATTTCGCTGGTCCGTGGAACCTTAAGCTAGAGGGGACCGTTAGTTAAGTCGATGAGCGAGAGTCTCGACCTGGTGACAGAGCCTGCGAATCCTGGACAGGATAGTCGCGATCCCGAGACCCAGTGGGTGCCACCCAGCTGGGACGAGATCGTGCGCGCGCATTCGGCTCGCGTCTACCGTCTCGCCTACCGCCTGACCGGCAACCAGCACGACGCAGAAGACCTGACCCAGGAAGTGTTCGTCCGCGTCTTCCGTTCCCTGGCGACCTACACGCCGGGCACGTTCGAAGGCTGGCTGCACCGGATCACCACCAACCTCTTCCTGGACGGGGCAAGGCGGCGGCAGCGGATCAGGTTCGAGGGGCTCGGCGACGAAGTCGAGCAGCGGATACCGGGGACGGAGCAGTCGCCCGCGCAGGCGTGGGACGACACCCATCTCGACGGGGATATCCAGGCGGCACTGCAGGCGCTCCCACCGGACTACCGGGCGGCGGTGGTGCTCTGCGACATCGAAGGCTTTTCTTACGAGGAGATCGCGGCCACCATGGGCGTGAAACTCGGCACTGTACGCAGTCGCATCCACCGGGGCCGGGCCCAGCTGCGCGCGGCTCTCGCCCACCGGGACAGGGATCGGCGGGTGCGGGAACGGTGACCCATCTAGGAGAGCTGTTGTCCGCGCTCGTCGACGGCGAGCTGAGCGGCGCCGAGCTAGACCGGGCCAACGCCCATGTGGCGGCCTGCGGCGCGTGCCGCGTTGAGGCGCACGCGCTCAGGCGGCTCAAGCACGAACTCCGCGCGCTCGCCGAGGTGAGCGACGCCGACGACATCACCAGTCGCCTGCTCGCGCTAAACGACGCAGTCGGCCAGCCGGGCCCGGGCGGCCGGCGGGGCCCGGATGGTCGGCGGGGCGGGGCCCGGCCGCTTGGGCACGGGCGCGTGCGGGCGCCGCGGCGCCTGGTGTCGGTGGGCAGGCGGGGCCGCTACGTGCTGTGGAGCACCGTGTCCCTAGTCGTCGTGGGCGTCGGCACCGCGGCGTTCGGCATGGGCGGTAACAGCGGAAACACCGGACCGCAGATCACGCCGCAGCTCGAGGTGTTCGACATTCAGCACGCGATCAACTCGGGCGACGTGCCGTTCGAAGACCCGACGAGCGTGTCCTCCCGCGTTCCGGTGGTGGCGGCGACTCCGTGATGCGGCACGGCCTGCTACTGACCGCCGTGGTCTCGGTGACCGTGCCGGGCGTGCTCGCCATGCTCGCGGTCGTCGGGCATGACCATGTCGCCGCGGATGCGAGCATCAGCATGGCCGCCCTCGACGGTGCGCCGCTGTCCAGCCCGCCGGTCACGGTGCTGAGCAAGGTGTCGGCCGCCCAGGAGTTCATGGGCGCGAGCCTGCTCAGCGGCGCGGCGGACGCCGGCTCGGCCACCTCGTACCAGGGCACCGAGCTCATCTCGCAGTCGGGCATGGACGGCAGCGTCAAGCTGATCTCCAAGGTGTGGCACCAAGGCGGCGGCCTGACGGTGGTCGAGTCCTCGGACGGCACCACGACGGCCGCCGCGGCGTCGTCCCCGTCCTCGGGTATGGGCAGCCCCGACCCGGTGAGCGATGCGCAGCAGGGCGTGTTCGGCGTCACCAAGCCCCTGGTGGCACTGCTGGCGAAGCACTACGTCGCCGTGGACCGCGGCACCGGTGCCGCCGTCGGCCGTGCGGCCACCGTGGTGGAGCTTTACCGTTTCGACGGCTCGCTCGCCGCCCGGTACTGGCTGGACCAGCAGACCATGGTGCCGCTGCGCCGCGAGCTGTTCGACACCGCCGACAACGTGATCAGCGAAGACTCGTTCGTCCAGGTCAACTTCGGCGCGGACGCGGTCCCCAAGTTCTCGGCCGCCGCGGCGCGCGCGGTCAAGGCGAAGGCGCTGACGTCGACGCAGACCGCCGCGCAGCCGTCCTGGGTCACGGCGGCCGCACCCGCGGGCTTCGTCGCCTCGCTGGCCGAGCAGGGCTGGGAGGTGCCCGCGACCCTCCCGGGCGGTCTGCCCCTGTACACCGCCGCCTGGGCCAAGACGGCGAGCGGCGAGGTCGTCGAGCTTGAGTACTCCGACGGGCTCTACGTCGTCTCGCTCTTCCTGCAGCGGGGCCGGCTGGCGGCGAACATGGCCGGCTGGCGGCCGGTGGCGGTGAGCGGCCAGCAGGCCTTTGTCTCCGGGCAGTCGGTCACCTGGTCGGGGCTCGGCTTCGTCTACACGATGATCGCGGAAGCGCCGCCGCAGACCATGACGCAGGTCGTCGGCGAGCTGTCGCGCGGCGGTTCCCCCGGGGTGATCGACCGCCTCGGCCGCGGGTTCACCCGGCTCGCCCACGTCATCAACCCATTCGGCTAGAAGACACTGTGAGCCTGTCCCGCGGTGTCCACTCGGCCGTCCATACGGTTAGAGTGGGTATGAGTGCCGATCAACCGCTGACGGAGACCTGAGTGTTTGACCTTTCGCTGACCAAGCTGCTGGTCCTCGCGGTGGTAGCGCTTATCATTTTCGGGCCGCACGAGCTGCCGAAGATGGCCTCCCAGGCCGGCCGGGCGCTTCGTGACCTGCGCAAGATCGCGGAGGGGGCCAAGGCGGACCTGCGAGAAGGGCTCGGCCCGGAGTTCCAGGACTTCGACTTCGATGACCTGAACCCGCGCCGGTTCATGCAGAAGCACCTGCTTGACGACGTGACCGACGCCACCCAGCCGCTGATGGACGAGTTCAAGGGCACGGCAAACGTGATGGCGACCGGCGCGGCCGCCGCGAACGGCACCGCCGTCGCGAACGGCACCCGCGCCACCCTGCTCGACGGCGCGGAGCCGCCGTTCGACATGGAAGCGACGTAATCCCCGCAGTATTTCCCGCGCGCGCCTTCGGCTCGCGCTCGGGCTATCGGGGGCTGAGGCTTAGCATCCGGCCGGCCAGGCCGCGGCCCTTGCTGGCCAGCGACTCGGCGACCTTGGTCAGCTGGATCGCGGCGGGCGCCGACGGGTCGGAAAGGACGAGCGGTTCGCCGCTGTCGCCGCCCTCGCGCAGCCGCACGTCCAGCGGTATCTGCCCGAGCAGCGGCACCTCGGTCCCGGTGAGCTGGGTGAGCGCGGCGGCGACGGTCTCGCCGCCGCCCGCGCCGAAGACGTCCATGGCCTCGCCGCAGTGCGGGCAGAGCAGGTACGACATGTTCTCGATCACGCCGATGACCCGCTGGTGCGTCTGCGTGACCAGCGTCCCCGCGCGCTTGGCGACCTCGGCGGCGGCGACCTGCGGAGTGGTCACGATCACGAGCTCGGCGCCCGGCACCAGCCTGGCCAGCGAGAGCGCCACGTCGCCGGTGCCCGGCGGCATGTCGATGAGCAGGTAGTCCAGGTCGCCCCAGTAGAAGTCGGCGAGGAACTGCTCGAGCAGCCGGTGCAGGATCGGGCCGCGGACCGGCAGCGCGTCCTGGCCGGGTGGCTTCAGCATGCCCGCGGAGATGACCTTCACGCCCTTGGCGGCGGGCGGCATGATCATGTCCTGGACCTTGGTGGGAAGGCCCGTGACCCCGAGCATCCGCGGCACGGAGTGGCCGTAGATGTCGGCGTCGATGAGGGCCACCTTGTGGCCCGCGGCCGCGAGCGCTGCCGCCAGGTTCACGGTGACCGACGACTTGCCCACGCCGCCCTTGCCGCTGACGATCGCGTACACCTTGGTGAGCGACTGCGGCTGGGCGAACGGTATGACCCGCTCCGGTGCGCCGCCGCGGACCTTGGACTGCAGGTCCTTGCGCTGGTCCTCGCTCATCACGTCAAGCTCGACCCGCACGCCCGTCACGCCGGAAAGCGGCGTCACGGCGTCGGTGACCCGGCTGGTGATGGTGTCGCGCATCGGGCAGCCTGCCACGGTCAGGAAGACGCCGACGGCGACCAGCCCCTCGTGGCCGATCTCGACGGACTTGACCATGCCGAGCTCGGTGATCGGGCGCCCGATCTCCGGGTCGTTGACGCCGGCCAGCGCGGTCAGCACCTGCTCGCGGGTGGGAATCGGGGAGCTCATGCCCTTTATGCTACGTGCCGGGGACGCCGCTTGACGCGGCGTCCCCGGCACGCGGGGTTTAGCGGAGAAGCGTGATTACTACCACTCGCCCCCGCTGACGACCGCGCCGGTCGTCGGGTTGAGGATGACCGGGTTGAAGTGTGGCCTGGTGTTGAAGTCGAGCAGGCCGCCGCGCGCGTCAAGAGAACCCGAGGTCGCGTCGAACGAGTTCGGGATCCGCTCGCCGTGCAGCCAGTTGTCCTCGATGAACTTCACGACCGAGGCCGTGTTGGTCTCGTTGCTGCTGACGTAGTTCTGCCTGGTGTAGGGCGAGATCACCACGAACGGCAGCCGCTGGCTGTAGCCGCACCGGTCGTTGGTGCTGCCGACGGTCACGGCCACCGAGGTGCAGATCGCGGTGTCCTGCGTCGCGTCGTTCGACCCGCTGATGATCGTCGGGGCCTGGTGGTCGTACCAGCCGTCGGAGTCGTCGTAGGTGATGACGATCGCGGTCGATGCCCAGTACCTGGACTTCTCGATGGCGTTGACCTCGTTGACGATGAACTTCTGCTCGTCGATCGGGTCGGAGTAGCCGGGGTGGCCGTCCTCTGACTCCGGCGCCTTGAGGTAAGACACCGAGGGCAGCTTGGCGCCGCCGGTGCCGTTCAGCGCGTCGCCGAACAGCGACAGATCGTACTGGTGGTTCGCCTGGTCGGTGTAACCGATCGCGGAGAGCGAGGTCGGCGCCAGGTGGTCCGGGTTCGCGGTGGACGCGTAGTACTGGAACGGGTTGTGGTGCGGCGAGTACTCGGCGTTGGAGGCGCCCGCGATGTTGGTGGAGGTCGCACCGCAGACCGCGCCGGTGGAGTCGGTGGAGGTCGGCGCGAAGCCGCCCTGGAACCAGCCCCAGGAGACGTGCTGCGTGTTCAGCAGGTTGCCGATGTTCTCGCCGGTCATCACGCCGAGCGCGCCGGTGGTGCTGTGGTTGCTGTCCGAGCAGGTGTCGTAGTACGGGTCGACGTCGCCGTTCATCGAGCCGCCGTTGACGGCGCTCGACGTGGCGGGCTGGCTCGGGGTGGACGACCAGGTCGGGGTCAGCGCCTTGGCGCCCTGGGTGTCACCGGAGGCCACGTTGAGCGCGCCGGGGGTCGACGGGCCGAACGTGGTGTCCCAGTTGTTGTCGCTCATCGAGTAGTTCTGCGCGTAGTTCCACAGCGCGGTGGTGGTGTTGCCGTCGTAGTAGTCCATGACGATGCCGGGCGGGCAGTACGCTGGTGCGCAGCCCGCGGCCGGCGTCGAGGACTCGGTGTTCTGGACGAACTGGTCCATCTTGCCGCCGTCTTCGGCCTTCTGCTCCGGCAGGTAGCTGTGGTTCTGGTCGGAGGTGAGGGCCTCGGAGTTCGTCAGCCGCTGCGGGTTGTACTCGTTCGGGTTGCTGGTGAGCAGCGGGCCGACCGGGCCGGACTTCGTGATCTTCGTGTAGAGGCCGTTCACCGTCGGGGTGCCCGGCTTGGCGACGAACTTGGTGCCGTCGGTGTTCGCCGCGTACGGGTACGTGCCGAAGTAGTGGTCGAACGAAATGTTCTCGTCGAAGAGCACGACGAGATGCTTGATCGGCGTGGTGGTGCTGCCGCGGTACAGCGTCTGCGACACCGTCGCGGGTGCCGTGTAGTCGGCGAACGCGTGGCTCACCGACGTGCTCGCGCTCGCGGCGGTGGCGCCTGCCGCGGCGCCGGCGGCGAGGACGACCGCCGTCGTGGCCACGACGTAGGGCCGGAGCCGCTTGCCTTTGATCCTGCCAAGTGGGCTAAAGCCCATGCTCAGCCTCCTGAGTTCTGCGGGACTTCTTCGGCCGGCGAGCCCGGGCAAGGCCGCCGCCGGGGCGTGGAAAAGCACCCCCGGCGCAGAACCGTTTCACAGTTGAATTACGTTGCAACGCGGCCAATCTGACCAACAGGCAAACGAGAGGTCAACAATAGGCGAGGAGAATCCTGAGGTGGCATTCAGCCAAGCCTCAGGACTCTATGTCTAGCTCACGAATCAAACAAAATACGGTCAGGCGAGCCCCGTGGTCAGGCGAGCCCCGTGGTCAGGCGAGCAGAGCGCGGCCGTAATAATCGCTCGGCCCGGTCACCCCGGGCAGGGCTAGGAAGTACCCGCCGCCGACCGGGCTGACGTAGTCGACGAGCGGCTCGTTGATCAGCCGCGTCTGCACCGCCACGAACTGCCGTTGAATGTCCTGCTGGAAGCACGTGAAGATGAGCCCCATGTCCAGGTCGCCGACCTGGTCCAGGCCCCGGTTGTAGTTCCAGCCCCGGCGCAGGATGCGACTCGGCTCCGATGCCGCCGTGCGGGGGTTCGCCAGCCGGATGTGCGCCGTCGTCGGGATCACGTCGCCGGTCGGGTCCACGGCGAAGTTGGGCGTGGCGTCAATCGACGAGCCGTCCAGGGGGAAGCCGGTGTCGCGGCGCCGCCCGATCATCGTCTCCTGCTCGAAGACGTCCACCCGGTCCCAGAACTCCACGAACATCCGGATCAGCCGCACCACGAGGTACGAGCCGTTCGCCGTCCAGGACGGCTCGCCCGCGGCGCCCGGCTGCACCCACACCAGCGAGTCCATCTGCGCGGCCGAGGTGACCGCGGGGTTCGCGATCCCGTCCATGAAGCCGAGCAGGTTGCGGGGCACGGTCCCGGTCGGCCGCGCGGGCGAGGAGAACCCGTCGATCCGCCAGTTGGCCTGCATGCCGCCGCGGGTGTTCTTGGCGATGTCGCGCAGCGCGTGCAGCACGGTGTCCGTCGACCCGGCCCGCAGCTGGAGGATGAGGTCGCCGCCGGACTGCGCCGGGTCAAGGTCGTCGTTGGGGAACGACGGCATCACGGTCAGCTGCGCGGGCCGCGCCGCCGCGAGCCCGAACCGGTCGTCGAACAGCGTCGAGCCGACGCCGAGCGTCACCGTGAGCCCGTCGGGCACGACCGTGGGCCCGAGCACGCCGGAGTCGGACGGGGGCCCGTCGATGCCGACGGGCGGCGGCGTCCCGCCGGCGGTCAGGAACCGGGCGCGGTCGGTGACCGTCTGGAACAACTCGGTCAGCGAGGCCTTGTCGTCCGCGGTCACGTCGAACGACACGACCGCCGTGACCGGCGATGGCGTCGGCAGGATGCCCGCCTGGTACTTGCCGTGGAACGGCACCGCGGGCAGCCGTCCCGTCACCGCGGCCTCGTTCGCGGCCGCGCTGGGGTCGGCCGGGGTTCCGTGGGAGAAGTAACCGGCCGTCGCGCCCGCCGCGCCGCCCGCGACCACGCCGCCCGCGACGCCGCCCGCCATGCCGCGCAGGAACGCTCGCCGCCCCGGCCGGGGGCCGGCGGGCGCCGCGGCAGGCTCAGGCGACGCCGACCCCGGGGAGGACGGTTCCTGCGGTTCAGAAGTCATGGGCGGTGTTCCTCGGCTCGGTGATCGACGCGATCGGCGCGAGCGACTGCAGCACCGCGCCGCCCGCCGCGTCGATCGCCTGCCTCGTGGAGGCGGGGAGGGCGGAGACGGGAACCCACAACCCGTTCGGTAGCTTCTCTTTTTCAAGCAGTGACTGCAGTAGGGACAGGCCGGAGTAGACGGCGGGCAGCCCGGGGTAGCGCGGCCCGAGCAGCGGGTGCAGCAGGGCGAGCAGCACGCGGCTGGCGGTGATGGCGGCGTCCGCGGACGCGAGCGTCGTGCCGCTGCCGTAGTCGTCGTGCCCGGTGAGCTGGAATTCGAGTGCGTTCTCGATGACCTCGTGGGCGCGCCGCCCGAGGTCGGCGAGCGGGACCTGCTGCGTTTGCCACCAGGTGACCAGCTGGTCGACGTCGCGGTTGAGCGTGTCCGCGACGGGGACGAGCGACGTCAGGGACTGCCCGTGCCACAGTCCGTACTCGAGGCGGAAGAACCCGGTCCACTGGGGGCTGGTGACCCCCGTCGCGTCCGCCCGGCCGTCGATCTCGGTGTCAAAGTTCCCGAAGGCGTCGTAGGCGTCGCCGAGCGTCTCGTACTGCAGGTGCGCCGTCAGCCAGTCGCGCCGCGCCGCGGTCAGGTTCCCGCCGCGCACGGCGGCGGCGAGCGTGGCGGTCTCGGGCGCGAGCACCTTCAGCGCCGTTGCGGTCTCCGCCTGGTACTTCTTGGCCAGCGGAATGAGGTCGTTGTAGGTGACCGGCAGGACCGCCGGGGTGCCCGCGGCGTGCCCGGCCACCGTGACCGTTGCGCCCTGCAGCGGACCGAAGTCGGTGAACAGGCAGAGCAGCGCGTACTTCCCCGACCCGAAGTCGATGGTGATCGGGTTGACGGTGCCGGGCCCGGTGTTCTCGATCTCGGCGTACACCGCCTCGTTGGCCGGGTTCACCAGGTCGATCTCGGCGCCGCTCGTTCCCTGGTTGCTGATCTTGATGGTGTGCCAGCCGGGACCAGAAACCGACCAGCTTCCGCCGCACTGGTTGCTGCTGACGGCGATGGCGCTAGACGGTTGACCGCCGCCTGAGCCGCAGGCGGCGAGCGTGGTGAGCGAAGCGAGCGCCGCCCCCGCGGTTGCGAGCAGGCGTCTGTGGCGCATAACCATCCGGCATTCCTCGGGGGTAATCCAGGTGCCGCCGCGCGGGGGAGCTTGGCCGGCCAGAAGCCAGCATAGGTTTGCCTAAGTCGCCGGGCATCCCGGAGAGGCGCCGCTGAACTAAACGTTCACCTGCTCATAACCCGGCATCAACCCAAAGGCAATTCTCCCGAACGGTGGCCCGGTTCCCCTGGACGCGCCACGATGACCCGCGACGGTCGGCGATAGGGTGCCACCGTGACTGTTGCCGCCACGGGGGAAGAGTCCCCGTACCCCCCGAGGGATGCTTACCGGCCGCGCCGGACCTGCATGTCGGTGCCCGCGAGCAGCGAGCGGTTTCTCGCCAAGGCGCGCGACCTGCCCGTCGACGAGGTGATGCTCGACCTCGAAGACTCCGTCGCGCCCGCCGCCAAGCCGGCCGCGCGCGAGCTCGCGGTCGACTTGCTGCGGGCGGGTGGCCTGGCCGGAAAGCTGGTCGCGGTGCGGGTCAACGGCGTCACCACCCCCTGGGCCTACCGCGACGTCATCGCGGTCACCGAGGGCGCGCCGGGCGCCGTCGACACGCTGATCCTGCCCAAGGTGAGCGACCCGGGCGCGGTCGTGTGGCTCGACGTGCTGCTCGGCCAGGTCGAACGCGCCGTCGGCCTGCCCGCGGGGCGGATCGGCATCGAGGCGCAGATCGAGGACGCCGCGGGACTCGCGGCGGTCGAGGCGATCGCGGCGGCGTCGCCGCGGCTTGTCTCGCTGGTCTTCGGGCCCGCCGACTTCATGGCCTCGATCGGCATGCGCTCGCTCACGGTGGGCGGGCAGCCGGAGGGCTACGCGTCCGACGCGCATCATTACCCGCTGATGCGGATCCTCGTCGCCGCCAAGTCCCGCGGCCTGCAGGCCATCGACGGCCCGTACGCGAAGATCGGCGACACCGAGGGGCTGCGCGCCGCCGCGACGAGCAGCGCCGCGCTCGGCTACGACGGCAAGTGGGTGCTGCACCCGGGTCAGGTCGAGACCGTCAACGAGGCCTTCACGCCGGCCCGCGACGAGTACGCGCGCGCCGAGCGCATCCTCGAGGCCTACGAGCTGGCCACGTCGGTGGACGGGCGCGGCGCGGTCATGCTCGACGGCGAGATGATCGACGAAGCGTCGCGCAAGCTGGCGCTCGCGATCGTAGCGAAGGGCAGGGCCGCGGGATTGTTATGCCGCGGCCCGGGTAGATACTGCGCCAACGTGGTGATGAGAGCGGTATGCCCGCGATGCGGAGGTCAGGCACGCGCTCCGACGGCGTGGTCGAGCGCGTGGCGCTGCGATCTGCACGGCGAAATTCACCCGCTTGCCCCCGCGAAACGGCCGACGATGGACGGCTTGCAGGCCCTCGCCCGGCAGGCCCGGGTGCCTATCTGGCTGCCGTGGCCGCTTCCGAACGGCTGGCTGGTCAGCGGCTTCACCGGCGCGGGGGACGAGCGGACGGGAACGCGCGGCTCCGCGCTCGCGCTGTCGGGGCCCAACCCGCTCGGCGGCCCGGCGGAGATGCTGATCATCGCCGAGGAACCGGGCGTCGGGCTCGGCGCGGGCCTGGCCGGCCTGCCGGGCCCCGACCCCGGCGAGGGCTTCGCGGCGAGCCAGCCGCACGCCTGCGTCACGGTCGCCAACCACGACGCGCCGCTCTGGCTGGTGCAGTCGGACGGTAAGGCGATCTTCGTCGGCGAGGTGGCCGGCCGCTGGGTGTGGCTGGTGCTATGGCCGGACACCGCGGGTACGCTGCTCGTCGAGCCGCTGCCGCTCCGCGACCTGCGCGACCCGGAACAGGAACTGGACGTCCCGTTCGGCGCGCTGTCCCCAAGACTCCCCGCCTAGCCGAGCGCGAGCCGGAGGCGAGCGCGGGTAGCACAGTACGCTGGCTGCGTGCGTATCGATCTGCACGTGCATAGCAATGCCTCCGACGGGACCGACGACCCGGCCGAGGTGATGCGCCGCGCGGCGGCCGCCGGGCTTGACGTGGTGGCGCTCACCGACCACGACACCCAGGCGGGCATGGCGGCCGCCGTCGCCGGGCTGCCCGACGGCCTCACCCTGGTCCCCGGCATGGAGCTGTCCTGCCAG
>Ga0102924_1005663_pt1 | contig 12006 bp, 9 predicted proteins | sample PaiPotPPM11metaG_FD_80116 | JGI IMG/M metagenome (GOLD analysis project Ga0102924, IMG submission 80116) | Iron sulfur acid spring bacterial and archeal communities from Banff, Canada, to study Microbial Dark Matter (Phase II) - Paint Pots PPM... ... | reverse complement strand
CGAGCGCAGCGCCCGCGGCGAGCGCGGCACCCACGGAGACGGCGTCCGCGGCGCCGGCTCCGCCGGCACCTGCCGTCGTGCTGACGCAGGGGACCGCCAGCCCCGATCCGCCCGCGCCCACGCCCACGGTGAAGATCACCGCCCCCACGAAGGACCAGGTCATCCCGGCCGCCAAGGCCAACGACTTCGAGGTGAAGCTCGACGTCAAGAACTGGAAGACCGCCAAGGGGGACGCTCACGTCCACTTGATCCTGGACAACAAGCCCTACAAGCCCATCTACGACCCGAAGGGCGAGGTCGTGAAGCTATCGGACCTCACCGGCGGCGACACGCTGTCCGAGGGCCAGCACATCCTGGTGGCTTTCCCGAGTCGCGCCAACCACGAGAGCGTCAAGACGCCTGGAGCGTTGACGATCACCCAGTTCTGGGTGGGCAAGAAAGGCGAGAAGGCGCAGGACACCAGCAAGGCGATGCTCATCTACAGCCGCCCCAAGGGCGAGTACAAGGGCGAGATGGCAAACCACGTGCTGGTCGACTTCCAGCTCGCCAACGCCAAGCTCTCTGCCACTGGCGATCACGTCCACATCGCGGTCACCGGTCCGGGGATCGACAACGCGCTCAGCGCGGACGCCACGCAGTTCGGGCCGCCTTTCTACCTGGACAACCTGCGTGACGGCTCGTACTCGCTCAAGCTCGACCTCCTCGACAAGGACGGCAAGGCCCTTCCGGGGTCGTGGAACTCGACCAGCCGCTCCATCACAGTCGCTCACTGAGCCGCCGGCCAATCTCCCTGGCGCCGGAGCGCTCGTCCCCTACAGCTGGGCGACGAGCGCTCCCACCTTCGCGGGAGTCCTGGACGGGGCGCCCGGACTTCGTAAGCTCCTGGCGTGACCCTGCTGGCCACCGTCCTCGCCGCGACCGCGGCGATCGAGCTCCTGAGTGGCCTGCTTTTCGCGCTGACCTTCGCGCGAAGGCCGAGGGACCGCGAGTTCGGCCTGGGGGCGCTCCTCTGCGCGACCGCGGCGGTGCGTGCGATCGGCTTGTTCTTCGCAGCCAACGCCGCAGATGCAGCGGCCGCGGCGATCGCGAACCGCATCGCGTGGCTCGGTCTCGTGGTCGTCGCCCCGCTGGCCATTCACTACGCGCTGGTCTACCGCGGCGCGCGTCCGTCCTGGGGAGCGCTCGCCGGCCCCTACGCGGTCGCGGCGGCGCAACTCGGGCTCGAGGCCTTCGGTCTCCCTCGCGCGTCTTCCGATCCGAATGCCCCCATGGGAGCGTTCGGCGTCGGCACGTACTTCATCGAGGCCGTCGCGACCGGCGCGGTCCTGGTCGTCGTCGCGCACACCTACCTCAAAGGGCGCCGCGAGGCCTTGGCGGTGGTCGTGGGGGCGACGGTCCTCCTGGCGACCGTCATCAACGACGCGGGCGTCGCCAGCGGGGTCCTGGCCTCCGGGTACCTGGTGGACGCAGGCCTCGCTGCCTTCGTCCTCGGGATCGCGACCACGCCGAGCGCCCGCTACGGCGCCGTATCGAAGGAGCTCGACGTCCGCTCGAAGGAGCTGCGCACGCGCACGCGCGAGCTCCGTCGATCGTACGAGGAGCTTCGCGCCGCGCAGGAGGAGCTCGTCAAGAAGGAGCAGCTCGCGGTCGTCGGCGAGCTGGCGGCGGTCATCGCGCACGAGGTGAGAAACCCTCTCGCGATCATCGCGAACGCAGTGGCAGGGCTGCGCAAGCAGGCCATCTCGCGCGAGGATCACGAGACGTTGCTCGGAATCCTCGACGAAGAAACGAGCCGTTTGAACCGTCTCGTCACCGACCTCCTGCGGTACGCGCGGCCGGTGAACATCCAGCGCACGCATTTCTCGCTCGCCGACCTGCTCGACCGGACCCTCTGCCTGGCGAACACCGACCGCAAGGCCATCAAGGCGGAGCTCCGGGTGGAATGCCACGAAGGGCGAATCTGGGGAGACGCGAACCTCTTGCGCCAGGTCTTCGATAACCTCGTCGACAACGCCGTCCAGGCCATGGGCACCGGCGGCGCGCTCACGATTCGGCTCCGGCCGATGACCGCCGAGGGAGTGGACGGCCTCGCGGTCGACATCGTAGACACCGGCGAGGGCATGGACACGCAGGTGCGCTCGCGCGCGCGCGACCCCTTCTTCACCACGCGGCCGAGCGGCACCGGCCTCGGGCTGGCGATCGTCGACCGCATCGTCGACGCGCACGGAGGGCACTTCGCCATCGACAGCCGCGCCGGCGAGGGGACGACGGTGACCGTCTTTTTGCCCCACGGGTCCTCCAGCGAGCCTCCCCCGCCGAGGACGCGCTCCCGACCCACGTCCGATCCGCCCCGCGCCCCCCCGGCTGGCGTCACCCGATGACATCGCCGTCCGCGAACCGCCACACCGACCGCGAGGCCATCGTTCGGCTGGACCGTACGCACGTCTGGCACCCCTACACGCCGATGGACAGCTGGGAGCACGCGGATCCCATCGTCGTCGCGCGCGCGAGCGGCGCCTGGCTCGAGGACGTCGACGGTCGGCGCTACCTCGACGGAAACTCGTCCTGGTACGTCGCCGTGCTCGGCCACGGGCACCCGCGCCTGCTTCACGCCATGCAGGAGCAAGCCGCCGTACTGGCCCACTGCTCGCTCGCGGGCGTCACGCACGAGCCGGCCGCACGCCTGGCCGAGGAGCTGCTTGCGACCGCGCCGCGAGGCCTGACGCGCGTTTTCTACGTGGACGACGGCTCCACCGCCGTCGACGCGGCCGTCAAGATGTGCGCGCAAGCCTGGCGGCAGCTCGGCGCCCCCAAGAAGACGCGTTTCGTGGCGCTCGACGGCGCTTTTCACGGCGACACGGTTGGGGCGACGAGCCTCGGGGGCGTGCCGGTGTTTCGCCGTCCTTATTCCAGCGTGACGTTCGAGTGCGTGCACGTGCCCTTCCCGGAGGCCGGTGCTTACGACCGCGCCTTCGACGCCATCGGGAGGTCACTCCGCGAGCACGGCGACGCGATCGCCGCCGTCTTCGTCGAGCCGGTCGTGCAGGGCGCGGGCGGCATGCGAATGTACGACCCGGCGTTCCTCCGGGAGCTCCGGGCGCTCTGCGACGCGCACGACGTCTTCCTCGTGGCCGACGAGGTCTTCACCGGCTACGGGCGGACCGGACCGATGTGGGCGTGCGAGCACGCGGGGATCTCGCCCGACCTGATGTGCGTCGGCAAAGCGTTCTCGGCGATCGTCCCGATGGGCGCGGTCCTGGCCAGCGAGCGCGTCTTCTCCGCGTTCCGCGGAGACCGCGACAGGGCGTTTCTGCACGGCCACACCTTCTGCGGAAACCCGCTCGGCGCCGCGCTCGCTCGGGAGGTCCTCGCGATCTACCGCGACGAGCAGGTCCTCGCGCGGGCCGCGGGCCATGCCCGAGCCATCGCCGGGGCGTTCCAGCGAATCGCGGGCATCGCCGGCGTCGCGAGGGTTCGCCACCTGGGGATGATCGGCGCGGCCGACCTGGTCGATCCGACTCCCGGCTACCTGGGCGGCGTCGGCTGGCGCGTCTACGACGAGGCGCGCAAGCGAGGAGCCTATCTGCGTCCGCTGGGCAGCACGGTGTACGTGACGCCGCCGCTCACGATCGCGCCTGGCGAGCTCGAACAGCTCCTCGCGATACTCGAGGAGAGCGTGCGCGTCGTCATTTCGACGTGACGACGAGCGCTCCTTTGTACATCGCCATCCCGCACTGGAAGGCCAGCGTGCGGGCGGTATCGGTCGGCACCTCCACCGAGACGACCTGGTTCAGCGGCAGCTTGCGCTCGATATTCAGCTCGGGGAAGACGACCTCGGTAGCGCACGTCCTGTCTGTCGTGCGCACGAACGTCACGGCCGCGTGGGAGCCGGGCCCCCCTTGCGTCAGCTTCAGCGAGGGCGGCGAAAAGCCGTGTTCGCTCGCCGTGACGTCGGCCGTGGGCGTGCTCGCGTCGGATCGTTTGCAGCCGGCGGCGAGGGCGCTTGCGACGCCGATGGCGAGCGCGGCCAGAAGAGCCCCGTCGCGCACGACGCGCACGCCCGCGGCGCGAGCGCGGATGGGACGTGTCCGCTCGGATGGGCGTCGACTGCGCCACTGCCACTGCCACGCGCACGCGAGCGTCCGCTCGAACTTGAAGCCTGGGGCCATGCCTTGGCTATAGTCGCGCCCCGCACTCGCGACAACGGAGGGAATCCACATGACCACTCAAGTGAAGTTCGCATCGAAGGCGGGCGGGCAAATCGAGGGGGCGCTGGTCGAGCCCCCCGGCACGGGCAAGGTCGGCGGGGTCGTCGTGGTCCAGGAGTGGTGGGGGCTGAACGACACGATGAAGGCGAAGTGCGCGCGGTTCGCCGAGGGCGGCTTTCTCTCGCTGGCTCCCGACCTTTTCCACGGCAAGCGCCCCAAGAACGAGGAAGAGGCCGGCCAGGCGATGAGTGCGCTCGACAAGAAGAAGGCCGTCGTCGAGATCGGCGACGCCGTCGCCTTCCTCAAGGCGCACCCACGGTGCAGCGGCAAGGTGGCCGTCGCGGGGTTCTGCCTCGGCGGCGCGCTCACGCTCGCCGCGGCTCACAGCCTGGAGGGGCTCGCCGCCGCCATCCCCTTTTACGGCTTGCCCGAGCTCGCGCCCGCCGACTTCTCGAAAGTGCGCGTCCCCATCCAGGCGCACTTCGCCAAGACCGACAACTGGGCGAAGGCCTCGGTGGCCGAGGAAATCCAGAAAAGCGTGCGTGCCGGCGGCGGACACATGGACCTCTATGTGTACGACGCGGGGCACGCCTTCATGCGGGCCGGCGATCCGGCCGTCTACAGCGAGGCAAGCGCCAAGGTCGCCTGGCAGCGTGCGATCGAGTTTCTGAAAAGGCACCTCGGTTGACGAAGCGTAAGTCTTCGTTCAAGCTCCCTCGCATCATGGTGGCCATCCACCGCCTCGACCCGATGCCCGCTCGCACGACGCACGGCTTTGTCAAGCCGCCGGTCGTCGAGGGCGTCCTCGACGCGCGCGGAGCATAGCCACCGGCCGACCCCTCCCCTTTCAGGAGCCCCCATTCGCCCGGCGAAACCGGGCGGGGGCTCCTGGGAAGGAGAGCGGAGATGATTCGGCATTCGAGGTTGAAACGGCGCGTCGCCCACGTGCTGCGCGCGGCAACGCGCGGCGCGGGCGGGCGACGACGTTCGTTCGCGAAAGCGACCGGGCAGCTGGTCACGCTCGCCTGGCCCATCGCGACCGCGATGGCCGGCGAGACGGTCATGGGCCTGGTCGACACGAAGCTCGTCGGCGGTCTCGGACCCGCTGCGCTCGGAGGAGTAGGCGTCGCGATGAGCTGCGCGTTTCTCGGGTACATGGTGGCGTTCGGCATCATGCGCGGCGTGAAGGCGTGCTCCGCGTTCGCAGTCGGGGAGGGCCGCGCGCATCACGCCGTTCGTTACGCGCAGGCCGGGGTCGTGCTGGCCGCCGTCTTCGGCGTCCTCTTCTGGGCCTGCACCCGCAACGTGGCTCCCGTCCTGCGCGCCATGGGCATCGACGAAGCGCTTGTCCCCCCGGCGACGGCGTTCCTCGCGGTGTTCACCTACGGCGCGCCCGGCAGCGCCGTCCTGTCCGCGCTGACGCAGCACCGTCAGGCCACCGGCGACGCGCGGACCCCCATGGTCGTCGGCCTCGCGGGGAATGCCTTCAACGCGCTCCTCGGCTGGGCGCTCATCTATGGCCATTGGGGTCTACCTTCGCTCGGCGTGCGCGGCGCAGCCTTCGCGACGGCCGTCACCGAGTGGCTCGAGGCCGCCACGCTGGCGATCCTGCTCGTGAGGGCGGCGCGCCGATCGGGAGAGTTCCCGCGCGCGCGCGCCGAGCTTTCGCTGGGCCGCGCGACCCGCGAAGTCGCGGCTCTCGGCGTCCCCACCGGACTGCAGTTCGGGAGCGAGACGCTCGCCTTCGCGACGTTCACGGCGTTGCTCGGGTCGCTCGGTCCCGAGCAGCTCGCGGCACACCAGATCGCGATGGCCACGATACGTACGTCCTTTCTCCCCGGAGCCGCCGTGTCCGAGGCCGCCAGCGTGCTCGTGGGGCAAGCGCTCGGGCGCCGATCGTTGCTGGACGCCGATCGCGCGACCGCGGCCGCGCTGGGCGTCGCCGTGAGCTTCATGGCGGCGTGCGGAGTCGTGTTCGCGGTGGCCGCGGGGGCGATCGCGCACGCCTTCACCACCGACGAAGCCGTGGCCCACGTCACCTGCACGCTGCTCTGGATCGCGGCCGCGTTCCAGGTGCTCGACGCCGCAAACATCGTCTTGCGCGGCGCGCTGCGCGGCGCCAAGGACGTCCGCGTCCCGGCGATCATCGGCGTCGGCGTCGTGTGGACGTGCGTCCCCACGGCGGCTCTGGTGCTCGGCCGCATGGCCGGCTGGGGCTCGGCGGGCGGCTGGTGTGGATTTCTCGCCGAGACCGCGCTCGGCGCGACGCTCTTCGCGGTGCGCTGGCGCACGGGCGCCTGGCGTCGCGCCTACGAGGGCGCGCCGGCGTGAACCCCAGCGGGTTCGCGAGGGTCAGTTCGAGCTCTTCCTGTCGGCGGCTGCGTCGCCCGAGGCGACGTAGCCGATCGCCAGGACCAGCGCCGCCGTCCCTCGCCAGGGTACCCCGGAGGAGTCGTCGATGAGCTCGACGATCGTCCCGACGTTACGGACGAGGTTGCGGACGGCACCGATTCGACCGCCGCGCAAGAGCCAGCGGAGTTCGGAGATTCTTTGCTCGGAGCCGAGCACGGCCATGGTACGCCCCTCCTTGCTAGTTCGTATCCTAGCGACTCGACAATTCACGGCCGGTTCGGCAACGTTCGCGTGACAATTACCCAGGAGCGAGCGGGCTCCTCCTTTGTCTGAGCGGTGCCAAGCTCGGGAATCCACGGCGAAAGGCAGCACGTGAACCCCCTCCACACGCTCCGTGTCGCGCTCCGGGCGATCCTCCGCAACAAGCTGAGATCGTTTCTCACCACGCTCGGCATCGTCATTGGCGTCGGCGCCGTCATCACGATGATGGCCATCGGCGCAGGCGCGAAGGCGCGCGTCGAGGAGGCCTTCGCTGCGATGGGGACCAACGTGCTCATCATCCAGCAAGGTTCGTCGAAGTCCGGCGGCGTTCGCGGGGGCTACGGCTCGTTGCCCACGCTCACGTGGGACGACCTCGCGGCGATCCGCCGCGACGCTCCCGCGGTGAAGGCGGCCGCGCCTACGCTGCGCGCCACCATCTCGATCGTGAGCGACGATCAGAACTGGACGACCTCGATCATCGGGACGTCGCCCGAGTACTTCGACATCCGGAACTGGCCGATCGCCCTGGGATCGCCGCTCACTCCCACGGACGCGGACGGAGCAGCGAAAATCATCGTCCTCGGGCAGACCGTCGTCGACAAGCTGTACGGCCCGAGCGCAAACCCGGTCGGCCTCACGGTACGCGTCGGGGGCAAGCCGTTCCAGGTGGTCGGCGTGGCCGCGAAGAAGGGGCAATCGGCCAACGGCCAGGACTACGACGACACCGCGTTCATCCCGTTCACGACGTTCGCGCAGAAGATCCAGGGCGGCCTGGGGAAGTACCTGCAAGGGTCGATCATGGTCGCCGCCACGTCGTCGTCGACGACCTCGCGCGCCCAGGAACAGATCGTCGCCTTGCTCCGCGACCGGCACCACATCGCCGGGAGCGACGACGACGACTTCCAGGTGCGCGACCTCAGCGAGATCGCCGGCGCTCAAGAGCAGGGCGCTCAGACGATGACGCTCCTCCTCGCCAGCGTGGCCGCGGTCTCACTCCTCGTCGGCGGCATCGGAATCATGAACATCATGCTCGTGAGCGTCACCGAGCGGACTCGCGAGATCGGCATTCGCATGGCCGTCGGCGCCGAGCCGCACCACATCCTCACGCAGTTTCTCGTGGAGGCGCTCTCGCTGTCCCTGGCCGGTGGGCTCATCGGCGTCGTCACCGGAGTGGGCGTCGCGACATGGGTCGCCGCGCGCTTCCAATGGCCGACGCTCGTCCAGCCCGACGTCATCGCGGTCTCCGTCGCATTCAGCGCGCTCGTGGGGATCGTCTTCGGCATTTATCCGGCGCGACGAGCGTCTCAGCTCGACCCCATCGATGCTCTACGCTTCGAGTGAGGGTCGCGCGCGCTTGGCGCCAGCGGAGCGCGCGCGGTGCGGCGCAAGGGGCGCCCGCCGTGGCGACGTGGGCTGGCTCAAGGTGACACGGCGAAGCGCGCCGAAGTAATTCGATTTCCGGCGTTCGAGCCGTGGCACGTCTCTCGCTTCGGCAGGGCGCCGTTCTCCGGATTTCCGGGGTGGCTTCGCTTCCTGCCGTTGCATGAGTCATCTGTCGTCCATTCTCGCTTCGGGAGGCCTCGGCGCCCGGCGGCGCATCCGCGCGCTCGCGAGGCCGTCGCGCGCCGTGCTCGCGGCCAGGCGGGCGGCCTCCTGGTTACGAACGCGAGTCCCCGCCCTTTCGCTAATCGGCGTGCCCGCCTACGCGATCGGCGCCGTAGCGCGCTGGCTCTACGTCCTTCACCTCCACCATCCCCGCAATCACATCTACGGCGACGCAATGCCCATTGCGGAGCTCGCCGAGCTCCTGACCGATCCCAAGGCCCATCAGGAGTTCTTTCATACCGTCTGGCCGCCGGGCGCTTCTGCCGTACTCGCGCTCAATCTGCTTTTCGACTCGACCCTCGGCTCGGCGGCCGTCTGCCAGTTCGCGCTGTCTCTCGCCGTCCCGCTCCTCATCGCGCACGCCGCCCACGTCGCCTACGGACGCCGCGCGGCCTGGATCGCGCTGGCGATGGGCGCGCTCCACTTCGGGTTCGTCCACTACAGCGGGCTGTTCTTCTCCGAGGGCCTGGGCCACTTCGCCGCCACGGTCGCGATCTGGGGCAGCGTCGTCGCCCTCGCGCCCGTCGCGCGATCGACGGGGCCGCCGTCTGCCGGGCTGACTCCCCAGGCGAGCTCACGATGGCTCGTCGCCGCGGGCGCGGTCGCCGGCCTGGCGTGGGGCCTCGCCTTCTCGTTCCGGTCGAACGCATTGCCGGTAGCGGTCTTCGCCGCCTGCTGGCTCTCCGTCCGCTGGGCGCGGCGCAAGCGGTGGCGAGCCTTCCTCGCGATCGCCGGCGGCGCCTTCGGGCTGCTGCTCGTGTTCGCCCCGCTGGCCATGCGCTGCACGCAGCTCGTCGGCCACTTCTGCCCCGGCGCCTGCAACGGCCCGATGAACGTCGCGCTCGGACATGCGCCGGACGTCGCCGGGCTCCATTTCGTCGGCGTCCCCGGCGACACGGGGGGAAGCTCTTCGTGGTGGCCGCCCGCCCTCGGCCAGTACGCGTACCACGGGACGGCCGACGTCTCGGGGTCCATCTACGACACGTCGCGCGTCCTATCGTGGGTGAAGGACCGCTTCGTCCACGACCCGTTCGAATTCGTCTTCGTGTCCCTGGGCAACGCGCTCGAACTCCTCGGTCCGACGATGTGGCCGGAGGACTACGAACCCCTGCCGCGTCGCTACGCGCGGATCCTCGACCAGGTGCTGCTCCTCGGCGTCCTCATACCCGGTATGGCCATGTGGGGTCTCAACATCCGGCGGATGTTCCAGCGGCGGGACATCGGCTGCATCGAGGCCTTCCTCACGTCGACGATCCTCGGCATCTTTTTGGTCTCGGCGTTCTCTCTCGGAGAGGCCCGTTACCGCGTCCCGTTCGATGCGGCGTTCGTCTTGCTGGCCGCCCGGGCCTTTGCCGGAAAGGACAGCGCACCCGACCCGGAATGCCGGTGGCCGCGGCGCTCCCTGGCCGCGGCGGTCGCGGCGCTCTTCGTCGCGGCGTCGCTCGTCGTGGCCACCGCGCATCCGGCGACGCGCCTGGCCGCGCGCCTCTCGGCGGTCCTGCCCGCGTCCGCGTCTTCGCCTTCTGGGGTCGCCCGCACGGTCCCTGCCTCGGCGCTGGCCGTCCGACGCCCCGACGGCGCGCCATGGGACGCAGAAGGCAACTTTCGCTTTCGCTGCGCCGCGGACTGCCCGGAGCTGCGGATCGATCTCGGCGGGGAGCACCGCGCCACTTCGATCGAGGTCAGCGCGGACCACAACGACCGCTACGCGGTCGTCTTTCGTCGCGAGGGGCGAGACGTGGGCCGCTTGGCCTGGGGCGTCTTCGAGGGCGCCGACGGCCTCCGCGTCGTCCAGCGGCGCGTTCCACTCTCCGCGATCGCCGCGGGCTACGACACGCTGGCGATCCGCCCTCTCTACGGCGACGGCAAGTACAGCGTCGGCCACGTGCTCCTCATCGACCGGCGGTGACGAGCCGTCGCCCGGGCCGGCGTCACTTCGTGTTCATCGGCCGGACTCCGCGGCCGGAGGCGAGACTCTCACCTCGACCCAGCCGGCGATGTGCGGCGGCCGGGGCTCGACGATCCGCACGAGTGTGGCCAGACGATCGCTCCATCGAAAGGAATCCCCGACGCGCAGCGCCGGGCGAACGACGGGCGGATCGGACCGGTGGGCCACGGTGATCGCTGCGGACGGATCACTGCCCGGTCCTCCGCTCCCCACGAGCTCTGCGGTGGCCACCCACCCGGAGTCCAGCGCTGCATCGCCTTTTAACGGAATGAATACGTCGGCAGGCGAGATCGCGAGGTCCCTGGGTAGCTCGTTCTGATCCTGAAACACGGTCGCGGAATGCAGGATGGAAAGCTCGTTTCCCGGCCGTCCCCTCGGGTCGATCCAGTCGCAGTCCTCGAGCTCGAGGACCCCCCCTCGGGACGGGAATACCTCTCCCTTCCGCGCGACGATCTTGGCCTGGAACGCATAGACCGTCTCTTGCCAGAAGGGCCACCCGACGGTCAGAACGCACGGCGTACCGAAGGAACGGATACGAACCTGGCCGCCGAGGACATCCTCCTCGACGCCATCATCCACGTTGTCGCACTGGTTGGGGCCGCAAAATCGGTCCGCGCCGTCCGCTCCGACCCGCTCGCTGCGCGACTTGCCGCACGCGCACTGCATGGCTGCGATGAGCTCTATCGCTATACCGACAATCACCCGCGCTCTCATGAGCTCACCGGGACGGAGCCGACGTCGACGCGCTGGAACCACGTATTCAATTCGTCACACGGAATCGGGTCCGGCTGATGCTTGTTCCACGGATTGTACAGCTTCACGTAAAGCCGACCGTCCCGCGCTTCCGTCCCGACGACGCTGTAGGCATGGCTTTCGACGAGCCTCGGCGCCGCGTACTTGTCGATTCCTGGTTTCGTTTCGAAGACGACGATTTTTCCCGCCGCCAGATCGCCCTCGAGGCGGTCACTCGAGTAGCTCGTGAACCACCCGGGGACGATGCGCTCGGCCTCCCTTCCGGTGAGCGCCTCGATGACATCCGCCGGGCAGCCGCCACGAGCGATTGCATTGTGGCCGCCGCAGAGCTGCGCGTAGGCCTTTTCGATCGCGAGATGCCAGATCCCCTGGCCCGACGCGGACGGCTCGGCCGGAATGCCATGGCCCCTGGCGAAGTGAGCGTCCACGGTGATCTTCACCTCCGTGAACGTCTTTTGGCCAAACCACTTCGACTCCGGCTTGTGTAGCGTCACCGTGTACACGGGCTCGCCGCGTTCGTTCGTACCTGCGTGAATCGCGTTCTTGATCAGCGCTCGGCCCTCGGGGGTACCCGCGAGCGATGCGAGCGGCGCCATCACGTGGCAATCCCCCATGGCCCCCTGGGTAACGTCCGCTCGATCGATGGGATCGGCCGTTCCCCCCTGCTGGCGGAAGAGCACGGGATCGATCGGGGACTCGGTGCCGCAGCGGTCGTAGTCGAAGTGCAGAAAGTCCCCCGGTTGCGCGCAACTGAGTCCACGGCCCGGCACCGCCGGCTCGTTGCCGCCGTCGCGCACGAACCCGTCGTATCGCTCGTCCGCAGCGAGCCGCTCCGCGCGACCGTTGTCTTCCCCGGGAGCCGCCACCGGGCTTCCGGGT
>Ga0102924_1005659_pt1 | contig 12014 bp, 10 predicted proteins | sample PaiPotPPM11metaG_FD_80116 | JGI IMG/M metagenome (GOLD analysis project Ga0102924, IMG submission 80116) | Iron sulfur acid spring bacterial and archeal communities from Banff, Canada, to study Microbial Dark Matter (Phase II) - Paint Pots PPM... ... | reverse complement strand
CAACGGCGCCGAGATCCACATCAACGGCGGCCAGCACGTCTGAAGACCCTGGTTCGAGAAAACTCGGCTGGGCATCGCGAAGTTAATTAAAAATGATCCGCGCCTAGCGCGATACCTCCGATTGTTTCGCCGCTCCGCCGGCCGCGAAACAATCCATCTCTGCCGCGAAACAATTCGCCTGCCGAGCGAAACCATTTTCCTCTTCCCGCGCAATCGTCGCGAAACGCCGCGCTGGTAGCAAAGCGGCCGACGACGCGCAGGGAGCGCGCCGGAGGGAAATGAGGTTTCACCATGCGCTTGACCCCCGCACTGACGCGAGCTGGATTGTCCAAGCCGTCGGCCGGCACGGCCATCAAGGCCACCACCAAGGGCACGACCGATGAAACGCTGCTCAGCCTGATCGCAGCGCAAGACAAGGATGCCATGCGGCTTCTATTCGGCCGGCACAATGTCCGCGTCTTCCGCTTCGTGCGTCGCCTGGTCGGCAACGAAGCGACCGCCGAAGAGCTTGTGACCGAGGTCTTCCTCGACGTCTGGCGCAATGCCGGCCGTTTCGAAGGCCGCGCCCAAGTGGCGACCTGGATCCTGGGCATTGCCCGCTACAAGGCGCTGTCGGCGCTGCGGCGGCGCACGCTCGACGAGATCGACGAGGAGACCGTCGAGGCGATCGAGGACACCGCCGACACTCCGGAAATCGCGTTTCAAAAGACCGAGCGCAGCGCCATCCTGCAGGACTGTCTCAAGCAGCTCTCGCCGGCGCATCGCGAAGTCGTCGATCTCGTCTACTACCACGATCGGTCGCTCGATGAAGTCGCCCGCATCGTCGGCATTCCCGAGAACACCGTGAAGACGCGCGTCTTCCATGCCCGCAAGAAGATCGCCGAACTGATGGCGGCGCGCGGCCTCGACCGCGCCTGTCTCTAGAGCATGATGCCGAAGGGTCGAGACCGGTGTTTGGAAAAGATCAAGCGCCAACGAGAATCTAGCGCGCCGAAATAGTCCGCGCTCAGGGGTTGTTAATACGCATGGAAAATGTAGATTTTCATCATCACCCTTGCGTCGATGGGCGACACGCAATGGACTCTGGGCGTCTCATCGTCGTCGACGACGAACCGGATCTCCGCAGCATGATTGCGGAGTATCTCGGTAAGCACGGCTTTACCGTCCGCACGGCCGCCGGCGGTATCGAGCTGGACGCACATTTGTCAGCCGAGGCCGCCGACCTCCTGATTCTCGACGTCAATATGCCCGGCGAAGACGGCTTTGCCATCGCGCGACGGATTCGCGCCGCGAGCAAACTGCCGATCCTGATGCTGACGGCGGCCGACGATATCGTCGATCGCGTCGTCGGACTCGAAGTCGGCGCCGACGACTATCTCACCAAGCCATTCGACCTGCGCGAATTGCGCGCCCGCATTCGCGCGCTGCTGCGGCGCGCCGTGCCGCAGACGGCGCAGCTTACGCAAGCTTCGGCGGCCACGCCGGACAACACAAAATCGGCCGATGGCGCGTCAGGCCATGCCAACCTAAAGGTGCGGTTCGGCCATATGGTGCTTGATCTTGACGCGCACCGTCTCATAGCTTCGGATGGCACCGAGATGATGCTCACAGCCACCGAATTCGGTCTTTTGGAAGCCTTCGCGCGCCATCCCAACCGGGTGCTGAGCCGCGAGCAGCTGCTCGACCTCACACACGATCCGGACAGCGACGTATTCGACCGCAGCATCGATATCCGCATCGCCCGCATCCGCCGCAAGGTCGAGCAAGATCCGGCAAATCCGCAAACCATCAAGACGGTACGCGGCGCCGGATACATGTTTGTCCCGGCGAAGACGTGACCGCGAAGGATCCGCACAATTTGGCGATTGAGCCGCGGTTGCGCGCCGTGCTCGACATCATGCCGGCGCGCGTCTCCTTGTTGGACCGTAACCAGATCCATTGTTACGCCAACGCCGATTATGCGCAGCTCTCCGACCGGCCGATCAGCGAGATTCTCGGGCGCAGCGCCGTGGAAATTCTCGGACAGGCCGCCTACGACGCGTTGCGGCCCTACGCCGAGCGCGCCTTGGCCGGCGAGACGGTACGCTGGGAAGGCTGGATGACCTTTTCACGCGGGCACCGCCTGGTGCAGCGTGTCTACGTACCCTATCGTCCCGAATCCGACTCCGCAGAGATTGAAGGCTACTTCGTCTTTGCCCGTGATCTGACCGAGCTCAAGAGCGGCGAATGGGTGGTGCCGGATCAGTTCGCGGCATTGCAGGCGAATGAGGCCGTGAGCACGGCGATCACCACCTCCGCGCTCGACTGCATTGTCGCGATCGACGACGCCGGAATTGTCATCGAGTTCAATCCCGCCGCCGAGATCACATTCGGCTACAAGCGCAGCGAGGCCCTCGGCCGGCCGATCGTCGACCTCATCGTCCCGCCGGCGCTGCGCCGCCGGCACATCGAGGGGCTCGATCGCTACCTTCGCACCGGCGAGGCGCGCGTCCTGGACAAGCGCATCGAGATCGAAGGCATGCGCAAGGACGGCAGCACGTTTCCGGTCGAGCTCTCGATCAAGGAAGTGCGGCTGCCGCATCGCCGCCTATTCACCGCCTATCTGCGCGATTTGACTCCCGCGCACGAAGCCCGCGTCGAGATCGAGCGCCAGCGCGAGGCCCTGCACCAGAGCGAAAAGCTCGCCGCGCTCGGCTCACTGCTTGCCGGCGTCTCGCATGAATTGAACAATCCGCTGTCGATCCTGATCGGCAATGCGCTGATCTTGCAAAACGAGGCGGAAAGCGTCGCGCCCTCGCTGGCCGAGCGCGCGCAGCGTATCCAGGCCGCGGCCGAACGCTGCGGCCGCATCGTGCGCAGCTTCCTCGCCATGGCGCGGCAGCGCAAGACCCAGCCGCGCGCCGTCGAAGTCGAATTCCTGATTGGCAATGCGCTGCAATTGCTGGCCTACGGCTTGCGCGCGGCCGGCATCGAAGTCACGCAAGACTTCGCGCCCGGCCTGCCGCAGGTCATGTGCGATCCGGACCAGATGACCCAGGTGATCACCAACCTGCTGGTCAATGCTCAACAAGCGTTAGAAGGGGAGCCGCAGCCGCGGCAGATCAGCCTGCGCGCGGCAAAAGACGGCGAGGCCGTGGTGATCGAAGTCGCCGACAATGGGCCGGGCATTCCTGCCCATCTGCAATCGCGCGTGTTCGATCCGTTCTTCACGACCAAACCGGTTGGATCCGGCACCGGCATCGGGCTTGCCGTGTCGCGCGGCATCGTCGAAGCCCATGGCGGCGCGCTGACACTGGCCGCTTCCGAGCGCGGCGCGCATTTCCTCGTCCGCCTGCCGCTGCGTGAGCTCTCGCGCAACGGTGGTGAAAACGGCGGCGCCCCCGCCGCATCGCCCACGCGCCGCGAGCGCAGCGCGCTCGTCGTCGACGACGAACAAGAAGTCGGACAAATCCTGTCGGAGATGCTGCAGGTTCTCGGCATCCATTGCGACGTCGTGACCAGCGGCGAGACCGCGATCGAGCGGCTCTCCAAACGGTCCTACGACGTCGTCATCAGCGATGTGCGCCTGCCCGGGATCGACGGCCCGGCGCTTTATACCTGGATGGCGCAAAACAAGCCGGAGCTGTGCGCCCGCACCGCTTTCGTCACCGGCGACACTCTAGGCCAGGCCTCCGAACGCTTCCTCGCCGAGGCCAAGCGCCCACTTCTGGAAAAGCCGTTCCTGCCCACCGACGTCCGCCGCCTGATCGAGGAACTGCTGCACACCAATGGCGGCTAACGGCAAAGCGCCGCACCACCTTTGGTCTAAGGGATTACTGGCTTGCCGCCGGGGTTTGTTGGGATAGACTTACCGCCAAGTCGTCAAGCAAGTCGTCAAACCCAAGCAAAAGACGGCAATTCCAGGGAGAGTTTCAAGATGATTAAATCTGATAGGCGTATTGCGTCCAAATCGCTGCGCGTACTGCTCTCAGCAGGCGCGGGCGCTACAGCTCTTGCGCTTGCAAGCCTGAGCTCGGCGCAAGCCGCGGACCCCATCAAGATTGGCGTGATCGCCGAAGCTCAGGCGGTGGCCGGCTCGTCGATACCGCAGGCCGCACAGCTCGCCGCCGACGAAATCAACGCCGCTGGCGGGGTCGACGGCCGCAAGATCGAGATCGTCTCCTACGACAATCATTCCTCCGCCGCCGAGTCCGTGCGTGCGTTTCAGCGCGCCGCGACCGAGGACCACGTCAATGCGGTGATCGCAAGTTACATCAGCGAAGTCGTGCTCGCGCTTGAACCTTGGACCGGGCGCCTTAAGACGGTGATGGTGACTCCGGGCGCGGCATCCGACGTCATCACCCAGAACATCGCCAAGGACTACAATAATCTTAAATACACCTTCCACGGCTATTCGACCTCGACCAGCATTGCCGACGCTACTTGCGATGCGGCGAAGGATCTTCTGGTCGGCAAGCTGCATATGAAGTCGGCAGTGGTCATGAGCGAGGATGCGGCTTGGACCACTCCCCTCGACGCCGAATACCTGAACTGCCTGCCCAAGATCGGACTGCAGGTTCTCGATCATATCCGCCTGTCGCCCGACACCACGGACTTCACGCCGATCTTCAACAAGATCGAGGGTCAGAAGCCCGACGTGATCATCACCGGCATTTCGCATGTCGGCGTGCAACCCACTGTGCAGTGGAAGCAGCAGGAAGTGCCGATCCCAATGTTCGGCGTGTCATCGCAAGCGACCAATTCGAGCTTCTGGCAGGACACCAATGGCGCCGTCGAAGGCGTGCTATATCAGGCCTTCGCCGGACCAGGCGTCGCGGTGACGCCGAAGACGCTGCCGTTCGTGGCCGCTTTCAACAAGAAATACGGCAACAATCCGTCGTATTGCGGCTATACCGCCTATGACGAAGTCTATTACATCGCCGAAGCCATCAAGCGGGCCGGCTCGACCGATCCGGACAAGCTCGTCGATGCGCTGGAAAAGACCGACTATGTCGGCACCATCGGCCGCGTGCAGTTCAAGGGCAAGGATACGCCCAATCCGCACGCCATGAAGATCGGCCCCGACACCATCAGCGGCCTGATGCTGCAATGGCAGGACGGCAAACAAACCAATCTGTGGCCGGGCAATGTCGCCAATGGCCAGCTGAAGTTCCCGAAATTCATCAAGGTCGGCTCGGCGAACTAACGAGCGGACTTCGGACCCGCAATCCCTCCCCGTCCGCCCGCGCGGGCGGGGAGACGTTTGATGGGGCCGCGTGCAAGCCAAGCTTGGAAGCGTTGAGCGCGACAGCGTGGTCTTAGGCGATGGTGTTCTGGCAAATCCTGGTCGACGGCTTTGCGATCAGCTCTCTCTATGCGCTCGGCGCCACCGGCTTTGCGCTGATTTTCGGCGTCTCCGGCGTTCTTAATCTTTCGCATGGGGCGCTGATGGTGGCGGCTGTGGTCGCCGCCTGGGCCGCCGGCAACAATCTTCATGTCGGGCCCTATGCCGGCGCGGCGATCGGCATCGCCGTCGGCTTTGCCGCGACGCTCGTTACCTATTTCCTGATTGTGAAGCCGCTGCAGCAGACACGAAAAATCCGCGAGGAGGAAAAAGAGATCTTCATCCTCACCGCGACGCTGCTGTGGGGTATCATGATCCAGGAGCTGATCGCCTATATCTACACCAACAATGCAAAGACCGTGGCGCCGATCGTCAACGGGGTGATTTCGATCTTCGGCGTGCGCACGCCGCAGAACGAGATCTTCACCGCGGTCGTCTGCTGGCTCGCCATCGGCGTATTGTGGCTTCTGGTCAACCGCACCCGCGCCGGCAAGGCGGTGCTGGCAGCCTCGATGAACCCGCGCGGCGTGACGCTGCTCGGCGTCGAACTCTCGCATGTCTACATCGCCGTCTGGGCGATCTACGGCGTACTGGTCGGCATTGCCGGCGTGCTGCTCGGCATGTTCCTTGGCGTGTCGTCCTATAGCGTCGGACCACTGACCGCGAGCGCTTTCTCGATCGTCGTGCTCGGCGGGCTCGGCAGCGTCTCGGGCGCGCTGATCGCCGCCTATATCGTCGGCTATCTCGAGACCATCACCGCCTATCTGATCTCGCCGGCCTACCGCACCATCCCCGCCCTCCTCCTTCTCGTCGCGGTGATGTATGTCAGCCCGCGCGGACTGTTGGGGCGGCGCTAGATGGGCTCGCTGTCGACAACGCGCATTCTTCTGATCGGCCTCGGCGTCGTCATTGCCCTGTCGTTCCTGCCGCTCAAGGTTTCCGGCTACATCCTCGGTCTCATGACCATCGCCTATTATTTCGGCGTCTTCGCCATGGCCTGGGATTTGTTGTTCGGCTTTGCCGGCGAGGTGAATTTCGGCCCGACGTTTTTGATCGGCACCGGCGCCTATACCGCGGGCATTCTCGACAATCTTTACCAGCCGCCGATCTTTGTCTGTGTCGCCGCGGGCGCCTTGGCCGCCGTCCTCGGCGGCGTCGTATTGGCGCTGCCGGCGTTGCGCGTGCGCGGTCCCTATTTCGGCCTGACCACGCTGGTCGCGGTGCTGATGCTGCAGAACTTCATCGTCGTCGATGCCAGCCTGACCGGCGGCGAGATCGGGCTGACCGTGCCGGACGTCATCACCATCAGCGACGCGACCAATTATTGGATCGCACTTTGGTTCATGGCGATCAGCGGGGCGATCCTGTTCGCGCTGTCGCGTTCGCCGGTCGGACTGATCCTGCAGGCGAGCGGACAGGACGCCGTGCAGGCCGGCGCGCTCGGTTTCAACGTGACCAAGCACAAGCTGGCCGCCTTCATCTTCAGCGCCTTCTTCTCCGGCCTCGCCGGCGCGATGCTGGTGTTCTATCTCGGCTCGGCCTCGGTCGGCACGCTGGTCGACATCACCATTGGCGTGCAGATCATCATCTCCGCGGTGCTGGGCGGGCGGCGCACCATCCTCGGCGGCGTTCTCGGCGCGGTCTTCCTCATCGCCATGAGCGAGGCGCTGCGGCCGCTCGGCGATCTGTCGAACTTCGTCGTTTTCGCGATGGCGCTCGTCGTCGTGCTGTTGTTTCCGAGCGGCTTCTTCGGCTTGCTCACGCGCAGCAGGGAGCCGTCGTGAACATTAGTGTGAGCACCACAGCGAGCACGACGGAGAGCGCCCATCTCGAGGCGCATCTTCAAGTCACGGGTCTCACCAAGCGCTTCGGCGGCCTCGTCGCCGTCAAGGACATGGCGCTCAGCGTCCAGGCCGGCAAAATTCTGGGCCTGATAGGCCCAAACGGCTCCGGCAAGTCCACGGTGATGAAGCTGATCATGGGCATCGAGCGGCCCAACGCCGGCTCGGTGCGCATCAACGGTGTCGAGGTCGCCGGCTGGCCGTCGCACAAGATCGCGCGCATGGGCGCCGGAATCGTGTTCCAGCATTCGCGCCCGCTGCACCGGCAGACTGTGCTGGAGAACATCAAGCTTGCGCTGTTGCCCGACAAACTGACCCGGCTGTTCGCCGATCCGCATATCGACGATCACGCCCGCGCCATTGCCGCGCGCGTCGGGCTGACGCCGGTGCTCGACCGGCGGCCCGGCACATTGCCCTTCGCCGACTTGCGCAAGATCGAGATCGCTAAGGCCATTGCGCGCGATCCGAAAGTGCTCCTGATCGACGAGCCGTTCGCCGGCCTGACCGCAACGGAGACTGAGGCCTTTTCCGAGCTCATCTGCGAATTGCGCGACGACGGCCGCGCCATTCTCCTCGTCGACCACAACGTGAAGAGCGTGTCGCGCCTGGTCGACCGGGTGCTGGCGATGTATGTCGGCGAGCGCATCGCCGAGGGCAGCGCCGAAGAGGTGATGCGCGACGAGACCGTGCGGCGCGTCTATCTCGGCGGCAGCATGGAGACCGCGGCGCGGCCGGAATCCTCGTTCTCCGATCGCAGCACGCCGTTCCTCGAAGTCGACAATGTCAGCGTGTTCTACGGCAAAGCGCAGGCGCTGGAGAAGGTGTCGATTCACGTCCATGCCGGCGAATTCGTCTCTATCGTTGGCCTCAACGGCGCCGGCAAGACCACGCTGTTCAACGCCATTTCCGGCTTCCTGCCCTATGCTGGCGACATCCGCCGCCAAGGCGGCTCGCTGCGCGGACGAACCGCTGCGACGATTGCCCGTAACGGCATCGTGCAATGCCCGGAAGGGCGCGAGCTGTTCGTCGACATGACGGTGCGCGAAAATCTCGATCTCGGCGGGCAACACCTGCCGCCCGCCGAAAGCGCCGCGCAGATCGCCTGGCTGTTCGAACTGTTCCCGATCCTTAACGCGCGGCAGAAGCAGGCCGCCGGCACGCTGTCCGGCGGCGAGCAGCAAATGCTGACGATTGCCCGCGCACTGATGATGAAGCCAAAGCTCTTGATCCTCGACGAGCCCACGCTCGGGCTCGCCCCGGTCATCCTCGAACAGATTTCCAAGGCGCTGGAGAAATTGCGGCAGACCACCGACATCACCGTGCTGCTCGGCGAGCAGAACGTCACTTTCGCGCTGCCGCATGCCGACCGCGTCTATGTGCTCGAACATGCCCGCATCGTCTGGGAAGGCGAGCCGGCGAAATTCGCCGCCGGCGGCGGCACGGCTTATCTGTAAGACCGAGCGTTCAACCAGCTCTGCGTCCACGCGCCGCGGCCAAAAATTTCGGCTGAAAGATCTCGAGGAAAGCCTGCGAGGCCGGCGCTAGGTTCTTGTCGGCAAGGCGCAGAATGCCGATGCGGCGCGTGATCGCCGGGCGCAGCGGCTTCACCACAATGGCCGAGCCGCCTTCAGGCAGAGCCGAAGCGGGCACGATGGCAACACCGAGGCCACGCGCCACGAAATCGAACAGCGAGCCGAACTGATTGGTGATGATGCTGTGATTGAACACGACGCCGCGATCGTTCGCGGCCATGTCGAGCGTGCGGCGCAGCCCGGAATGGCTCGGCATCGAGATCATCGGCTCATCGCCGATGTCTTTAAGCGAAACCGCAGGCAGCGCCGCAAGACGATGGCGCTTGGGCATTACGACATAGCAAGGCTCGTTGACGAGCGCTTCCGCGACAATGCCTTCGGCGAGTCCCAGCGCATTGCCGATACCGAAATCAGCGATGCCGCTGGCGACATCTTCGGCAACGGCGCTGGTGAGCCCCTCCCTGATCTGGACATGTATTTTGGGATGTTTCTTGCGGAACGCGACCAGCGCCGCCGGCAGCACCCGATGCGAGATCGACATCAGGCTGGCAATGATGAGCTGGCCGCGCATCTCGCCGTCGAGCGTGCGCGCCTTCTGGGCCTGCTGCAGGAACTCGCCGAGAAGCCGCTCCGCCGCCGGGATGAATTCGCGGCCGGCTTCGGTCTGCGACACGCTGCGGGTGCCGCGGGCGAAGAGCTTTACGCCCAAGCGCGCCTCGGCCTGCTGCACGATCCGGCTCACTCCCGGCTGCGACATGCGCAGGTACGAGGCCGCCGCAACGAAACTGCCGAACCGCGCCAGCGTCACCACCGTGCGCAGATGCTTCATGGACAGATTGGGCACGTCTTGCAGGTCGGCCATCAGGCGCCTCCCATTCATGCGAAACTTGCATGAATTTTCGTCATTCATTTCAAATTGACATTGAAGCAAGCGGCTTGTCAAAGTAGCTGCTGCAAGCTGCGCCAAAGGATCGGGCGCGATCCGCACAACAGCTTGATATGCAAATTGAAAACGAGGCAGCCGATGCAGCGCGATCTGGCTAAAGAGAACATGGCCGAAGTAAAGATGTATTCGGACTTCAAGAGCCCTTACGCCTATCTTGCTTTCGATCCCGCCTTTGCGCTCGAGGACAAGTATCACATCGCGCTGAAGTGGAAGCCGTTTCAGCTGCGGCTCAAGGGCAAGGGCGAGCGTAGCCAATATTCCGAATACAAGGTGAAATACTCCTACATGGATGCACGGCGCTGGGCCAATATGCGTGGCGGCCTGATGATCCGCGGCCCCCTGAAGATTTTTGACACCACGCCGGCCTTGATCGGCGGCCTTTACGCCGAGAAGCACGGCAAGCTTCGCGACTACGGCAACAAGGTGTTCGACCTGTTCTTCAAGCGCGAACTTGCCGCCGACGAAGTCGACGCCATCGCACCCGTCATCGAAAGCCTCGGGCTAAAGGCGCAGCGCTATCGCGACTATCTCGCCAGTGAAGGCCCCGCGGACTACGAGCGCGCGCAACAGGACGCGGTCGCCGACCAGGTCTTTGGCGTGCCGATGTTCTATTTTCAGAATGAGCCGTTCTGGGGCTACGACCGCATGGGTCTTTTGGAGCAGCGACTCACAGAGGCCGGCCTCAAGAAGGAGCCGCCGCTGAAGCAGGCGGTGTGACAGCCGCGATGTTCGACCTTTATTTCTGGACGACGCCGAACGGCTACAAAGTCACGATCCTGCTCGAAGAGCTCGGGCTCGCCTACAACGTCATCCCTGTCCATATCGGCAAGGGCGAGCAGTTCAATCCGGAATTTCTCAAGATCAGCCCGAACAACAAGATTCCGGCGCTGGTCGATCATGACGGGCCGGGCGGTGAGCCGCTGACGCTGTTCGAATCCGGCGCCATCATGCTGTATCTCGCCGAAAAGTCCGGCTTCCGTTTCATGCCGGAAGATCGGCGGCGGCGCTACGATGTGATCGAATGGCTGATGTTCCAGATGGGCGGCATTGGCCCGATGCTCGGCCAGGCGCATCACTTCCGCCGTTACGCCAAGGAGCAGATCCCTTACGCTATCGAGCGTTATACCGGCGAGGCGACGCGGCTCTATCGCGTGCTCGACCGGCGGCTTGGTGAGGCGGAATATCTCGCCGGCGACTATTCCATCGCCGACATGGCGGTCTATCCGTGGCTGCGGCCGCATAAATGGCAGGGCCAGGACATCGCGGCCTGGCCGAACCTGCAGCGCTGGTACGCCGCGTTGCGCGCGCGGCCCGCGGTGCAGCGCGGGCTTGCGGTGATGGCGGAGCGGCTCGCGAGCAACAAGGACAAGCCGGCCGGCGAATCCTGGGACGTGCTGTTCGGCCAAAAGCAATTCGAAGCGCGGTGATCACAGGACAGCCGAATGGTGCTCCGATGAACAAACTGCCGATGCTCAAAGGCTACCGCGTGCTCGATATCGGCCAGTTCGTTGCCGCGCCGACCTGCACGCGCATCCTCGCCGAGATGGGCGCCGAGGTCATCAAGCTCGAACTGGCGCCGTTTGGCGATCGTGGCCGCTTTTCCGGCGACAAACCGCGCGATCCGGAGCTGAAGAAGACCTCGCAGAGCACTTATTATTTTCAGCACAATCATTCGAAGAAGTCGCTCGCCGTCGACATCAAGCAGGAACGCGGCCGTGACCTCGTCTATGCGCTCATTCCAAAGGTCGACGTGGTGGTCGAGAATTTCGCGCCGGGCGTCATGGCGCGCATGGACCTCGGCTATGACAAACTGTCCGCGATCAATCCGCGGCTGATCATGTGCTCGATCTCGCTCGCCGGCCAATCCGGCCCGCTCAGCGACAAGCCGGGCTTCGACTATATGGGCGCGGCCTATGCCGCCATCACCTCCTGCATCGGCGAGCACGATCGCGGTCCGGCGCAATTGCCGATCGCCATCAGCGACAGCGCCACCGGCGTCACGGCGGCGATGGCCATCGGCTTTGCGCTGTTGCATCGCGAACGTACCGGCGAAGGTCAGTATATCGATTGCTCGCTGGTCGATACCTATTTCAACATGCACGAAGTCAACGTGCCGAAATCGTCGCTCCGTGGCGCGCAATTTCAACCGGAGCGCTCAGGCTCGCTGCATCCGGACGGCGGGCCAACCGGCGTATTCCGCTGCCGCAACGAGGAGTTCGTCGCCATCATGGTGATGCCGTATCAATGGCCGCTGCTGGTCAAGGCCATGAACATGCCGGACCTGCTCGAAGACGCGCGTTTCCGCGACCCACGGGCGCGGCGCGACAACAATGTGGCGCTGAAGGATGTGATCGAAGCGTGGCTTGCCCAAT
>Ga0102924_1005658_pt1 | contig 12014 bp, 10 predicted proteins | sample PaiPotPPM11metaG_FD_80116 | JGI IMG/M metagenome (GOLD analysis project Ga0102924, IMG submission 80116) | Iron sulfur acid spring bacterial and archeal communities from Banff, Canada, to study Microbial Dark Matter (Phase II) - Paint Pots PPM... ... | reverse complement strand
CACCACGTCATCATGGGCGCGTTCGGTCAAAGTCGGCATGGTCATCGTGGTCTACAGCTCCGGTCTCGCCCTCAGTGGGATGGGGAACAACCCGCTGGTCTCAGATCAGCCTGACAGAGAGGGCCTTCGAGGCCGCTCACAAGGCGGCCAAGACACTGTCAGCGCTGCGGTCGCGCTGTTGACCACCTTGGATGGGGCTGCGGCCGGTCCCTATCCCTTAGCCGCAGCCCGCCGTGCGGCGGGTTACTGTGCGTGGAGGAGGAGTGGGAGGCAGGGAAACTCTCAGCCAACATCTCATTCCCCGGGCGGGGGGTCAGGTGCCTTACGGAGTCGTTCATAAGTTCGCTGGCGGAACCAAGGAGCAGTACGAAGCGTCGATCGGCGCAGTGCATCCAGGCCTGGGCCAACTGCCCGAAGGGCAGATCTACCACTTGGCAGGCCCGTCGGATGATGGCTGGCTCATCGTCGCCGTGCACGAGTCGAAGGAGAGTTGGGAGCATTTCCGAGACGGCACGCTGATGCCGCGGTTGCAGCAAGGCATCGAAGGCGGGTTCGCTGGACCGCCGGAGGAGACCGCATTTGAGGTCCAGAACCACCTGCCCGCCTGAGTCATCAGCCTAGGTGCGACCGCGACGGTTTGCGTGGTGCCGGCGGGGTGACCCTGACCGCAGCGAAGCAACGGCTCACGATCGTCACGCAGGCATCTGGGCTGCGTGAAGCTCGTGACTGAGGGGCGGACGATTCTGACCGGGGGGCTGGCGTGAGCCAAAGGTTTGTGGTGATAGGGGCGGGTCCGATTGGGCTGGCGACGGCCATGTTGTTGGCGGCGGACGGCCACGACGTGACCGTGCTCGAGAAGGACTCGGAGGCGACGCCCTCTTCAGAGGTGGAAGCTTGGGACGGTTGGCGACGTCCTGGGGTAGCCCAGTTCCGCCAAGCACACCTGATGCTGCCGCGGTTTCGGGCGGTGTTGGACGCCGAGCTGCCCGTGGTGGCAGACCGGCTGAACAAGATGGGTGGACGGCGCTTCAGCCTGATCGACGTGCTGCCCCGCTCGTCGCCAGACACGCCTGCGCGTGCGGGCGACGAGCGGTTCGATGTCCTGACCGGACGTCGTCCAGTGGTTGAGGCGGCGTTCGCCCAAGTTGCCGAGGAAACCCCTGGCGTGACCATCCGTCGAGGGGTAGTTGTCGATGGACCGCTCTTGGGGTCTCCGACGGAGCAGGGGATTCCGCACGTGAACGGGGTGCGCACGTCCGATGGTGTTGAGATCAAAGCAGACCTTGTGATTGATGCCATGGGCCGTCGGTCAAAGCTCCCCGAGTGGATCGCGGCAGCCGGTGGGCGCCCGCTCTACGAAGAGGCCGCCGACGCAGGCTTCACTTACTACACCCGCCACTACCACTCGCCTTCAGGCCACCATCCCCGATTCCGTGGCCCCCCCGGCGCCGACGTGGGCACGATCCGCGTCTTGACGTTGCCCGCGGACAACGACACCTGGACGGTTGGGATCGTGGCCGTGGCCGGTGACGCGCCACTCAAGGCCTTGCGGGACAACCAGGTGTGGGAGCGGGTCGTGCGCGCCGTTCCTCACGCTGCGCACTGGCTCGACGGTGAACCGGTCACCGATGTCATCCCGATGGCAGGGGTACTTGATCGCTACCGACGCATTGTGGTCGACGGTCGACCGGTCATCACCGGGGTAGCGGCTGTAGGCGACGCCTGGGCGTGCACCAACCCAGCTGCTGGACGGGGAATGAGCGTGGGACTGGCCCACGCCGTGCTGTTGCGCGACGCAATGCGAGCGCATCCCGACAGCCCCGTCGACTTTGCCAAGGCATTCGACGACACCACCGAGGAAACCCTCACCCCGTGGTACCGAGACCAAGTCGAACGCGACCATCGACGAGCGGGCCGCATGCAAGCACTTCTCGATGGCCGCCCGCCGGACCCCGACAGCGACCCGCTCCTGCAGCTCATGGGGGCAGCCAGGAGCGATCCGGATACCGCACGCGGTGTACTCGACGTCCTCTCGGTGCTGGCCTTGCCCGTCGATGTGCTCAAACGCACAGGCATCCGCGAGACCCTCGAACGCGTCGCCTCATCATCACCACCACCTTCGCCGCCGCCGGGGCCAAGCCGGGACGAACTGGTCGCCCTCACCGTCGCTTAGGCGACAAACTCCGACGACACGCTGCGTAGCGACGAGGCGGGGTGGGTCCGGAAAAGCGGTGGACACGGCTTAGCGGCCGGTGCCGTGTGCAATCCAGCGGACGGGTGACGGCTTGATTACCTGCGGACGACGAGACGGCCAGATCTATCCATGAGCGGTCTTCGTGGTGATCCATGTCGGACGTCGTTCGTGGCTATGCGAGCGCTGCAGCAAGCAAGGCGTGCGCCGCCCACCGCGAGGTCTCGAGTATTCGGGCGTCATCGAGGCCACAGATGTCGCGCAGAACGATGCGCGCTTCGATGCCGATAACGACGGCCATCGCGTGTACGAGGCGCTCGTATTCGTCGGGAGCGAGCTGGGCGCGGAGTGGTTCGAGGGCCTGCTCGACGTACTCGAGTCGCCGCGACGGACGGGGAGGCACTCCGGGTTCGATCTGGTCGCGGTCGATCGTGAAGCGAACCATCTTTCGGAGGAGGTGTTCGTTGTTGACCGTCAAGTCGTGAAGGGCCTTGACCAGGCGGTCCACGCTGGCGGTTACTCCATCATCGGAGGAGCCACCGTCGATATCGCGCTCCACATCTGACCTCATCCCTTCGAGCAGCGCCTCGGTCAGCAACTGATCGGCGCTCGGGAAGTAGCGGTACGCCGTCCGACGCGACACTTCAGCGGCATCAGCTACCTCGCTCACCGTCGGCGTCCGGCCTTCTGCCAGGAGCTCCAGCGCTGCTGCGACGAGGTCTCGCCGGGTTCGTGACTTCTGCTGTTCCCTGGTCATCTTCTTGACTCTCAACCTCCGGATCCTCATAGTGTCACACATGTGCCATGACGGCGCTTATATGCCAAACCGAAAGAAGGGGAGATGAGTCTGCAAGCCCTTGTCTACGAGCCAGAGGCCGGAGAGACGCTCACGCTGCGGGGAACGAAAGTGCGTGTGTTGTGCACCGAAGCCGACAGCGTGGGGGCGTCGACGTTCGAGTTTCAGGCCGCGCCCGGGTTCGACACTGGGTCCCACTTTCACTCGAAGATCGAGGAACAGTTCTATGTGATCGACGGTGAGATGGAACTCCGCGCCGCTGACAAGGTGATCGTTGGCCGGCCGGGCGCCTTCGTCACTGTTCCCGCTGGAATCGCGCATGCGTTTGCGAACCGCAGCGACAGTCCGTCGCGGATGCTGCTCGTCTGCACGCCACCTGGTCATGAGCGCTACTTCGCCGAACTCGCGCAGATTCTCGCCCGTCCCGGCGCCCCGGATGCTGACGATATTGCCGCGCTTCGTGCCCGCTTCGACACGACGCAAGTCTCGCCCCTGTCGACCTGAGACGAAGAGCCTCGATCGGCAGACAGGTACGGGGGTGCCCGACCCGGATCAGGCGATACCCGGGATCGGGACATCAAGTAGGTGCAGGGCCAGCGCACGGCATCTCCAGAGAACTCAAGACGGGCACCCCAATCGGCGCACCATGGACCTCGCCCAGCCGGTCCATCGTTGGCATGGACGCCTAGTGTCCAGCCTCTTGGCAGGGGGAGGTGCTGTGGCGGACACAGGTTCAACCGAGTACGTCCTCGGCGGCTCTGAGGTAGAGCGTGCGCGTCTACGTGCTCAAGCGGCAGAGCATGAAGCTTCCGCCCGCTGGCTCCTCCAGCGAATCGGGGTCGCTCCGGGTTGGCGTGTGCTCGACATCGGTTGTGGCCCGGTGGGCATCCTCGGTGTCTTGTCGGAGATGGTTGGCGAGACGGGCACGGTCGTGGGTTTCGAGCGCGAGCACCGTTTTGTTGAGATGGCACGAGCCGAGACCGAGCGACGCGACTTGACGAACGTCACCGTCGTTCAGGGTGACGCGCTCTCGACCGGTCTTCAGACCGACTCGTTTGATCTCGTCCATGAACGATTGGTTTTGGTCAACGTCCCCGAGCGCGTCGATTTGCTGGCTGAGATGCTCTCTCTCGCCGCTCCGGGTGGTGTCGTCGCCTTGGAGGACATCGACAACCTGTCTTGGCAGTGTGAACCACCTCACGAGGCGTGGACGGTGCTCCTCGACGTATTTCATCAGACGTTCCAAGCCGGGGGTGGTGACCCGTTTATCGGGAGACGACTCTCAAGGCTGATGAACGAAGCCGGTGCAGTGGACGTCCAGTTCCACGTCCACGCTGCGCTACCCCAAGCCGGTCAATACCAGCGCACACACCTCCTCGCGCTGATCGAATCCGTCCGGGCCAAGGCCCTTGCTCTTGGCGTCATTTCTGCGGCGGAGCTAGACAGTCATTGCGCTGCCCTTCTCGCTCACCTCCGCGATCCTGCCACGGTCGTTATCGACAAGCTTTTATTCCAGTGTTGGGGACGTAAGCCCCGCTAGGGCGGCCTCCGGCACCTCGACGGTCACGTCACGACCAGCGCGGGTTCGCGCCGTTACCTGTCGTCGACGTAGACGAGGGCCCGCCAGCCGGCAAGCTCCGGTTCGATCCATTACTCAGCCCCGTCGCGCGCCGTCCTCGTGGAAGCCAACATCGGCTCGATTCAGGGTAATCATGCGCACGAACAACCACGTCGCACACCCGCTAGAGCCCTCGGGTTGAACTACTGCCGTCCCTTTTCCGTGCACCCATAAGCGGCCCGTCGAGGGCGGCTCTTGCGCCGTTGAGCGCAGCTCGTCCCGCCCCAGATCCCGAGCAGACCCCACCCCTGCTCCGTAGCCCACGACCGACATTCGTCTCGGGCTAGGCAGGTGTCACAGACCGCCAGAATTCGCCCGAGGTGATCGTCACGGGCGGGAAACCATGAAAGCTCCGGGTGCTCCTTGCACGAAGCATCGGCGTGCCACGCTGGCCGGCTCACGTGGAGGATCGCCAAGACTTCGGCGATGGGGGTGGTATCCACCGCCCACGGTTCCCGGCCTGCTGAGTCAATGCGTGCCGACAGTACGAGCGTCCGTTCGGGGCAAAGTCGGTGCTGTTGAACCCATTGGTCGTCGCGCCGGGGTGGCTGCATGCCGCACGTTGTCGGAGTCGAACACCGAGAAGTCGAAGGGGTTCACGTTCAACCCACTCCTGCCAGCGCAGAGCTTGACGAGGGCTTGGAGTTGGCCTGGCTGCGGTCGTAACCCACGTCGCCGGGAGGGACCGAACCGAAGTTGACGAGGGTCAGCGACGCCCCGTGGCGTTTGTCAGGGTGTCACCGATGCGGGGTTCTCGCACGCCAGAGTCGGCCGTCGGGCTGGGAGCATCATTGGCCGGTACGTGTTGCGACCAGCGTCGATCACTCCCTGACTGCGCTATGCGGGCAGGGATAAGGCGACAGCACGTCGATGTAGGCCGCCGGGTCGCCATCCCATTTAAGGTCCAGCAACTGCTCGACACTGCGGCGCCCGCTCAGGCTGCGAAACAGGTCAAAGCTCGTTCCCGTCAGCGTGGCTCCCGGCTCGCCGTTGCCAACGGTCCATTCCCGTTCCGGGGAGCGCAGCCGCAGCGCCGCAAGGCCAGCCGTTCCGAGCCGCAGTCCTAGCCACGAACGGCTCACCCCGAACGCGATGCGCGTCGTCAGAGCGTCCCGGTCTTCCGGTCGGTCCAGTGCGTGGCGCACATCGTGGAGGTGACAGCTCAGGTCAAACGTCGGTCCGACCGCAATCGTCTGCGGGTAGCCGGCAGGCAGGTGCTCGGCGCGCAGCAGACGCTCCAGTCTCTCGCCGACGACAGTCCAGTGCTCGAGCAACCGGGGCACCGACCAGTCCGATCTGCGGTCAACCTGCGCCTGCGTCCAGACTTCGCGTTGCACTGCCTGCTCGGGCCTGCGCTTGGGTTCCGAGACCTCCGGGTAGTTACCGGCGAGGGAGTCTTCGGCAAGCCCGACCAGGTGGCCGAGAACGTCCCGGATCCGCCACGCCGGCGTCAGCGGGACTTGCATGTCGACCTCGTCCCCCAGCCCCCTCAGTAGAGCCGATAGCCGTAGCATTCCGTCCTCGTACGCATCGGCCATCGACATGGATCGGCATGATGCCACATCGGATAACTTCGACACATGACCGATGCGATGATCGGCATGTTGGCCTGAGCGCTCGCCAGTGACCCCGCGGCAAAGCGGTGTTCCTGTCCGCCCTGACCGTCGTGTTCTCCCTCACGGCCGTGTTCTTGGTGCCGATCATGGTGTTCCGCTCGACGGCCCTCGGCATGATCCTGTCCGTCGTCGCCGTGGCTCTGGCCTCGCTCACCTCGTTGCCTGCCGTGCTGGTCGCCCTCGGCGACCGGGTCCTCGTCACCCGAGGCCACAAAGACCCGGACCGGGCCGCCGAGACCCGCTGGGCCCGTTGGACCGGGGTGGCCCTACGCCGCCCGGCGCTCACGCTGGCCGTCGGGCTGGCCGTGTTGTTGGCCCTCGCCGCGCCCGCTCTCGGGATGCGCCTCGGGACGCCCGGCGCCCAGGTCTTCGACCCGGGCCACTCCAGCCGAGACGGCTACGACCTCGTGACCCCCGGCTTCGGACCCGGGGCGGCCGCCCACTGGTCATCAACACCACCGCCCCAACCGCTGAGCGGGTGCTCGCCGAGGCGAGCGCCGATCCTGGGATCGCCGCCGCCCAGACGGCCGCCCCTCCGGCCGGCACCGGTCGGGTCGCGATCCGGGTCACCCCACCGCACCGGTGTCGACAACCAAGTCCAACTCCTACGCGCAGAACCCGACGCAAACCGAAGCCGTCATAGGCGAAAGGACCACTACAGTTGCGGGGTGGAGCGGCCATGCTTCCAACGCAACGACCCTAGACATATCGGCCGTCTTTTCCTTTTACCGACGTGTTCCTGATGGCGACGGACGAGGGCTCACTGCGAAATGTCCAGCCGTCTTCGATCGTTGGCCGGGCAGAGGAAATATCGGTCCTCGAAAGGTTCGCGGACGATCTCGGACGAGGTCCTCACGCCGTTGTTCTGACCGGAGCGGCAGGGATCGGCAAGACGACCTTGTGGGCTGCTGGCATCGCGGCGGCCTCTAGGAGAGGCTTCAGGGTGCTGTCTTGTCGTCCCGCTGCGGCTGAAGTCCGACTTGGATACGCCGGGCTCACAGACCTGCTGGCTGGCGTCGACGAGAAACTGTTCGACGCGCTGCCCGCCCCGCAGCGGAGCGCCCTGGAATCGGCCCTCCTGCTGGTCAGCCCAGAGTCTCCGCCAGATGCGAGGGCGGTGGCGGTTGGGTTCCTCTCAGCGCTAGAGCAACTTGCAACCGAGACGCCGGTCCTGGTGGCAATCGACGACTGGCAGTGGTTGGACGAGTCGAGTGCGGCGGTAGTCAGGTTCGCGGCCCGACGCCTCGTGGGTCGAATCGGGCTGCTCGTCTCCTACCGCGATACGGAGGAGGCCGATATAGGTCTGCACCTCCCGGACCCTGACCGGCTGCGTCGGATCGAGGTCGGACCGCTCGGTCTGACGTCCCTCCATCAGCTCCTCCGAAACCGAACCGGCCGGTCCTACCCCCGTCCGGTGATGGTGTACTTGAGCGAGGCAGCAGCCGGCAACCCCTTCTTTGCGTTGGAGCTCTCTCGGGTCGTTGGAGCCGCAGGAGTTGGCGTATCTGCCTTCCCCCGTAGCCTTTCTCAGCTCGTCAGCGACCGAATCGGTGGGCTCGGCCAAGATGTCCGGGAGGCCGTGCTGGTCGTAGCGGCCCTGTCAGATCCGCGGGTGGACGTGGTTCTTCGGGTCCTTGAAGAGGGACAAGAAGGCCGGTACGGCCGCGAGGCGCTGAAAGGGGCCGAGGAGGAGGGGATTCTCGAGATTCGAAGCGGCCGCATCCGTTTCACCCATCCGCTGCTGGCGAACGGGGTGTACGCCGCAGCTTCGGCAGAGCAAAAGCGGTCGACGCACCGGCGGCTCGCAGAAGTTGTCCTCGGCGAGGAACGTGCTCGTCACCTGGCCCTTGCCGTCCTTGGGCCCGATCGCGACGCGGTGACGGCGCTAGATCAGGCGTCCGTGGTCGCAGTCGCTCGCGGTGCCCCGGCAGCGGGAGCCGAGCTGCTCGAGATGGCGATCGATCTCGGAGCGGAAGATCCCGTCCGTCGAGTCCGGGCCGCCGACTGTCACTGCCAGGCAGGCAACCTGGCCCGTGCCCAAGCTCTCGCCGAGGACGCGATCGCGGTCCTTCCTGCGGGCCCTCAACGGGCCGAAGGGCTCGCCATGCTCGGAATGATCCATTACAAGTCCTACAACCTCCCCGACGCAGCTGTCCTCCTTCAGCAGGCCGCGGTCGAAGCAGCCGGCGCCGTTGGTCTGCTCATCGGCGTCGAACTCGACTTGGCGTTTGTTCTCACGAACCTCGGGCGGGTGCCCGAAGCCCAGCCCTACGCACGATCCGCGGTGCTCCACGCCGAACAACATGGAGATGACGGGGCCGTCGCTCAGGCGCTGGGTGCCCTGGTGATGGCGGGCCTCGTGGCGGGTGAGGGGGTCGACGGTTACACACTCGATCGGGCCCTGCGTCTCGAGGATCACACCCGGCGGGGTAAGCCCCACAACCAACCGACAACGATCGCTGGCCTCTGCTACTTGTTCACCGGCAGGTTCGAAGAGGCACGGCGTGCGCTACGGGCGGCGCGCAATGGTTGCGTCGAACGCGGTGAGGAGAGCGACGTTCCGCTGCTGACGTTTTGGACCGTGCTGTTGGAGTGCTGGAGCGGCGACCTGGTCGCCGCCCAAGCGGCTGCTAACGATGTGTCGGAACGAGCCAGCATGCTTGGGAGCCCGGTGCAGCAGGCCATGGGGTTGGCGGCACAGGCGTGCGTCGGCGCACTCGGTGGTGACCCGGAGACGCCGCGGTTCGCTCACGAGTCACTGGCCATGTTCGAGACGGCGGGCTTGCAGAGCTGGGCTACCTGGCCTCTCGCCGCGCTCTGCGCGTTCGACGTTTCGATGGAGAACTACGCGCCGATCGCTGCGTCAGCAGGGCCTATGGCTGTAATGCTGCTCGAGTCCATGGGACTTGGCGAGCCCACGGTTGTTCCCCTTCTGCCCGATGTGGCGGAAGCACTGATCGCGCTCGGCCGGTTCGAAGAAGCTGAACCGCTCGTCACGCTCCTCGAGACGCGCGGCCGAGACCTCGATCGGGCGTGGGCGCTGGCGGTGGGCGCTCGTAGCCGAGCCTTGCTATGTGCCGCCCAGGGGGATGTCACCGCGGCGGCGGACGCCGCCGACAGATCTCTCATGGAGTTCGATCGTTTGGATACACCGTTGGATAAGGGTCGGACGCTGCTCGTAAAGGGCCAACTGCACCGCCGAGCCAAAGAAAAACTCCTGGCTCGCGATGCGCTCACCCAGGCGCTGCTCATTTTCGACCAAGTCGGCTCCCGGCACTGGGCGGCCCGCGCACGTGACGAACTCGGCCGTGTCAACATTCGTCCTTCGGCGCCCGGGGAGCTGACGACCACGGAGCGCAAAGTCGCCGACTTGGCGGCTCGGGGCATGACGAACAAGCAGATCGCCGCGGCGGCGTTCATCTCCGCGAAAACAGTCGAGACGAATCTCGCCCGCGTGTACCGAAAGCTACGCATCACCTCTCGGGCTGAGCTCGGCGCCCGAATGGCACCACAGGAAGAACCGCTCCACGGATCCCAAATGTAGGGAAGCCCCCGATTCCTTTGGCAGTCCCGATCCCTAGGTTCATCGGGGCGCGGTCAGGCGATCGCAGGGACGGAGGGCGGTAGTGGCGGCACGGGTCGAAAGCAGGTGGCGGGTCACTGGCGCCCTAGGGGTGGCGTCGGCTGTGCTCCTGCTGGTGTCCGCAGCGCTCGTCGCCGGAGCACCCTTCCCCAACGCGTCCGCAGCCCAAATCGTGATCTGGTACCAGCAGAACCGCACACTCGTTCAGACCGCCGCAGCGCTCAACGCGCTCGCCGCTGTACCTCTCTTGCTATTCGTGTCGGGCATTCGTCACGAATTCACTTTGACGGCCGGCGATGATGCACGACTGTCCAACACGCTCTTCGCTGGCACGATCACCTTTGTCAGCCTCGAAACGATCAGCTCCCTGCCCGCCATTGGCATGTCGCTGCTGGTGAACCGGCCGGGTTCGGCTCCCTCTGATGCTCTAGTCCACCTTCTGGCGGACCTCAGCTTTTTCCAACATGGCAACATCGGCATCCTCGCATCCGTGTTCATCGGATCCCTCGGGCTGTTGGCTCTGCGAGGAAGCATCGCCCGTCGATGGGTCGGCTGGATGGCCGTAACCGCCGCCGTGTTCGGCATCGTCGGAGGGTTCACGTCGTTCTTCCCCAGCGTCACAGGGAAGGCGAACGCCATCGCCACAGTGAGCCCATTCGGCTTCCTACTGACCCAACTCACCGTGATCATCACCGGAATCCTGATGCTCACCGGTCGAAACCCGGCGGGCGCAGGGCGCTGGAGCCCTAACCAGAACAACGCGGGTGCTGGGGCACCTCATGCGGAAAGAACCAAAGTGAAACAAGGAGACTCATGAACCAGCTCAGGGCCCGTCTCGGCTTCGCCGTAGTCGCTGTACCACTCTTGGTGCTGAGCGCCTGCAGCTCCAGCTCGACTTCCAGTTCTCAGCCAGCCGCTCCGGTGCCGAGTGCTGCGCCGGTCGCCCAAGACATCGTCGTGCACGCCGGACTCAACGACCCGAGCGACAAACACATCGCGGTGAACGCCTTCATGCCCTCTGCTATCTCCGTGCATATCGGCACCTCGGTGACCTGGAGCTGGGACGGGGCCGTCGAGCCGCACTCGGTCAGCTTCTACCCCGGCGACGGGCGTCCCGCCCCGGGCCCGCCGGACCCCAAAACATTTGCGCCCATCCCGGTCAGCGGCCCGATCGACGGTACCAACGCAGCCAGCTCCGGACTCCAACCCCTCGGCCCCGAGCCGGCCAAGCCCTTCAAGGTCTCGTTCGCCAAGGCCGGCACGTTCAAGTACTACTGCGTGATCCACCCGACGATGATCGGGACGGTGAACGTCACGGACTCCAGCGGAGTTCAAGACTCGCCCTCGGATGTCGCCTCGAAAGGGAAAGACGAGCAAGACAAGTATCTCGCCGAGGGTGAGACCGCAGCCAAGGAATTGGCCACGACCACCCCGGAGAAAACAACCGGCGCTGACGGCTCGACGACCTACACGGTCGTTATGGGCAAATCCACCATCCATACCGACGTCATGGCCTTCTCGCCGTCACCAGCCAACATCAAGGCCGGTGACAAGGTCACGTTCGTCAACTCTGCCGGGGCCCCTCACACCGCAACCTTCTACAACGGCAAGGCACCCTTCCAAGGACCCGAGGACCCGTCGGCCCAGAAACCAGCTCCCGGCACCTCCCCGCAGTCGCTCACCTCAACCGACCTGTTCAACACCGGGGTCCTGCCTCCCGACGCACCCCCCGGACACGGACCGCCGCTTCCAGTCCGGAGCTATACCTACAAGGTTCCGACTGCGGGCACCTACCCATATGTTTGCGTCTTCCACGCCAGCGAGGGCATGACCGGCGTCATATCGGCAAGCTGACTCGCGTGGGTCGGTTTCCGTGCCGTAATGCGCGGGCAGCCGGTCACGTAGTTCACCACCAGTGTGGCGCCCGCTCCGGCGCTTGCTGACCCCACCAACCCGGTGAGGTCGGAATCGCAAAAGCCAATTCTTCACCCGCAATCGCTGCGGCTCTGTGGGTGAAGGGGAGCCGAGATGTACATCATGTTTGCCGGGCTTCCCGCCTACGGCCACCTTCACCCTCTGGTCCCGTTCCCTCTCTGTCAGGCTGATCTGAGACCAGCGGGTTGTTCCCCATCCCACTGAGGGCGAGACCGGAGCTGTAGACCACGATGACCATGCCGACTTTGACCGAACGCGCCCATGATGACGTGGTG
>Ga0102924_1005657_pt1 | contig 12016 bp, 12 predicted proteins | sample PaiPotPPM11metaG_FD_80116 | JGI IMG/M metagenome (GOLD analysis project Ga0102924, IMG submission 80116) | Iron sulfur acid spring bacterial and archeal communities from Banff, Canada, to study Microbial Dark Matter (Phase II) - Paint Pots PPM... ... | reverse complement strand
TCAAGTGGAACATCGCGCCGCCGGTATGTCGTTCCACATTCTCTAGGAGGTTTTATGGACGAACATCGCCGCAAAATTCTGCAAATGCTCGCCGAGGGAAAAATCAGCGCCGACGAAGCCGAGCGCCTGATCGCGGCCATGGAACAGCCCTCCGCGTCCTCGTTCACGGATAGCGTTCCACCGGCAGCAGGAAAAGGCCCTCCAAAATATCTTCGCGTCGTCGTCGATTCCGAAGAGGATGGCAGCCATGATGGCCCGACCAAGGTGAACGTGCGTGTGCCGATGCAACTGCTTCGCGCCGGAGTTCGTCTGGCTGGCCTGATTCCCGTGCAGGCGCTGAATCGCGCGAACCGTGCGATGCAGGAGAAGGGAGTCCCAATCGATCTGTCTCAAATCAAGCCGGAGAATCTGGAAGAATTGGTCGAGCAACTCAATGACTTGACCGTCGACGTGGATCAGAAAGACGCGAACGCGAAAGTAAAAGTGCGGGTGTTTTGTGAATGAAAAAGCTACGTCGAGGGGCAGAAACGGCGAAGGATTTAGCCCTGACCGTTGTCTCGTCCTGCGGCTAGCTTGGATTCCAGGTTTGCTCGTACGATCGGCCACTCGTCGTCAAGAATGCTGAAATACACAGTGTCCCGCACCCTGCCAGTTGAAGTCAGCAGATGGCGGCGCAGCGTGCCTTCCTCTTTCGCACCGATGCGTAGAATCGCGTTTCTAGATTTTTGATTGAGCGCATCGGTCTTCAGTTCCACCCGCATGCATCCCCACACTTCAAACGCATGCCGCAGCATGAGGTACTTCGCTTCAGTGTTTAGCGCGGTGCGTTGCCAGGCCCGGGCAATCCAGGTGGACCCGATCTCGACTCGCCGATTGACGCGATCGATGTTCATGAACCGCGTACTCCCGATGACTCGCCCCGAACTCCGCTCGACCGTGGCAAAGACCACGGACTCGCGGCGCTCCTGCTCGGTGAACGCCTTATCAATCAGTCTCCGGAAGTCGTCGGGGGTTTTCATCGAATATGGAATCCATCGGAAGATGTCTTCGAGATCATCCTTCGCGGCATTCCAGAAGAGTTCCGCATGTTCGCGCCGGATGGGCTCGAGCCGGACGACGGAACCTTCCAGCGTCAGAGGCACGGCGATATCGAAGGGCGTACTCTTCATGAACAGGTCCACGATTTATTCTCCAGTTCCATCATTATCTTGCATCGCGCGGCCATTTCAGGCATCTCTACTACGACGCACTTTTGCGCTTCAGGCTGTTGATTTTGCGGTGCTCTCACAAATGACGATTTCAAACGTCCAACCCTCGTCCATGCAACCAACATCAGTATCCTGTTGTCAGGAGCACTGTCAGTGAAGGCGCACTGTCTACCATTTTCGCAAATCCCGCACACAACACGCCTTTTCACCGATCTCCTGGCATACTCGCCGAACATCCAGCCTTTTTATCCGCGGCCGCCACTCTTCAATGAATGGATGAAAGAGGAAGCGGCGAGGATCTCCTACGATAGCTTGCGCCGCGAAAGCGTGGCTCGCATTCTGGACCACCAGAATAAAACGTGGAACGCTTCGCCGAAGACGCTGGCGAATATCGATCGCTTGCGCCACGGTGCTGCCGCAGTTGTTACCGGCCAGCAGGTCGGTCTCTTCGGCGGTCCGATGTTCGCGATCTACAAGGCCCTGACTGCGGTCAAACTGTCTGAGGAAGCAACCGCCGGTGGCATCGACGCTGTTCCGGTCTTCTGGTTGGCGACGTACGATCACGACCTCGCGGAAGTTAATCATGTCTCCATTCCCGGCGCGGATGGCGCAATGGAAGTTCTTACGACGCCGAGCCACGATGTTCCTGGCGCTCCCGTGGGTGCAGTGCATTTCGGGGACGAGATCAAGACTCTGGTTGACCAAGCGGCGGCATTACTCGGCGAGACAGAAGGAGCACGGTTCCTGCGGGAGTGTTACCGGCCGGGCGAGACCCTGGGCACGGCGTTCGCCCGTCTTTATGCAAAGGTCTTCGCCGACTGGGGCGTAATCGTGATGGATCCTTCTGACCCGGATCTTGCACGGATTGCCCAGCCGATCTATCGTGCCGCGATAGAACGAGCTGGCGAACTCTCCACGGCGTTGCTCGCCCGCGGCAAAGCTTTGGAATCTGCGGGATATCACCAGCAGGTAAAGGTGACGGAATCCTCGGTGCTTTTATTTACCACGAGGCAAGGAGCTCGCATCCCGATCTCACGGCGAGGCAGGGGTGACACTTCAGAATTTGTAATCGACGGGGAAGCCGCGGCGGAGAAGCATTCGCAGTTGGAGATGATCGCCGAAATCAGCGAGTACCCGGAACGGTTCAGTCCGAACGTTTTGTTGCGTCCGATTGTCCAGGATTTTCTCTTGCCAACGCTAGCCTACACCGGCGGAGCGGCCGAAGCCGCGTATTTTGGACAGGCGGGCGTGGTTTACGAAGCGCTGCTCGGGCGCGTCACTCCGTTCGTCCCACGTTTCTCGGCCACCCTGGTCGAACCCAAGATGCAGCGTCTGCTTGAGAAACATTCCATCTCAATGACCGATATATTCAACGGCCCCGAGGCTCTGCGAAAGCAGATCGCAGCCAAGCATCTGCCGCAGGATCTTCAGGCCGCATTTGAGAACGCCAAGAAATCGTTCGATTCCAATTTCTCTGCCGTGAAAGACAGGCTGGAAAAGCTGGACAAGACTCTCGTTGATGCCGCGGAGACATCGCGGTCAAAAATGCAGCATCAACTGGAAAAGCTTTATTCGCAGGCAGCGCGCGCCGAGGCTCAAAAAGGCGAGGTGGTAACGCGCCACGCGGAAATCATCAGCCAGGCGCTTTATCCTGACAAAGGCTTGCAGGAACGAACGATCGGCGGTATCTACTTTGTGGCGCGCTACGGACCCGATCTGCTCCGCCAGCTCTACGAGACGATTCACTCCGATTGTCACGATCACCAGATTGTGGAGCTGTAATTCCCACCTTATTTCGGATGATCCAATAACGACTGGATCTCACTTCGTAGTTCTGCGTAAGCGGCTTGGTCGAGACCACCGTGTCGCTGCCCGACGACCTGACCTATGGGATTGAGCAGCACCAGATATGCGTCGTCAGCTTCTTTGTAGTTGACCAGCTTTTTCAGTTCCGTCTCGTTTTGAAGGACGGGGACAAAATGGTCGCGCATATTCTCGCGAATGCTCTTCTTCATGCTTGAGATCACCATGCCACGAATGAATCGCGGCACGTCCTCGAGGACGGGCAGTTGGTACAGCTCAAATCCAGGGCGAGAGCGGAAATCCGAATCGATCTTGTCAGCCCAAGCGCTCGTCGGTCCCTTGGATGCTTTTGTGAATCCGAAAATCAAGACGGCTACCTTCCCGTGACTAGCATCCGGCAGAACGACTTTATGCCCGGAAATGCTGTCTCCTTCAATCTTCGGCATTGGCGGAGCATTCTGCGCGATGCTGGCTGCCGCCAGAACACAAATGCAGAGCGACAAAGACAGTGCCATTGAAAACTGCCGTCGCATCACAGTAATTTGTTTCGAGAGCATCTTTTCCAATCTCGCCTACTTGCTTTCGCTGGTCGCCAGATAAGTCCCTAACCCGATCATGATGGCGCCCGTAAGCGTTCTCTGCCGGCGGCGAAATGTTGTCGACGACCGAATCCTCTCACCGAGGGGTCCGGCTAGCGCAATCACAATCAAATCGGCGGTCGTATTCAATGCTACTGAGATTGTTCCCAGGGTTACGAACTGGAAGAAGACGTGCCCGTTGACGCGGACCACAAATTGCGGGATGAAGGAAAGAAAAAACAGCGCCGTCTTGGGATTGAGAACTTCAGTCGCCACGCCCTGCCAGAGCGGATTACGCGCCGGGTTGATGTCCCGGGCAACGAACTCGGTGTCCGATCCTTCTTTGCCCGCTTTGCGCGCGTCCCAAATCATACGTACTCCGAGAACGCAGAGATACGCAGCGCCGACATATTTCACTGTGGCGAAGGCGACTGCCGATTTTGCCAGGACGATCGAAATCCCCAGCGCCGCGGCGAACACGTGCACCATGCCGCCCAGGAAAGTTCCGAGCGCTGACAGCACTCCTTCGCGTTTCCCGCCGGCGAGACTTCGCGCGAGGACGTAAAGCATGCCTGGCCCGGGAGCGACCGCGAGCAAGACAGCCGCGGTCAAGAAAAGAAGAAAACGCGTCCAGTCGATCATGATGAACTCCAGTGAAACAGTGTCAGTTGTGCAACCAACTCTCCAGCTCCGCGAGCGATTCCACTCGCGGATATTTCTGGCCCCGATAGGCGCCGGCTACATCGAAGAGCACCGCTTGCATCCCCGCATTGGCGGCACCGACGTAGTCGACGGAATAGACGTCGCCGACGTAAAGGCTGTCGGCGGGATCCGCCTTCATTTCGCGCAGCGCGGCGGCAAAAATCGCAGGATGCGGTTTCTCATGCCCCACATTTCCCGAGTCCGTAATGCTGGCGAAGCAGTCGCAGATTCCGCAGCGGTTCAGCACGGCATCGATTTTGCCATCGGCATTCGAGATCACCGCAATCGCATATTGGCTGCGAATGCGATCCAACGCTTCGCGCGTGCCCGGCAAGATCTGGTCCCAGTTGGCAGAATTCTGCGTGTTCGCGATAAGTTCAGCACGTACACCATCATCCATCGCATTCAATTCGTTCAGCAGGTAGGTATGAAAAGTCCACCAGAAGCCATGGTCAATCTTGCCGCTAATTAATCCCTGATCGAATTCCTGCTTGGTGCGCCGCTCAAGAGCCTGCCAGACCTGCAGTGTCGGATGCTTCTGTGGCGGCAGAGGCGCCAGCATCCGCGCGCGATTCGGGAACCGCAGCGCGTTGTCGACATCAAAGAGGATATAGCGGCATTTGGACATGTCTCCATATTATCGAACGCGGAACATGGGTGTTTCTTATGGGCCAGAAGATTCGCTGACTTTCTCGCAAAAGATGTAATATCCAATTTTCAGGCCAGCGTGGGACCGCTCTCCAGGCAGGCTTTCAGTCAATGGCGTTCGTCGAGGTTGCGTTAATCTCAAGCTTCGGACGTGCTACCCGCGCCCTGCTCGCGGCGTATGCGGCGGCGCGGGCGTCTGCCGCCATGGTGTTCGGTATTGGAGTCGCGATCTTCTATCACGGATCGCGGGAGGACGTTTATAACATTCTCTGGGCGGTTGTATTCGGATTCGCGACTCTCAATATTCTGAGCCTGGCATCGCGGCGCATGGAGCCTGGCCGCCGCGGTTTGAGCTTCGGTGAACTTCTGGCGGTAATGGTCGTTCTCATCTCGGTGATCCTCTTAGGATGGGAAATGCTCAACCTCTTTCACATCTTCCCGATAAAACTGCGGCACTGAGCGGGTTGCCTGGCTCTCATTCTGAGAGAGTTTTCCGCTCCTGCAGGGAAAGTTGTATGTACGTTGTTGCACTTACTTCGGTTTAAACCACGGATGGTTCACTCAGTTTCGTCATCGCACGCCTTTTTGCGGTATGATTCGCCTAAGTGGCGAAGAAGCCTTCCAACTTCGAAGTGACCTGCCCGTGCTGCAGTGCGGTTCTCAAGATCGATACGGAAACTCGCGCCGTCATCGCGCATACCGCGGCGGTGAAGCCAAAGACCTTTAACGATATGGAAGCTGCGGCCAAGGCCATGCGGGAGCAGGACAGCCGCCGCGAATCGATCTTCCAGCAGTCGGTGGAAGCCCAGAAGCATGCGTCCGACCTGCTGGAGAAGAAGTTCCAGGAAGCGCTGAAGAAAGCCAAAGAAACTCCTGATACCGGTAGGCCCATCCGAGACTTCGATCTTGACTGAAGATGTGGGAAGGCCTCAGTCCTCTAGCTTCAGCCGCCCACTGCTCTTAGGCCATCGCGGGGCGCGCGCAGTCAAGTCCATTCCAGAAAATACCATCGCTTCTTTCGATCGTGCGCTTTTCGATGGCTGCGATGGATTCGAGTTCGACGTTCGCCTTACCGAAGATGAAGAGCCGGTCGTCTGCCACGATGCGAAAGTCCACGGATACGACGTTGCCCGCACTCCAGCGAAACAGATTCCCCAGTCGCCGCGGCTGCGGGATGTTCTGCAGCGCTATCGCGATTCGTTTCTCGACATTGAGCTCAAAGTCAAAGATCTGGAGAAGATTCTGCTCGACCTGTTCCTGCGGCACAAGCCACGTCGCGGATTCGTGGTCTCTTCGTTCCTGCCTGGTTCGCTGAAGTCGATTCGTGCGCTGAATGCTTCGATTCCGCTCGGCCTGATCTGCGAGTCGAAGACGCAACTCCGCCTCTGGAACGAACTTCCGGTGCAGTGGGTGATTCCCCATCTTGAACTAGCCGAACCGGAGCTGATCCGCAAAATTAAGGGGGCTGGTAAGAAGGTCATCGTCTGGACAGTCAACGATCCCGCGGACATGCAGCGATTCGCAGAGTACGGCGTCGACGGCATCATCTCCGACGACACGGGTCTGCTTTGCCGTACGCTGGGCGGGTCTAAGCTATCTGAGTCAGAGAGGCAATGAGTGTAATGGCCTGTCTTTGACAGTTGAGCAATTCGACCGGACAACCCCGACGGCGTGTAACGTAGAAAATGCGATCTAGCGAATTGACTTTAGGAAAAGTGGTTCAGCGGTTTCTTCTGTATGTCGGGATCGCACTGGCCGTTCTTGCAGTCTTTGCTGTTGGTATTGTCCTCAGCCAGGGTGCGAAGGTCCCATCGGCGTGGCTAGCTCTAGCAGTTTTCACTTCTGGGCTCTTCTGGGTGACTATCAAGCAATCCAGAGCCTATTGGAGCAGCCTAGGCTTTTGGTTGGCGATTGGCGGTCTGTTAGTCGTTCACTTGCTAGTTTTCATCGCCGTTCTGCGTGCCTACCCCCAATGGCGCGGAATTTGGTTTATGCCCGTCGTGATAGTCGAGGGTGGATTGTTCGGAGCGATTTTGTACCTATTGTTTGGCAGCCGCAAGCTTCAATAGCCGCGTTGCTAGACCTCACTTCGAGACCGTCTGGCGGGTGGTTGGCGAAACATCGCCCATAGCACTCATTGATCCGTCTGAGTCACTGATGTCGCGCCGTCTTCAAGCGTGTGGTAGTTGCGTTGGCAATCCAAGAAGCGGGGATGACAGCAAGGAAAATGCATAACTCTCCTGCCCCCATCAGACCCCACGAAAACATGGGTTTCCCGGTCCAATGAGTGACGACCTGAACGCCTCTAGAACCAGACCCGCACCGACCAGTTTTAGACGCCCGTACGGGCGGACTATCGCGTTTTCATGAACTTTCATCGTACTCATGATAAGCCAAAGGCCGCGCCTTGGGATGGTTGGCAAACATCCCCATTACACTCATTAACCCCAGACGCCCGTCTCGCCAGTTTTAAGCTTTTCCCTCCGCCTCCAATCCAATTCTCTCTGTCCTCCGTACATCTGCCAGAGCGGTTCCCACCGCCTGTGGAGGAAGCAATGAAAGTCTCAATCCTGCGGCCAGCGCTTGTTCTGGCTGTAGCTGCCACCCTTACCGCCGCCGCATCCGCGCAAGCCAAGCCGAATCAGACCTTGGGTTACGGAGCAGGCCAACTACTCACCTTTACCTACACGCAGAACTTCGACTGCGTTGACCAGCCTGGCAGCGACCTGAACTTTAACGGAATTCCAGCCGCAAGCGATCCTGGCGAAATGCAAATCCCGATTTGTCAGGCCGGAACGCAACCCACCATCAACCCTCCCGGTATTATGGGCAATCCCAACCTCACCACCGAGCCGTTATTTGTACTCGTTCCGATGTTCTCTACTGACAACGATCAGAATCCGAACGATGCGATTACGTGCGATAACGTGGTGCCAAATACAACCTGCGGATCTGCTTTGGGCAGCACATTGATCTCACTGTTCGGCGCGCTTCCAGAAGCATTCAAGGCCAAGCCGGCTGTGTATACGCAGTGCCCTGAACCCGGCGCTGCCCCCGGCACCTGCACGATGCATGCTTCGCGGCTTGATCTGGGCCCAGTGCTGGTTCAATTGGGCTATTTGCAGCCGCCGGTCGCCAACGTGTTCGTTCCGACACCCAATCATAGCCACGTAGTACTGCGGCAGGATATCAACATCAAGCCGATCTGGTGGCAAGTGATCCCTGTTCTGGTGCTGAGCCAGAGCGATTGGCCGTCCAAAGACGGCAAGAGCGGGCTGACGTCGCTGGTCGCGATCCAGAACGCAATCAAGGCAGGAACCGCGGTGGAAGCTCCGTCGAATTTCTTCCTCTTCTTCAGTTCGTTCTCGCACGACGGCCACAAAATGTAGTCGCACCACTTGCCTCTTGGGGGAGGCAAGGCCGCAAAAAAGCAGGCCCGGACATTTTTAGCCGGGCCTGCTTTGAATCTTAGCTGTTGGATCGTTACTGAGCCCCTGCCGCGAACGCGCCTCCCGACGCCATTGCGGCTTTGGCTTCTTTAATCCCTGCTTCGATGATCTGGTCCCAGTCGAGATGCGGGATGCGCGACGCCGACGCAGCCTGATAGATCGCCAGAGCGTCCTGCGGACGGTTCAGCTTTTTCAGGCACAGCCGGGCTGCGCTCAACTGTGCGGTCAGCGACTGTCGTTCGGCGGGATAGGCCTTGGAAAGTTCTTCATACTCAGTGAATGCGCGGTCGAACTCTTGTATTTCTTCCGCGCCCTTGCAGAGCTCGAGCCACGTAGAAGCCGGCATGGTGCTGCCACCGCCGTCAATGAATTCGGCGTAATCCTGAAAGGCCGCTTCGACCTCGTGCGCTTTTAGGTGAAGGCTGCAGGTTTTTACGGTCGCATCCAGATAAGATTTCGCGTCACTTTGCCGAGTATGGAGCTGTCTGAGCAGGGCCCACGCATCGAGCGAGTTTGGACTCGTTGCGACGTAACTGGTCAACAACGCTCGGGCCTCATCAAGTTGACCATGCTCCATCATCTGGCTGGCTTGCTCGAGTTCTGCATCGTTGCTCCAGCCGATTTCCTGTTCGATTGCCTTGTTCGCTTTCTGCTCGAGTCCCGAATATTGGATCGCGATGGCCACTACGGCCCCGAAAACAAAACCGCCCACGTGGGCCCAGTGCGCCACGCTGCTGGACGAGCCAACGAGCGATCCACAAAAGATTTCTACCGCTAGCCACAGCGGCAACAGCCAGTATGCGGATGCTTTGAATTTGAAATAGCGGAACGGATTACCTGTCTTCAGCAACTTGATGAAGCTGAACCATAAAACCCAGACCATTTCGATCTTCATCTTCGGAAAGCGAACCAGGAAGGCCCCCATCAGCGCGGCCACGGCGCCCGAAGCTCCGAGCGCGGGCACGATGCTACCGGGATTCGCCCAGGCATGAATTTGCAGAGCGGCAACCCCCGCGATCAAATAAAACGCTGAATACAGCCATCGTCCCCAGGCATCTTCGAGAACAAACCCGGCTAGCCAAAGGAACCACATGTTGCCAATCAGGTGCATCCAGCCACCGTGCAGAAAGTTGGCGGTTAAGTAGCTGATTGCAGTGGGGTGCGCCGGGACGAACGCATATTGTTCCGTGATGGACGACGAGGACAGCTTCACATATTGCGCGTTCAGCGAATCCATCTCCGCCTGAAGCTTGTCCGGATCCTCTACCATTTTGATCTTGGCGTCGTAGGCGTTGATGACGTCGCGATAGGGATTCTGCACCTGCTTCCACTCGGCCGGATGGCTTTGTTTGAATCCGTCCACCACTTGCTGCGACTCAGGTTGCATCTTCAGTTCGGGATGCAGGGCGGCCAGGATCAGGATGTGGCTTTTGACCTCGCCCAGTTGCGGGGCTTGATCATTCATGGTGAATGTGGTCAGCAGAAAAACCAGCGTGTTGATGGCGATCAAAGACAGAGTGACCACGGGCCAGCGCCGCGCCGTCATGTTTTCGTGCCTGATAGGAAGCAACATCGTACTTCGTCCCTAACACTGAGAATCGAGCTGTGTTTGCGCCAGTTTAGGGTTGAACCGAAGTCATTCCCAGATGACGGGAGGTCGTGAACGATCTTTAGTAACCAAATGTTGGATATGCAAGGCGGACGACGGACCTGCTAGTCGGCTGCCGCTTCAAGGGCGGAGGCGTTGCGGGCCGGGCGGTGGAGAAACGCGCCGCGCTCCGCTTCGAACGATTCCAGGTTGGCTCCGAATTCCTGCTCGCTCCATCCCATGACGGCGCCGATGCGCAAAGCGGCTTCACGGCTGCAGGATTCGGACCAGCACGCGCCGAGAGCGACCGGAACGCGGCGCAGCAGCACGTCGCCGAGGGTAACCGCAAATTCTTTCCGGTAGGCTTCGACGACTTCCGCTACGATATGCGACGTATGCGGACAGATCGGCGCGCGCAGTTCCGCGCTGACCAATGCCATGCGGGCGATATCCATGGCACGCTGCCCGTGCCACTCCATCATCCCGCGCGCGGTTTCTTCGCTCACGGAACCGGCCCTTGCAATCTCGATGACTTCCTGGTCGAGCATGGGATCGAGCGAGCTCCCCGGTCCGATGGCGACCACATTCGGTTCTGCGACGGCGATGCCGATTTTTCGCGCTAACTCGCGCGCCAGAGAACCTGCCGTGGTCAATTTCCCGCCAATCACCGAAATCATCCGGGCCGCGCCCTCCTCGGTATGATCGTGCAGAAAGTGGCGGCGGCTCACGGCGGATGGGTTATCTGCCGGTGCGTTCGGCAAGGGACGAACTCCGGCAAACGCGTACTTGATGTCGTGGGCGGTGAGCTTCGCTTTTGGAAACAAAGTCGTCGCGGTGCGCAGGAGGTATTCGACTTCTTGTGGCGAAGGCGCCGTCTTCGCAGGATCGCCGTTGTCCGCGACCTCCGTCGTGCCGACCAGCATTTGCTCATTCCACGGCAAGATGAATACCGGGCGGCCATCGGCGGCTTCCGTGTAAAGGGCGGCGCTGGGGGCGCCTGAGAATCGCGGCAGGACGATGTGGGAACCGCGCACCCCGCCGAGCATCGGCTTCGCGGTGCGAACCGTGGAACGCTGGCAGATGCGGTCGGCCCACGGACCGGTGCAGTTGAGAACCCAGCCGGCATCGACCCGATAATCTTTTCCCGTGGTGCGATCTCGCACCAGTACGCCCCGCGCCCGGCCCTGACCAATGTCGACCGCAAGAACCTCACAATGATTGCGAACCACCGCGCCGGCTTCAACCGCCTCGGTCATCCACTCGGCGACCAGACGCTCGGGGAACTCGCACTGTGCATCTTCAAAATTGAGCATCAACCAGCGATGCCCTGCGTCCAGTGCGCGCTGCACCCGAGCCATTTCCATCTCGGTAAGGTTGGTGGATTTCTTTCCCGCAATTCGCTGGTAGAGCCACAGTCCGGCCCGAACCTTCATCGCGCTGCGCTGACTGTTTTCGTTCAACAGAAACAGGAAGTGCACTGGATGCACCAAATGCGATCGTTCCCGAAGCAATCGCTCGCGCTCCCGGACGGACTCCCGCACCAGGTCGAGTTCGCCATGTTCCAGATAGCGTAGACCGCCGTGAATGATGCGGGTCGACCGGCTGGTCACGCCCGAGGCAAAGTCGTTCTGCTCGACCAAAAGGGTGCGTTTTCCGGCGCGCGCGCACTCGCGGGCCACGGCGACGCCATTAATACCACCCCCAATGACCACCACGTGAAAGTGCTGGCCTTCCAGGGAAGATCGGGGTTTAACCGCTAAAGTCATGTTTTTAAGCTAGATATAGAGTGCCACAAACCGGATTGGATAGGGGAAGCGTCCGGTACGTGCCCAGACTTGATTTTGCACCATCACCTAAGCGAGATGAAGGTGACGATGGTCCAGTCAGATATTTGGGCGGGAAGATACCGAAAGTAACCGCAGCGATGTCTAGCTGACACTTGCTTGAGTCGAAGTCCGGTCAGCCGCGATTTCAGCTGAGCCGGACTTGGACTCACTTGCAATGGCCCTAAGCGGTCTTGCGCAGCGGAGACTTTTCCTG
>Ga0102924_1005655_pt1 | contig 12020 bp, 9 predicted proteins | sample PaiPotPPM11metaG_FD_80116 | JGI IMG/M metagenome (GOLD analysis project Ga0102924, IMG submission 80116) | Iron sulfur acid spring bacterial and archeal communities from Banff, Canada, to study Microbial Dark Matter (Phase II) - Paint Pots PPM... ... | reverse complement strand
TAAAAAAACACTCCTTCGTATTGGTAAGGACGTAAAGCTGTGCGCGAGGAGCAAGAAGGTTCTTCGCCACAGGAACGCTGTACGGGCGCGATGTCTGGTGATCGCGCGCCCTGGCAGGCCAACGTATGTTGGGATTATGTACTAACTGCTAACATCATACAACAACGTATTATTCCAGTCGAGATGACCTGACATCCGCAAGTAGCGTCCTGTATGCGCAGCTTTTACAGTTATGAATCCACTTTCGCGCTGGTACGGTTGCCATTCCGCCAAAACTGAGTTGAGGAGCCACTAAGTACAATCACGGAACTTTTGCGGCATTGAATTCAGCCACCCGAGCAGATGCAGAGCGAGTAATGATTGTACTTAGCTGTTCGTTATCTTTCATCATGATTTCTTGCGGCACAGCCCTCATAAAGGCTTTCCCATTGATCGATTACTGAGAGATGATCGTGCTGTGCGATGATTTTCAGACTCTCCACTTTCATACGAGCGCGAAGACCCGTATCAGCTAAAAGAAGATCAAGATAATGGGCTAACATACTACTATTCCCGCATTCAAACAAAAAGCCATTCTTGCCATGATGAACCAATTCTGGAAGCGCACATGCATTAGCAGCTATAACGGGGAGACCACATGCCATGGCTTCCATTGTTGCTAAACTTTGTAGCTCAGCCTCGGAAGCAATGACGAAGACATCAGAAGCAGATCGCAAGGCAAGGAGATCAGCCTCATTTACAAATCCCAGGAAGCTTACACGATTGCCAAGCTGAAGCCGATCTGCTTGTGAACGGAGTGCTGCTTCTGCTGGCCCTGTGCCAACAAGCGCAATGTACCCATTGCCTCTCATTTTAGCAGCAGCATTTAGTAGTACATCGATGCGCTTCTCTTTACTCAAGCGATTAACAAGGAGAACAAGTGGGCGGTCTTGTGGTAAATGTAAATACTTGCGAATGTAGTTATCACAGTCACCAGGGGTAAACTTGTGTAAGTCGATACCATTCGAGATAGTACTTGAAGGAACATGCAACCCACGTTCATATAAGAGATTTAGCGCCGTCGTCGTAGGTGCAGTAACATGCGTACATTTATTGTAGAAACTGATGAAGAACTTATAGAAATGATTATTAAAATAGGTATCAAGGCGTAATTTTGAAACGATTGAGTTGCTCAGATATATTGGCAGGAAGTGATTGGTGGCGATTACCGGTATATGCATATTATAAGCCATGTAGCGTGCCATTTTCCCTACCACTATAGGAGCATGCACATGAAGAATATCAGGGTCGATACTTCTGATAAGACGGTGCATTGATATGAGGAAAGGGAAAAAAGGGATGCGCAGACCTTTGTATAAAGGCCATTCAAAGGACGAAAAACGAAAAACATGCACTTTCTGTTCAATGTAATCAGTGTTCCTTAACCCGGCGCTAGATGTGACGAGCCAGACTTGATGTCCACGTCGAGCAATATTTATAGCAAGATTGCGTGTTACTGTAGGAACTCCCCCGATCATTGGTTGATATTGATCCGTAACGATCATAATACGCATAGCTCTCGTTTTAAATACTCCCCTGTATTTCTGCAAATAGTCCCGTTATGTTTCCGCCATATGCGTTTTAACATGCAAGTATCTGTCAAGGAAAGCACATTGATCGGCTACAGCCTGCTGAAAGATTTCTCCCACAAAGATATCGAAATGAGTTGCATCATAATGGCGTAACTCCCCATGTGGCGCTATCTGTGCAGCTTTAAATGCAGGCTCCGGCAGCACCACATCATCGCGGTCACACGCGCAAATAAGCATTGGGCAGTCAACATGTGGTACGTGCCTGATAGGACGATAGAAACCTATCTCCAACAATATGCGCGCGGCCACACTATCTAGCTGCTGAGCTTCCAGGGGTGTCATCGCGCGAGCGCCTGCCTGAGCGTCCGGGCCGGTCATTACGGCCAGGGTACCTGGTGCCCCAACAATTTTAATATAGAAAGGCGGCTTTTGCTGGAATCGCTTTAGCTCATCTCTTATTCCTGCAATCGCAAGCCGCAGAGCGCGCTGCATACCGGCCATGCGCAGCACAGGGAAACTATCCATGAACGGGACGACTGCAACGACTGCCGCAATGCGTTTGTCGTGAGCCGCAATTTCTATTACGTGACCGCCAGCAAGCGATGCTCCCCATAAAGCGATGCGCCCGGAGTCAATAGGAGGCAGAGATCGAGCGAATGAAATTGCCGCTGACCAATCGGCGAGCTGTTTATTGATGTCTAATAGCTGACGTGGTTCTCCCGCACTGGCACCGAAGTGCCGGTAGTCAAAAACCAGTGCAGCCAATCCGGCTTGAGCAAAACGGGATGCATAGGCATCTAAGCGTGATTGCCGGGTCGCACCAAAACCGTGCGCTAATATCACGCACGGGTGTGGGCCTTTTCCCTCTGGATAGTAGAGCCATGCAGCGCAGCGCTCACCGGATGACTCAAATGTTACGTCCAAGCGATCCATACGAGTTCCCTAAACGAAAAACTGATACTAGTCGAAAAAAATTAATTCTGCTATTGAGTTAAAACTATGCTATTCCTCAAATTGGTGGATGTAGTGGGTAACTTTTCTGCTTACGAAAATGCTTCTCTAAGGCAGCCATGATTGTGAGTACGACGTCCTCGCGCCAATAACGACCAACCACTTGCACCCCGACAGGTAGACCGGCGCTACCCCTCTCAACACTACGAGCAGCACGTTCGACGATGTCCCAACCGGGCTTGCGGTCGCTCTGTTCGCCGCTTTGTACACGGGTAGCAGCCACTACTCCTGCAGGCATCCCGAGCAGATTGTAGAGCATAGAGTAACTACCAGCGATGTTCAGAAAATAACTACTCCCATGAATAAGCGCCGGTAGAGCATCTGGTGGACAGATGATAGCATCAAAGCCACCTGCTTCAAGAGCGTTAAGAAAGCGTATGCGATATTCTGTGCGTGCTGTAGTCAGGCGCATATACTCATCTGTTGGGCAACTACGCACATTAAGTAGTAGGTAGGAGAGATACTTTTGCCTGAATAAACGCGCCAGGGCAGCGAGTGCAGGACGGATGGAATTGGGTAGAGCGTTCATTCGCAAGAAGCTCTTGATACGCTTGTCAATCGGGTTTTTGCCAATCACACGCTTGATAAAAACGCCGCCGTCAGCTCCTAACGCGGTGATATATATGTGCATAGCTCTGGATACTTCGGGAGGGGTCCACTCTTCAACAACTGCTCCTTGCTCGCGCAAAGCATCGGCAGCTTCACATACAGCACGCCGTAAGGCAGGTGCAGGGGAGAAGAACTTATCATCAGTGTACATTGCTATGCGAAGATGCCCTACCGAAGCATTCGATGGCACCACCAAATGCCAGGCAACAGGTGCGACTGCGGGGTCTAACTGTTCCTGCCCAGGTGCTGCCAGCACGTCCATAGCCAGAGCCAGATCATCTACACTGCGGGCAAGAGGACCTGGCTGAGCCTGAATAATTTCCAGGCCGGACGGGAAGAGGTCGGCTGGGGAATCCAAGTTTGTTAATCGCCCAGAAGTAGGTTTGAGTCCGTGTATGCCAGAAAAATGGCAGGGTATACGAATGCTTCCCCCCAAATCTCCTCCTATACCTAACGCAGAGCCATTGGCGGCAATAATACTCGCTTCCCCGCCACTACTCCCTCCAGGAGTGCGGTTTAGATTCCAGGGATTATTTGTCCGGCCAAAGAGTGGATTATCGCTTTCATGATAGAAAAGAAGTTCCGGAACATTAGTTTTGCCCAGAATAATTGCACCGGCTCGCTGTAGGCGCTCCACTAGCGGCCCGGTGGCACAGGCTATATTGTGCGCTCTACTGGGAAGACCCCAGGTGGTTGCCAAATTAGCGACCATAAACTGATCCTTAATGGTGATTGGCACTCCATGGAGTGGCCCCAACTCATTGCCCTCTGTGCGGGCAATGTCAGCCGCGTCAGCTTCAGCGCGCGCCTGTGCAAATCGTGGAGCTATGACCGCGTTCAGTCGCGGATTGACGGCTTCGATGCGCTGTATGAATGCCTCGGCAACCTCGCGAGCTGAGCAGACTCCAGTTCTGATACGCTGAGCAAGCTCACTGGCGCTTAGCGTCGTGATATCGGTTGCTGAATCAGAAACTTGATGGTGTTGTTCAGTCATTCCTGTGCTTCTTTTCCCCTAACTCGCATATGTTCATTGTCTGCCGTGCTTCACAGTCAAGCAAAAAGTCGATCAGAATGCGATTAAATTGGCATGCTTCATCCCAATTAACCAGGTGTCCTGCTTTAGGAAGCACAATGTAACGGCAATCTGGCTCACGCCTTGCCCAACTAGCCATTAGCTGTTGATTCCATATGTTATCATATTGACCGCGCAAAAGGAGTAGTGGGTGAGTGATACGATAGTCGGAAGGGATGGTAGTGCGATAAAAGAGTTCATTGAACGCCTGCCAAATTTGCCGGTAGCTCTCCTCAGAAACTTGTAGAAATGCTTGATAAACGTATGAGCGCACATGCCGCTTCACGGAAGCGAAAAAGCTATGAACAAGTCGAATAGCTTTTATCGGCGCATGGTCTACGAATAGCATGAAAATCCGAAGCATCAGATGAGTGAGAGGTGTAAGCCCGACTGTATTACAGACTGTTCCGATAACTACAAGCGAAGTGACCCGCTCGGGAAAGCGCAAAACGACCTCTTGAGCGATGGTACCACCGAGCGATACGCCTACAATGGAGGTTTGAGCATGCCCGAGATAATTAAGGATCGTGGTCAGGTCTTCTACACAGTCAGAAATTGAAAATGCAGTTGGTGCCGGCTGTGACTTCCCTTGACCCCGCAAGTCCCATAGTAAAACGCAGAAAAAAGTGGCAACAGCTGCAATCTGCGGGTCGAAGATGTGATGGTCTGCTCCAGCACCATGAATGAAGGTTACCAGGGGGCGCTGTGTATCTCCAATGAGCCAGCAGTGGATTGGACATCCATCTCGCTCAAAGACAAAGTGCTCTGCTGTATCTTCTTTCATCTCTATTGCTTTCTGTGATGTAAAGGAGTGAATGAAATTCGCCACTTTACATATTTATACTAGCATAGTATGATATTCGTCAAGTAGATCAATCAATTTATACATTTGTAGCGAATGTGCCTTCGAAGAGACAAAGCAGCCCGTGTCGAAAGGGGAAGGAGAGTCAGATGCCAGATGATGTCGAACCGAGAGAAAATGTCCAAGAAGGAAGTCCACCATTGCAATTTGGCTCCAGGCGTCTCTATTACCAATACAGCGTTACTATACCTCAGGTGCAGCTCGTATTGGCAAGCGTCCTGCAAGGTATTGTGTTTACTATATTGCTAACGAGGAAAATTGATTTTCCTACTCAGCTCAATAAGGATATCTACTTTCTCTTCCAACTACCTTACTTGTTTGGGTTTTTCTTCCACCAGCAATACTTTTACTTGCCTTATATCATTTCCGCTCTGGTGGTTATCATCGGCTGGATGGATTTTGTGTATGCAACTGCGGTTCTTATCTGGCCTCCAACACCTTTGCAAGCAATTATGTTCATCCTGCTTACCGTGGCAGAAATTGCAATGGCGAGTACAGTTTCTCCCGTGGGGATCGCACTTTGGAGGAGTTCACTCGGACTGACGACAGTCGTGGGGGGAATCATGCGATTAAACAATGTACGCATATTTCAACCAGAAGATTTTGAAGATCTTGAAGTGGGGAAAGACATACTGAAGAAGGAAAAGTTCTATGGTAGATTGTACATTGGTATGGGGAGTTTAGGAGTAGTGATTGGCGTATCGTATTATGTCATCCTCGGCTGGGTACAGGCACTATTCCACCTCCCCTCTTCGAATGCAGACGTGCTGCTTCACTGGATTGTGTATTTACTCATTTTGGGAGAGATAGGCTTCGTACTCAATCAAGACCGCGACTATCGTCAGAAATTACTCCAGAGGCTGACCACGAATACAACACCGCCTCTCGAAGTAACGCCGTTTGGAGGTATCAGGCACAAAAGGGAAGCTGAAGTAAAAGCGGATAACCGGAAAGCTCTAGCGCCATCAATAACTACGCCTATCCTCTCCAGTGGGGGAAACGCCGGTGACGATGAAAAGGGGCACGAGCACAGTGCCTCAATTCAGCCAGGGTCTGTAGACGATGAGGTAGGAGAGGAAACCGAGGCAGCAGGAGATATTGCCACGTTTGACAGGGAGCGCCTTTATCATCTCTGGGAAAAGGGGCAGTGGTCAGCCAGCGATATTGATCTGGCACTAGATCGTATCGATTGGCAAGAAAAGCTCACTAATGAGCAGAGGTTTGCTATTCGTACCATAGTGGCCATGTTCCTGGACGGTGAGCAGGTTGTTGCCAGAGATCTTGCTCCTTTTATTAGAGCGGCATCACAGTTGGAGGATAGTATTTTCCTGACGACACAGATTGCAGATGAAGGCAGACATCATGTTTTCTTCGATCGATTTCTACGTGAAGTTATGGAGATAGGCCACAGTATGGATAGTACGCTCGCAGAGGTGCAGCCATATCTCAACTCAAGCTACAAGCAGCTTTTCGCGGAACTTAACCACGTTACAGATCAACTTCATCTGCGACCCAACGATACTCCCTTGCTTGCGGAGGCACTCGTGTTCTATCACCTGATGGCTGAAGGAGTTGCTCATTCCGGTCAGCATTTTTTAGGCATCTTTGGTGCAAAGACGAAGCTTCTGCCCGGTTTTACCCGGGGCATTAACCTCGTTGCCAGGGATGAGTCGCGTCATATAGCTTTTGGTTTGCGCTGGCTGCGAGAATTGGTGGCGACGAATCCTGAGTGCAGGGTCAGGGTGGTCCAGACGATCAAGCGTGCGCTCCCGTGGGTGGTCGGTATGTTATTTTTGCCCGAGTTTGTGCATAGTCTTGGTGTTTCAAATCGAGAAGCATGCATATTTACTTTAAACATCCTTGCAGTACGATTCAGATACATAGGCATTTCGCCTACTGAAACGCCGTTAGTTTGGCTAGGCCATGTCGATTCACCAGAGGAACAGGCAGATAGCCTTCTTGCACTTATGGAATGTGGTGTCTTTTCTTCCGACGGGGTTTTGCATATGTCGAAAGAAGCGATGGATATAATCTTTGACGTGATACGCACCGTCGCCGAAAGGGCGAAGGAGAAGAATAGAGGACTTCATGCGGCAGTGCAATGGATCTTTGACGAGATCACGCCGCGTTACCTGGTGATTGGCGCTGAGAGAGACGTACGGACGGAGGTGGGCAGGATTGCACACCCAGATCTGACTCTACGTATTACTTCTAATGACTGGGTGCATATTATGCTTGGTCAACTTCATCCTCTGAGCGCCCTGCGCAGCGGTCGTTTACGGATACGTGGTGATTGGAGCCTGGCTTTTCGCCTCTCTCGTATCTTATCCAGAGAGTCGCACACGGAGTGGTCTGTTGAATAAACCTTGTGAAGGTGTTGCTGTTTTGAGGAAAGCATGGTTGAAGTTGCCAGTTTTCGTCACGTATTAAATAATCGGAACTTCATATTGTTATGGCTAGCGCAACTTATTTCCCTCTGTATACTGCAAGCCGCAAATTGTAGTAAGCAGAAAGATAAAGACATTGAATGTATCTGAGGCTACACCTCCTGCAAAAAGCCCAGGGCTACTTATCTACTTCTTTATCGGGGTATATGTCATGACCTGGCTACTTCAACTAGTAGTCCTCCTGGCCACTTATCATCTGATTTCCTTACCCCCACAACTTGTGCTGGTACTGTTTGGAACTGCAGATTTTGGACCGACCGATGTAGCGCTGGTAATGACAATTTACGTATCTGGTATTGCTGGAGTAGGTGTCCTGCTGGCACAAGCAGGACGCTGGCGTGTGAAGCCAGGTTGGTATGTTGTTGCCGTCTGTCTTCCTATTGTGTTGGTTCTGAGTGCTATCGGAATCAGTGCTGCACTGGAAGGAAGATCCCTGGCCCACTGGCTCCAGTGGCCACAGAACATTGGATCGCTGATTGTGCCCCCGTTGGGCGAGGAGTTTGGTTGGCGAGGTTTCGCGCTCCCTCGATTGCAGCGCCGCTTCAATGGGCTGTGGGCAAGTCTGATCCTTGGTGTAATATGGGCATGCTGGCATATTCCAATATTTTTTCTGCCTGGTGTTCCATTGACCATTTTCCCTCTTTTCTTAGTTGGCGTGACAGCAGGAAGCATCCTGCTCACATGGTTATACAACAGTACTGGAAATAGCCTTCTGATCGTTATGGTGGCTCATGCTGGGCTTGACCTGGGATTAATAAATATTCCCTCGATAGCAGGTAACGGGTTGTTGCTTCCTATCGTTCTTGCACTGATGTATTGTGCAGCAGCTGTCGTCGTGGTATTGATGACTGAACCTCGCACATTATGTAGAAAAGATCATCATGATATAAAAAATAGGCGTCTGGCGTAATATATCGCGCGAAGGCTGGCTTCTAACCATGTTGTTGACCTCTACAGTCGGATGTATGTTATACCTGTAAGTAATCGCAGTGAGCATCTTCGGGCGTATTGTTGCATTTAGAGAGGTTTGAGCATGTTTTACCGCCTGGGCAAGCTAGCCGTTTGCTATCGCTGGTTCATCGTGGGTTTCTGGTTGATTGCGGCAGCAGTGGCATTGCCATTTTCGCCACAGGCCAGCAGTGTGCTACAGTCCGGCGGATTTGTTAGCCCGGATGCAGAGTCAGAGCAAGCTATCAATCTTCTGGCGAACAATCTACACCTGGACTTGAAGAACATCGTGCAGGTCATCTTTACCAGCCAGCATTACACCGCCTATGATCCGCATTTTGTGCAGGAGGCGCAGCAGGCGCTTGCCAGCGTGCAACAAATGCCGGAGGTAGCCAGCATCATCAGCTTCGCGGATAATCCGCGCCAGATATCGCTGGACCGGCACGCCGCCTATGTCGATGTCGTACTCAACACCGACCCGAACAGCGCGCCAAAGCTCTTGCCGGACCTCCAGCGGCGTTTGCATCCCGTACCCGATCTTCATACAAGCATCGGCGGCGGGCCGGTGTTTTACCAGGATATTCAGACGGTCAGCGAGAATGATCTGCGCCGCGCCGAGATATTAGCTTTTCCGTTTGCTGTGATTGCGCTGTTGCTCGTCTTCCGTTCGGTCGTGGCTGCCATGCTGCCCGCGCTGGTGGGCGGCGGCGCGGTACTTGCCTCGCTGGCCCTCATCTTTGTGCTGGGACACGTCACCGACCTCTCCATCTTTGTGCTGAACATTACCACGCTGTTCGGGCTGGGCCTGGGAGTGGACTACTCGCTTTTTATGGTGAGTCGCTTCCGCGAAGAACTGGCGCGCGGGCGCAGTGTAGAAGATGCTGTGGCAATGACGGTAGCGACAGCCGGGCGCGCTGTCGCCTTTTCAGGGTTTACCGTTTCCATTGGCCTGGCCGGGCTGATCTTCTTCCATATCAATATGCTGCACTCGGTTGGGCTGGGCGGTGTGCTGGTCGTACTCATGGCCGTTTTTGCCGCTCTCACACTTTTGCCTGCCGCGCTTGCGATTACCGGCACACGCATCAACGCCTTCCCCGTGCGGTTTCCAAAATTGAGAAAACAAACGGCTCTGGCTGGAACAGCGCTGGCGGTAGCCGGTGGAGAGACTCATCACGGTTTCTGGTATCGCCTCTCCCAACTTGTGATGCGTTATCCTGTGCGCATCTTCGTTCCCGTTTTGCTGCTGCTCATCGCGCTTGGTTCGCCGTTTCTGGGCGTGCGCTTCTCCGCGCCGGATGCCTCGATCTTGTCTGCCAGCGTGCCGTCGCGCGCGGCCTTCGATCTGCTCAATAGCCGCTTCAATGCGCAGGATAGCACCCCTATCCTGATTGCCCTACAGACCAGCGGCGACGTACTGACGCCCGCCAATATTCAGAACCTCTACCACTACGTCCAACGCATCGAGGCTGATCCTCGTGTGGCGCGGGTTGATAGCATCGTCAGCGCTGACCCGCGTTTCACGCTCGCGCAATATGAAGCGCTGTATGCTCACCCGCAACTCGTTTCCGATCCCTACCTGGCAAGCCTCCTCAAAGTCTCGGTTGCGGGCAACACTACCATGATTCAGGTGATCAGCAAATATGGCGCGCTCGACCAGCGCGCCCTGCAACTGGTGCAGACCATTCGCAATACCGCGCCTGGCAGCGGCATGAAAGCGCTGGTGGATGGCGAAACGGCGGCCAATATCGACTATGTGCAATCGCTCTATTCAGACTTTCCTATAGCCATACTGGTTGTAGCTGTGACAACCTATATCGTGCTGCTCCTCTTCTTCCGTTCGGTTTTCTTGCCCTTAAAAGCCATTGTGATGAATACACTTTCCATCCTGGCAACCTATGGAATGCTGGCGGTCATTTTCCAGGATGGCTTTCTGCACCAGTTCTTGAACTTCACCCCGCTGGGTTTTGTCGAGGCATCAAGTCCCATCCTGCTGTTCTGCGCGCTGTTCGGGTTGTCGATGGACTACGAGGTCTTCCTGCTTTCGCGTGTGCAAGAAGCGTTCTGGCAAACGGGCGACAATGCGCAGGCCGTCGCGCTTGGATTGCAGCGCAGCGGCGGCATCATCACCAGCGCGGCAGTGATCGTGGTCGTGGTGAGCGCCTGTTTTGCGACGGCTGATATGATTCTGGTCAAGGCGCTGGGCCTGGGGATGGCCCTGGCCGTTGCGCTGGATGCTACGCTCGTGCGCGGCCTGCTCGTGCCCGCTGCTATGCGCCTGCTGGGGAACTGGAACTGGTGGCTGCCCATCGCCGGTGTGCAGCGCCGCCCATTCACTCACTCTGAGCAATTCGTGATGGACCAGCTTGAGGCTCAGAAGTCCGAAAGTGTGTCGCCCGTACAGGACGCCGGGGTGGGAGGGAAACGTTAATGAAACGCAAAAGCCTTCCTTTCATGTTTGCACTGTTGGCCCTCTTGCTGGTATCCTGCGGCTTTCCGGGCATCCCTTCTACCTCTACGCAGTTACCGCAGGTCAGTGTGTCGCCCACATCCACTGTGCTGCCGCCGGTGCGTTTCCCACAGGATGAGGCGGCGCATCGCGATCTCACCGAGTGGTGGTACTATACCGGGCATTTCGATGCCATCATGCCCAGTGGCGCGACACATCACTACGGCTTCGAACTGGTCTTCTTCCAGGCCCTGCGCAGCACCTTCCCGCCTGTCTATGCCGCGCATTTTGCCATCAGCGATGTGAGCGGCGACGCGTTTCACTTTGAACAGCGCCATCAGACCGAGCCGGACGCCGCGCTTCCCAACGGCACGTCCAGCGCCGGGATAAATGTATCCATTGGAGACTGGTCCATCAAAGGAGTCAATGGCCTCGATCACCTGGCCGCCTCCATGCCCGGGTACGCGCTGCGTGTCGATGTGCAGGGACTGAAACCGGCCACGCTGCATAATGGCAACGGCATTATCACTTTTAGCATCGGCGGTGGCGGCTTCTCCTACTACTACTCGCGCACCCGTATGGCCCTGACCGGCACTCTCGTCGATCACGGTCAGCCGCTCAAAATAACCGGCGTGGCCTGGATGGATCACCAGTGGGGCAACTTCATTTCGCTTGGAGGCGGTGGCTGGGACTGGTTCAGCGTCCAACTGAGCAACGATACTGAAATGATGATCTACCTGCTGCGCGATGCCGTAGGCAACATTACCGCGACCTATGCTGGCTATATTCACCCCAACGCGCAGGAGCAATTGCTTCCCGCCAGCGCCCTGCATGTCACCGTCTTACGCCACTGGAAAAGCCCCGTCACGGGCGCGAATTACCCCTCCGGCTGGCAACTCGCCATCAACGCCCCTCAATTGCAAGCTGCGCTTACTCTCCAACCCGAATTGAAGAACCAGGAACTGGTCGTTTATCAATCTACCGGCAATAGCTACTGGGAAGGCGCGGTCAGCGTTCAAGGTAGTAGCCAGGGGAAGAGCATCGGCGGTGAGGG
>Ga0102924_1005654_pt1 | contig 12021 bp, 11 predicted proteins | sample PaiPotPPM11metaG_FD_80116 | JGI IMG/M metagenome (GOLD analysis project Ga0102924, IMG submission 80116) | Iron sulfur acid spring bacterial and archeal communities from Banff, Canada, to study Microbial Dark Matter (Phase II) - Paint Pots PPM... ... | reverse complement strand
GTACCGGCGGCTGGGGTTCGCCGATCACCACCGCTACCACTACCGGGTCGCGCCCGAGGCCTGAGCTGAGCTTCTAGCCCGATGGCAGGCCGGGCTGGCGGATGATGAGCACGACCGACACGATGAGCAGCAGCGTGCCGAAGGTGATCAGCGCGTACCTGATGCTGGGCAGCTTGAACGAGCTGCCGATGCCGACCAGGAACAGCACGGCGGCCAGGAACACGGTGATGCGCACGTAGTCGTCGCCGACGTTGGCCGAGTAGTTGCCGCGATTGAACTTGGCCGTCGCCTCGGCGTCCAGTGCGTTGGCGCGGGCCTGGGCGGGCAGCTTGTACTGGGGCATGTAGGTGGGCCCGGGCGGGGCGTGCGGGTTGTGCACCGGGTCGGTGGCCATCCAGGCGTTGAAGGCGACCCGGAACGCGGGCCGGAAGCGCCGCTCGGCGATCCGCTCCTTGGCCGGGTTGTTGAGGGTGAACGCGATGTACCAGGCGTTGAAGGTGCCCGAGTCGAAGTTGCGCAGCTCCAGGGCCGTGATGTCGTCCCTGGTGGCGATGTTGCGCAGGGTGGCCGACTGGGCGATGTCGACCCGCGAGATGGTGTTCCACCGGGCCGCCGAGTAGCCGGCCCAGGCGGCGGTGATCGTGACCAGCGCCAGCAGCACGGCCTCGCATATCTGCACGATCCGGGAATGGCGGGAGTTGACCCCGCGGCCGGTCTGACCGGATTCAGCCTGCCGCTCGGCTTGCTCTTGAGCCTCTTTAGCCTCCTGGGCTTCCTGGGCCTCTTGGGCCTCTTGGGCCTCGCCGTGCTCGTGCAGCTGCTTGCCGACCTCGATCGGGTTCAGTCCCTCGGTCATGGCCTACCCCAGCTCCCCCCAAAGCTGGTTCGAGCATATCGGCCGGCCTGGCTCCCTATAGGATGCAGCGCCGCAGGTCACGGGCCCATGATCGCTGTTACCATCCCGATCATGAGCAGGCGCAGGGCCTGATGTACGGGCGGCGCGGGGGCGGCGCGGCTTGAGCCGGCTACCCGCGTATCACCTGAGGCGCCCGCGGCTGACCGACCGGGTGGCCGAGGCGAGCGTCGGCGTGGTCGTGGGCGGGGCCGGGTACGGCAAGTCGATTCTGGCCGCCGAGGCCTGCGACCGGCTGGGCGTGGCCGCGGTGATGACGGCGCTGGAGCCGGGCGGGGTCTCGGCGGGCATGCTGCCGCTGCGGCTGCGGTCGGCGGCGGCGCGGGTGGGCCTGTCGGACATGGCCGCGCGGATGGAGCAGGCCGCGGCGGCGGGGCCGGCCGGGGTCATGGACGCGATGCTGGAGTCGATGGCCGCGCAGCCCGCGGTGGTAGTGGTCGACGAGATCCAGAACGCCGAGCCCGAGGCGGTGTCGCTGCTGACCCGGATGGCGGGCCAGCTGGCCGAGGGGCAGCGGCTGCTGCTGATCGGCCGGGACGCGCCGCCGGCGCTGGAGCCGCTGCGCCGGGACGGCTCGGCCGCCTGGCTGGGCTCGGCCGACCTGGCCATGACCGCGGACGAGGTGCGGGCGCTGTGCCAGGACGGGTTCGGGCTGGCGCTATCGGAGGCCGACGCGGAGCGGTTGCGGGCGGCCACGGACGGCTGGACGGCCGCGGTGGTGCTGGCCGCCTCGCGGGCCCGGTCGGCGGGCGGCCGGGTGCTGGCCGCCGAGCAGCTGACCGGCGGCGGGGTCCAGGTGCTCACCGGCCTGGTGGACCAGATCCTGCGCAGCCTGCCGCGCCGCCACCAGGCGGCCATGATCCAGGCCGCCCACCTGCCGCTGCTGGACGACGAGCTGGCCGAGGCGGCGACCGGGGTGGCCGGGCTGCTGGGCGCGGTCGGCCGGGCGGGCCTGCCGCTGCAGGACGTCGGAGAGGGCTGGGTGCAGCCGGCCGGGCCCGTCCGGGACCTGCTGATGGCCCGGGCCCCGGCCCAGCCGGGGGTGCTGACCAGGGCGGCGGCCCAGTACGCTAGCCGCGGCCGGCCCGAGCTGGCCGCCGGGCTGCTGATCGGCGCGGGTCAGGCGGCCGACGCGGCGGCCCTGGTGGCGGGCATGTCGCCGCAGCAGGCCGAGCGGGTGGGCCTGGACGAGCTGGCCGCCATCGCGGACCGGCTGCCGGCCGAGGTGGTGGCCGAGCATCCGCGGGTCCTGCTGCACGTGGCCAGGGAGTGCGAGGCCGCGGCCGCGCTCCGCCGGCGGGCCGACTCGCTGCAGCTGGTGCTGGACGTGCTTGGTGAGCCGCCGTCGGACCCGGCGCTGGCCCGCGAGGTCCAGACCGAGGTGGCCCGCGACCTGGTCCGCGACGATTACCCGCAGGCCGGGGAGGAACTGGCCACGCGGGTGCTGCGAGAGACCGGCGCCGACGAGGAGCGAACCCGGGCCCGGCTGCTTGACGTGCTCGGCCGGGCCGCGGCGCGGACCAAGGACGCCGAGCACCTGGGCTACGCCGAGGACCGGCTGACCATGGCCGCCCGCAGCTACCGCGAGCAGGGCCTGTGGACCTGGCTCGCCCTGACCACGGCCATGCTGGCCATCTGGGTTCTGTTCGACCGGGGCTCCTTCGACCAGGCCGTGAGCCGGATGGACGATGCCCTCGAGGTCATCCCGGCCGGCCGGCGCCAGCAGCGGGCGGTGATCCTGACCTTCCGGGCCGAGATCATGGACAGCATCGGCCGCTACGAGGAGGCGGCGGCCAACCTGGACGAGGCCGAGGCCATCGCCGAGGTCATCGACGACGTCCGGGTCCGTGCCTACGTGGCCTGGGAGTGGGCCCGCGGCCGGTCCCAGCGGGGCGACGCCGCGGGCACGCTGGCCGCGGTCCGCGCCGCGGAGTCGTTCCGGTCGGAATGGTTCGACGGCTGCGGCGGTGAGTTCCTGGCCGACGCCGCCGACAGCCTGGACCGGGTCGGCTACACCGACCTGGCGCTGCGCTACCTGGAGCGGGCCAGGATCCACTCCGACCACGAGGACTTCGAGGTGGCGCGGGCCGAGATGGCCATCCTGGCCCGCAGCGGCGACCCGGAGCAGGCCGAGCGGCGGCTGCTGGCCTTCGCCGCTGCCCCCCAGTGCGAGCCGATGGAGCAGTGGCGGATCCTGCTGCTCCGGGCCTACGCGGCCGACCGTCGCGGCGATGGCCTGGCCGCGGCGCAGCTCGCGGTGGAGGCGTTCGAGCAGGCGGCCCAGCTCGGCCTGCCCGCACTGCCGTTCATTCGCGAGCGCACCTGCGCCGAGCGGCTGCTGAGCCTGGTCGCCGGGCACCCGGTGGCGGCCGCGCTGGACGAGCTCACCTTCCCGGTCAGCGTCACCCTGCTGGGCGGGTTCGCGCTCACCCGCGGCGGCCAGCCGGTCGACGTGCCCGCCGGCCAGGGCCGCCAGCTCATCAAGCTGGTCGCGACGGCGGGCGGGCGGCTGACCGCGGAGGCGGTCATGGAATCGCTGTGGCCCGAGACCGAGCCGGACCTGAGCGCCAACCGGCTCCGCACGGTGCTGAACCGGCTCCGGGAGTCGGCCGGCGACGTGGTCGTCCGGGAGGCCGGCCTGCTCCGCCTGGGGCCGGACTCGCGCACCGACACGATGACCTTTGAGCAGCACGCGCGGCGGGCCCTGGCCCTGGCCGGGCAGCGGTCGCGCGAGGCGGTGTCCAGCGCCCGTGCCGCGCTGGCCTACTACCGCGGCGACCTGCTGCCCGATGACCCCTACGAGCCCTGGGCCGTGACCGTGCGCGAGCAGTTGCGGCGGCACGCGCTGGCCCTGCTCGACCTGTGCGCGGCCTCGGCCGCCGGGGCCGGCGACCTGGACGAGGCGGTGCGGTGCCTGGAGCGGGCCATCGAGATGGCGCCGGACGAGGAGGAGCGCTACCTGGGCGCGGCCCGGCACCTGCTGGCCCAGGGCCGCCGCGGCGCGGCCCGGGCGATGGTGGCCCGGGCCCGGCAGGTGCTGAGCGAGCTGGGGCTGAGCCCGCCGGCTTCGATGCTGGACCTGGAGCGGCGGGTCAGGTAGCTGACTCTCGTGTGACGCCCGAGTGACGCGGACGAGCCATGGTCAGCGGGAGGCCGGCAACCGTCGCCGGCCGTGTACTCCCTCGGAGGGGATCATGAAGGTTCGCACGTCACTTGCCCTGGCTGGCTCCGCTGCCGCCCTGGCCACCGCCGGCCTGCTGGCCGGCCCCGCGCTGGCCAGCAGCGCTACCCCCACGCACACCCTGCAGTTCACCACTCACACGATCACCCAGCACTCGGTCGGCAAGAACGGCCAAGTCGAACTCGACAAGGACACCCACGGCGGCAAGGTCGTGGCCTACGACATGCTCGACTTCGGCCGCTCCAACGACGCCGACGTCTCGCTCGGGCTGCCAGGTGGCTTCCTGTACGGCCACCTCACCTTCAACACCAAGACCGGCGCGGTTACCGGCAAGATCACGGGCGGCAGCGGCGCCTACCGGGGTGACACCGGCACGGTCAAGGGCGTGCCGGTGGGCAAGTCGGTGTCCAGCGTGACGGTGAAGTACCACCACTGACGGGCTGACACGGATAGCGGTCGGTCATGCGATGGGCGAGGGCACGCACTCGTCACTGGCTCGGGCGGCTGAAGGGGCGTCGCCCGGGCCCGGCCGCGACGCGTGTCCTCGTCGTTGACGACGACGAGGTCATCCGGCAGCTCATCGGGGTCCACCTGCGGGTCGCCGGGCTGGCCGCTGACCTGGCCGGGGACGGGCTGGCCGGGCTGGAGCAGGCCCGCGCGACCCGGCCCGATGTGGCTGTCATCGACGCGCGGATGCCGGGGCTCGATGGCTGGGCGGTGGCGGATCACTTGCGCGCCGACCCGGCCACCAGGTCGGTCAGGATCATCGTCCTGGAACAGGAGGAGGGCGGCGCGGCCAGAGAGTCGTGCGCCGATGTCTGCCTGGCCAAGCCGTTCGACCCCGCCGAGCTGATCGCCACGGTCCGCCGCCTGGCCAGGCGAGCGCCGCCCCGGCCCCCGCCGCGCCCATGACCGGGCGATGGAGCCTGCGGCTCTGAGTGGCTAGCCGAGGTCGGTGATGAAGTCCTCGAGCAGGCTGGCGAAGACCTCGGGGGTCTCCTGGTGCAGCGCGTGACCCGCGCCGGGCACGATCTGGACCGCGCCCCGCCATAGCGTCGGGATCGTCAGCGCCTGGAGATAGTCCAGGCTGACCAGTTGCTCGCCCTCGCCCTGGAGGACGGCCAGCGGCCGGCCCAGCGTCGCGGCCAGGCCCACCTGGTCGCCGAACCGGCCCTCGCCGATGCTGGCCATCAGCCCCGCGCGGGCCGCGCCGTCCGTGGCCAGCACGTCGGCCACGAACTCGTCCAGGCTCAGCGTCGACCCCGGCGCCACGAAGCTGGCCGCGTAGGCCCGCGCCTCCTCCGGGCTGACCGCCGCCGTGAACCCGACGTTCATGGCCGGGTTGGGCTGGAACGCCGTGGCCAGCTGCCCGGCCGAGGACACCGGCGGGGTGCCGAACACCACGAACCCGGCCGCGTCCGGCAGCGCGGGCGCGGCCTCGATGGCGATGTGCCCGCCCAGGCTCCAGCCCACGATCACCGCGTCCGCGGCGTCCAGGGCGGTGGCGAACCCGGCCAGCACCTCGACGTAGCCGGGAATCGAGTAGGCGGCCTGATCGCTGTTCGGCGGCGACTGCCCGTGGCCGGGCAGGTCCAGCGCCAGGCACCGGTAGCGCTGCCCGAACGGGCCGTCGAGCAGGCCCTGCCAGGTACGCGCCGACGATGAGTTGCCGTGCAGGAAGATCACGGCCTGGCCGGTGCCGTCACTGGCCCGGTAGGCGATCTCCTGCCCGCCGACGCTGACTGCCTGCTCGTCCACCGGGCCGCCCTTCCCCTGATCGCGCCTCGGCCCGGATTGGGCTGCTAGCTAGAGTAGTTGGCTTACCTCGGCCACGCGCAGGCAGATCTCGCGGAACGCGGGCGGGTCGCCGGGGCCGAAGTAGAGATCGGCCATGGTGGCGTCGTAGCAGCGCGAAGGAGCCGACTGCTGGCGCCATCTGGGTCGAAGGCCGGGCTCCGTGCCCATCCACCGATCGGGCGCAGTTCGCCACCGCCGAAGTAGGACTCGCTCACCTCGTCGATGTTTCGGATGATCTGCTCGACCTCGGTGCGATCCCGAAGCAGGGCCAGCGTGTGGTCATCGCCAAGTAGCTGGTAGATGTCGTAGTAGTGGCGCGCGTGCTTTCGGGCCGCTGATTCCGAGGGATTCGATCCGAGCCTTGAGTGGAGGAGTCCCAGCTTCTCGAGCAGCGTCCGGCCGGGATGCAGGACGGCCACGTCGAAGGGCTTGAGGTCGGAGAAGGCACTCAGGCTCGTCCCGGCCCCTCGCAAAAGGTCGCCGAGCAGGCATCCTACGGTCAGCCACTCGGACGGCTGCGGGCCACCGCGAATGCCCATCTCCAGCAAGATCTCAGACCCAACTCCCGGGTCCGATCCGCGAGCGGCCGGATAGCTGAACCAGAACGACTTGTGGATACCGGTCTGCGACTGGGCGGTCGGCCGAGGCCGACTGCCGAGGGCAGCACCCGCCGCCTCCCCCATCGTCTTCATCAGCGCGTGAGTCGCGCCTTTGCTCCGCTGGCCGGGAATGACCAGAACGTCGATGTCCTCGGAGAAGCGCTCGATGATCCGGTAGGCCTTGGACAGGCTCGTCCCGCCCTTGAAGACGAAATCGCGGCCGTGGTCATTGGCTAACGCCCGCAGCGCCTCGCTGACCCAGTAATCCTTCTCGACCGCCGCCGGGCTGATGCCGAGCTGGCCCGCGGCGGCATCAATGGTCGGCGCGAACTCGGCGGAGTCGCGGAAGCGGCCCACGGCTACCCGGCCAGGTCCATCTTGCTGCGCACCGACCTGCTCCGGGCCCGCGGCACCGACGCGGCGGCATCGGGCCTGCCGAGGCTCCCAAGCAGGTCACGCAGACCTTCGCGAACAAGTGGTGGCTCGGTCACCGCCGCACGGGCCAGCCGGTCAGTGCGGATGACGCCAGAATCGACGAGATCGGTGATCCGGCTGGCGGCTTCCTCGGCCGGGGTCTCCACGAGGACGTCCCAGGCTCGCAGCACCTCCAGCAGGGCAACCTCGGCCGGGGAAAGCCGCTCGCTGCGGCGCCTGGTACTGGCGGCGCGGCTAACCAGTCGCAGCCCAGCCGGGCTGCGGGGGGCACGAACAGGCACGGCGACCGTCTCGTGCCGGGGTACCTGAGTCGAAAGGCCCAGCGCCAGGGCCGCGCTGAGTCCGGCCGGCCCGGTACCTGCGGTCTGCCCGGCGATCTCCCTGGCCAGCCGGGCGGGCGGAGGCGGAGCCATGCCCAGCCTGGTAGGCGTCCCGCGCCAGTAAAGCCCGCGGCGGATGCGGCGCAACTCGCCATCGCGAGTCAGCCGAGATAGTGCCTGCGCGACGGCATCGGGAGAGTGATCACCAAAGCTCTCGGGGCGCCAGAAGCGGTCACGGGAAGCCAGGACGCGCCCTCGCACCTCGGCCGCGACGCTGGTGAAGCTCATGACCTAAGATTATCACCGTCCCGTCGTTATTGCGATACGCAAAACTGACAGATGAGCTGGGCCGCCGGGCCCGCGATGCCACCGGAGGAACGGGTCAGTCGGCCTGGGTCAGTACGTTGTCTCTGGACAGGCGGACAACCGTCGGCTGAAGGAGGCTGGATGCTGGTTGCGTTCTCGGTGACGCCGCTCGGGGTGGGTGATTCGGTGGCTGAGTATGTCGCGGACGCGGTCCGGGTGGTGAGGGACAGCGGGCTGCCCAACCAGACCGACGCCATGTTCACCACCATCGAGGGCGAGTGGGACGAGGTCATGGCGGTGGTGAAGGCGGCCGTGGACGCCGTCGCGGCACGCGCACCGCGGGTCAGCGTGACGCTGAAGGCGGACATCCGGCCGGGCGTGACCGGCGCGCTCCAGGGCAAGATGGAGGCGCTCGAGCACTACCTGGACTCCTGAGCCAGGTGTACTTGCCTCCGGGTCAGGCTGGGTGGAGGGCGGGGTCCTCGGCGGCCGGGATGGCGGCCAGCAGGCCGGCCAGGCCGACCTCGTCCAGCAGGTCGGCCGGGCGGACGGTGAGGTCGGCGGACACGTAGTAGAAGGCCGCGCGCACCTTGGCCACCGGCACCCTGGCCAGCCCGGCCCAGGCCAGCCGGTAGGCGGCCAGCTGGACCGCGGCCGCGGCCCGCTCGGCGTCCGACGACGGCGGCCGGCCGGTCTTCCAGTCCACGACGTCGAACGTGCTGTCGCGGCGGTCGGCGAACACGGCGTCGATGCGGCCGCGGATCAGCCGGTCGCCGACCAGGGTCTCGAACGGCACCTCGACCTCGACCGGCTGGCGGCTGGCCCACTCGCTGGCCTCGAACTGCTCCTTGAGGCGGGCCAGCCCGGCATCGGGCCCGGCCCCGTCCAGGTCGTCGGCGGCGCCGGGCAGCTCGTCGGCGTCGATGAGCTGAGGCCGGCTGAACCGCTCCTCAAGCCAGCGGTGGAAGTCGGTACCGCGCAGGGCGTGCGGGGCGGGCGGGCGCGGCATGGGCCGGCGCACCTGGCGGGCCAGCTCGGCCGGGTCCCTGGCCATGGTGACCAGGGCGGACACGGGGAGCTGGCGGGGCAGGGCGACCTGGGCATGCCCGCCGGCGCGGCGCCGGGCCCGCTCGGCCAGCAGCAGCTCGGTCTCGCGGGCCCAGGTGTCGAGCAGCTCCTGGTGCGGGCCGGCCGCGGCCGGGACCGGGTCGGCGGGCGAGCGGCGCTGGCGGTCCAGCTCGGCGATGGCCCGGTTGACCAGGTCGGCGGCGGCGCGGACGGCCTCAGAGCGGGCGGTGATCTCCCGCTCGGCGGGCCACGGCGCGCTGGCGGGCTCGGCCAGGGCCGGGTTGGTGGCATCGGGCTCGGGCTCGGGGGCCCAGGCCACGACGACGCCCTCGCCGGCCTCGCAGACGCCGCGAACCTCCTCCAGGAAGGCCGAGGGGCCGAGCCGGGACACGCCCTCGCCCCACCAGTAACCGGTGCAGGCCAGCCAGAACGCGGCCCTGGTGGCGGCCACGTAGGCCAGCCGGCGTTCCTCGGCCAGCTCGCGGCCCGCGCAGGCCTCGCCGAACATGGAAAGGTCGCTGGCGGCTACGCCGGCCAGCGCGGGCAGGTCGGCGGCGTCGCCGCGCAGGCTGAACGGCAGCAGCCGCGGGTTCTCGGTCCACCGGGTGGTGACCCTGGGCCGGGCCGGGAACACCTGCGACTGGGCGCCGCCGGCCAGGCCGGGCACGATCACCGCGGGCCACTGCAGGCCCTTAGACGCGTGCACGGTGGCCAGCTTGACCGAGTCGGTCTCCCCGACCCGGCCGCCCTCCAGACCGAACTCTTCCTCCTCGGCCGCGCTGAGATAGGCAAGAAACCCGCCGAGCGTGGCCTCCTCCCGCTCGCCGGCGAAGGCGGCCGCGGCATCGGTGAACGCGTCCAGGTCGGCCCGCGCGGCCGCGGGATCGGCCCCGGGCCGGGACGCGACCTCGATGTCGAGACCGAGCGTCCGCTCGACCTCGGTGACCAGGTCCGGCAACGGCCGGGCCACATGGGCGCGGAGCGCGCGCAGCTCAGCGGCCAGGGCCGACAGCCGCGCGTGACCGGGCGGCGAGTAGGCGGCCGGGCCGTCGAGGTCGTCGAGCGCCTCGATCAGGCTGCCGGCGTCCCTGGTCAGGTCGGTGACGGCCCGCTCCATCAGGTCGTCGGCGCGATGACCAGGCTCGTGCTGGCCGTCGGGGGCCTGGCCGTCGGAGGCCTGGCCGTGGGGGCGGTCCTGGCCGGCGGTGGCGGCCTCCCTGGCCAGGGTGCGGGCGCGGCGGCCCAGGGCGACCAGGTCGGCCGGGCCGATCCGCCAGCGTGGCGACGTCAGCAGCCGGGCCAGCGCGTCGGCGGCGGTCGGGTCGTGCAGCACCCGGAGCGTGGCCACGATGTCGGCGACCTCGGGCACGGTCAGCAGGCCGCCGAGCCCGACCACCTCCACCGGGATGCCGCGCGCCTCAAGCGCCTCCCGCAGCGCGGGGAACTGGGCTCGCTTGCGGCACAGCACCGCGATGTCGGACGGGCGGACCGCGTCTGACCGGCCGTCCGGCCACGGCCGGCCGTCCGGGGCCAGGCCGGGCTCCAGCCTGAGCAGCCCGGCGACCTGCTCGGCCACCCAGTCGGCCTCGGCCAGGGCCGAGTCAAGCAGGGCGCAGACCACCTGACCCCGCTCGGCCCGGCCGGGCGGGGCGGCCAGCATGGGCACGTCGGGGGCCGCGGCCCGCAGCTCGGCCTGGATGGCGCCGGCCGCGGCCAGCACCCGGCCGGTGTTGCGGAAGCTGGTCGACAGGGCCAGCACCGGCGCCGGCTGCCTCTCGGTCTCGGGGAAGTCGGCCCGGAACCGGCGCAGGTTCCCGGCGCTGGCCCCGCGCCAGCCGTAGATCGACTGGCACGGGTCGCCGACCGCGGTGACCGGATGCCCCCCGCTGAACAGCGCGCGCAGCAGCACCAGCTGGGCGTGGCTGGTGTCCTGGTACTCGTCCAGCAGCACCACCTGGTAGCGGCCCCGCTCGGCCGCCCCGACCTCGGGATGCCGGGCCGCGATCCGGGCCGCGATGGCCATCTGGTCGCCGTAGTCGATGACCTCGCGGGCCGCCTTGGCCCGGTCGTAGGCGGCCACCAGCGGCAGCAGCTGCTCGCGGGTCCGCTGGCTGGCGATCACCTTGCGGGTCAGGGCGGGCACCCGGCCGGGCAGTCCGGCCAGGGACTGATCCAGCCAGCGGCCCAGGCCCAGCACGTCCTCGGCACCGCGCAGGTGCTCGGACAGCTCCCCGGCCAGGTCGATCACCGCCGCGGTCACGGTGGCCGGGGCCCAGTTCACGGCGTCCATGGGCCCGTCATAGGCGGCCACCACCCGCGCGGCGATCTGCCACGACACCGCCGGGGTGATCAGGCGCAGCGAGGGCTCCAGGCCATCGCGCAGGGCGTGGTCGGTGACCAGCCGGCCGGCGTAGGCGTGGTAGGTGGACACGGTGGGCTCGCCGGGCAGCTCGTCGTCGCCGGAGACGGCCAGCCCGACCCGGTGCAGTCCGTCCAGGCGGGCCCGGACCCGGTCACCCAGCTCGGCGGCGGCCTTCCTGGTGAACGTCAGGCCGAGCACCCGCTCGGGCCGGACCAGCCGGTTGGCCACCAGCCAGACCAGGCGGCTGGCCATGGTCTCGCTCTTGCCCGAGCCGGCCCCGGCGATCACGCCATCGGGCCCAGCGGCGCGCCGATCACGGCGGCCTGCTCGGCGGTCGGCTCGGCCGCGCCCAGGAGCCGGGCCAGCTGGGCCGGGCTGTAGCCGGGAGCGGCCTTGGCCCGGCCTCCGGGCCGGGGGTCGCGGGGCGGCGTCACCTTGTCTCGCTCACGGGGTCACCTGGGCGCCGCGCTCGTGGACCGGGCAGCAGGCGGCGACCGGGCAGACCCGGCAGCCCGGGTTGACGCTGGCCTGGAACACCGATCCGGTCATCCCGGCCGCGACCGTGTCCACCAGCTCGCTAGCCCAGCCTGGCTCAGGGTCGCTGGACAGGCTCCGCTGCGGCTGCACCCGCACGCTGGCGGTCAGGCTGGCCTTGCCCACCTGGACTAGCTCGGCCCCGCCCGGCTCGGTCAGGCCGAGCTCCTCGAACGCGCCCAGCATCACCGCCAGCTGGTACACGCCGAGCTGCGGGTTCCGGTCCAGGTCGGCGTCGGCCGGGCGGGAGCTGCCGGTCTTGATGTCGACCACGATGGCGGTCCCGTCGGCGTCGCGCTCCAGCCGGTCCACCTGCCCGGTGATCGTCACCTGGCCGGCCCGGACGGCCAGTTCCTGCTCGACGGCGATCAGCTCCCGCGGGTTCTCCCGGTGCCAGGTAAGGAACTTCTGCACCATCCGCTCGGCCAGGTCCCGCTCCTTGGCGCTGTACCAGGCGCTACCGAACTCCACGTGCTCCCACATCTCGTCCATGCGCTACGCGATGT
>Ga0102924_1005653_pt1 | contig 12022 bp, 11 predicted proteins | sample PaiPotPPM11metaG_FD_80116 | JGI IMG/M metagenome (GOLD analysis project Ga0102924, IMG submission 80116) | Iron sulfur acid spring bacterial and archeal communities from Banff, Canada, to study Microbial Dark Matter (Phase II) - Paint Pots PPM... ... | reverse complement strand
GCGCCAGTTCGCGGTCGACATCATAAAGCTGGACCGCAGCTTCGTCAGCGGTATCGGAAGCGGGCTGGCCGACGGCGCCATCCTGCGGGCCGTCATCGGCCTGGGCAACACGCTCGGGCTGCTCACGATAGGGGAGGGCATCGAGCGTCCGGAACAGCTGGCGGCGCTCAATGCGATGGGATGCCACGCCGGCCAGGGCTTCCATCTATCGCGCCCGCTCCCGGCCGACGCTCTCGAGGCCCTGCTGGCCGGCTGTATCGAGTCGGGCAGCGGCCGCCAGCTGCCCCCCGCCTGGAAGCTGACCGCCTGAGCAGGCTTGGTAGATTGGCGCATGCGCGCCTTTTACCTGGCCGCGCCCCTCGGGCTGCTCCTCGCGAGTTGCACCGGTACGCCGGAGGCGACGGTACCGCCAGCACACGATCTGCCGGCGCCGGTCATCATCAGCGACCCGATCCCGCTGACAGACACCTGCCGCAGCGCCAGGCCACCCTTTCATCCCGGCGAACCCTCCCTCGCCGCCCGCCCGGGGAACCCGCGACTGCTGGTCGCGACCTGGCAACATCTGGGCTCCCCGGTGGGCCTTGGCAACGTGGTTGCGGTCAGCCATGACGGTGGGGGTAGCTGGACCCGGACGATCCTTCCGGGTCTGACATCCTGTAGCAGCGGTAGCTACGCCTCCGCCACCGACCCCTGGGTTTCGATTGGGCCGGATGGGTTCGTCTACGTTTCGTCGCTGATGACCCGGCCCGCTGTGGGCGGGGTGACAGTCCATGACCTGGTTGTCAGCGTTTCTCGTGACGCCGGGACCACCTGGCAGCAACCCATCGTGGTGGAGACGCAGCCGGCACCGCCAACGCTGCCCGACAAGGAGGCGATCCTCGCGGACCCGCGGCGCCCCGGCGCTGCCTACCTGGTCTGGGTCGAGTACGGCACAACCGCGGGTGCCGACCCATCGATCGACCAGGCGTTCTTCTCGCGCACCGTCGATGGTGGTGTGAGTTGGTCGCCGCCGGCGCCGATCTACAGCGGCGGCGATGAGGCGCAGCAGAACCAGCTCTTGATGACGGCCGATGGCACGCTGGCCGATGTCTTCGTCGAAGGCGCTTCCCTGCCCGGGTACCCGCACCCGCCATCGCTGCCAGTGGCGATCCGCGTCATCCAGTCGAAAGACCAGGGCCGGACCTGGTCCACCGCGACCGAGGCCGCCCGCTTCAGCTACACCAATGCCGTCGATCCCGGCAGTGGCGACCAGCTCCGCTTTTTCGGCCAGGACGTCGCGGCGGCGGCGGCCGGCAATGCCATTTACGTCAGCTGGTTCGTGAACTATCCCAATCGGGAGTCCAGCATCTGGGTGGCGCGCTCCGAGGATCGTGGGCTGCACTGGTCACCTGCGCGCGCCGTCGTGCGGGAGAAGGCGGAGGCGTTTCTTCCAACCCTTGCCGTGGCGGGCGACGCAACCGTCGGCTTGCTCTGGTTCGACTTTCGCAAATTTACTTTGGGCAGCGCGACCCTTGACACGGATACATGGTTCAGCAGTTCGACCGATCGAGGCTCCCACTGGACCACGCGGCACGTCAGCGGGCCGTTCGACCTGCGCTCGGTCCCGGCGGCCCGCTACGGTCCCTTCATCGGCGATTACATGGGTCTTGTTGGTCTGCCCGACGGCTTTGCCGCCGCCTTCATCCAGGCCAAACCGTTAGCCCGCAACGGCCCCACCGACGTCTTCTTCGTGAGAATCCCCCGCTGACATCGGTACCCGTCGGTCGTCCCAGACCTCCGCAACGGTCTCGCGCCGGCCACGACCTATCGGGTTACCGCGGCACGGCGCTCGACCGTCACTGCGGCCCGGAACGACCTACGATTGCGGGCGCCTACCGAAAAAATTGGTGCCAAGGGCGCCCATAACGAGTTGGCCATGCTGATTGCGCACCTCTCCGCGCCAGCGCACTATCCCCATCGTCGGCCGGCTGTTCGAGGCGCGCGTCTCCAGTACCTCGATCTGCGCTGAGAGCGTGTCGCCGGGGCGGACCGGCAGCGGCCAGCGCAGGTCCTCCATGCCGGGCGATCCCATACTGCTGGTGCCTGCGATCAGGTTGGTCACCAGCAGGCGCATGAAGAGGGCGCCGGTGTGCCAGCCGCTCGCGATCAGGCCGCCGTAGATGGTGAAGCTGGCGGCGTTGGGGTCGATGTGCATCGGCTGGGGATCGTACTGGCGGGCGAAGGCGATGATCTCGTTCTCGGTCACCATCAAGCTGCCCAGCTCGATGACCTCGCCGACGTGGAAGTCCTCGAAGTAGCGGGTCAGCTCGTGGGTGCCTGCTCGAGTTGTTCCAGGTGGATCTCGAGATGGGCGCAGAGGGGGAGGGAGGCGATCTCCTGGGCGCTCATCGTCACGTCGCCCACCATGGTCACGCGGCTGGCCAGGTCGGGGGCAGTAGCGCCCCGCAAGAACGTGATCGTCCGTCGGTGCTCACGCTGGGCCATCTGGAGCAGGGTGGCAGCCGGCAATGAGAGCAGCGGTTCGGCGGCGAGGTCGCGTGCCTGTGCCGCGCCCAGCAGGTCAACTTCGTTTATCTTTCCGCCCCCTACCTGTGAGGTGAGCGCGCCGTAGAACTTCGAGAGTACGACGATGTGGGCCAGCACCTCGTGGCCGGACCAGCGCTCGTCGCCCGATTGCTGCGCGACTCCCTGCTGCACGAGGGCCGCCAGTCGCGCGGAGTCAGCCTCGAGCCGGTCGGCCAGGTACAGACGCTCGTGCTCCAGCACCTCGTCGAGGAAAGCCCGGACGTTCACCGCGGTGAAGTCCGGGCTCTCGACTTTCACGACGTCAGTTTACGGGAGCTCCTTCTCAGGCGGCTGATGCTGCCGAAAGCGGCTCGGCCACTTCCTCGAGCGGCTTGCGCTCGGCCTTGACACCGATGACGACTTCACAGAAGGCGGCGATCAGCATCAACGCGGCCCCTGCGTAGTAACCGATCGACAGGATGTTGCGGTCGTGGGTCCCGATCAGGATGCCGAACAGCCAGGGAGCGAAAAGGCCGCCGGCGGCCGTGCCGATGGCGTAGAAGAAGGCGATCGCCATCGCCCGCATCTCCATCGGGAAGACCTCGCTCACAGTCAGGTAGGCCGAGCTGGCACTGGCGGAGGCGAAGAAGAAGATCACGCTCCACGCGATCGTCTGTGTGGTCGCGGTCAGGGAGCCCTGAGCGAAGAGATAGGCCGTCGCCGCAAGCAGCAGTCCGGAGATGGCGTAGGTGATTGCGATCATGGCGCGTCGGCCGATGGTGTCGAAGAGGCGCCCGATCGTGAGCGGCCCGAGGAAGTTGCCCAGGGCGAAGGGAAGGATGTAGAGGCCGACGCTCCCGCTGGGAACCTTGTAGAACTTGGAGAGTACCAGTGCGTAGGTGAAGAAGATCGCGTTGTACATGAAGGCCTGGCTGATCATCAGGGCCATGCCAAGGGAGGCGCGCTGCCGGTATTTGCCCCACATGACCTTGGCGATATGCCCGAAGCCAATGCTTCCACGCTGCTGGATTTTGATCGAGCCCTCCGGGTTCGGCAGCTTTTCGATACCGCCCTCGCCCGCTACGTCAGCCTCGATAGATTTGACGACCCGCTCGGCCTCTTCCATCTTGCCGTGGGTCATCAGCCAGCGCGGGCTTTCAGGCAGGATGCGACGGACCATCAGGATCGACAGCCCGAGAATGGCACCGAGGCCGAAGCAAAGCCGCCATCCGATCGTGTGGGAGAAGAGAGACGGGTTGAGCAGCACGAGAGTCGAGGCCGCGCCAACCGCGGTGCCGATCCACCAGCTGCCGTTGATCGCCAGGTCGGCCCAGCCGCGGACCCGGGCTGGAATCAACTCATCGATCGCGGAATTGATGGCTGCATACTCTCCGCCGATACCCGCGCCGGTCAGGAAGCGGAAGGCCACGAACGATAGAAAACTCCAGGAGAAGGCGGTCGCGACAGTGGAGACCAGGTAGAGCCCGAGCGTGATCATGAAGAGCCGTTTACGCCCCAACCGGTCGGTCAGGTAGCCGAAGAAAAGGGCTCCCAGTATCCCGCCGAGCAGATAAATGGTAGCGGCGAAGCCGATCTGCGATTCGGTCAATGCGAGGGTGCCTTTTTCCGTCAGGACGCTGGCGAGGGCTCCCACTATCGTCACCTCGAGCCCGTCCAGGATCCAGGTGATGCCGAGGCCGGCAACGATCAGCCAGTGCCATCGGCTCCAGGGCAGGCGATCCATGCGGGCTGGAATGTTGGTTTCGACTGCTTCCTCGACGGCGGTGGCGCTGCTGGCCATGGGGTCTCCCTCCCGGAACGCTCTTGACAGCGACGCTATCACTCTAAATAGATGAACTCCTGTAAGGCAAGGGTTGAATTCAGAGTCGCTTCGCGCTTGACCATGTAGCCTTTCCTGGATGGATCGTCGCGGCACCCCAACCCGCCAGCGGCTGGCGCCCTATGGCTCCTGGCGCTCGCCGATCAGCGCCGACCTGATCGTGGCCGGCACCGTAGGCCTCGGCCAGCTCAAGCTCGACCGTGACGACCTCTACTGGGTCGAGCAGCGTCCAACCGAGGGCGGACGGTACGTCATTGTGCGGCGCAGAGGTCACGACAAGCCCGTCGACATCACGCCTGCCGGCTTCAATGCGAGGACCAGGGTTCACGAGTACGGCGGCGGCGCTTACGCGGTCGCCAAGGGCACCGTCTGGTTCTCCAACGATTCGGACCAGCGGCTATATCGCCAGGATGATGGCGGAAAGCCGAAGCCGATCACGCCCGAAGTAAAGATGCGCTATGGCGACGCTGTCGTCGACGGCAGCGGAGGGCGGCTGATCTGCGTGCGCGAGGATCACAGGGCGAGCGGGTCGCAAGCGGTCAATACGCTGGTTGCGATCGAGCTGGAGGGGCGGAAGCAGGCAACGGTACTGGTGCAGGGCAACGATTTCTATTCCAGCCCGCGATTGAGCCCCTCCGGCTCGCACCTCGCCTGGCTCACCTGGAACCATCCCAACATGCCCTGGGACGGAACGGAGCTCTGGGTTGCGGAGATCGATGAGAGCGGCGGCCTGCGCGCGCAGCGGAAGGTTGCGGGCGGGACTGACGAGTCGATTTTCCAACCCGAGTGGTCGGAAGACGGCGTTCTCTATTTCATGTCGGATCGCACTAACTGGTGGAACCTCTATCGGTGGCGCCACCAGGGCGTTGAGCCCGTTCTTCAGATCGAGGCCGACCTCGCAACACCGCAGTGGACGCTGGGTATGTCCACTTACGCCTTCGAATCCGAGGCGCGTATCGTCTGCCAGGTTCGGTCGGGTGGCGTGGCCCGGTTGGCCGCGATCGACACCCAGAGCGGGCACCTGGAAAATATCGAAACCTCTTACACGGCACTGGCGGCATCGATCCAGCTATCGGCCGGCAAGGCGATCACCATTGCCGGAGGGCCGTCCGAACCCATGCAATTGGTCGCGGTCGATATCGGCACCGGGCGGGCCGAGGTCGTCAGGCGGTCATCGGAGGTCCCGGTCGACCCGACCTACCTTTCGATCCCCGAGACGTTTGAATTTCCAACCACCGGCGAGAAAACGGCCCACGCTTTCTACTACGCGCCGCGCAACCCGGACTATGTGCCTCCCGAGGGAGCGCTGCCACCCCTGATCGTGATGGCGCACGGCGGTCCGACCGGAGCCGTCAGCAATGCCCTGAACCTCGAAGACCAGTACTGGACGAGTCGCGGCTTCGGTTACCTGGTGGTCAACTATGGTGGAAGCTCGGGCTTCGGCCGCGAGTACCGTCAGCGCCTCAACCACCAGTGGGGCGTGGTCGATGTGGACGATTGCGTCAACGCAGCCCGTTACCTTGCCGATCGAGGCCGGGTCGACGCGAACCGCATCGCGATCACCGGCGGCAGCGCTGGAGGCTACACGGTACTGCGGGCGTTGACCTCGACCGATTTCTTCAAAGCCGGTGCCAGTCACTTCGGCATCAGCGACCTCGAGGTTTTTCATTCGGACACGCACAAGTTCGAGAGCATGTACGACCAAAACCTGATCGGGCCGTGGCCCGAGGCCCGTGCTGTTTACCGCGAGCGGTCCGCGATCCATTCCGTCGACCGGATCACGGCGCCGGTGATCCTCTTCCAGGGCCTCGAAGACAAGATTGTTCCGCCGAACCAGGCGGAACTGATCGTCGCCGCGCTAAAGCGTAAGCGGCTTCCCGTCGCCTACGTGGCCTTCGAGGGCGAGCAGCACGGCTTTCGAATTGCGAAGAACATCAAGCGGTCGATCGACGGGGAGCTCTATTTCTATTCAAGGGTCTTCGGCTTCGAGCTACCCGACCCGGTGGAGCCGGTAGAGATCGATAACCTTCCCAGCGGCTAGCCGCCCAGGTAAGCTTTCTGGACCGCCGGGTCTCGGCGAAGCTCGGCGCCGGTACCGCTGAGCAGGATGCGGCCGGTCTCGACCACGTAGGCGCGATCCGCCACCTCCAGGGCACGGAGGGCGTTCTGCTCCACCAGCAAGATCGTCGTGCCCTCTTCGTGGATCTGCCTGATGACATCGAAGACCGCGTCGACCATCTGGGGGGCGAGGCCGAGCGAGGGCTCATCCAGCAGTAACAACTTCGGCTTCGCCAGCAGGCCGCGGGCAATCGCCAGGATCTGCTGCTCGCCTCCGGAAAGTTGGCCGGCCGGAAGGTCGCGGCGCCTGCCCAGGATGGGAAATCGCGAGCTCAGGGCATCGATCTCGCGATGCACCGCCTGGCGGTCACGTCGGACCCAGGCACCCAGCTCGAGGTTCTCCCTCACCGTCAGGCGGGCCAGAACCTCGCGGCCCTCGGGCACCTGGACGAGGCCGTGCCGGACGATTCGGTCCGGCGACGTCACCGTCAGGTCAATGTCGAGAAAGCGCGCCGAGCCCGCGCGCGGACGCAGGATGCCCGAGAGCGTGTTCAGGATGGTGGTCTTGCCCGCCCCGTTGGCTCCGATCAGTGCGATGATCTCGCCCTCATCGATGCCGAAGGAAACCTCGCGGACGGCGCGGATCGCACCGTAGGCCACCTCCAGGTTGGAAACTTCCAGCATGCGCCCGGACGGTTTGGCCGCCGCGCCCGCTCTGCTGCCGTGCCGATCAGCCGTCGCGATCGTCGTTGCCCCGGCTCCGGGCACGTGAGCTCCGGATTTCTCCGCCTGGCGCCCGAGATAGGCCGTGATTACTTCGGGATCCGCTGAAACCTCCGCGGGCGAGCCGTCGGCTATCTTCCGCCCGAAGTTCAGTACCGCGATCCGGTTGCAGACGCCCATAACGAGGCGCATGTCGTGATCGATCAGCAGGATGGTGAGCCCGTCGGCGTTCAGTTGCCGGATCAGGTCCCTGACCTTGTCCTTCTCAACCGGGTTCATACCCGCGGCCGGCTCGTCGAGTATGAGAAGGCGCGGCTCGATCGCCAACGCCCGGGCCACCTCCAGCCGGCGCTGGTCGCCGTATGAAAGGGTCCCGGCACGCCGCATCCCGTACTCATCCGGCTTGAGGCCGACCCGCTCCAGTAATGCCGATGCCTTTGCCAGTCGTGCCCGCGGCTCATGCTGAAAGGCCGGCAGCGGCGCGATCTGCTGCAGCGTGTCGTGCTTTCTGCGAGCATGCATTCCGACCAGCACGTTGTCGAAGGCGGTCAGGTTCCGGTAAAGACGAAGGGTCTGGAAGGTTCGAGCCACGCCCATTCGCGCGATCACGTCGGGTCGGCGACGGGCAAGCTCGGCGGCGCCTCCATCCCCGCCCAGGCGGATGCTTCCACTCTGTGCCGGGATGTAGCCGGTGACCAGGTTCACGAGTGTTGTCTTGCCCGCCCCGTTCGGGCCGATAAGCCCGAATATGGTCCCCGACTCGATCTCGAGAGAGACGCCGTCCACCGCCTGGACGCCGCCGAAGTGACGCCGGACCTCAGCCAGTTGAAGCAGTGCGCCCACCCAGCCTCCAGTTCACCGGCCACCAGTGAGGCCGGTGGATGGCAAACCCGCCACCAGCGACGATCCCCTGCGGACGGAAGATGATGACCAGGATCAGGATGACGCCGTTGACCACGTCACGATAGGCGCTTGCCTGGCGGATGATTTCGGGCAGCGAGGTGAGGAACAGCGCCCCCACGATCGGCCCGAGGACGTTTGTCGTTCCGCCCGCGACGGCGAAGGTGAGGATCTGGATGGCGCGGGTCACGCTGTACTCGGTGGGGTCGACAAAGAAGTTGATATGGGTCTCCAGCGCTCCGGCATACCCAGCCAGTAGCGCGCCGATGACGAAGGCGAGCATCTTGTACAACGCCACGTTGATCCCATTGCTCGAAGCCGCCAGCTCGTCCTCCCTGATCGCCGCCCAGGCGTGCCCGAGCTTGGCCCTCGTCAGGCGCCAGACGAGGTAGGCGATGATTGGCAGGGATACCAGGATCGGAACGATTCCACCAAGTGGATCGGCACCGGGGTTCTTGAGTCCCTGGCCCTCGCCCGTGATCGGCACGTTGAGGATTACGCCCAGCCGGAGCGCCTCCACGAAGCCGATGGTTGCGATGGCCAGGAATATTCCGCGGAGCCGGAGCACCGGAAGCCCAACCAGGAATCCGACGGCGCCCGCCAGCAGGGTGCCTGTAAGGATGTCGACAGGCAAGGGCAGCGGCAGGTAGAGGCTCATGATCACCGTCGTGTAGGCGCCCACCGCCATGAAGCCGGCATTCGCGAGCGTCAGCTGCCCTGAATAGAAGGTGACGAAAAGCGAGATGGCCAGGATGGCGTTGACTCCGATCTGGGCGATCAGCAACTCATGAGAGTTGTAGAAGCGGACAGGGTCGGTGAACAACAGGATGAAGAAATCCATTCGCTCTCAGCCGGTCGGCGTCACAGTCGTTCTTTCAGACGGGCTCCGAAGAGACCCTGCGGTCGCACGACGAGCATAAGAAAGAGCGCGGCGAAGGCCACGCCCGCCTCGACGTTGCTGCCGAAACGGACGAAGGCGACCACCTCGATGAGGCCGAGAAGGTAGCCGCCCACCACCGCGCCCGGGATGCTGCCCATGCCACCAAGGACGATCACCGCCAGGCCCTTCAGCTCCACCTGGTCGCGGCCGATGTAGGGGCTGATGTCGGAGAGGGCGAGCCCGAAGAGGAGGCCGGCAAGTCCGCCGAGCGCCGACGAGACGAAGAGCGTCGACGCGAAGATGCGGTCAACGTCGATACCAAGCAAAGTCGCTGCCCGTCGGTTCTCTGCGACGGCACGCAAAGCTCGTCCCACCTGCGTGTAGCGGATGACGTAGCCCAGCACCAGCATCAGCAGGATCGAGGTCACCAGGATTCCGAGCTTGGTGCCCTCCAGTGTCACGCCCGCGATGTGGTAGGTCGGGTCGGGCACGGCGCCGCTGGGGAACCGGACGGAGTTGGCGCCGTCCTGCCAGAGCCAGGAGAAGAGCGTTCCCGGGGTTGCCTGCTCAACTATTGCCACGAATATCAGCGCCAGGCCGATCGTCGATATCAATGCCGAAATCGGCGGCGCGTTACGCCGTCTCAAGGGTCGCAGCGCGACGAACTCGATCAGGAGACCGAGCAGGCCGCAGATGAAGACTGCGACCACCGCGGCGACGATGAACGGCAGGCCGTGGATAGCCACGAGCGAGTAGGTGATGACGGCGCCCAGCATGAAAACCGCGCTGTGAGCCAGGTTGAGGACGTCGAGCACGCCGAAGACGAGGGTGTAACCGACGGCGAAGAGAGCGTAGATCGACCCGATGAAGATCGCGTTGAGGAGCTGCTGGGTCAACGCGTCAGCTTGGGCTTACAGAGATCACCAGGTTGAAACCGCCCGCTCCGTCCATCTGGATGACCCAGATGGTCTGCTTGACGTCGTGCGTGCTCGTGAACTGGAAGCGTCCAAGTGGCGTGTCGATGTTGACCTTCTCCATCGCGTCGCGAAGCCTCGTCCGATCGCCGGCGGTGTCACTGAATGTCAGGTTGGCACGCTTGGCGGAATCCGCCAGGATCAGGATGCCGGCATAGCCCTGGGCCGCGAACTGGTCCGGGTCGCTGCCGTACTTGTCCCTGTATGCCTTGACGAAGGACGCGTTCGATGGAAACGTGTTGTTTATGTACCAGCCGCTTCCGCTCTGGGCACCCTTACCGGCCGCTCCGGCCTGTTTGGAAACCACCGCGGTATTGAAGCCGTTGCCACCGAGGAACTGGCCGGTGAATCCCTGCTTGCGCGCTTCGATCATGATCTTGGCCGGGATGCCTCCCAGGCTGGTGATGAAGATCACATCCGGGTTCTTCTGCACGGCCCGCGTCACCGGCGGGGCGAAGTCGGCCGTGGTCTTGCTGAACTGGACGGTGTCGAGAAGCTGGATCCCATACTGGGCGACGGTGGCCTGAACGATCTTGCCGCCGTCCGACGAGAACTTGTCGTCGTTGGCGACCAGCAAAACCCCGGTCTTGGGATGCGCCTTCTCGCTGTAGATCTTGATGTTCGCCGGGATGGCGGATTCCTCCCCCAGGCTGTCGCGGAAAACGTACTTACAGGGGTCGGTCTTCGGATAGTTGCAGTCGGGCACGATGTGAATGCCGGTGGTGCTGACTGCCAGGATTGGAATCTTGAAGCTCTCCGCCAGCGGGTGGACGGCGACCGCCGAGTTGGAGAGGGTGGGACCGAGCAGGGCAAGCAGCTGACCCTGCTGGATCAGGCGCTGTGCCACCTGGGCCGACTGGGCCTTGTCCGAGGCGTCATCCTCGGTGTCGAGCGCCAGCTTGGCGCCGTTGACTCCGCCCGAATTGTTGATCGTCTCCACCGCCAGGTCCATGCCCTTCTTGGAGCTGGGACCGTATACGCCGCCCGCGCCCGTGAGGGAGAGGATGGCGCCAAGGTTGATCGTCTTTCCCTGGTAGGAGCTGGATGACGAGGTGGTGCCCCCGGTGCTTGCGCTTCCGCAGGCCGCCAGCACCAGCGCGACGGCGACCGTGATTCCCTGCAGCCTGTTTTTCATCCCCGCAATCCTCCCTGGGCTGAATCTAGATAGCGACAGCTTACTTGGCTTTGCCCTCCTTGTCCGGCTCGGGCTCGGGGGAGACATCCTTGGCCGGCCCCTCGATGGCGCGCAGCACGGCATCTGCCATGTTGGTCTCGGCTGAGGTCGTAGCCGTTGCTACCTCGGCCGCAGCCAGGAAGCGCGATTCCAATTCGTCACCGATCCGCTCGATGAGGCTCTCGTGATGTTCCGGCTGCGCCGAGTCAAGCTTCTCCCCGTCGGCCTTCGGATCGTCGGCCTTGCTGTCCATGCGCCAATTCTACGGCGGCCTGCCTGACCATCAGGCGCTATCCTGCGGAGGACATGCGTCCGAAGGTACTTCTGCTCGACATCGACGGCACGTTGGTGGATAACACCGCTCAGCACATTGCCGCCTGGTGGGAGGCGTTCGTGGCCCAGGGTCTGTCGGTCGACACCGGGCGGCTGCGTCCCGAGATGGGCAAGGGTGGCGACCTGTTTGTAAAGGCCGTCGCGGGCGAGGGCTGGGACGCACAGCACGGCGACGCTGCTCGCAAGCATCACAGCGCGGCGTACAAGCGTCTTCTGAAAGCCGTCCGTCCGCTGCCAGGTGCAGTGGATTTCCTGGCGGCGCTGGAGACACTGAAGGTCCGGCCGGTTCTTGCCACATCGTCAGGTCCAGATGAAGTCAGAGCGAACCTCGCCATCCTCGGCCGCGTCCCGGAGGAGTTCCTCGTCGTCGACGCTGACGACATTGGCAGCTCGAAGCCGGCTCCCGACGTATTCGCGATCGCGCTCGAGCGCAGCGGCATTCCGGCCGATCAGGCTGCCGCGGTGGGGGATACCCGCTGGGATGGCGAGTCGGCAGGCGAGAGCGGCATCTCGTTCTGGGGAGTACTGACGGGCGGCGGTACTGAAGAGGAATTGCGGCTCGGCGGAGCGTCTGAAACCTTCAAGGATCTGGCGGAGCTACTCGCCTTTCTGAAGTCGCGCTAGCCACCCGGTAG
>Ga0102924_1005652_pt1 | contig 12027 bp, 9 predicted proteins | sample PaiPotPPM11metaG_FD_80116 | JGI IMG/M metagenome (GOLD analysis project Ga0102924, IMG submission 80116) | Iron sulfur acid spring bacterial and archeal communities from Banff, Canada, to study Microbial Dark Matter (Phase II) - Paint Pots PPM... ... | reverse complement strand
TGACCGCCACCGCCAAGGGCGGCTGGGCCGTCGGCTACCACACCACCGGGCCCTCCGTGCCGCAGACCTCGCCGCTGATCTTCCGGCTGACCGGGACGCACTGGTCCCGCGTCGACCCCAAGTTCGGCACCGGCACCGGCGTCGCCATGGACGGCGTGGCCACCACCACGGCCGGCACCACGTTCGCCACCGGCCTGTACACCGGCCAGATCACCGGGGTGCTGGCCCGCTGGAGCGGAAGCGCCTGGAACTGGACCAGGTTCCCCGAGCAGGGCACCTACCACTGGCTCAACGGCATCGCCGCCGGCCCGCGCGGTACCGCGTTCGCCGTCGGCTTCAACACCGGCACCCGCGGGGGCGGGATGATCGGCATCAGGTGGACCGGCCACGCCTGGGTCAAGGCCCCCGGCCCCGCCTCCAGCCCGTACACCGTCGCAGTCGCGCCGGGCGGCACCGAGTGGGCCGCCGGAGCCGTGCTGGCCGGCACCCGCACGCACACGCTGACCCTGCGCTGGAACGGTCACGCCTGGACCCGTGTGGCCAGCCCCGCGACCGCCGCCCAGCTCTACGGCCTGGCCTTCGCGACCGCTCGCTACGGCTGGGCGGTCGGCTCCACCGCCCCGGCCTCGGGCCGGTCCCGCACCTACATCGCCCACTGGAACGGCCGCTCCTGGACCTAGCCCGCCCCTCAGTTCATGACCACGCGCCCCGCGCCCACGCCCGCGATGGAATTCTATTCCGCTCTCATAGTCCAGCTGAATGTACATCCTTAGTTCATACCTGCTTCACCCCGCAGAGTTGTTCCGTCCCGTAGCTTTCGTGGAGTTAAGTTCCGACTCAAGGGGACACGCGGGATGCCGGATATGAGCTCTGAGACCACCAGTGCGGCGCTCGCGCGCTCGCCCGGCTCCGTCGCCGAACGGGCCAGGGCCGCGTCCGGCTCCCTGCCTCCGGCCGAGGCCCGGGTGGTGCAGGCGCTGCTCGGGCGGGGCGCGGGGGTGATCCACGCCTCGGTCAGCGAGATCGCGACCGCGGCCGAGGCCGGAGTGGGCACCGTGGTAAGGGCCTGCCAGAGCCTGGGCTTCAAGGGCTTCCAGGCGGCCAAGATCGCCCTGGCGCAGGACCTGCTGCCGCTGGACGAGCGGCCGCAGGAGGACATCAGCAACGATGACGAGCCGCTGGAGGTGCTGACCAAGCTGGCCGGCAGCAGCAGCGAGGCACTGCGCCGGGCCACGGCCAGCGTGAGCGCGGCGGGGCTGGCCCGGGCCATCGACCTGCTGGCCAGCGCGCGCCGGGTGCTGTGCCTGGGCGTGGGCACCAGCTCGCCGCTGGCCCAGGACGCGGCCTACCGGCTGACCACGATCGGCATCGAGGCGGACGCGCCGCCTGACGTGCACGTCCAGCACGTCCGGGCCCGGCTGCTGTCGGTAAACGACGTGGCCATGGCGGTCAGCCACACCGGCGCGACCCAGGAGACGCTGGGCGCGGTGCGCGGGGCCAGGGAGGCCGGGGCGCGGGTAATCGCGATCACCAGCTTCAGCACCACTCCCCTGACCGAGCTGGCCGACGTGGCGCTGGTGGCGGGCGGGCTGGAGACTAGTTACCGCGTGGAGGCCATGGCCAGCCGGCTGGCCCACCTGCTGGTGGTCGACTCGCTCTACACCAGCCTGGTGCTGAAGACCAGGCAGCGGGCCAGCAGGGCCCAGCAGACCACCGCCGACGTGCTCGCCGAGCATCGCTTCTAGGGCGCGCGACGGTGTTCGACGACAAGGTCCTCGACGACAAGGTCCTCGACGACAAGGCGGACGCGCGCGGTCTGCGCGGCACCGCGGCCAGCGACAAGCGGGCCGGCGGCGTGGTCTTCGACTGCGACGGGGTGCTGGCCGACACCAACCTCTGCTGGGACGCCGCGTTCCATGACGTCGCGGCCGAGTACGGCCTGACCCTGAGGCCGGAGCAGCTGGCCCAGCTGCACGGCACCTCGCTGGCCACGGCGGCGGCGCGGCTGGCCCACTGGGCGCCGCGCCCGGCTCAGCTCCCGGAGGTGCTCACCGCGCTGCGGGAGCGGCTGGTCGCCGCGATCAGTGCCACCGACCTCACCCTCCCCCCTGGTGCCCGCGACCTGCTGGACGAGCTCTACGGCGTGGTCTGCCTGGGGGTGGCCAGCAACTCGCCGCGGGCCGTGCTGCTGCACGTCCTGGCCCGGCTGGAGATCACCGAGTACTTCGCGGCCGCCGTCAGCGCGGACGACGTGCCGCTGCCCAAGCCCGCGCCCGACCCGTACCTGGCCGCCTGCCAGGCCCTCGGCATCGAGCCCGCGGCCAGCTTCGCCTTCGAGGACAGCGCGATCGGGATCCGGTCGGCCGTCGCGGCCGGCCTGACGGTGATCGAGCTGACCAGCGAACAGCTGCCGCGCGAGCCAGGCCACCCCGGCACGGGCAGCACCCTCCAGGTCACCTCGCTGGCCGACCCCCGGATCCGTCCGCTGGTCGCCCGGCCCTACTCTGGCAAACAATTCCATGATGAGCGTTGATATCGAATGTTCATCCTTCATTCACGCTCTCACTCTTTGGCACGTAATTCCGGCTGATTATCGTTCCGGGATATACGTTCCGCCGCCCATTTCACCGGCCATCTCAAGAGTCCCCGCGCTCGGCAAGCCCCAGGAGACGACATGAGGTTCCGCCTGGCGGTCACGGTCGCTATCGCGACGGCCGCCTTGGTCAGCGCTGGCTGCAGCAGCTCACCGTCCGCTCCGAAATCAGCCGCGGTCACGAGCAGCATTCAGTCATTCACGATCGGCACGACATTCCCCGAGAACAACATCGACCCGACCAAGGGCTACGGCTCGACCATTAGCTCGCTGAGCCTGGAGAAGCTGACCGAGATCAGCCCCTCGGGCGCGATCGAGCCCTACCTGGCGTCCTCGGTAACGCACCCGAGTCTGCTGACGTACGTCTACCAGCTCCGGCACGGCATCAGGTTCTGGGACGGCAGCCCGCTCACCGCGGCCGATGCCGCGTACTCGCTGAACTACGAGCGGGCCGCGGCCTCTCAGGAAAGCAGCCTGTTCACCAGCGTCAAGAGCATCACGGCCAGCGGTCCCTACACCGTCACCATCACGCTGTCGCACCCCGACCCGAGCCTGGCCTACGCCGTGGCCAGCTCCGGCTTCATCTTCGAGAAGAAGTTCGCCCAGGAGCACGCGGGCAAGTTCGGCAACCCCGGCGTGCTGATCATGGGCACCGGGCCCTGGGAGGTCCGCAGCCTGGACCCGACCACCGGCGCCCAGCTCACCGCCAACCCGCACTGGTGGCGCGGCAAGGTGCCGATCCAGAACATCAGCTTCAAGTTCTTCGCCAACGACACCAGCGCGGCGCTCGCGTTCCGGGCCGGCGAGATCGACATGGACCCGTTCATCGACGGCCCGAAGAGCTTCGCCGCCTCCTCCGGGGCCCGGATCTGGGCCGCCCCGACCGACTGCACCAACGCCCTGTTCAGCATGAACACGTCGGTGGCGCCCTGGAACGACGTGCACGTCAGGCGGGCCATCGCCTACGCGCTCAACCGGCAGGACATCATCCAGGCCGAGGGCGGCTACGCCCAGCCCTACAGCACCTTCATCCCGGTCAAGATGCTCCAGCACATCGCCACCGGGGCCCAGATCAGCGCCCTGCTGAAATCGCTGCCGCTGTACCCGTACAGCCCGGCCAGGGCCCGGCAGGAGCTGGCCCAGTCGCGCTACCCGCACGGGTTCACCGCCCCGGTCACCGTGTTCATCTACGGGAACGTGGTCTCCACGGCCGAGGCCATCGCCGGCGAGCTGCAGAAGATCGGAATTAACATGCAGGTCAAGCCGGTCACGCTAGCCGCGTGGGGCACCGATCTGTCGGGCCCGCCGGCCAAGCGGCCAGCCAGCTACTTCACCACCGGCTGCAACACGCCGGACGCCAGCGGGTACGACTGGCTGATCGGCCAGGCCAACCTGGCCCCCGGCCAGTACAACGCCGCCGTCTGGGACCCGCCCGAGTCAGACAAGCTGATCAGCCAGGGCCTGACGGCCAGCACCTCGGCCGGGCGCTTCGCGGCCTACTCCAGGCTGCTGCGCCTCATCGCCACCGACGTCCCCTACATCCCGCTGTTCCTGCACGACTACAGCATCGCGCTGTCCAGCAAGTACAGGTTCGCGGGCTACAACCAGTTCTCGATCAACGACAGCCTCCCCTACGCCCTCAGCATCAGGCCCGCCTCGCCATGACCAGCCGCGGATGGCTCCTGTTCATCAGCCGTCGGCTGGTCGTGCTGGCCGTGCTGCTGGTGCTGATCTCGTTCGCGGTGTTCACCCTGCTGTACGTCTCGCCCGGCAGCGCGATCAACGCCCTGCTGGGCACCAACCCGCGGACCCCCGGCGAGGTCCGGTTCCTGACCCGCGAGTATCACCTGAACCGGCCGTTCCTTGACCAGTTCTGGCTGTGGGCCAGCCAGGCCGTGCGGCTGCATTTCGGCAACTCGATCCAGACCTCGCTGCCGGTCACCAGCGAGATCACCGCCCGCCTGCCGACCACCATCTTCCTGGGCCTGTATGCCTTCGTCCTGATCATGGTGTTCGGGGTGGGCGGCGGGATCGTCGCCGCGCTGAACCGGCGGCGGCTGGCCGACCGCGGCATCGTGGCCGCCGCCATCGTCGCGCTGAGCACCCCGGCGTTCGTCGGGGGCGTCGGGCTGATCTGGGTGTTCGCCATCCTGGTCCACCTGTTCCCGGTCTACGGGCCCGGCGCCGGGTTCGTGGATGACCTGTGGCACCTGACCCTGCCCGCCATCGCGCTGGCCCTGACCGGCATGGCCTACCTGGTCCGGCACACCCGCGCGGCCATGATCACCGTGCTGGACCAGGACTACGTCACCTTCGCCAGGGCCCGGGGGCTGTCGCGGGCCCGGGTGCTGCTCACCTACCAGCTCCGCAACGCGCTGATCCCCGTGGTGACGATGAGCGGCCTCATCCTGTCCTACGTCATCACCGGCGCCGTCCTGGTCGAGGACACCTTCTCGCTGCCCGGGATCGGGCAGCTGCTGGTCCAGTCGGCCACCACTAAGGACCTGCCCATGCTGCAAGCCGTGGCGATGCTCGTCGCCGTGGTCATCGTGCTGGCCAACCTGCTCGCCGACGTCACCTACATCGCGGTCGACCCGCGGATCCGGCTCGGGCGGGGTTCCGGTGGCTAGCGCCGGCCTCCCGGTGGCCGGGATCCGCCTGGTCACCGTTCGCCGCCGGGCCAGCGTGCCCTGGCTGATGTGGATCTGCTTCGGGATCGCCCTGCTGCTGGTCGTGCTGGCCCTGTTCGGCACCACGCTGGCGCCGTACAACCCCAGCGCCCAGAACCTGAGCGACGTGCTGGCCAGGCCCGGCGGCGCGCACTGGCTGGGCACCGACTCGCTCGGCCGCGACGTGCTGTCCCGGATCATGGCCGGGGCCCGCAGCGCCTGCCTGGGCCCGGTGGTGATCGCGGGCGGGTCGATGCTGCTGGGCAACCTGCTCGGCCTGCTGGCCGGGTACCGCGGCGGCCGGATCGACGCGATCATCATGCGCTGGGTGGACCTCATGTGGTCGATCCCGGGCCTGCTGGTCATCATCGTGGTGGCCGGCGCGGTCGGCGCCGACTACTGGCTCGCGGTCGGGCTGCTGCTCATCCTGACCATCCCGTTCGACACCCGCACCGTGCGCGGGGCCGTGCTCGAGCAGGCCCCGCGCCCGTACGTCGAGGCGGCCAGGACCCTCGGCGTCGCGGACTGGCGGATCATGATCTTTCACATCTGGCCCAACGTGCTGCCGGTGGCGGTGGCCAACGCGTTCCTCAACTTCGCCGGCTCGGTGGGGTTCCTGGCCGGGCTCTCGTTCCTCGGGTTCGGCGCCCCGGTCAGCTCGCCCGACTGGGGCGTGCAGCTCTCCCAGGGCCTGCAGTCGCTGTTCCAGAACCCGATCGGCATGCTCGCGCCCGGCGCCATGATCGTCCTCACCGCGACCTCGGTGAACCTCATCGGCGACTGGGTCTACGAGCAGCTGTCCAGCCGGGGGGCGGGCCGGTGAGCACCACACAGGTCAACGAGCCGGTCGTGACGGCAGCGGTCTGCCCCGTGCTCGAGGTGGACGGGCTGAGCGTCGAGCGCCTGCGGCGCGGCGGCGCGGATACCATCGTCACCTCGGTCAGCCTGTCGGTGCGGGCCGGCGAGACCATCGGCATCGTCGGCGAGTCGGGCAGCGGCAAGTCCATGACCGCCAGGGCCATTACCGGCCTGCTGCCGCCCGGCCTGGTCGCGCGGGGTGCGGTGCGCTACGGCGGCCGCAACCTGCTGACCCAGCGCGAGAGCCAGTGGCAGGCCATCCGCGGCGGCGAGATCGGGCTGGTCATGCAGGACCCGTTCACCATGCTCAACCCGGTCCTGCGCTGCGGCCGCATCCTGGAGGAGTCGCTGCCGGACCGGCGGCGGCTGGGCCGGGCGCAGCGCCGCGCGGAGATCGCCCGGCGGCTGGCCGAGGTCGGCATCACCGACGAGGGCGTGGCCGAGCGGTACCCGTTCCAGCTGTCGGGCGGCATGCGCCAGCGGGTGGCCATCGCCGCCGCGCTGGCCCGCGGGCCCCGGGTGCTGATCGCCGACGAGCCGTCCACCGCGCTGGACGTGGCCACCCAGCGGGAGATCCTGGCCCTGATCAAGGACATCCAGGAGGCCCGCGGGATGGGCCTGATCCTGATCACCCACGACCTGCGGGTGGCGTTCGCCATGTGCGACCGGATCTACGTCCTGTACGCGGGGTCCCTGGTCGAGGCCGCCCCCGCGGCCGAGCTCCAGGCCGAGCCGCTGCACCCCTACAGCCACGGGCTGCTGCTGTCCGAGCCGCCCGCCGATCACCGGGTCCGCGAGCTGGCCGTCATCCCCGGCACCGTGCCGTCCCCCGGCCAGGTGGCGGGCTCGTGCACGTTCGCCCCGCGCTGCCGGTGGGCGGCCGGGACGTGCCGGGAGTCGGCGCCGCCGCTGGTCGAGGTGACACTGCCCGAGGTCGCGTCGGGCCGGCTGTCGGCCTGCGTGCGGCTGGCCGAGATCCGGGCCGACATGCGCGCGGTGCGCGAGCAGGCCGAGCTGGAGGCGCACACCGCCCCGGCCGGCCGGGCCGAGTCCGGCCTGATCAGCGTCCGTGACGTGCGGAAGGTGTTCCGCCAGGGCGGCCGCACGGTGGCCGCGGTGGACGGGGTGTCGCTGGAGGTCGGCGCGGGCGAGAGCGTCGGCCTGGTCGGCGAGTCCGGCTCGGGCAAGACCACCCTGGCCCGCCTGCTGGTCGGCCTGGAGCGGGCCACCAGCGGCGACATCACCATCGACGGCACCAGCGCCAGCGACTGGGCCGCGCTCAGCCCGTCCGAGCGGCGCCGGCTGCGCGGCATCATCCAGATCGTCTTCCAGGACCCCTACTCCAGCCTCAACCCGGTGCGCACGATCGGCGCCACCCTGGCCGAGGCCATCACCACCCACAACCCGAGGGCCAGGGGGGTGCCGGCCCAGGTGGGCGACCTGCTGGCCTCGGTCGGGCTGCCCGCCGCCTACGCCCAGCGCAAGCCGTTCGCGCTGTCCGGCGGCGAGCGCCAGCGGGTGGCCATCGCCCGCGCCCTGGCCGCCCGGCCCCGGGTGCTGGTCTGCGACGAGCCGGTCTCGGCCCTCGACGTCTCGGTCCAGGCCCAGATCCTCAACCTGCTGGCCGCGCTGCGCGCCGACCGCGGCATCGGCTACCTGTTCATCACCCACGACCTGTCCATCGTCCGGCAGATCACCGACTACCTGTACGTCATGCGACGCGGCCGGCTGGTCGAGTCCGGGGCCACCGAGCAGGTGCTGAACGGCCCCCGCGACCCGTACACCATCCAGCTGATCGAGTCCGTGCCCAGCCCGGAAGCCGGCTGGCTGACCACCCCCGAGCGCTAGGAGGAACCGTGCCAGAGCAGCTCACCGGCGCCGCGCCTGAGCTGGATGCCCGCGTCACCGCGTTCGTGGCCGAGCACCGGCTGCCCGGCGCGATGGCCGGGGTCATCGCCGACGGCGGGCTGGCCTGGTCGGCCGGGGCCGGGTTCGCCGACGTGGCCCGGCGGCAGGCACCCGACCCGGCCACGCTGTACCGCATCGCCTCGATCACCAAGACCTTCACCGCGACCGCGATCATGCGGCTGGCTGAGGCAGGCCGGCTACACCCGGACGACCCCGCCGTGGCCCACCTGCCCGAGCTGGGCCAGGCCAGCAGCCCGTTCGGCCCGATCGAGACGGTGACCATCCGGCGGCTGCTGGCCCACCAGGCCGGCCTGCCGGTCGACCCGCCCGGCACCGATCTGTCCGAGCCCGTCTACGAGGGACTGGCCGGGCGCAGCCTGGCCCGGGCCGGCGAGCTCGCCCCCCGGATCCCGCCCGAGGAGAACCACAAGTACTCCAACCTGGGCTACCAGCTCCTGGGCGAGATCGTGGCCAGGGTCAGCGGGTCGCCGTACACCGACTACGTGCGCGAGACGATCCTGGAGCCGCTCGGCCTGGCGGACACCGCGTTCGAGCCGCTCCCGCCGGAGCTGGCCGGGCGGCGCGCGACCGGGTACCAGGACCGGACGTTCTCCGACCAGCTCGAGGCGGCTCCGGCCTTCCCGGCGTTCTGGGCCGAGGGCGGGCTGTGGTCCTGCCTGGCCGACGTGGCCCGCTGGGTGTCGTTCCAGCTGAGCCCCTACGAGCCGACCCCATACCACTCCGAGCCTCCGGCCGCTCCGGTGCTGAGCCAGGACACGCTCCGCGCCATGCACCAGCCGCACTACCTGGTCGACGCGGCCTGGACCCAGGCCCGCGGCATCGGCTGGTTCGCGGTCCGCCGCGAGGACGCGGTGTGGATACAGCACTCCGGCGGGCTGCCCGGCTACCGGAGCAACGCGTGCTTCGATCCCGGCTCCGGGGTCGGGGCCGTCGTGCTGCTCAACGGCGGGGGCGACGCGGCCGCCCTGGCCATGGACCTGGCCGGGATCGCCCGCCTGGCCGCGCTGGCCCGGCCCCGCGCCATCGAGCCCCCGGTGCCGGTCCCCGACGAATGGCGGCCGCTACTGGGCCTGTACGCCACCCCGCTCGGGCCGGACGAGGCCGATCACCTGCTCCGGCTGGAGTGGCGCGACGGGAAGCTCACGTTCGCGGACCCGGCCGAGCCCGCCTGGCGCCCGGTGCTTGAGCCCGCGGGCGAGCCGGACGTGTTCGTGGTCGGGCCTGGTCACCGGCAGTCGGGTGAGCTGGTGCGCTTCCGGCGGCGGGCCGACGGCCGGGTGACGTCCGTCTTCCTGGCCGAGTTCACCCTGGTCCGGCTCGACCGGCTGGGCTCCTGATCAGGGTTCAACGACCCCTGTTGATCGAAATCCCCGTAAAGGAGAGAACATGCGATCGCTGAGCATCCTGCACCCCTGCATCACCATCCCCGACATGGAGGAAGCGCTGGTCTTCTTCCGCGACCTGCTCGGCTTCGAGGTGGCCGACCAGGGCGGCGCGCACGACCCCAAGCAGCTGGGCCCGCTGCTGGCGCTGGACGATCCCGAGGTGCCGGTGGCCATCGTGACCTGCCCGGACGGCACCGAGATCGAGCTGCTGGAGTTCCGCCGGCCGCGCGGCGAGCTGAGCCAGGAGAGCCGGCCGCAGGACGTTGGCGTGCGGGTGGTGACGATCATCGTGGACGAGGTGGACGCGATGACCGAGCGGCTGGCGCAGGCCGGGTACCCGCCGCTGGGCGAGATCGTGCCGTTCGTCGGGCCGGACCGGGACCTGCGCGCGGTGCACGTGCCGGGGCCGGGCGGGATCCCGCTCACGCTGGGCCAGTGGGTCGAGCACCCGGGCACGGGCGAGTGACATGGCCGCCTTCACGACGGAGCACGCCGGGCGGCTGAGGTTCGTCCGCGACGCGGGGTTCGCCGGCCCGGACGGGCGGCAGGTCTACTACACGGTCGCCGGGATCGGGCCGGACCTGCGCGAGCGGAACAGCCTGTGGCTGCATGACCTGGACCAGCCGCAGGCCCGGCCGGTGGCCGAGGACGTGACCGGGCCCGCGCCGTCCCCGGACGGGTCAGTGCTGGCCGTGCTGGCCGACGTGGCCGGGCGCAATCAGATCGTGCTGGTGCCGGCCGGCGGCGGGCCGGCTCGCCCGCTGACGACGCTGGCCCAGGGGGTCACGGGGCAGCCGGAGTGGTCGCCGGACGGCCGCTCGATCGCGTTCACGGCCGGCCCGGAGCCGCGCGACCCGGCGCTGCCCTACTGGGTGGACCGGGTGACCTACCGCGCCGAGGGGCTGGGCTACCTGGACGACGTGGTGACCGACCTGTACCTGGCGGACGTGGAAACCGGCGCGGTGCGGCGGCTGACGCAGGACCGGTGCATGAACGGCGAGCCGCGCTGGTCTCCGGACGGCCGGTCGCTGGCCTACCTGGTCAGCTACCACCCCGACCGGGAATGGGCCTGGCTGCCCGAGCTGCACGTGCTGGAGCTGGACAGCGGGCACAGCCGCCCGCTGGTGGAGAACTCCTGGGGCGGGGTGTTCGCGGCCGAGTGGCGGCCGGACGGCGAGCAGCTCGTGTTCGCCGGGGCGCCGGCCGGGGACCGGCTGATCTCGCATCAGCAGGAGGTCGACGTGTGGACGGTCGGCGCGGGCGGCGGCGCGCCGCGGTGCCGGACGGCTGGTGTGCTGGCCGGGCTGGGCCGGCCGGTGCTGACCAGCGACCTGCCGACCTCGGGCGAGCTGCAGGCGCCGCGCATCCGCGTCCACCAGGGGGACGCCTACGTGGGCGGGCAGGAGGGCGGCCAGGCGGCGGTGTACCGGGTCGCGCTGGACGGGCCGGAGGCGGTGGACCGGGTGGTGGCACGCGATGGCGGCAGCACGTTCCTGGCCGACTTCCACCCGGACCGGGGCGTGCTGTACCAGGTCACCAGCTTCCTCGACCCGCCGGACCTGATGCTGGGCCAGCGGCGGCTCACGGCGCTGAACGACGAGGTGCTGGCCGACGTGGACCGGCCCGGGCTGCACACGCTGAAGGTGACCGCCCCGGACGGGGTGGTGACCGAGGCCTGGGCGCTCACCCCCGGCGGCGAGGGGCCGTGGCCGGCCGTGCTGTGCGTGCACGGCGGGCCCTACGCCGGGGCCACCGGCAGCATCTACACCATCGATAACCAGCTGCTGGCCGGGGCCGGGTTCGCGGTGCTGGCGGGCAACTTCCGCGGCTCGCTGGGCTACGGCCGGGAGTTCTCCGAGCGGATGCTGGGCGACTGGGGCCGCAAGGGCTCGCTCGACCACCACGCCCTGCTGGACGAGGCCATCGCGGCCGGCCTGGCCGATCCCGAGCGCCTGGGCGTCTTCGGCCTGTCGCACGGCGGGTTCGCCACCTGCTGGCTGACGGCCACGTCGGACCGGTTCCGGGCGGCGGTGGCCGAGAACCCGGCGACCAGCTTCACCACCTGGTTCGGCACCATGGACACCGCCTGGTGGTTCGCGGGCGAGTTCGGCGGCACGCCCGGCGAGGTGCCCGAGGTGTACCGCGACCGCTCGCCGCTGACCTACGCGGCGAACTGCCGGACCCCGCTGCTGCTGATCGTCGGGGAGCTCGACATGTGCTGTCACCCGATCGAGTCGGAGCAGTTCTACCGGGTGCTCAAGGCCGGCGGGGTGCCGGCCAGGATGCTGCGGCTGCCGGGCAGCTCGCACGGCGGCACCCACAACGGCCCGGTCCCGGCCCGGCTGGCCCAGAACCAGGCGCTGCTGGACTGGTTCGGCCGCTACCTCGGCTGAGCCGGGACTCAGATCTGCCAGCGGCCGTTGTCGATGGCGTCGATGCCCAGGGCGGCCAGCTCGCCGACGAGGGCCGTGACCTGCTCGGACAGGTTCTCGGTGGACCGGCTGAGGGTGAGCCCGGCCAGCTCGATCAGCGTGGCCGAGGTGCAGCCCGGCACGCCGGCCAGCCCGCGCTCGGCGAGCTGGGCCGCGGCCAC